>BNJU01001410.1_pt1 | contig 122835 bp, 174 predicted proteins | sample 8539281 | NCBI WGS metagenome assembly BNJU01 (sample SAMD00202456, study PRJDB9452) | human saliva metagenome | isolation source: human saliva | place: Japan | reverse complement strand
ACCGCAGACTCTGGCTGGCTCGTCTTTATCGCGGAAATACGGGCAGCGGCTGCAGCAAATGTCTTCAGATGCCGCTTGCACGCATCTCCGCCCGATCAGTTTGCAGGATTTTCCTAGTAAAACCCAGTGCTGCGGAATCGAGCCAGTCCGGAATCAGCGCGACCGCGACAGCGCAAACATCAAATAAAATGCTGACGAGTCAACCCTGCCACAGACGAGAGCTTGATAGACGCCGCAAAGGTGGAAATAAAGAACACATCCTGCCGCCGTCGCATGGCTGCTCAGCCTGACCAAACCCGAGTCGCGAGCCTCAGCGCAGGATGCTGCTCGCCTCGCGCACCAGCGCGGTATAACCACGTACGACGCAGCTGCAGCAAAACAATGCCGGCGCGCCGAAAGTAAAGACAAACATCACTTCCGCCAAAAGCCGTAATCCCGATAAATCAAAAGCCGCATGATTTCCGGCAGCGTCAGGACCGGACGTTACGCCGGAAGAGTTCCACGCGGATATAAATCGTGCTGTGCGCAACGCCATCAAAATCAGCGAGAAGTCGTCCGCGTAAGCCAGCGGCGCGACATAAGGATTGCTTTCCACCTCGACCACTTCATGATTGCACACCGGACAATGCGCTCCTGGCTGCGCAGGCGTGGAATATCCGCGCGGTTGCCACGGTCCGGGCAGTCCACCGTGTCAGCTGGCGGCGATGCGTCGGGCAGGTAGGATTTATGTACCACCAGCGCGTATAGCTAGGAATCGGTTTCATGAAGAAAGGAGACAGAAAAGTATATAGAAAGACTCCAGCGTGCCAGGGGAAAGTACAGAAAGATAGCCTAACCTCACTAAATGTTGAGCACCAAGGTCGTCTGAAAAACATTGCTGTTTCTGCCTACATCCGATAGGTCCGAGCAAATCAAAACAGTAAATATCTACGTTGTTACCACCACCCTCCCTGCAATTATTGCTGCCCAAAAATGTGTGATTCAAATCAGCTTTCATTTTCCACAATAATAAAAGGTCGTCTGAAATAAAGTTTCAGACGACCTTTCAAACATATAACCCTGATTAACCCAAATCAAACGCTTTTGTGCAGGACGCGGGTGGCGAGTTCCATGTATTTCTCGTCAATCAAGACGGAAACTTTGATTTCTGAGGTGGAAATCATTTGATATTGATGCCTTCTTCGGCGAGGTGCGGAAGATTTTTGGCGGCAACGCCGACGTGCGAACAGCATACCAAGCCGACTGCGGAGACTTTGCACAGGTGTCGTCGCCGTCGATGGCGGCTGCGCCGATGCTGTCTTGCAGTTTGGACAGAGTTTCGATGGTTTGTTGTACTCGCCGCGCGGTACGGTGAAGGAGAAAATCGGTGGTGCCTTCATGCCGACAGTTTTGGATAATCATGTCGACTTCGATGTTGGCATCGGCAACCGCGCCTAAAATCTGATAGGCCACGCCGGGTTTGTCAGGTACGCCGCGTACGTTGATGCGGGCTTGGTTTTTATCGAATGCGATACCGGTTGCGGCAGCTCTTTCCATGTTGTCGTCCTCTTCAAAGCGTAATTAGGGTGCCGTTGCCGCCGTCTTGCAGGCTGCTCAGTACGCGCAGGCGCACTTTGTATTTTCCGGCGAATTCTACTGAACGGATTTGCAAGACTTTCGAGCCGAGGTACCAGCTCGAGCATTTCTTCAAATGTAACCGTATCCATGCGGCGCGCTTCGGCACGACGCGCGGGGTCGGTGGTGTAAACGCCGTCTACGTCGGTATAGATTTGGCATTCGTCCGCTTTGAGGGCTGCGGCAAGCGCAACGGCGGAGGTGTCGGAACCGCCACGTCCGAGCGTGGAAATATCGCCTTCGCTGCTGATGCCTTGAAACCGGCGACGATGACGACTTTGCCTTCGTGCGAGATCGGCACGCATTCTTTCGTCATCGATGCTTTCGATGCGGGCTTTGCTGTGGGCGGTATCGGTTTTGAGGGCGACCTGCCAGCCGGTGTAGCTTTTGGCATCCACGCCGATGTCTTTCAACGCCATTGCCAAAAGGCCGATGGTCACTTGTTCGCCGGTGGCTAAGACCACATCCAGACTCGCGCGGATCGGGATGCTCCTGCATTTCGTGCGCCAGTGCAACCAGGCGGTTGGTTTCGCCGCTCATGGCGGATACGACGACAACGACGTCGTGACCTTCGGCGCGGGCTTTGGCGACACGTTTGGCTACGTTTTTGATGCGTTCGGGCGAGCCTACCGATGTGCCGCCGTATTTGTGTACGATTAACGCCATGTTTCGTGCTTTCTGTTTGAGATTGGTAGGCAGCGCGGTAGCCGCAAAGTCGGAATCTTCCCGCCTGCCGGAGCGGGTTTTCTCGCGCTGCGGCAAAAGGCGGGCAAATCTCTGTGTATTTTTACTGTCGTTTATACGAATTTCCAAGGATACATTGGATTTTGGCGGCAAACGGGCCGTCGAGATCGAAGCCGTCTGAAAAGTCATGGTTTCAGACGGCCTTTCTGTCAAGTTAATAGTTGCATTACGTTATGCTTATTTAATCAATCAGTATAGAGCCTAGTTATTAAAAACTATTTTGATTTTGAGATATTGAAATCAGGTATCTGCACGGTATGCTGCCGTTTGTTTTAGAAATTCAACCAACAGACATACGAAAGGAATATCCTTACGCAGATTAGCGCACGCAACCAGAAATTCTAACGGCATCGTTAAAGACATCCCGCAACGGCTGCGTCAACAGCGAAAGTAACCGTAGCCCGCCGACCGGTCGGAAATCGTGGCAGCCATCACACGCGGAGAGCGTCAGCAATCTTGGTGGAAAAGGCAAGGCCGTTGTGGTACTCGATTAAGGCGGGCAGCGTCCTGATCGCCAACGATCTCGACAACATCAAACTTTCGCCCGCAACCAGTTGTCCAGCATCATCAGCCATATCGAACGCGTCGGTCAACAGCACGTTGACTTGGACTTTGGGCGATGGTCTGGCTTTGAGCGCAGGGCATTACCGTGAATAACAGCGATTTGCTGAATCTGGTGCCCGCCAGAAGCAACGGCGGTTTTCAAGGCCGGCGCGGTTATTTTGGGCGTATTGGCATAATCCGAACTGTCCGATTCAGGCCGTCTGAGATCAGGTTTCGACGGCAACACTATGCAGGTTTGCAGGATGCCGCTATCCGACGGCGGGTCAGATTTTCAACGCGTTTCTGCTGGTGCCGCACGTTAACTCGGCGATGCCTTTCGCGCCAGCGCAATCAGTTTGCCCAATTCGTCCCAGAGCTGAACGGCGCGCCTTCCGCCGTGCCTTGATTTCGATGATTTTGCCCGAAGCGGTCATAACGATGTTGACGTCGCTGTCGCAGCCGGAATCTTCAGGGTAATCCAAAATCCAGAAAGCGGCACGCCGTCCCACCACGCCTGCGGATACGGCGGCAACGGCTTCGCGGATAGGTTTTTCACTGATGAGGTCGTCTGAAAGCAGCTTGTTGACCGCAATTTGCAGAGCGACGAACGCGCGGTAATAGACGCGGTGCGCGTTCCGCCGTCTGCCTGAATCACGTCGCAATCAATCAGGATTTGGCGTTCGCCCAGTTTTTCCATATCCACGACGGCGCGAGCGAGCGCCCGATGAGCGCTGGATTTCCTGAGTGCGCCCTGACTGTTTGCCCGCCGCGGCTTCACGGCGCATACGCGAGGCGGTGGACGCGGGCAGCATCCCGTATTCGGCGGTAACCCAGCCTCTGACCCTTGCCGCGAAGGAAGGGGCTGGAACATTTCTCGTCGATGGAAGCGGTGCAGATAACCTTGGTATTGCCGCATTCGATCGAGCACGACCGTCGGCGTGCGGCAGGAAGTGCGGGTGATTTACGATGTCGCGCAGCTGTCGCCAGCGCGCGCGTGCAGGTGTAATTGCTCATGATTTATCCTTTGGAGAAGCGGTGAAACTTTGTGGTCAGTATTACGGGATTCAGCGGGATGGCTGCTTAAGGTCTGAACTGGCCCCCAAATCTTGGACACTCATAAAAGCCTATTCAGGCGCTCTGTGCAAGCTGGGTTCTGTCGCGACAGGACTCAGCTCAATTTCAAACTACAACGCTCCCGGTTGTGCATCCATATAGTCATCTATCTGCTTCATCAATTCATCTACCGTCAATTGCACTCGTTATAAACACCCGTCTTCAACACCGCAGAAGCTTTCCATCGGCGCATTGTCCCAACAGTTCGCCTTTCGCGACATGCTTTGAACCATGGAATGCTCCGCAAGCAATTCCTATACCCGCCGTACGGTACAGCACTACCTTGGTCCGAATGCAGCATCGTTCCTTTATCAGTCAGATGGGGCTGCGGCTTTTTCGAGCATTTCCTTCACCCATTTTCGCTGTTGCATTGCGGCTCATGGCGTAGGCGACGATTTCCATTGAACAAGTCCAAGATTGGCGAGAAATTTGCAGTTTGCCGTCCTTCCCTTTGAGTTCAGTAACGTCGGTCAGCCATCGTTGAGCTTTCGGGCTTTGAACCGGCGTTTGAGGAGGTGTTCCGATATCTCGCCCATGGCGGGATGGCGGTAGGCTTTTTCGCCCGTATGAGGGCTTTCAGTTCAACTGCTTCATCAACCGCGCCGCTTTTTGCGGTTCCAACCCAATGCTGCGGCAATGCGCCTTTGTCCGTAGCGTCCTTTTATGCCGCCGGTAGGTTTCGACAAGGAGGGGCTTTTGTCGGCTGCGTCGGGTCGGGTCGGTCTTAGTGATAGGTAGCTGCTTTTTGGGCAGGTTTGCGATGTGCAGCAGGTATTTGAGCGGTGTTGCCCTCAGTGTTTGGACGGTTTGGCTGTCCTTTTCGGTCCGCTTTTGGCTGAGGGCTTTTAACTCCTTTTAGGTAGGCGACCTCTGCGCGCATATGCACAACTCTTCAATAAGCTCTGCCTGCGTTTTTCTTGGTCGGGTTGATCTGATGAAGGGGTTTTTGCGGTGTTGGGGCATGGTTTTGGATTGGGGATGTTCCGGTGCGCCGATGCGCCTTCTTGATAGGCGCGCATCCATCGCCGCAGGTGGGTTCTGGAAATGCCGTAGTGGTCTGCGGTACGCTGCTGGCTGCATATATGCAGATAGTGGAGTACGGCTTGGTGATTTCGAAGTGTAATGTATATTTGCTCATAAAAACTGCACCTTGTGAGTTGGAGGGATGTCCAGCACGGTGCAGTTCAGTCAGTCAAAATCATTTTCAGAAGACCTTATCCATATTGTGTTAGTAGTCCCACTTTCTCACCTCGTATTTTGAAAACGGGAGTAAAACCATGACTCAATCCATCCATATTCACGGCATGACCGGCGCGACGACCGCAGGCGAATGGCGGCAAAAGCGCGTGAACTTGAAATCCGCGCGGTGAACCACCGTTATCTGGATGTCAATTTCGCATGCCGAAGAATTGCGCTATCTGGAAGGCGCGTTACGCGAGAAATTAGGCTTCAGCCGCACGCAGTAAAGCGTGGAATGCCGCATTCGGTTGCAGATGCGGCGGTCGCGGGCAGAGTTTGAAACCAACGAAGATTGGTAAAACAGTTGGCTGATTTCGAACAAAACTTGGCGTAAGAACACTGGTTTCGGCGGCTGACGGTCTGCAGAGTGTTGCGCTTTCCGGGATGCTGGCAGGTCAAGCGAAGACCTGAAGCTTTGGCAAAAACCGTGCAAGAGTTGCTGGGATGAGGCTTTTGAAAGAATTTTGCCGCCGCCCGCAAACGCGAAGGCAAAAACGGCGAACATCTGTTGCAACGTTTTGGCCAGCTGCGAAGAAAATCGTGGATGCCTTGAGCGAACTGTTCCCCAGCCTGCTTCAGGCGCATATGGACAAAGAGTGGACGCGCGTTTGGCGAAGCGGTCAGCAATATCGACAACGACCGTTTGCAGCAGGAATTTGCGCTGTTTATCCAAAAATCGGACGTTGACGAAGAATTCATGCCTGCGCCACGATGTCGCCGAAGTCCGCCGCATTGTTACGGAAAAACAAAGGCGGCTCAGGCAACGCATGGACTTCCTGATGCAGGAATTGAACCGCGAGGCAAAACACGCTGGCAGCAGCAATCGCGGCGGAATGCACGCAGGCTTCGGTCGAACTGAAAGCTCACCGAGCAAATGCGCGAGCAGGTTCAAAACATCGAGTAAGCCTTCAAAAATAGAACAAGGTCGTCCCAGTGTTTCCACTTTTCAGACGACTTTTGATCATGCACCTGTCCCTACCCTATCTCAACATACTGTCCCACCATATAGTGGATTAACTTAAACCAGTACGGCGTTGCCTCGCTTGCCGTACTATCTGTACTGTCTGCGCTTCAGTCGCCTTGTCCTGATTCATTAATCCACTATACCACACCCTCCTTCCGCACTAGACGACCTCCTGCCTGCTATAGCACGCTTGCAAATTATTTGCATATCATTTAATTCAGGAGAAACGCATGAGCACCCGTACCGAACACGACACTCATGGGCAATGTCGAAGTCCTGTCCGAAGCTCTGCTGAGCAGCGCAGACCCAGCGCAGCCGCAATACTTTCAAAATCGGCGGCGAAACCCGCCGCAGCCGCTGATTTGGCGCTTTGGCGCGGTGAAAAAGCCGCAGCCGCCACCAATGTTTCTCGGCAGGATTGCCTGAGCAGGCGATCTGATTACGCAGGCGGCGGACGACGTGTTGAACGCGCAGCTCGGACGGCAGTTCCCTTGCGTGGTTTTGGCAGACCGGGCTCCGCACGCAATCCAATATGAACATGAACGCGTGCTCGGCGAACCGCGCCAACGAAAATCGCCGGTACGGGTTTCTGGCGGCGTATCAGCCCGTCCATCCCAACGACCAGCGTGAACCACGCGCAATCGACCAACGACGCGTCTCGACCGCTATCCATGTCGCCGCCGCCGCGATTGAAATCAACTGCCACCTCATCCCCGCCGTCCGCGCCCTGCGCGACACATTGGACAAAAAGCCAAAGACTTTGCCCCTCATCGTCAAAATCGGCCGCACCCATTTGCAGGACGCGACGCCGCTGACTTTGGGACAAGAATTTCTTCCGGCTACGTTTCCCTAACCTCGACCACGGCTTAGGTCGTCTGGAACGACGCGCTCAAAGGTTTATACGAACTCGTTTTATGGCACGTGGCGGTCGGCACGGGCTTGAACAGCCATCCTGAATACGCCGAAAAAGCCGCCGCCAAACTCGCCGAACTGTCCGGCCTGCCGCTTTGTCAGCGCGCCGAACAAATTTGAAGCCTTGGCGGACGCGATGCGCTGCCGTTGCCGCTTGGGTGCATTGAAAACGCTGGCGGCAAGCTCTGAACAAAATCGCCAACGATATCCGCTGGCTGGCAAGCGGCTCGCGCTGCGGTTTGGGCGAAATCAAAATCCCGAAAACGAGCCAGGTTCGTCCATCATGCCGGGCAAAGTCAACCCGACCCAATGCGAAGCGATGACCATGGTGTGCGCCAAGTGTTCGGCAACGACGTTACCATCGGCATGGCGGGGCGTCGGCAATTTCTGAGCTGAACGTCTATATGCCCGTTATCGCTTGACAACCCTGCTTGTAATCCATCCGCCTGCTGGGCGACGCGCAAAGCAGCTTCAACGAAACTGCGCCGCCGGCATCGAACCCGTACCGGAAAAATCGATTATTTCTGCACCATCTCTCGATGCTCGTTACCGCGCTGAACCGCAAAATCGGCTATGAAAACGCGCCAAAGTCGCCAAAACCGCCTATAAAAACGACAAATCGCTGCAAGAAACCGCCGTCGAACTGGGCTTGCTGACAGGCGAAGAGTTTTGACGAATTGGTCGTCCCGTCGATATGGTTCATCCGCGCTGATTGACGGTTTGAAATAAGACGTCGATCTGAACAGGAACTGGCTTTTCGAGACGACCTTCTTTATTTCCAACAGCCATCATTCCCTTTCTGCAATTTTCAGACGACCTTTCGATAAATCCCAAGTGAAAAGCGTTATAATTATCGCAATCTCAGTTCAACCGCCCATCCGAAAGGTTCGCGCTGACCACTTATTCCCTTCGACCGTCAGCCCGCGCGGTCTCGAAGCCCCTTTATCCCAAGAACTGAACAATCAAATGCCAAGACATCCGCGCCGTTGACGGTGGAGTCGCGTGCAGCGGTATCGGACAGGTGTACCGCATCAACCTGCATTCGCGCACGCGTAAGCCGTGCGTGCTGCCGCGCGATCAAAAGTGGCTACCGCAGCGAGCAAGACATGCATAAAGCAGCGAAAAACATCCGCTGGACGGATTGGTTCGACTGGAACAAACCTTCAAAGTCAGCAGAAGGCAAACGCGCAAGTCAAAAGTTTGATTTTCGTCGGGCTGAAAATCAGAAAGATGCTGCGTGACGTGTTCCGCGACGCTTGCGATGCGCGCCCCAGCGTCGGCAAAATCCGCCCCTGACATCCGCGTCCATGCGCTTTTATCGACGAGCGCGATACTCCAAATTATCGATCACATCCGGCGAAGCCTTGTTCAAAACGCGGCTACCGCCAAGACATGGGCGAAGCGCCGATGCGCGAAAAACTTGGCGGCGGGCTTGCTGCTGGCAGGCTATGACGGACGCAGCCTTCCAAGACCCGTTTTGCGGCAGCGGCACCATCGTCATCGAAGCCGCTTGATTGCCACCCGCCGCGCGCCCGGTTTGATGCGCCGTTTCGGGTTTGAAAAGCTGAAAAACTTTGATGCCGCCCCTTTGAGAGCTGCACACGAAGCCGAAACGCAACCGCCCAGCGCCAGCCCTGATTTTCGGCAGCGACAACGACCGCTATACGATCCGCGCGCCGCTGCCTAACGCCTAAGCTGCGAAGTGATACGTTCATCCGTTTTGAAGTCAGACGCGCAGGACAGCTGTCCGAACGAGAGGGCGGCATTTTGATTTCAATCCGCCTTACGGCGTCCGCCTTGCCGAAGTCCAAGCCTCGCGTAAGCCCTTTTATCCACAGCGTTGGCGCGTGAAGCATTAGCATGCGGGCTGGCTGGCGGCATAGCCTACCGGCGACCGCGATATGCCGAAATTCATGCGCCTTTCGCCCAAACGAAAAATCCCACTTTACAACGGCAACTTAGACTGCCGCCTGTTTTTGATGGATATGGTCAGCGGTCGAACTGATAAGTCCGATAGAGGTCGTCTGAAACCAAGGCAGTGATGTATCGTTTTTGCAGACGACCCTCCGTTTGTCAAAAGAGTGAGATAGTGGATTAACAAAAATCAGGACAAGGCGACGAAGCTATAGACAGTACAGATAGTGATGACTCGATTCACCTGGTGCTTCAGCACCTTAGAGAATCGTTCTCTTTTGAGCTAAGGCGAGGCAACACCGTACTGGTTTAAACTTTAATCCACTATAAAACATGATGCAAAACAACGCGCCAAACTGACGCACAATATCCGCTCTCCCGCTCATCACGGCGGGCATCTTTCTGCCTGCTTGCCGTCGGGCGCGCGGAAGCCGTGTCGCAGCCTTTGACGCAGCATGGAAATCATCAATCGTTGCGAACACGCCGTCGAAGCGCAGCCCAGCAGCGGCTGACGCGTCCGGGGAAGAAGGTTGCCCGCCGATTTACTTTTGGAAGCGGGCGAACGTTTGGAAGACAGCAGACAATTGGCGGGGCTGTTCGGTTTCGGTGTGAGACAGGCCCCACCGCCTAAAAGCATCGTTCAGCCATCAAGGGCGGGAAATTTCTTCGGCAGTCATCAAACGCTTTATGGTACGCCGATGAGCATTTCATCATCATCGCCTGTTCGGAAAACATGACCGACGTGAAGAGAAAATGAGTCCGCAAGAATGGTATCGTTGGCGGAATGAGCAGCGAAAACGGGAAATAGGCGGGTAATCCGATGGGGCTGATTGCGTCTGTTTACCCGGGCGTGGAGAACTTTTTGGAAACAGGAACCGTCTGATTCCGCTAGATGACCTGTAATACAGCGCGGCGTCGTATCGCCTGCTGCAAATTTCGGTACTGAGGCCGTCTGAATCGCAATATCGAAAGGAAATAGTCATGATTAAACCTGCTGTTTTAAGCATTGCCGCTGCTACGGTTTTGGCAGCTTGTGGTACGTCTGGCAAGGAAGATGCCCTATGGTCGGCATGTCTAATCCGGCTTCTGAGTTTTGCATCAAACAAGGCGGCAAATCCGAAATCAAAAGACAAAGACGGCGCGACGTACGCATTGTGTCATCTGCCGGACGGCATGGTTGTTGAAGAATGGGAATATTTCGTCAAACAATAAAATTAACGTTTGGGCATTCGGACGAGGCGACTTTGTTCTGATTGTTACATAAGTTGAGATTCTTTAGACATTTCAACAGCCGAAACTGCGTTTTGGGTTTCGGCTGTTGGGGTGATTGGTAAAGGTCTCAAACGGGCGGTTTCACCAAGCCGTTTGCGTCCAGCCATTTCTCCAAGTCTTCGGCGCTGATTTTGCCGCCGTTTCTTTCCAAATCGAGTTTGTTGACTTGTTTGCCTTTTGCTGTATTTCAGGACGGGCGTGCCGCCGAGTTTGTAGCTGTTGGCGGAACGCGGTCCATGCGTCTTTGTCTTGGTGCAAGCGGTGGACGCTGACGAAGCAGATTTCGTTCAGGTTGCGGCTGGCGATGTAACGTTTGAACATGGGTTGAAGGCTTGCAGTCGCCGCAGCTTGGTCTGCCGATGGTAGGCGTAAACGGTGTTCCGTTGGCGACGCGCTGTGAAGCTGACGGTCAGGCTGTCGAGGTGGAAGTAGATGTCGAATAGGTGCACCCAGCCGCTTGCGTTTTTCGGCGGAGTATGCGCACGGCGGTTTGCGCTTCGAGCATGTTTCTGCTCAGGGCTTCGGTTTCGGTCGGCGGCGCAGGAACACAAGAGCAGCGCGGCGGTCAGGACGGGCAGGATTTTCGCGATTCGCCCCTTTGGCTGCGATAAGAAAGCATACGCCTTTCGGTGCGAGGCGCGGGTCGTCTGAAACGTAGGGAAACGGTCAGACGACCTTTTTGATGTGTCGGCAATGAGCGGGCGAAGTAGCGTTGTGTAGCGTGGGCTGCGCGCGATGGTTTCGGCATCGCTTTTTCGTGGTAGAGCCCGAGCTCACGCCGATGTTTATTTCATTAGCCGCCCTCTGCCCCAGCCATATCTTTCATCAGGTCGTCTGAAACCCAAGTTTTAGGTCTCAGACATCTTTTATCTACTGCGTTGCGTCTCAACTTTAAAACGCTGTCAACTGATTCAAACCAAACCCAGCTTTTTCAGCAACGCGACGCCGCCTGCGTCCACAAGTCGGAAGGTTTCGTCAGTCGCTGCAAACACGGGTCGGGGACTGGCGGTAGCTGCTTTCGAGATGAGGTCCGCGAAGCTTTGAAGATTTTGTCAGGGTGTTTGCCGAACATTTTTTCCAGTTCGGCGAGGTTGTTGTCGTCCATGGCAATGATGAAGTCGAATTCATCGAAATCTTCGGAACGCACTTTGCTGCTGGTAAAACCTTGATGGTCAATACCGTGTGCGAGCGAGTTTTTGCGTGCCTTGGTGCATGTTTTCGCCGTCGTGCCAGCCGGATGTGCCTGCGCTGTCGGTACGGACGCGGTGGGCTACGCCTGCTTCGCGGGCGCGGTGGCGCAGGACGTATTCCGCCATGGGCGAGCGGCAGATGTTGCCGAGGCAGACGAAGAGTACGGAATGGTTTTTCATAGGCGGGTTTAGGCGTGTTCGGAGAAAAATGGGTGTGTCCGTCTAGGGACAGGGATTGCGCGTAGGTCGGCAGGTCGACATTTTTCCGGCAAAACGTCGTGCAGGACGCGGATATGCTCGACGCGGCATTCCACCATCAGGTCGAGGAAGTTGTGTTGGATGACGGCGATGTTGTCGGAAGACGAAAGGTTCCACACGAACACTTGCGGGACGACTTCAAACGCGCTGTCGGTCGCGTTGAAGCCGAACAGAATCTGCCCGCCCGCCCTTGCGGCGATGACGACGCCGACGCGCGGACTCTGCATGCGGATGGCGCGGATGGCGTTGGTGGCGAACACGTCCATCGCCATGCGCTGACGGGTGTGGCTGCCGTCGGTCAGGGCTTGGAGCGGGGTGTTCGGAGACAGCGGATTGGCGAAGAGGGTAACGCCGTCGGCGGCAGAGCTTCCTGCCAAACCTCATCAGCGGCGAGCCTGCCTGTTTGCAGGTTGACGCCCAATGCGGTTTGCAGGTTTTTATCGCCGTAGCCCAGCGCGTAAACGACGTGGACGGACTGCCCTTCGGGGCAGATCAGCGGTTTGTCCTCAAAGGTTTGCAGGAATGCGGCGGCGGATTCGCTGTTTTGTTTCGCATTCCACCATTGTTCGGGCGTGATGCCGCTGAGGTCGTCTGAATGGGTGAGGAAGGGCAGCCATTGGGTGTTTTGCGTTAAGGCGCGCAAGTGCGGATAGTTGGACAGACAGGCGGTCAGTGCTTCGGTAGGGCAGCGCCAGGGGACAGCGTGCGCTCTTGTTTGCAACCGGCGACGATGACAACGGGCAGGGCAAACCATTGGGCTTCGTCGTCGTTTTCGGCGGATAACACTGGTTGATGCTTTGCATCAGCGCGTTGTAGGTCTCTACATCAGGCGCCATGGTCGCGGCGACGGACAGATTGACGTAGTAGTTTTGTTGGAGCTGGCTGCGGATTTCGGCTTGCAACTGTCCCACAGCAATCTTGCGGGTCGCGGCGGTCGTGCCGTGTGCGAGCAGGGAAGCGTTTATCAGTAAATGGTTTTTAACCGGAGTTTGCGGATAAGGACGTGTGTCGTGGAGGATGAAGGTGTTCATATGGATATAAATTGGTGGTTGTCCGGACAGCTCGGATTATAACAATATCGGGATACGGATTGGGAAAAGGTCGTCTGAAAACGAAAAAAGGCGGGAAATACGCCCGCCTGCCCTCAATCAAAAATCATATGTCCCAATTTGTTCGCTTTGGTGTGCAGATAACGTTCGTTTTCCACATTTTTCGCCGACATGGAGCGGAATGCGTTCAATGACGTTGATGCCGGCATCTTTCAAAGTTTGAATCTTTTCGGGATTGTTGGTCAACAGTTTGACCGCGCGGATATTCAGATGGTCGTAGATTTGCTTGGCAAGCGTAAAGTCGCGTGCATCAACGGGCAGTCCGAGCGCGAGGTTGGCTTCGACCGTATCCATCCCTTCGTCCTGAAGCCGGTAGGCACGGATTTTGTTGATTAAACCGATGCCGCGCCCTTCCTGACGCAGATAAACGATAACGCCGCGTCCTTCTTGTTGAACCGCCTTCATCGCCGCTTCAGCTGCGGGCCGCAGTCGCATTTTTGGAAAAAGCAGGGCATCGCCGGTCAAAGCATTCGGAGTGGATGCGGGTCAGAACGGGGAGGTCGTCTGAAAAATCGCCCATCGTTAAAGCGATATGTTCTGTCCGCTCGCTTCTTCAAAACCGTGCATGGTGAAGTCGCCCCATTCGGTCGGCAGGCGGCAGGAGGCGATGAATTTCAAGGTATTATTCATGTTCTTCTTCCTTGTCTTTAATGCCTGCCAATGCTTTCAGCGGCTCGGCAAGTGCCAATGCCAGCGCCGACCAATCCGTTTGGGCTGCTTCATCGGCTGATCTTTATCGGCAAATTCAACATGAACCACGCCCAAAAACCGTGCCGTTTTTGCGTTGCCACGGAATGGACAACTGGCTTCCGCCTCCTCGTTCCGGCTGCCTTGTATTTCGTCCAGCGAAAGCCAATAAGCTATATCGTTGGCAATATTCATCCAACCGCTTTGCGCCGTACGGCAGGCAAGGTAAACCGTACCGTTTTCTTCATGAATAGCCAACAGATTTTCCAAAGGCTCGCCTTGCGCCGCGATACGAACCAGCCTTGCATGCGGTTCGCCAGGAATGTGAATGTAAACCGCCGCGCTTTTGACGGCTGTCGCGCGGCTGAATACCGAATCCAAAGCCATGAAAACCTGTTTGAGCAAAACTTCGTTTTCAGGCGTTTCTTCAATATGGTCTGCCAGCTTCCAGCCGTCTTCCTCACGCCACAAAACCGAGCGGTCAATCGAAGCATTGCCCATATCCATCACCGTCTTTGTGGTCAGATAAGCAATACGGAGGTCGTCTGAAGACAGCTTCCAAACCCCGTGTCTGTAAAAAATCCTGAATCAGTAAAACAGGCATGATGTTCCTTTTTGATATTAGTGTGTTCCGGCAGATAACCGACCTGCCATTATATCGGTCGGAATAAAGCAATTTCAAGCCAAAAGATTGTTTGCAGGGCAGGATACTTTGTATAATCCCGAGTTTCATCACGCGGACGTGGCGAAATTGGTAGACGCACCAGATTTAGGTTCTGGCGCCGAGAGGTGTGAGAGTTCGAGTCTCTCCGTCCGCACCACCCAACCCCTTTTAGGGGCTTTTTTTTCGTCTAATCAAATCTAACACAGTAATTAAGATTCAATACTGGCAAGGCTTTCAGACCAATATACCCCTTGCCAAGTGTCTAAATACCCCCAATGCCATTTAATTGAGTAAAGCACAAAATGTGGGTATGATTCAGGGATCAGCCAAAACCACTGTAAAGCATACCCACAAATGCCACTAAACGACCGATAAATCAAAGCCGCCAAGCCGGCTGATACTGGAAAGAAAAATCAAGTTATTTGACGGAAATAGCCTGTATCTGAAGTTACATCAGCGGGCGGGAAAAATATTCCGCATGAGATACCGCATAGATGGCAAAGAGAAAGACTTCACTATCGGGAAATATCCGACCGTTTCACTGGTAGAAGCCCGACAAGCCGCCGAAAACGCCCGCCGCATGATTGCACAGGGGCAAGACCCCAACAAAGCCAAGCAAGAAGCCAAAGCAGCCCGACAAGCCGCCTTGCTAAATACTTTTGAGCATTTAGCCAAGCAATGGTACGAGGACAATTTGCCCGCTGGAAAGAACACCACGCCGAGCCGGATCATGCGTTATTTGAAAAATGACGTTTTCCCAGTCATTGGGAAATCCCCGTTAATGAAATCAAGGGTAACCCATATCAAAAACTTGCTTGATGACATTATGGCAAGGTGATTACTGATACCGCCGACAAAAATCAGGGGTTGGATAGGGGCGGTTTTGACTATTCCGCCATGCTGGAAATATCAGAAAACAACCCGCCCGCCTGTTGAAAAATCACATTCCCAACTTACCCACCAAACACAAACCCTGCCCTACCCCGTGAAGAATTGCCGGAGTTTTACCGCCGCCTGATACTGGCAAACAATATAGAGCGGCAAAACAAAATTGCCATCATGCTGGTTATGCTGGTGTTTGTGAGAAATAACGAATTACGCGGCGGCCAGTGGGAAGAAGTGGACTTTAAAAACAAGCGTTGGATTATTCCCGCCGAAAAGAATGAAGCACGAAAAGATGAAGCCGAAGCCCGCTTTATGTGTGCCTCTTTCTGATTGGGCAATAGAGCTACTTCAAGAGTTACACACGCTGACAGGGCATAGCCGGTTTATGTTTCCAAGTAGAACCAACGTAAACCGCCATATCAGCGAGAACACACTAGGAAAAATCATTAACGAGAAACTAGGCTATAAAGGCAGGCCACGCCGCATGGCTTCAGAGCAGTAGCAAGTAGTTTGCTTTATGAAAAACAACTTCAACGGCGGCGCGATTGAAACACAGCTTGCCCACGTTGAAGAAAACAAGATAAAGGGATTCATACGCCTACCAAGCCGATTATATGCCCCAGCGTATCGAGTTTATGCAATGGTATAGCGACTATTTGCGGGAGCGATACAACCAAGCATTACAGATGATTCAAAAAGACAAGGCAGATTAAAAATTCCCCATATGCGAGAGTAAATATACTGGTTACTCTGGTTACCACAAAATTTAACAAATATAACTATATGAATATAAATATAAATATAAAGAAAAAGCGGTAACCAGTTAACGTAAATTTACTGGTTTACCAACTGGTTACCACTGGTTACCATTTTTATACAGAAAGAAATTAACCCTATGAAATACAGTGCATTAGATGTTTTGCTTTCGTTTGACCGCTTGGACGTGGAAACATAGAGCTTGAGACACCGGCACGGAGCAACACGCAACGGCAGCCGGTATGTGAGCATAGAGGCGTAAAACTTCTAAACCCTTTTGAAATTACAAAGGATATTTAACATGGCTTGAGACTGTATTACACGCTTGAAGAAGCAGCAGAAAAAGTTAGGTAGGGGTTTAACGATACCTATACAGCAAATGACCTAATACATTATGCGTCTATTGGTTTGAGTTGAGTTATATATAAATGGGATTGACGTGATTATTCTTTTGTAAAGAGACCGTTTTATGATTTGATGTATGACGAAGAAGAAAAAGGGAAATATGCGGAATTACCCGAAGCCTTAATACATGGAGGAGACTTCATTCCTATAACACAATTTGATGCGATGGTGTTCAGGGAAGAGCGGAAATATAGAAATAAAACATGTAGATAAATTAGCCGCCATAGATACTGATGGAGAACTGCGAAAAATCTATGCTGAATCTTCTTCTGAGTGGAGAGACCTTGGAACGTTAACGTATTGTCTCATTCCGAATGAGTTAGTAGGAAAGCTATTTCTAATTTCATCAGAGGACGAACCAACAAAACGAGAAGAAATAGACAAACCTGAAATGCGATCAGAGTAAAAAGACAAGATTTATGCATTTTGCAAGATGATTTAACCATACTACATCAGGAATTGGCATACAGAATTAAAGGTAAGAAAGCAGAAGAAGTAAATGACAAAAATCGTTACTCAACATCATATCAGCCCTGAAAGATACGCTAATTGACAAAAGGAGTCTATAAGAACCAAGCTGGAATTATCGAATATTTGGCAAATGAAGCAGAAGGTTACGGATTATCTGAAGCCAATCTGAAAAGCCAAATTTGCGGAAGCAAACAAGCTGAAAAAGTCTAATTAAACTTAGGGAAGTCTGATTATACTGAAAGCCGCCCACAGAGGCGGCTATTATTTTGCCTGTCATATAACCCCGACTAAGAAAGGCAACCAATGAATAACACTGTATTACGAGTAAACGATACCGCCCGCGTTATGGGCGTTTCACGAGCCACTGTTTGGAATTGGGCAAACCCTAAAGAGCCGCCATTACCGCCCTGATTTTCCCAAAGCCTATCAAACTTTCCGCAAACATTACCGGCTGGCTTTCCAGTGAGATTGAAGAGTATCTCAACAAACTGGCCGCCAAACGTGAAGAGTAGGAGTTTTTTTAGCAATACGCGCGCGCGAAGAATCAGCGGGGAATCCATCCTTTAGACAATAAAAACCGCCTGAACGGACATTCAGACGGCCAAACAAATCAAAAAGGTAAGAAAAATTATGGATAACCATTCTATCAGTATTAAGTCCAAAACGCCAAGCCAAAGAGAGCGCATTTTAGCCCGATTGAGAAAAGGGAGCGTTACTTCATGGGAGCTGGCACAGATGGGCATACTTAGCTACAACACACGCATTATGGAGCTTCGCAGGGCGGGCATGACATCGTTACCGTGATGGAAGAAGTAACAAACCAATTTGGCGAAACCGTGAAACGCGGTCGGTTCGTATTAATCAATTAAATCAGGAGCTTTAACTATGAACATCGAATATACAAAGACAGCTTTTGAGACCCGTCAAAAAGTTACTGAAAAGAAGCAGAAGACAAATGCAGTGAACTGACTGCCCAAATTGAAGCGGCTGAAGCCGGCGTTTCCAGAGGCGGAAGCGGTGATCAATGAATTTGCGGGGCTGAGAAGCAAGCGCAAAGGAATATTTGCCGATTTATTGAAGATGGGCAAACCCACAAACACCGAAGAAGCCAAAGAGCTTGATTCAGAGATTGCTGCCAAGCGAGAAGAGGCAGACTGCGCCGCCGATATGCTGGAAGCGCAAAAAGAACTGTTGGAAAGCCTTTTTAATGACCGCCGCCAACATCTGAACTGCATTTCAGAGCTTCGCAATTTGCTGGCCGTTTCTCGCTATGAAATGTTTATTGCCGGCATTGAAGAGACCCACTTGCCTGAATATTTGGAGGCCGCCCGCACCTATACCGAAAAGCTGCCGCGAAACTGGCAGGAATCGGTAAGGCCGCCATTGAAAATGAGAACGAATCTTCAGGGAAAAACGGTTTGCGGGCCTGATTGCCGAAAACTATGGGGAATTTATGCCGAATCGAATAATTGATTTACGTTTGCCCGCTTCTTCAACATGATGGACAACACCGGCGGGGAAGAAAACGCTATTTTCGACATCTTTAAAGACATGGAGAAAGAAAAAGAAGCGGTTTTCAATAGCTTGAAGTAGCAACACCCAAACAGCCGTCCAAAGGCAGAAAAAGCTATTAAGCGGCTTTTTGAAAGAGTAAGGACATGACACCAAAAGCAAGAACAATTTGCCCGCCTGTATGTAGAAACAGGCAATGCAAGCGAAGCATACCGGCAAGCCACAACACCGACAACATGAAGCCCTGAAACGGTAACGAATGAAGCCTATAAGCTGCTTCAAGACCCCTGATATTTCCGCGATGGTAGATGGCCTCAAGGAAGAGGCACGGCAACGCCACGCGGTAACGGTGGACGACCTGTTGCACGAACTGAGCAGGCACGGGCGGCGGCACTGGCAGCCCCTACCCCGCAAAGCAGCGCGGCGGTATCGGCCACGATGGGCAAAGCAAAAAATGCTTGGCTTATTAGTGGATAAAGCGGAAATCAAGGCAGAGGCGGAAAATACAGGAAAAAGCCGAAAAGTTATGTATCTTCGATTGTGGAATCACTCACAGAGGAAGAGAAAAAGGCAATTTTGGACTTAGCCCTTAAGACACATAGGGGCAAATGGGAGGCGGTAACACTTGCAGACATTGCCGCCGTTACAGGTAAGGACACTGACAAGACGTGCTATGCCGTCATTCTTATTACAGCATTGGACAGAATCTAATGTTAAATCGCCCAATCCGTGCAAAAACCATTTGACAGATTGAGCTTTTGAGAAGCAGAATTAAGTTTCTCTTAAAACAACTAGCGAAATTCCGCACGGCTTGCGGGATTTTTATCGCCATTTTCTCTATGGCGTTTGAAGCCTATTCACAGGCTTTGGACGGCATATCAAAGTTTATGGCGGTGTGTGGTAACGGTAACGGCCACGCCTGACTAGTTGCAGGAGAGCACCGCTCCCTTTCGGGCATTCTCAAATCTCAAAACAACTAGGAGCATTTCAAATGCAATCTTCCATTTCACCCAAACCCAAAACATTCAAAATCAAGCCCAAACGGTAACCATCCCTTTAGAGCTGGCAAAACCGCATCATGGACGCGCTGTACTACGGCGGCGAATTTATCGCCAATACGGGCGCAATCATCGACACCATTTGCGACAACATGGCCGCCCATCCCGTCCACAACGCCCCTATAAGTGCGATCAGAAGCACGGCACGCCTTGCCACAGTCATTCAAACCCTAGTCCCCATGCGTGAAAACTTGAATCTTTCGATTTGTCATCCGAGCTTGCGGGATACATTCAAACTGACCCTGTCCCAGCGCCCTGACGATTCAGACGGCCTGAAAGAATGGGCTGCTTACAGCGTAACCCACGCCGGTTAGCTCACCTATTCCCTGAAATTTACTCTGCCTTTATGCCGCCTATTTCAGACGGCATAGGGCAAACTTCGCCCCAGTGTTTTCATAACTAATTGATTTTTATTAGATTCATGTTTTTGAAACACTGGAGGCAGAGCAAAGGATAAAAACCATGAAACAGACCAATAAATCCGACCGTTTCCGCCGGTATCTTAACCGCGCCTTGCTGGTGTTTTTGGGTGTTGCTTTTGGCTTTGGTAGTCCGAGCCTGTAACCAGCCTGCCCACGCCGACACGGAGCAACCAGAGCAGAAACGCCCGCGATACGGGAAACAGACCCAACCGCCGGAATTGTTTTTAGAACCAGTATCAGAGGAGGCAGAGCAATGAGACCAACATATCAAGACATTAAAACAGCTGCGCAATACCGCTGGCAGGAAATCCACGCTGCCATCGGCATAGACCCGCGATACCTGAAAAACAAACACCAGCCCTGCCCCGCGTGTGGAGGAAAGACCGCTTCAGATATGACGACAAAGACGGAAACGGCATATTCATTTGCAGCCATTACAACAACGGCGCGGGCGATGGTTTCGGCTTGGTAATGCACTATTTGCAACGCGACTTTCAGACGGCCTTAAAGCAGGTTTCGAGGCGTTTTGGGCATGGATAATGCAGACCCTTTGCCGATACCGCCAACACGCCCACAAGCGCAAACCATGCCCCGAAAAAGACCAAATCGAGAAGCTGGCCGCATTATGGAGAAGCACAGAACCTATCCGCCCTGATTCCCTGTTATCCAGTATTTGAAATCACGCGGTTTGGAGATGGCGCATTTGACCCGAAAAACGTCCGTTTTCTACCTGAAAAAGACTATTGGACAACAGGCGAAGATAAGCCGCTTCTGCTTGGTAGTTTCCCGTGTATGGTTTGCGCTATCCGCGATATGGACGAGGAGCTTCAAGGCTTGCACCTTACCTATCTTCAGACGGCCTGATGACAAGCCATGCGGAGAGGACGGCCTACACGCCCCGCGCTATCAGAAACTGGCAATCAAACACCCTGAAACGGGCGAAGCATTACCGGCCAAGAAAATGAGAAGCCGTAAGAAAGGCAGCATATCGGGGCAAGCCGTCCACTTGTTCCCGATTCCCGAAAATGGCCGCCTTGTCATTGCAGAGGGAATAGAAACCGCCCTAGCCGCCCGTGAATTATGCAAGGCTTACGATTGGGGCGCTTATGCTCTTGAGCGCAAACAGCATGGCAAATTTTTCAGTTTTTGAACGGTATAAAAGAAATTGCAATTATTGCCGATAACGACACGCCCCACCCTGTTGGTTACAGAGCCGCTTATGACTTGGCAATGCGAGCCATTAAGCAGGGAATCAAGGCGAGCATATGGCAGAGCGAAACAGCAGGCTATGACGCATTGGACGAACTGAACGAGAAAAAGCAATCAGACAATCATTTCGAGGACAGACAGCATGAAAAATACCGAAACAGCGAAGCAGGAAAGCCCCTAACGACTACAACCTTGAGAATATCGAGCCATTCCGCCCGCGCCCTTACTTTGAAATCGACAATCGGGGCGTATGGTGGATAAACGTTAGAACCGACAAAGACGGAGATATTATCGAAGCAGAGCCGCAATTCCTTTCTGACCCTATCGACATTATCGGCACGGGCAAGACAATGATGGCGCGTATTATCGGATTATCAAATTTAAAGACAAAAATCACACGCCAACAAAAAGACCGCCGCCCTACCAGCAAGCAGAAATAGGGCACAGTTCAAGGCTGGCAGCGTTTGCAGAATTCCGGCCTAGCTCATCGCGAGCGGGCGGGCAAAAAGAGAAAGACTAGCAGACTATTTGCAGAAAGAGGGAAGCCCGGCGGCCTTTTACCATTACCGACCGCGCCGGGTGGAACGGAGAGTCCTACATACTGGCAGGCGGGGAAGCCGTTAACGCAGACGGCACAAACATTCTATACAACGGAGACACCAGCCAAAAAGACGGTTACACAGAAAAAGGCAGCCTCAAGGAATGGCAGGAACAGGGCCGCGCGATACGCAGAGAACAATAGCCGCCTATGCCTGGCACTAGGTTTAAGCCTGGCCGCGCCATTCTTGGTACTTTTGAACGAAGAGGGAGGCGGTTTCCATTTAGCGGGCGATTCTTCAAAAGGCAAAACAACTGCGCCCGGCTTGCCTTGAGCGTATGGGGCGACCCTGAAACCACTAAAGGCACTGGGATACTACACCGCTTGGTTTGCAGAATTTAGCTTTAGCCCGTAATGATGGCTTGCTGGTGTTGAGATGAAATCGGCCAAACAGCCGACCCGCGAAAAAAATCCCGCAAATGGTTTACAGCGTAATCAACGGCGTATCAAAAACACAAGGGGCGAAAGATGGCGGCAACCGTAGGCAGAAAAACATGGCGCAATCTGATACTTTCAACCGGCGAAATAAACCCTGAAAGCCTGATAGGAGACCGCGCCCAATGGAAAGCCGGTAATCATGTTAGGTTACCTGACATACAGGCAGAGGCAAGATACGGCATTTACGACACTTGCACGGCTTCACAGATGGCGCGAAACTGTCGGACATATCAACCAAGCCACAGCCACAGCGAGGAACAGCAGGGCGCGCCCTTATCCGCCAAATCCTCAAAGACGGAAAAGAAGCCGCCGCCTGCCGTAGCCCGCCGCGACCAATTCCTTGAAACCTTGCCGCCAATGGAAGGACAGGCGCGAAGAATTGCCCGCCGCTTTGCCCTCTTGGCCGCTGTCTTGAATATGCCGCGCCTATTACCGGCATGAGACAAGGAGCAGGAGAGGCAGGAGTGAAGCAGTGTTTCAATGAATGGCTTGAAAGAAAACGGCACAGGAAACCGCGAAGACCGCTGAATCATTGAACAAGTAACCGCTTTCATGGACGTTTACGCCTTTGTCCATGCGCTTTTCAGACTGGAACACCCAAACCGTAAACCAACATCACGCAGGTTATCGGAAACAAGAGGGAAGCCTAGATGAGTATTGGATAATCCCCGCAGTCTTTGACGATGAAGTCTGTAAGGGATATATCCCGCAGCAAAGTATGTGAAGTCCTACATGCTTATAGATGGCTAAAACCGACAACGACAGATGGCAACATCAGCGCAAAACGCAACGGCGTTGCAAGCCGATTTTATGTTTTGAAGGGAGAAGCCCCGCTCAACTTTTGACGAATAACCAAGACAAGCCCGCTATTACCGACAATGGCGGGCTTTTTACACCCTGCCGAACCTGAAACGACACAAACGGTTCGTGTCGGATTGAGGAATATGCTGAGATATATCGAAAAGATGTAAAATGTACGGAAATGTGCTGGATTTAGATTGCCTGCTTTTACAAAACAACCGTATATAATTAAAAGCATGAAACCGTACAATGATACCATTTTCCAAGAGCCAAAGGCTGCCCGGGCGGCCGCCTTTATGCTGTACAAGGCAAACGGCAGACTTGAAGTACTGAAGCTGATGAAGCTGATGTACTTGGCTGAACGTGAGTCTTTCTCACGCTTCGGAGAATGCCTGACAGGCGATGCGTTGGTTTCAATGCCGCATGGCCCGGTACTCTCCATGACCTTGATTTCATCAACGGCGGACAGGAGTCCGTTCCGAACGGATGGACAACGTGGGTTAGCGACCGCGAAAACAAAATGCTTGCCTTACGCGATCCAAGTATGATTCGGACACCCTGAGCAAGACTTATTGGCATTATCCGAAACCGATTTGGAAGTACTGAATCGGTTTGGGGAGAATTACGGCCATTATTCCGCATGATCTGCGCAACATGACCCACAACGGGTTATGCCCGGAATGGAAGATCCCTCACGGCCTCAAGCCGCCCAATTCCCATCAAAAACTGTTGTCATGCTTTTGGTTATAATGACGAACGAGCTCGTAGCGATTGTAGAAAGACTGGAAGAACAGGCTTACATCAATCGCGCTTTCGGGTAGGAGACGGTATGCCCTCAATCGTGGCAATGCAGGCAAGGAGAATGCCTACCATCCCATCCGGTCCAAATAGCTACCAACACTTATTTACCATCCTAGTCAATCCGTGTATTCTGCCCAACCGTGGGAATAAGCCGCAGGTTCTTTCTGTCGGCATTTTCTTCTATCCGGGAAAAATATCCCATATGATAATGCCTGCATCATCAGGCAGGAGAACATCCTTTGTCCAACATGACAGTTATGTCCGCTACCGTGATGCAAGGATTGATGCCGTCGAACACATAGAAAACCGTGCACGAAGGATATTCTCCGTGAAATCACCATGTAGCGAATAACTGTTGGGAGCGTATCATTGCTGGGGCTTCAACATCACGATATGCCAGCAGGGAAGTTAAGCTTCTGATTGCAAAATTTGCCATAGCATATCCTCCGCCCGCATTACGCGGCTTTTTCGTATATCAAACATGAAATCAACTAGTTCATTTCATGAAATCAGCTAGCTATTACAGGAAATCAGCAAGCTACTTCCTAGAAGCCGCCCCGATCGCCATGAATCAGGCATAGCCCACCCATTCAACCCGCCCACACACGCGGGCTTTTTACGTCCAAACATTCAGGCAGACCAACCAAGAAAGCATAAAATCAACAGGAACTCTAAATTTCAAAAATTAGGGCTGTTTGACTATTTCCCTATACCACCTCCCTACCTAATCAATGAAACACGCTTACAGCGCAATTTTAGCCTATTTACGCTATATCTACCAAAAAGGCAGGCAGTGAATAAATACTTTCGACACCATACGCGCGCGTAATAACTGCAGTCCCTAGATTTTTGCAAGCCCATGAAAAAGAAAGGAAAACGCGGCGGGTAACCACTTAACCGGCACTGGTAACCAAATGACAAAGGCATAACTTGTTACCGCATTATCGTTGATTTATAAAGGTTTTTAGGGGCTGGTAACCAGGTAACCAGAGTAACCAGTGCTTTTTGTATATATATAGCGGTTTAAATTTGAGAGAAAGCCGCCGGCCTAATCACTCAAATAACAACACGTCCCAAAAGTTATAATGACCGGCCTAGACTGCTAAATTATTTTTGACCTTTGCAAAATGTGGTGTTTTTGTGGGTATATTTGGATTGCTTTTTATTATTTTTTTATAATATAAAACAATGAATTATACCTTTTAGTTTGTGTCCTCCTGTCCCCCTTTCAGGGGTTATGTCTAATCAAATCTAACGCAGTAATCAAGATTCAATACTGGCAAGGCTTTCAGACTAATAAACCCCTTTGCCAAGTGTCTAAATACCCCAATGCCGTATAATTGAATAAAGCAAAGATGGGGGTCATGATTCGGGAATCTATCAATCCCCTAAAAACATACCCCAATACCCCTTAACGACCGCCAAATCAAAGCTACCAAGCCGGCTGATACCGGAAAGAAAATCAAGTTATCTGACGGGGGAGGCCTGTATCTTGAAGTTACACCAGCGGGCGGAAAAAGTGTTCCGTCTGAAATACCGTATAGATGGCAAAGAGAAAAACACTGACTAAAAAGCACCAACAAAACCGCTGAGACTGCTGTTCTTTGTGGCGTGTAGAACAATCAGAAAGCACCAATGCCTAAATCCGCCGTACTTAGCCATTTGTCAGGGTTTTAGGTAAGTATTTCTTGTACATCGGGTCAGTTAAATAAAGAACTAGCTACATCATCTTCGATTAATTTGATTAACAAAATTAAAAATGCCGTCTGATTTTTCAGGCGGCATTTTTAAATTGCTCATTCCTACTTTCGGGCGTATAACGTCCCGCCATCGCTTTATACGCCATGTTTTTCGTATTTCAGCGTTTCGTACCGCTGGTTCAGCTACGTTTTGGGCGGAACTGTATTCGGTGTTCAGCGCTTCGAGCCAGTCTTTCAGCTCGTTTTTTGCCGTGTTGTAGCGCACTTGGTAGTAGCGGCTGTTTTTTTCTTGTCCAAGGCGTAACGCTGTCTTGGTTGTTGAGCGCGGCTTGGGCGTTTTGGCAGGCGAGAAGTTGGTGTTGACTTCGTTCAGCGCGGTGGTCAGGGCTTTTTCAAAGTTGAGTTTGGCGCTGTCGAAATTGGCTTTAGGGCGGTTTTTGTCTTTCCATTTCATGGTCTGCCAGTTGAGGAACGGCAGGTTGATGGTGGCGGAACCGCCCAAGAGCGGGATGTTGAACGTGCTTTTGGCTTTTTCAGACGACGTGCTCAAGCTCGCGCCCAATGTAATCGAGGGATACCAACTGCGTTTTTTTGCGCTTCGACGGATTGGAGCGAGGATTGCAGGCGGTATTCGGCGGCGCGCAGGTCGGGGCGGTTCGCCAACACGGTAATCGGTACGTCGAGGTTCACGCCTTTGACGGACGGCAGTCGGTATTGTGCGGGGTCGGCGGCGATGGCCCTCGTTCGGCTTGAGGTTGAGCAGGTTGCGTAACACCTGTTTTTGCGTGTCGAGGCTGTTTTTCAGGGAAATCAGGTTGTTTTGCGCACTCAACAGCGATTGTTTCGCCTGCGTCGGCTGGCTGGAATCGGCTCTGCCGTAGCGGAACTTGGCATCGGCAATGCGGTTGATTTCCTGATATTGCTTGAGGGATTTTTGCGCCAATTCAATGGCTTCGTTGAGGTAGGCAATATTGAAATAGGCGTCGGCGACATTGTTGATCAAAGTCAGGCGCGTGTTCGCCATATCCTGCTGTGTGGCTTGGTATTCCCAGACTTGCGCGTCGGCGGTGGCACTGAGCTTGCGCCACAAACCAATTCGTAGCTCGCCGAGCTGGCTGCTGAAGCGTGCTGCTGGCTGCCGGTTTTCAGGTTTTTGGATGTGACGCGCCCACCGAACCGCTGGAATGACGGCACCAAATCCGCCCCCCAAAATATTCGCCTGATACAGGGCTTTTATTGACACTGATGGCAGCCTGTTTCAAATCGATATTGTTTTCAAAGCCTGCGCCATCAGGGCGTTGAGCTGCGGGCTTTGTAGATTTCCCACCAGTTGCCGTTCACGTCGTAGCGTTCGGCGGTCTCCGCCGCGCTCATCACCCTGCCCCGTCGATTCGAGCGTGAGGTTTTGGTCGGCGCTGTGGACGACGCACGCGCTTTAGCGCAAGGGCGAGCGACAGGGATAATGCCGTCTGAAAAAAAGGTTTTTCTGCATGTTGTGTCTTTCGGTTTATAGGTTTCAGACGACCTGAAAGGTAGCGAGGTCGTCTGAACAATATTGAAGTGCCATTTACCGTCATTCCCGCGCAGGCGGGAATCTAGAGGTTTGAAATTGCAGCATCCCCAAATATTCTTTAAATGCCATGTTCGATTCCCGCCTGCGCGGGAATGACAGGCATGGGTACTTTTTATTTGAATCCACTATGTTTATCGGCTAAAAACGCTTTTCGCTGTTCCGTAAAATGCCACCACGGCTTCGGTTCGTTCCCCTGCATAAAATCAACCAGCGACAGGAAAAATGTCGATCATGCAGGGATTGTGTCGGGTTGCGGTCAGGCTGCACAGGCGGTCGTACATTTCATAAGCGTCCTGCCCCGCCAAATCCTGCGGCTGCGTGATGCCGAGCAAAGCCAAATCCTCCGCCACGGCTTTGCCGACATTGGGTAGGTCGGTCAGCGTGTTCAGCTTGCTTCGTCGTACTTTTGTCGGGACTCATGTTTTACCCTTTGGTTTGGAGGTCGTCTGAAAACCTGAAAGCGGATGTATGAACTGGTTTTCGTGGGCGAAGCCCACGCTACTTCCCGCTCTTCCGCCTTAAAATGCGCCATTGCCATCGAACGTATTTCGTACAAAGCCGAAGTGTTTTCAAACTCATCAGACAAGCCGTGTTCGTGGGCGGAGAACGGCGGGAGTCATTCAAGAACCCATGCCGCCGAAAACGTGGCTTTTGTTCGCAGGCAAGCCGCAACCGTTCTTCAAAAAGGCATGGATTCATTTTTCGAGCGTCCGTGCCGCCTTGTCGAAAAAGCCCTTTTTCCAATGCAGTTCGCCAATGGCTTCCGCAAGGGCGGAAATATCGGTTAAAAGCCTGATGGAAACGGCACACCAGTTCTTGCTCGGTCATTTGACTTGTTCTAAGTTCTTCAAAACAATTTTTCAGAAGACGTTTTTAACTGTTTGGCAGTTTGCGGATGCATCGGCTCTCGCAGTTTACGCTCCAACTCGATCGGCTTCGTGTTCGAGTTCATGCTCATACCTGACTCTGGAGCGTTGCTGTATCTCCAATATTTGTAACTGCTAGCCGCCACAAATCCTGCTGCAACTTCTGCCATTCTTTTGGTTTTTATGTTTCGACGGAAGCGGAATTTATCCGACAGCTCACACATGGCTTGGAACACTGCGAACAACGGGGCGAACTGCTGTCTTGAGGGGCGGAAATAGCGTTTCGGACGAGCACGGCGGTGCGGGCAGGAAAAACAAACGTAATTCGTATTACTCATTTCAATAAAATTCAGTTAAATCAATTATTCATGTGCTTTTCGCCGTTGAATCCGTTTTTCAGACGACCCCTTCCCATTCAAAAAGGTCCTCTGAAATCATGAAATCTGACCACGACGCCGCAATGCTGTTCGGCGGCGGCTTGGTAGAACGCGGCAAGTTCTTGAAACCGCTGCGCCAATTCCGTGCGGGTTTCGGCAAAGGCTTTTTCGTCGCCCCAAATATCGGGGTAGATTTGGTTGTTTTGAAAATCTGCTGCGGTTTTGCCGTCGAGCAGCGCGGCGAAGTCGGTTTGCTTCAGGGCTTGGGCTATTTCGGCGGTTTCGGTATCGCCAATCCAGCCGATGTGTTCGCCTGCTTCTTCGTCCTGCCGCAGGATGTTGCCAATCATGGCTTTGCTCAACGGGTTTGCCGCGTCGGCATCGTCCGAGCCTTTGCCGGTCAGGACGAAATGCAGCGCGTCCCAGAGTTTGCCTGCGCTGCATTCGGATACGGCGGCAGGCGTGCCGGTGGAGGCTTTGATTTGTTCGATGCCGCTTTGCGGATGGGCTGTGTATGTTGCGTAAACGTCCATAGGTTTCCTGTATTGAAGGCTTGAGATGCCTGTTTCGGGAGGGTCGTCTGAAATATAGTGATTAACTTTTAAACCAGTACGGCGTTGCCCTCGCCTTAGCTCAAAGAGAACGATTCTCTAGCTGCTGAAGCACCAGCGTAATCGGTTCCGTACTATCTGTACTGTCTATGGCTTCGTCGCCTTGTCCTGATTTTTTTGTTAATCCACCATATGCTGCGGGTCGGACGACGCCGGGCTGTTTTCGCAATGTATTGCGTGAACTGTGTGTTCGGTATCCGTCGGGCTGCTAAACCCGACTTTCGTTGTTTTCAGACGACCTTATTTATCCAAAGCGCAGCAGCGGGCCGCCTGCTTTCTGTACCGCCGTTTGATAGGCGGGTCGTTTTCGATGCGCTGCAAATAGGCACGGATGTTGGATAGTCCGCCAATCCGAATCGGTCGGCGGCGGCTGCAGCGGTAACTCATCGCGATGTCCGCGCCGCTGAGTTGGTTGTTGATTAGGCCAGTCTTTGCCGTTTAATTCATTTTCGACATAGGCTAGATGCAGGGCGGCTTGCGGCTCGATAGCCGTTTTTGACGTTGTCGCTGATTTTGCGTGCGACGGGTTTGACGAAAAACGGCATGGGCGCGTTTTCTATTTTTGCGGAACACCAGCCCGAGCAAAAGCAAGGGCATCAGCGAACCTTCGGCATAAGTGCAGCCAGCGTTGGTAATGCCAGTAATCTTGGCTGCCGCGTTCGGGCATGAAGCGTCCGTCGCCGTAGGTTTGAATCAGGTAGTCGGTAATCGCGCCGCTTTCGTTGAGCACGAATCCGTCGTCGTCGATAACGGGGACTTGCCCAGCGGTGTACGGCTTTGAGTTCGTCGGGCGCGAGCAGGGTTTCGGGATGGCGCGCGTAGGTTTTGATTTGATACGGTGCGCCGATAAGTTCGAGCAGCCAGACGATGCGCAGTGCGCGGGACTGTGCCAATACATGTGGGTAATCATTCGGTTTTCCTCGATGTGTGTATAGTGGATTAACTTTTAAACCAGTACGGCGTTGCCTCGCCGTACTATCTGTACTGTCTGCGGCTTCGTCGCCTTGTCCTGATTTTTGTTAATCCACTATATATTCATTGTGATGACAATAGCTAAACTAGTTTTCAGACGACCTTTTGGGTTTGGAGGTCGTCTGAAAACTTAATCCTTAGACAAGGCATCAATCGGATTGAGCTTGGAGGCTTTGTTGGCGGGCATAAAACCGAACGCTACGCCGATGGCGGTCGAGCAGACAACCGCGCCGATGACGGAGCCGATGGAAATTTCCATCGGAAATTCGAGGACGAAATGGTTGAACACAAGGCTGATGGCTGTGGACAGCCCTACTCCGACCAAGCCGCCGATAATACAAATTAAGACCGCCTCAATCAGGAATTGTTGCAGGATGTTGTTTCGCCGCGCGCCAATCGCCATGCGCACGCCGATTTCTTTGGTGCGCTCGGTTACGGACACCAGCATGATGTTCATCACGCCGATACCGCCGACCACCAACGAAATCAAGGCGATGGAGGAAATCAGCAGCTTCATCGTGCCGGTGGTGGTTTCAACCATCTGCTTGATGCTGTCGCTGTTGTTCTGCAGTCTTCCGTGCCGTGCCGCGTTTTGAGCAGCTCGGTCAGTCCTTTTTCGGCGACTTGGGTGTTGGCGTCGTCTTTGATTTTGACGGTAATCGAGTTGGTGTGGCTCTCGCCGGTGATTTGGTGCATCACGGTCGTATAGGGCGACCAGAGCATCAATACGTCGGAATTGCCGAAAGAGTTTTCTTTTTCCATCACGCCGATGACGGTCAGCGGGCGTTTTGTTGAAGAGGACGGTTTTGCCCAGTGGATTGACGTCCGCGCCGAAGAGTTTTTCTTTGGTGTTTTGGTCGATCACGACGACTTGCGCGTCTTCTTTTACATCGCCCTCGTCAAACAGGCGGCCTGATTCCAGCTTCAGTCCGCGCACGTCGAAATATTGTTCGCCCACGCCGTAAAGCGAGGCGGATAAATCGGTGTTGCGGTAGGTCAGCGTGCCGCCGGAAGTGGTTTGCGGCGTGGCGGAAGCGACGTAGCTTTGTTTGGCGATGACTTTGGCGTCGTCAATGGTCAGGGTTTTAATCCTGCCGCTGCGCCTGTCGCCGAAGCCGCGCCCGGGGAAGATGCTGATGGTGTTCGTCCCCATCGCGCTGATGTCTGCGAGGATTTTTCTCAGAACCGTTGCCCAAAGCGACGACGGACACGACCGAGGCAATACCGATGATGATGCCGAGCATGGTCAGGAGCGAACGCATTTTGTGCGCCATAATCGCCTGCACCGACATTTTGAAGGCTTCGACGAATTGGTCGTAATAAAAACAGCCACGAAGATTTTTCTTTGATGCGTTCTATTTTGCTTTCGGGGATTTCGGGATTTTTTGAACTGTCAGAGATGATTTCGCCGTCGCGGATTTCGATGATGCGGTTGGCGATGGCGGCGATACCGGGGTCGTCGTAACCATAATCACGGTATGCCCTTCTTTTATGCAGCTTTTGGATGATTTCGATTACGTTTTTGCCGCTGGCGGTATCGAGCGCGCCGGTCGGTTCGTCAGCAAAGATGATTTCGCCGCCGTTCATCAGGGCGCGGGCGATGGAGACGCGTTGCTGCTGGCCGCCGGAAAGTTCGCTGGGTTTGTTGCCTTCTTTGCCTTCCAAACCCAAATCCTGCAACAGCTTCTCCGCACGCGTGGAACGCTCTTTGCCGCCCATGCCCATATACACGGCAGGCAGGGCGACATTGTCCCGCGCCGTCAGCGAACCCAAAAGGTTGTAGCGTTGGAAAATAAAGCCGAAGCGTTCGCGCCGCAATGCCGCCAGTTCGTCCGGCTCCATTTTGGCGGTTTCAATGCCGTCGATTTGATACGAACCCGAAGTCGCGCTATCCAAACAGCCGAGAATGTTCATCAGCGTGGATTTGCCCGAACCGGACTGCCCGATGATAGCGACAAAAATCGCCCCTTCTCTATCGACAGGCTGACATCTTTCAAAACATGAACGCGGTTCGCGCCGCTGCCGAAGTAGCGGTTGATGTTTTTACATTCGATTAAGCTCATAAGTGTTTCCGACCGATAATGATGTATGGAGTGGAAAGGTCGTCTGAAAGGGGAGTTTTGCTAACAAACAAAACTTTCAGACGACCTATTGCCTATTTATCTCGGCGGACCGCCCTGCATGGCGCGTTGCGCCGCTTCAGCCTGCTCCGCCGCGCTCATTTCCGACATCACCACCTTGTCGCCTTCTTTCAAACCGCTTTTCACTTCGGTATTCATACCGTCTTTCAGACCGACCGTAATCCGCGTTCCGAGCTTTGCCGTCCGCGCCCAAAACGCTGACAAACGATTTACCGTCGCGTTTTTTTAATCGTCAGCGTCGGCACGAGTAAAACGTTTTTCACGCCGCTAATTTCAATCGTGTCCTGCGTCGTCATACCGATGGAAAGTTTGCCATCGAGGTTAGACACCAAAGCACGGGCGTATGTAAATCGCGTTGAAGTCGTGTCCGTGCTGGTGGTGTAGCTGCCCAGCGACATCGTGGTCAAGCCTGATCGACGCTGTCGAGCTTCGCCTTAATCGGCGTATCCGGTTCGGACAAAATCGTAAACGAAATATCCTGCCCCGCTTTGACCTTTGTAATATCGCCTTCGGCAATCTGCATTTTGTTCAACATCGTATCCAGATTCGCCAACTGGATAATCGTCGGCGTGGACTGCACCGCGTTCACGGTCTGCCCTTCTTCCACCGGAATCGCCACCACCGTACCGTCCATCGTCGCAACAATGCGGGTATAGCCCAATTCCGATTCGGCAGTATTGATAGAAATTTTTGGTTTGCTTGATGGAGCCTTCAGCTCGGCAACATTCGCCTTAGCCGCAGCCAACGCATCCTGCGCGCTTCCAAATCCTCTTTGAAGTCGCGTTTTCCTTCCATAAAGCCGCTTCGCGCTTTGCATTTCTTCTCCGCGCTGTTCAGCGCAATTTCGCAGAAACCAATTTCGCCTGATACGTTTCCAGCTTGATTTTTCGTATTGAGCGTGTTCACCTGAGTGGTCGAATTGATTTCCGCAATCAAATCGCCCTTTTAACCTGCTGCCCGAGCTTGACGTACAGCTCTAATCTGCCCCGAAGCCTGCGCGCCCACCGACACCAGATTCGACGGCGAAATCTCGCCCGTAGCGGATACCGTCTGGCTGATGTCGCCGCGTTTGACCGTTTCCGTGATGTAAGAAGTTTGAGGTTCGGGCTGGAAATAAGACCACGCAGCAAACCCGATTACCGCAGCAACCGCTATTCCGACCGTCCATTTATTAATGATTTTTGCCATAACTGACTTTCTGATTCATCCATTTCATCTGTTCAATCCGGCACCCGATTCATGTCGCATAATCCCAACACTTATCCGCCGAAAACGCTGAAAACGGGCAGATTTTACTCAAGCCTTTACTCCAGCCAAGTCAACGGCAAATCAAATAAAATCATAATGAATTGTTTTATAATCATTTTATAAAAAAACCATTTCAAGAAATTGCAACGCATTTACATATTTTCCTAATCCTGAAATTTATCCAAAACATTCAAAATGGGAGAAAAGAACTATAATTGCAGTCTGAATTCCCGCCCATACAATAAAAATTACGACATATCATGAAAAACACATTACAAAAAGGCTTCACGCTGGTCGAGCTGCTCATCGTCATCGTCATTCTCGCCATCCTTGCCACCCTTTGCCTATCCAGTCCTACGAACGCTTTATCCGTAAAAAGCCGTTTGAGAACGTCCGTTCGAGCTCGCGATCATGCCCATAATCTCGAACGCTTCTACGCGCAAAAACCGTACGTTTGAGAAGTTCCGGCAACAGACCTAGTTCAAAACGAATACTTACCCATCCAGTTTTTCAACTATCAAAACACCCAAAAGGGAAAGAGAATCCGTCCGCCTCGGGCTTCCTGCTCGAAGCCAAGCCGAATGACGGATACAAAAAGCAAAGAGGCCCTACTCCGTCTATCTCGACAGCGACGGTATCTTTTGGGCAAGCAATGCAGATTGCCCCGGATATGAACACATAGATCAAAAATAATCCGAACCCTCTGCCGCTATTTTTATCCGTTCATACAAAAGGTCGTCTGAAAAACTTGTTCAAGATTTTTCAGACGACCCTTTTCATCATCAGCTAAAATCCGCTATTTCAAGTGAGGAAAACCACATTATGAACATCACCCCTGTCAAAGCCCTGAACGACAACTACATCTGGATGATTCAAGACGGCAATCACGCCGCCTGCGTCGATCCGTCTGATGCCACGCCGGTTTTGGTATTCCTCGTCCGCAACCGCCTGATGCTGGCGCAAACGTGGATTACCCATCTGCATCACGACCATATCGGCGGAGTCCAATCTCTCAAAAACGGCTTTATGGAATCGCCTGTGTACGGCGAGGCGGATATTGACTTGGCAACGCATACGGTGACGGCGGGTACGCAGTTTCCCTTCGGCGACGGGCTGGTTACCGTGTGGGCGACACCCGCCATACCGACCGCCACGTCAGCTATCTTTTTGGAAAAACGCCGAAGGTTTGCACGTTTTCTGCGGCGATACATTATTCTCTGCCGGCTGCGGCAGGGGTGTTTACGGGAAGACGATAGAAGGTTGTACGACAGTTTCCAAAGATTCAATCAGTTGCCCGAAGACACGCTGTTTTATCCCGCGCACGAATACACCGCCTCTAATCTGCGTTTTCGCCGAATTTATCGAACCGGAAAATCCTGATATTCAAGCGGCTTTGCGCGCGGCGGAAGATACGCCGACCCTGCCCGTAACCCTCGCGCATGAACGCAAAATCAATCCGTTTTTACGGGTCGATTTGCTCCATGTCCGCGAACGGGTTGAAAGAATTGGTAGGAAGCAACTGGACAGCGGTTTGAAGTATTCGCCGCGCTGCGGGAATTGAAAAACCGTTTTTAGGTCGTCTGAAAACTCAATTCCAGCCAATTCAAACCAAAACAATTAATGCCTTCTCCCGTCCCTGAATAAACACCGACGGAATGACAGCCCTTTTATTTCAATCGGCTATAAAACCTGCGTTCCAATCTATTGCAGGGATTTTGAATACCTCTGCCCCGATAAACTATAATCAGCACATTCAGACGACCTTTCCCAAGCCATGACCCGACAAGTTTTTCATTCTAGGCGACCAGCCTCTGCCCGAAGGCAGCAGTAAGCCCTATGCGCTTTTTGACGGCGAATCCGACCAAGGAACACCACTATATCGCTCAAACCGAACAACGGCAGCATGCGACAATCCCCAAGTCAGTCCGCAAAACCAAAATGTTTACTGGCTGCCCTATCCTTGTTTGGCACTCATTCCTATCAGCCGCATATGAAAGGAAAAACGCAAACACGCTGCCAAACCGGCCGCCCCGCCTGAAGCGGCAAGCGTCAACATCATCGGCAATCTGGCGGCGAAAAAACCTCTATACGCTGGCTTTCGTTGAAAAACACCGGCAACCAATACAACCTCGAAAGCTGGTTCAACCGCCACGAAAGCGGCTACGAAGATGCCTGCGAACACTGCGCACGCTGCCCGGATGTCGTCTGAAAACGAGCGAAGCGAGTTTCGTTAAAAACGAGCGAAGCCGGTTTCAGCGAAACAGACTCAGTCAAAAGTCCCCGATGCGCTGTGGCGCATGTGCTGCGGCTCAAATTTCTCGGCATTTTGCGCAATCCCCGCAACCATCAAAACCCGTTTTGCCTACCGCCTACTTCAAATCCTGCGCTCACGGCCCCCGAAGCGGGATTCGAGTTCGTCAGCCTCATCAGCCGCCGCGATCCCGAAACGCATCGAATCCATCATGCAGGATTTCCATTTTTCCTTTCTCGGCTATGTCAACTGGCTCTCAGGGCTGTATGGCATGTTGAGCGAAGGCGTTTCACAACCGTCGCTGTTCGAGCGGCTGTTCTGCGCTGTGTTTGCCGAACCGCAAGCCGTCAAAATCGAGCTGTTCCGCTATCCCGGCGATACGGGGCTGTGCCTCTTTGGCGACAGTGGTTTCTGCCTTCAGACATCATCCGAACTCATCAGCATCGGCGTCAATATTTCCCACGATATGTTTGCCGTCGTCCACCTGCAAGCCGCACGCTGGCACGATTTTAAAAATACTTTCCATCATGACGCGCCGAAACTGCAAAGGCAAAGTGAAGGTTATTGACGGCGACCAAACCCAACGCGTCATGTTCAACCGGCTCTGTATCCGCCAATCTCACCAAGCCGTGTTCGGCAGAAGCCCGAACGTAAAAGACTACATCTAAACCATCAAAATCATGAATACTTTCCCCGACGCATCTATCTTAGGGCTTAGGCTACCTCGGCCGTCCTTTGGCGCAGAAACTTTACGAACACGGCAGCCGCGTTGCTGCTATCAAACGCAGCCTGACTTCGGACGATATCAATCTGCCCATACACCTCGACACCCTCGACCTCAATCAAGACGACGTGTTTCAAAGCGCAAACCTTGCCCGCGATACAAGCTTTTGGCAGCACCACGCCGACAAACCCGTTTGGTTCCCTGCCTCTTGCCGCCATCCTCGCTGACCCATTACGCCGACTACGTCAAACAATGGGCAGAACTTGCCCGAGCGTAACGTGCAACACCTGATTTTCACCAGCAGCACCCAGCGTTTACGGCGATAAAGCGCGCGAATGCGACGAAACGCCACACCCGATCCGCAAAACCGAGTCCGCCTGCCAATCCTCGCTGCCGAACAATATCTGCTCGACAGCGGCGTTCCGAACATCGACATCCTGAGGCTGGGCGGGCTTTATTGCGCCGAACGCCATCCCGTCAGCCGTCTTGTTCAAAAGCAAAAACATCCCGGGCGGCAAGCAGCCCGTCAATATCGTCCACCGCGACATCGCCGTCGAAACCCTGTTTCAGACGACCCTCCATCCAAACGGCAGACGCATCCGCAACATCGTCGAACCGCACCATCCGACCCGCCGCGATTTCTATACCGCCGAAGCCGCAAACTCGGCCTCCGCCGCCCGATTTCGCGCTTGATGACACAAGCGGCGGCAAAATTAAATACCGTTTCCGCCGACGGCTTAAGCCTGTAAAATTAGGGCTCCGCGACCGTTTCAGACGACCTTTCGGCAGAGCAAAAACCAAAACCAAAACCAAAAACACAGTCTTACTTTAACATAGTGAGTCGACAAAATCAGGATAAGGCAAAGCATCGCCGCACAAATCAAGCTCACCCACTATACAACCCCAAGCCCGAAAGTATCGAGAACACCCTATGTCCGCCCTATTTCCGTTATCAACCACCTGATACAGCAAAAATCCGGAACACCAACAAGACCTGTCCCGCCTGTCAGGCAAAACCCTGAGCCTCAACCTGCCGGATTCGGACTGACCGGACGCATCAATCACGACGGCTTCCTCGAAACCGCCGACCAGCCCGCCGACACCTCATTACCTTCCACCAAAGCGCCATCCGTAAAATCCTGACCGGACAAGAACCCGGCGTCGGCGACATCAGCCTCGAAGGCGACCTCATGCTCGGCATGACCGTCCTGCCCATACTCGGCAGCCTGCGCTACTACGCTTCAGACGACCTCGCCCGCATCTTCGGCGACTCACTCTGCAGGCAGCATCAGCGAACGCGCGCCAACATCGGACAAACCGTCAAAAATCGGACAAAGCATAGCCGAGCAAATCAGCGACTTTTCCCGCGAACCTGAATCCCTGTTATCGACGTCGCCACCCTGTCCGCCTGGATGGAAGAAGTGGACAAACTGCGCGACGACGTTGCCTGCCTTAACGAACGCCTCGACCGGCTCGAACGCGACATCTGGATAGACTAATTTTCAGACGACCCATGCCTATGAACAGCCTGTTTCACAACATCGGTATCGTAACCCGCCCTAATACCCCCGAAAATCCAAAATACCGCCCACACTCTCATCCAATTCCTGCAGGGACACGGCTTTACCGTCTATCTTGACGAAATCGGTATAGAAGAACGCTGTATCTACGTTCAAGATACCGTCGGCTGCCACATCGTCAGCAAATCCGACTGGGCAAACACTGCGACCTCGTCATCGTCCTCGGCGGCGACGGCACCTTCCTCTCCGTCGCCCGCGAAAATCGCCCCCGTACCGTACCCGTTATCGGTATCAACCAAGGGCATTTAGGCTTCCTCACCCAAATCCCCGCGAAAACATGACAGAAGAGCTGCAGCTCGTCCTAGAAGGCAACATCCTGCCCGAAGAGCGCATCCTCATCGAAGCCACCCTCGTCCGCGACGGCGAAACCATCCACCGCGCCTCGCACTCAACGACGCTGTCCTCTCACGCGGCGGCGCTGGACAAAATGATAGAGTTCAGTCTCATCAACCAAGAATTCGTCTATACCCAACGTTCCGACGGCCTCATCGTCTCCACCCCCACCGGCTCCACCGCCTCACTCCCCAGCGCCGGCGGCTCCCATCATGCAGGCAGGATTGCACGCTCACCCTCGTACCCATCTGCCCCCAATCCATGACCAACCGCCCCATCGCCATTCCCGATACCTCCGAAATCGAAAATCCTCGTTACCCAAAGCGGCGACGCCTCGCGTCCATTTCGACGGACAATCCTTTATTGACGTACAAAACCTCGACCGCATCATCATCCGCCGCTACCACAACCCCTGCGCATCCTCCATCCCACCGACTACCAATACTTTCCGAACCCTGCGCCAAAAACTGCACTGGGGCGAACAGTCTGTATAAATAAACAGATGTTCCTTTAAAGCCAAAGGACATTAAATATTGGCAATCATCGCTTTATAACTGATATATTAAAGTCGTCTGAAAACGCATATTCAGAAGAAACGGCCCGCCGAATGAAGGCGGGCCATTAATTTAAATCGGGTTTTAGCTGTTTCTAGATTTGCGGCGTCCAAAGAATTCGCCACCCAACCAATTACATGCAAGGGCTAAAACTATTGTAGTAATGATTGGATAAAATAGTATGCAATGATTGCGATACTGCCGAATATTGCAACGGCAAAGAAATAACCTACCATAACAAAAATTATCCACATAATGAAATACCCTTTTGCCGTCTCTTCAAATACACTCTTTAATTGCTTCTTTTAATGCATTCTTAAGCATCTTTTTCATTTTATGCCTTTTTATTATTTATTAAAGAGAGTATTACTAACGACTTTAACCAAAGTCATCAAATTTAGTAATAACTATAACAAATAGCAATGATGCTAACGGATATTGCAACATCAAAGATATGCCATCATCGATCGACTTTATAACCCATTACACAACCATTTTCAGACGACCTTTATCCGTCAGCCTTATCCCATGCCTAGCCGAGCAAGTGGAAACCCAGACTCAATCTTTCAGAATGTTTGAGTGATTAACATAATCTCAAGCCTACAAGCATGAATGACAATGTTGGCACTTCATTTTAATCTGCTATAACCATTCTGACTCCTTACCCGTTTTTACCCACCCTCAGACGACCCCGCCATGCCCATCCTCGCTTGGAACACCCCGCCTGCCCCGCCGAACTTGCCCGCGTGATTGAAACTCATCCCGCGCCGCTGCATCTGATTGCCTGTCTGAGCGAAAACCGCATGCCCGATTTTTCCTTTGTCCGATGCCCCGACCGAGTTGGAAAGTCGTCTGAAAACCCGTCTTGACCAAGCCGTGAAATGCCTTTCAGTTCAACAGCGTCAACTTTCTGGAAAACCTGTTGCCCGGCAGTGCATATCTGGCTTGTCCCTGCCGCACCGCGCCGACAGCCTGTACGAACATTTCGCCCCCTATCGAATGGCAGACCGAAGCCGTACCGCAAGCCGCGCCCAGCTCGTCAAACCTTGGTTCAGACGAGCCCCAATCTACTACCTCCCGCCCAAACACGCGCTGGTTATCGGCGCGGGTATTGCCGCGCTGCGACCGCACGCAAGCTGGCGGAACATAATGTGCGCGTTACCGTTTTGGAAGCGGGCAAAAGCGGCGCAAGGCGGCAGCGGCAACCGCCAAGGGCTGCTCTACGCCAAAATCTCGCCGCACAACACCGAGCAGACCGAACTGCTGCTGGCGGCTACGGCTATCCGCCGCCTGCTGCAAGACCTGCTACCCGATTCCGACGCATGGGGCGGCGACGGCGTGTTGCACCTCAATTTTGACGAAGCCGAACGCAAACGCAATCAGGCATTGGGTTTGCAGCAACATCATGCCCACCTTTACCGCAGCGTGTCCGCCGACGAAGCCGCGCAAATCGCAGGCATAGACGTCTTTTCAGACGGCCTCTGCACAGCAGGGCGTATGGCTGAACCCGCCCGCCGTCGTCCGCGCCTTGCTGGATCATCCGCTGATTGCATTGTACGAAGACACGCCCCTATCCTCCGCCGGATACGACGGCGCAAACTGGACGGCGCACACGCCGCCGCGGCAGCTTCAGCGCAGCTGCATCATTTACTGCGTAGGGCGCGCACAGTCCGAACGCCGCCGACGCCAACGTCTCCGCCTGCCTTTCCGCCAAATCCGCGGGCAAACCGGCGTAACGGCGGCAAGCGTTTTTCCACGCCTGCGCTGCGCCTTATCCGGCGAAAGCTACATCAGCCCGAGCTGGCAAGGGCAACACTGCTACGGCGCGACCTTCGTCCTCAACAGCAACGACGACGCTTGGCATCCGCACGAAGAAACCGCCAACCGCGCCGCCCTGCAACAACTCAACCCGCCATTGGCGCAACTCATTGTTTGAGCAAAACCGCTGCGCTCGTTTTCAGACGACCTCTCTGACCCGCCGCAAGGACACGCCGCCCTGCGCTGCGACAGCCCCGACCACCTGCCCGTCGTCGGCGCGCTCGGCAACATCGCCGCCATGCAGACAGCCTACGCCAAACTCGCGTTGGACAAAACTACCGTCTCGACAACATCCCCGCCCCTACCCGCCGAACGCCTACATCAACACCGCCCACGGCACGCGCGCACTCGCCACCGCCCCCGTCTGCGCCGCCGACATTGCCGCCGACATCCTCGGCCTGCCCCAGCCCCTGTCCCAACGCCCTGCGCACCGCCCCTGCACCAAACCGCGCTAGTCATCCGCGCCATACGTGCGGCAGCAGCCTTTGCTTTGATGCATCGCACAGGTCGTCTGAAAGCGGAGCGAAAACGTTTACCCCAAACATGAAAACAAAGTTTTCAGACGACCCTGCACGACAACAACAAAAAGCACCCATAAAAATCATAAAATATTAACAACCTGTTTTTCAGAAATATCTTTCCTTAACTTTTAAAACCCGAAATTTACATTTAAATATCAACCCTTCCCTTGTCCATTTATATATTTCGTTTAAAAATACCGACCTAAACAACAACTATTCTATATAGATAAAATGCGTCATTACGGAACCATCATCCGCTGGAACGACAATCGGAGGTTCGGAGCCATCCGAAGAAAAACATGGGCAAAGAAATATTCGCCCGCTCTCCGCCTTCACCACGCTGCCTCATCCGCCCGCCGAAGGACAGCGTGTATCGTTTGAAATTATCAAAGGCAGACGCGGACGCGACGAAGCGGAAAACATCTGCTTCGCTTCCGACTGCATCGGCGAAGCCGACTTTTTCGCCCCCGAGCCTGAGCCTTTTAAAGCAGCCTTTTCCAAACTCCTGTGGATCATCCCCGTCATTGCCCTCTTTGCCGCAGGTAGGATGGTTCGGCTGAACTATTGGCAGGAATACCGCCGTCGAGCACAGGAAAGCAACGGCGGCTGCACCGGTTACGATGGTGTCCGAAGTTGCCGAAAAGATGAAAGCCGAACGCAAGGCATGGAAAGACGCGGCAAGCGGGCGTACTGCTTTCAAACACGGTTCAACTGCTTCAACCGGCTCCGCCGCCACCGGCACTACCACTGCATTCAAATGCGACGGCCGTCAGCACTGTTCTCAAATGAACTCTTTGGAAGAGGCGGAATTTTTATCAAAAACTGCCCAAACTACCAAAATGGACGCGATCATGACGGTATTCCGTGCGAAAACGACAGCCGTTGGCATTAATCGTTAATAATAGAGGCCGTCTGAAACATGTCAGACGGCCTTTTTAAATCGGCTACAATATCGCGCAATACAAACCCTACCCTCACCACCATGTCCAGCTCATCATCACCCCTGAGCGGATCGGCGACTGCGTCATGAGCCCAGCCGCTTTACCGCCGCCCTGCACGAACTCCATCCCGGCTGCACCATAGACGCATTCGCGCCCAGATGGTCGATGGCGGTATTCGAACGCATGCACGAAATCAACCGCGTTATTGAAAACCCGTTCGACACGGCGCGTTGGAGCTGAAAAAACGCTGGCGAATCGGGCGCGAACTGGGCAAACAAAGGTTACGACCAAGTCATCGTCCTGCCCGGTTCGCTCAACCGCCCTCATCGCCTTCGCCACACGGCATCGACAGCGCACCGGCTACGTCGGCGAATCGCGCTACCTGCCGCTCAACGACATCCGCAAACTCGACAAAGCCGCCCTGCCCCTGATGGTCGACCGCTACACCGCCTCGCCCATCCGACGCAGGCGGATTTCAACGGACATTCCGATAACCCGCGTTCTACCATTTCCCCGCAGCCGCGCCGCCGCGCTTGCAAATACGGCTAAACACCGACAAACCTGTTCTCGCCTTCTGTCCGGTGCGGAATACGGCCCTCGCCAAACGCTGGCCCGCGCGCCATTTCGCCGAACTCGGCTGCCGCTATCTGACGGAAGGGCTGGCGGGTTTGGCTGTTTGGTTCGCAAAAGATTTCGACATCGCCGAAGAAATCAACCGACTTTCAGACGACCCTGCACCAACCTTTGCGGCAAAACCAACCTTTCGAAGCGATTGACCTGCCTCCTGCGCCGACACCGTCGTCTGCAACGACAGCGGCCTGATGCACCGCCGCCGCACCTCGACCGCAAACTCGTCGCCGCTCACGGCTCCTCCAGCCCGACCATACCCGCCCTTGAGCCAAAAAGCCAAAATCGTCAGCCTGCACCTCGAATGCTCGCCCTGCTTCAAACGCAGAATGCCCGCTGGGACACCGACTGCCTGAACAAACTCACGCCGGACATGGTTCAAAAAGGGCGGAGGAATCGGAAACGGAATCCAACAGCATCAACCGACAATCCTGCATCAGCAGTAAGACCATACGACAGACAAAAAGGTCGTCTGAAACCTGCCTTCCAAAAACAGATTAAAATGGCAATACCCACGCCGTCATTCCCGCGCAGGCGGGAATCCAGAATCTTGAAGCCGTACCAACCTTTAAACATTCCTAAAAATCAAGGTCTGGATTCCTGCCTGCGCGGGAATGACGGCTAGAGGCTTCTTGTTTTTCCTTCAACCTATCTTTTTCAGACAGAGTAGCGTGGGCTTTGGGCCACGAAATCTACCCTATTCCCGATACGGTGTTTATCCACTATATTCCCTGCCCCTGCCTATGCAGTAGTGGAATAAATGTCCCAACCACTGCCGCCTGAAACCCACCAAATTTTTCAGACGACCTTTCCACCATTGACCTCGAAACTCCATACTGCCGCGAAACAAACCGCAAGTTAGAGCCGCCTTCACCCTGTTTTTGTATTGAATTCCCGTTCAGACGACCTTATCATCAACCCATTCCCACTTTTCCCCGCAGAAATACCATGCAAAACATCCAAGACTATGTCCGCCGCACCGCGTCCGCCGCCAAGCAGGCTTCCTATACTGTCGCTGCCGCAGACCGCGCAAAAAACGCCGCGCTCTGCGCACCGCCGAACTCATCAAACACCATCAAACCGCCATCCTCGCCGCCAACGCCCAAGACATGGAACAGGCCGCGCAGAAAGGTTTGAACGACGCACTGCTCGACCGCCTGCGGCTGACCGAAAAACCATAGATGCCATGTGCGAAGGTTTGCGCCAGATGCCGCCCTGCCCGACCCCGTCGGCGAAATGGACGAATTCCGCACCCGCGAAAACGGCCTGCAAATCGGCAAAATGCGCGTACCGCTGGGCGTTGTCGGCATCATTTACGAATCCCGACCCCAACGTAACCGTCGATGCCGCCGCCCTCTGCCTCAAGTCCGGCAACGCCTGCGTTCTGCGCGGCGGCAGCGAAAGCCTTCAACAGCAATATGGCGCTTCCAAAACTGATTACGCAGGCGTTGGTTGAAAACAGCCTGCCCGCAGCAGCCGTCAGCCTGATTGAAAACACCGACCGCGAAAGCGTCGGCGCCATGCTGCAAAGTCCGAGTTTATCGACGTCGTCATCCCGCGCGGCGGCAAGTCGCTGGTTTCCCGCATCGCCGCCGAAGCCCGCGTGCCCGTCATCAAACACCTCGACGGCATCTGCCACGTCTATATCGACCGCGCCGCCGACGCCGAAAAAAGCCGTCAACATCGCCTTTCAACGCCAAAAACCTCGCGCTACGGCACCTGCAGCACCATGGAAACCCTGCTCGTCCACCCAAAGCCGCGCCACCGAAATCCTGCCCGTATTGGCGGGAAAAATACGCCGCCTGCGACGTCGAGCTGCGCGGCTGCCCGCGTACCCTGTCCATCCTGCCCCACATTCAGACGGCCTCCGAAGAAGACTGGGACACCGAATACCTCGCCCCATCCTCTCCGTCAAAATCGTCGACAGCCTCGAAGAAGCCGTCGCCCACATCAACACCCACGGCAGCCACCACACCGACAGCATCGTAACCGAATCCTACACCGACGCCCGCACCTTCCTGCGCACGGTCGACAGCGCCAGCGTCATGGTCAATGACCTCCACCCGCTTCGCCGACGGCTTCGAATACGGCCTCGGCGCGGAAATCAGCATTTCCACCGACAAAATCCACGTCCGCGGCCCGTCGGCCTGCACGGGCTGACTTCGCAGAAATGGATTGTGTTGAGCGACGAGCAGGTACGTTCGTAATCCGTCGCTTTCTTGAGTGATAAAACGGCAAAGGTCGTCTGAAAAACAGTTTTCAGACGACCTTTTCAGTATTTTTCAACCTGAATTAAGGCTCAAACTTCCCGCAAAAATCATTGCAAATATTAAATAATTATTACAAACAATATCTTAATACCCTACAACTTCTCCAGATGCATATTCCCTCGATACAATCCGCATTTTATGCCGTACAAGAAATTCTCTTTAAATTCCAAATAGATAAAATTTGAAGTTTATTATTTCTCATAAGCCCGTTTCAGCAAAGGACTGACATGACCGAAAATATCCCGCCCTTTGAGTTACAACGAGAAAATGAAGAATCCGTCGTGATTACCGGCGCGCCGCAATGATATTTTTATACGGCAGCAGGGACACCGTCTTCCACGGCGGCAGGATGACGACGTTTACCACAGCAAAAATGCCGGGCGATACCGTCGTCAAGGGCAAAAATGAAGGCAGCGACACCGTTTACGCAGACACGACCTTTACCCTGCCAAACCACGTTGAAAAATCTGACGCTGACTGGCAGCGGCAATATCTTCGGTTTCGGGCAACAATTCCGACAATATTCTCACTGGCAACAACGGCAACAACCGTTTGAGCGGCGGACGCGGCAACGACACGCTCACGGCATGGAAGGCAAGGACCTGCTGATGGGCGGCGACGGTCAGGACGAACTTTTAGCGGCGGCAGGCACGACATCCTGCGCGGCGACAACGGCGACGACCTGCTCGACGGCGGCGAAGGCAACGACACCTTAGAAAGGCGGTCGCGGCAACGATGTGTAGCCGTTTTTCGCACGCGGCCACGGACACGATACCATTTCAGAGCGGCCTCGGCGAAATACCGTTCGCCCTAAGTGGCTTTGAAACCCGAAGACATCAGCATCGCAGTTCGTCCGAATGCGGCAGATGCATCCGTTCCGATTGGGCTGCTGACCATACGCAAAACCGGCGAAACCCTGACGCTCAAAGCCCAAGAAGGTGGCGCAAACCATGCCGTTTCACGCTTTGAAACCGACAATGGAACTCTGACGTCGTCTGAATTTTTCAGCAAAGCACACCACGACTTCGGCGCAGACACATTGACAACCAAAATCCTGCTGAAAGACGGCAACACCGCCATCCACACCGGCACAGCAGAAAATGCCTTTCAGACGAGCCTCCCTTCAATATTGGGAAAACCCTGCCCGCCGCCCGCCACCAGAACGGTATCGTCAAACCCTCAAAAGCAGCCGCTCAATCATTCTCTTCCCGCGACACCGACGGCGACGGACTGCCTGACAGCATCGACCGCAACCCGCAACAATGGAACGTATCCGAACGCGATTTGCGGATGTTCTCCTCGCTGGCTTATGAAGGTAAATCTTCGCTGGAAACTTTATTCAACGGCAAAAATTGGTGGAGCTACGAATCTGCTACCAAAGCTGCCAACAGCAAATACTCAACAATCAGGCTGATGTATCTGAATTGACGGGCAAATGGGAGTTACTCAGAGCCGAAAGTCCGGCAGTGGTTTAGGTTATGCTGTCTTTGGAAACAAAACGCTCAAGGCGATTGGGAAAATGTTGTGGTAACGTTTAGAGGGACTGAAAAACCAGTCCTCACGACTTGTTGGTAGATTTGAAAAATATGGGCAGGCAATTTACCTACTCAAGCGTCTTACTCAATCAAATTGCCGTTATGTTGATACGCTCAATGCTAAAAACGTTTATTCTACAGGACATTCTTTAGGCGGCTACCTTGCCGAATACTTTGCCGCATATACCATGCAGCAGCGTTACGACTGGTCGGATGATTTTCAAACGCAGCAGTCTGTTCAACCCGCCGTCCTCAATACAGACAACAGTTCAAGCAACGCATTAAAACAAGCTAGGAGCATTGCTGAAAAATTCTCTGCCACCACAATCAGCGATGATTCCGATACCACACAAATTCAGCGACTTGTATAAAACCAATTCTTATGTAATCAAGGGAGAATGGGTTAGCGACGGCTTTTCAGTTAAAAACCAGTACAGGAGCAGGTGCACTGTTCGGAGGTTTAGCCGGCTTATTAACTGGAGGATTAGGATTTATAGGTGGTGCTCTTTTTAGGTGGCTTGACTGGAGCAGCCGTTTCTCAAGTCCACAAAGGTTTCGCACATATCCCAATGCCAAAATATTGGACTTCAAAAGCGGAAATATTTGGGGAAAACACAATATGACGAGTTTCTACGAAAAAGATTCGCACTCGAACAATACTTCTCCCAAAGGCATCGTATAGACAAACACTACAACAACCCCTACAACCAAGACACCGATAGCGACGGTTTTTCCAACGTCATTGAAGACAAACTCGGTTCAGGCAAATACTCACGATCAGGAAAACGCCGTATGCCACAGGCTCATCAGTCATCCACGTTGATGACCGCCCTTTTGCCGCCCTTTGTCGCCACTGAAGATGCTGCGGGCAACACACTTTCAGTTAAAGCCGTGGAAATAGCCAAGCAGCAAGACAGCCAAGTGGTGTACACTCCGTCCGGTAACGAAACCGACCTGAGGCAGCTTCTCGCCCGACTGGTCGGTCAATATCCGTCAATCTAACGGCAAAAGCGTTTCCACACTGCAAAGGGACTGTTTCAGATGACGTGCTTAAAAGGCGGCGACGGCAACGACTACCTCGTAGGCGGTTTCGGGCAGCGATACCATCGTTACAGGTGCAGGTAAAGATACCGTCGCTTTCTCGCCTCAGACATCCGCGACGGCAGCATAGACCGTATACCGACTTCAACCCTTATATGGACAAGCTCTGACCTGTCCGGTATGCGTTCCTGCTAAGCGGCAGCGAGGCAAATGTGAACTGGTCGGAACTGTTCGTCAAAAATCCTTATTATTACGACACCGGCCGTTCTTACCTCGTCTTCGACTCCGTATCTCAAACCCTCGCCTACCGGGCGGCAGGTGCAAGCAGCAATACCGTGTTCGCCAAATTTGACGACAGTCAGGCGGCTTGGCTGAGCGCTTCCAATATCATCGGCTAAGCTGAGGCAAACCGGATTTTTAGAAGAAGCTCGAGCGTAAACGTCGTCTGAAACCGAAAAATCAGGGTTTCAGACGACGTTTCTTATTTACAAATAAATTAATAAAAATCAGATTTGGGAAAAAGAAAAACAAAGTCCTTCATCATCTGCAAAAGATTGCTTCAGGCAGGCTTAGCAGATTCATGGACAAAGCCCATACTGCGGCTTATTTCCGAACTCAAGATACCCTGTTTTTCATTCTGGTTTTTATCTGAAAAATACCTGAAAGGTCGTCTGAAAAACAGTTTTCAGACGACTTTTTCGATCGTTGACTATCAATCCAACTTCCGTTTGGAAGTCAGCTATTTATCTTAGAGTAAATTATTTAAAAATGAATCCAATTTTTCCATCTTAAATCATCGTTAAATTGATTAGGGTAGTCAATACCCTTAATATCTTCAAATGATAGTGATGAATCTTGTTCTAATTCTTCAGCGATATAGGCTGGTTTGTATTCGGGATAAATGCAGATAAACAAATTTATCCAGCTCTACAATCGAAGCAAACCATTCCTGTTGGAAATTCAGGATTTGATTAATTTCGTTTTGAATGAAATTTTCTCTATCCTGTTTAGGAAGCATTATTTGGAAAATATTTCACTAAAAGCTCTATCTAGGACACTTCTAGCAATTGGAGTAAGAATTCCAAAATTCCAACCTTCCCATCTCTCATAAGCTAATTTACATAAATACCGAATCCTATGCTCATCGGCATGATCAAAAAATACATAAACATTCTTTGATAGTTGCCTCATTTTGATTTAATTGCAAACTGTCAATATAGATGCGGATTTTTCGTCGGCAGCATCGATCAGAAAGGCACCGAAATCTAGCTGCAAAAGAAGGGTATCTGACCGGATATTGGTTAAAAAGTATCAAACCATTCATCAGGGCAATTTTGCCAAATACCTGACAATTCGAGTTTGCTCATCTTCCATCTTATTTATAGATAAATGATTCAATGTAAATAGCAAAAAGAAATTTGGCCAAATTATTGGTTGTTTGCAGCGCAAAAGGTTGGCGATATTTTTCTGGTAGCAACAATGCCAATATAAAAGATTACAAACCTTAGTTTCCTGATTAATCAGTAGCAAGATTTTTATGACTATGGTATTCAGATATAAGTGATATGACGGATGAAATTTTGAAGACAGTTGATTATATAATTGATTTAACAGACATTCATATTTTTGCAAGCTCTTTTTCCATCTTTCATTTGCCAAATTATCTTTTTAGAGAATCTATCATCTCATTATCATTAATTGACCCATTTGGAAGAATAGCCAACTCATTTTTCTAAATGAGATAAATATCATCATGGCTAATTCTTTATGGAATGAGACAATATTTTCTTCACGGTTAATTTCCCAAAAATTTAGGAAGAAGCAAGTCAATTCAAAAGCTATCTTTTTATCACTAGAGTGTTCATCTTTGCAAAATGTTAATCAGCCATGAAATACTTTCTATCAACGTATTTTTTTCTTATCTATATCATCAATATAAATAACCGCATCTTGATAGTCAAAGCTTGATGGATAAAAATTATCCTGATATTGCCAAAAATGGGATTTATCATCCCATTTCCAAATAGCAAAATCAAAATGCTCATCAAAGAATGAAAATATTCCATCAGGAACGCCAGCATCATAATCAGAGGATTGCGCGAGGCAAAGTATTTGGGCAGTAGTTAATTGTTCTTCGATTTCCATAGGATATTACTCTCATTGCAAATTGATTGTTCTCACATTTCTTCAAAAACATCAGCGATAATCTGCCCATCTTCAACTTCTTGAATGATGTGATGACTTTTTCCTAAGCTATTCACTGATGTTCCCAATGACCAAGCTCTTACAGGTTTATCTATAGCTTGTGGAAAAATAATAAAGCGGTCATGAAAAATCGCCAACCTTAGAACGGTCAGCATTGACAAAGGTCAGATTCAACCAGCCAGCTTGACTAATTGCTTGGTTAATTTCGTTTGCAAGGTCGGCTTGATAAGATGATGTTTTTGTTTTCTTGTGGAGCAATTTTTAAGCCTATTAGTGCTTTTGATTGGCGAATGAGCATACAGGCTAAAAAAATACAGTTTCAATAAATCTTTTGCATTCAAATAGGGATCCCAAAGATAAATACCATTTTTGACCATATTTTTAATCAACTCTCTAATAAAATCCAACGCTTCTTGACGCATATCCTGCTTAAATTGTCGCAATTTTAGAGAATCGTGCAAATCATGTTTTTCTATTTTTAGCAATCTGTTATTAACCCAGTACCGATAATCTTTGACATAGTTACCAATATGACTTTTGTGATGTTTTGAACAACAATATCAACTCTTTGCTCAGTTTCATCTGGTAAGTTGAATATTCTCTGACTTTGTTCTTGCACATTTATAGCAAAAATTAATCTGCTCCAACAAAAACCTTACTTCTCCACCAGCACAAATTATCTGATTATTTTTCATCCCAAATTGTATAATACCCTACCCCATTAATTTGCTGAAATGGAATGATATTTTTCCCCATATCTAATGGAATTTTCTGAAAAATCAATAATACTGCATGTTGTTCCCTCCAAAAATGCCTGAAAAATCTATCTCTCCTGAAAAAATAGGACTAACTGCTAAATTAGATAACAACTGATGACTGTGTTCATCTCTTCTTTCTATTGTAAACGCCACTGCAGCACAAGGAATTTGCACGATGATATTGCCCAATCTATCAGAATGAGTACCGATTTTTAATGGGTGAAAGTATTCCTGTAGCTTTCCAGAAAGCTCATCCAAGGCACAGATTTTTTATCAGTGGCGCAACATACTCTTTTAGCTTTCGTCAAACCATTCAAAAATATGTGAACCACCAAAAAGTTATTTTTAAGCAAACCTAAAATTCATTCTTCCCTCGCTCTAAGGGCGGGACATAAACAGGAGGAATAGCTTTTAAATGACCATAACAAAGTTTATTGCCATCCTCTTCTATTCGAACCTGGAGTAACTAAGTAAGAAATGATATTAGAAAAATCTTTCTATAGAAACAATCGTTTTAGAACTCCAAACTTTAGAGATTTATCAGCCTTTAATTTAATAAGATTTGGTGTAATTTCCTCTTCCTCTATCAAAAGGCAAATCTGTTTCATGAGCAACTGCCAGTGAGAAAAATATTAAAGGCCGATTGCCATTTTTATACCAATCACTCAAAAAGCTCAATACACTTAAAATTACCGATAGACGGCATTGCTAATATTCTTTTTCATCGATTCAACAGTCATTTAATTTCTCCATACGAAAATATCTGAAAAATTCTAAATCATTTCGCTTTCATCAACATCCTAACTTACAAAAACCTGAAATAGTTTATAATTCTGACTATTACCACCTTGATACTATTTTACTATATTTAAAAATTTAAAAACCCTAAAAAAACACTGCACTTTGCCGCTATCGGATGTCTTTCTTCACTATAAGCATTTCAATTACCTACAAAATTAAATTAAAAACATAAACAACTGATTTTATATAAACTATTTATAAAAGAAAAATCAGCCTACACTTTAATTTTGCAAGTGCAGGCTGATTTTTAGCTTTAAAAACTTTATATTCAGGCAATTCTAAACAGCTGAAGGCAGCCTGAAAAATCTAGAATAGGAGCCGTAAAGGTCTGTCGAAACATTATAAATACTGAACAATCCCAAACCCTAACTGAAACTTTTTTGAACCTCTTCGTTTACCGTTCGGCGGTGAACTTCTTTCGGCTTGCTCTTCTGCCGCTTCATGCGCTTCCACAATTTTCTGCACCAGCGGACGACGGACGACGTCCTCGCTGGTGAGGTGTGAAATACAGCCCTTCTACGTCGCGCAGTTTTCGCGGGCATCTTTCAGGCCGGTTTGACGTTGCGCGGGAGGTCGGTTGGCTGATGTCGCCGGCGATGACGGCTTTTGCGCCGAAGCCGATACGGGTCGAGGAAACATTTTCATTTGTTCGGGCGTGGTGTTTTGCGCTTCATCCAGAATCACATACGCGCCGTTGAGCGTGCGGCCGCGCATGTAGGCGAGCCGGGGCGATTTTCGATCAGGCCTTTTTCCATCAGTTTGGTCACGCGGTCGAAGCCCATCAGATCGTAGAGCGCGTCGTAGAGCGGACGCAGGTAGGGGTCGACTTTTTGCGCCAAATCGCCGGGCAGGAAGCCGAGTTTTTCGCCTGCTTCTACGGCGGGGACGGACGAGGACGATGCGTTCGATTTGGTGTTTTTCCATGGCATCGACGGCTGCGGCGACGGCGAGATAGGTTTTACCGGTACCGGCTGGCCCCTAGCCCGAAGACGACATCGTGGTTCAACAGCGCGCGGATGTAGCCGTTTTGGCGCGGGGTGCGCCCGCCTATGCTGCCGCGTTTTGGTGCGGAAATAATATTGTTGATCGTGATGTTTTTCTTCGTGTTTTGTCGTCGGCAGTTTTGGCTTCGATGGCGGCGGACGGATGGCGTTATCGTCCAAATCGCCTTGTTCGGTGGCTTCGGCGAGCGCGAGCAGGGCGCGGCGGCCGGCGTGGGCGGTTCGCCCATGAAGGTGAAGTGTTCCGAAGCGGCGGCTGATTTGGATGTCGAGGGCTTTGCCCAAGGCTTCGAGGTTGCCGTCGAGTGCGCCGCAGAGGCGTTGGAGGACAGTGTTGTCGATGTCTTCAAATTGAAGATGGACGGTATGGGTCATATCTTGTTTCCATGATGATTAAAGGTCGTCTGAAAGGTGCGGGATGCTTTTTCAGACGACCTTTCGGTGTTATTTGGTTTTGCGCTTGTTCACGAAGCTCGCGGCGCAGGATTTTGCCGACGTTGGACTTGGGCAGTTCGTCCTGGAACTCGATGTCTTTCGGCACTTTATAAGCCGTCAGCTCAGTACGGCAGAATTCGATGAGTTCTTCTTTGGTCAGGGCTTGGGTCTTTTTGACGACGAAGACTTTGAGGGCTTCGCCTGTTTTTTTCGTTGGGCACGCCGATACAGGCGACTTCCATGACTTTATCATTGTGCGAAAATAACTTCTTCGATTTCGTTCGGATAAACGTTGAAACCAGAAACGACGATGAGGTCTTTTTGCGGTCAACCAGTTTCAGCCAGCCTTTTTCGTCCATGACGGCGATGTCGCCGGTTTCCAAAAAGCCGCGCGCGTCTATGGTTTTAGCGGTTTCTTCGGGACGATTCCAATAGCCTTTCATCACTTGCGGGCCGCGTACCCAAAGTTCGCCCGGCTGTCCGACGCCGACTTCTTTACCGTCCGCATCGCGCAATTCGACTTCGGTGGAGGGAACGGGCAATCCGATGCCGCCGCTATGCTTCAATATTGAGCGGGTTGCAGCACTCCGGGGCTGGCTTCGGTCAGGCCGTGAGGCTTCAACGATGGGTGTGCCGGTGATTTTTCCATTTTTCGGCGACGGCTTTTTTTGAGTCGCCATACCGCCGCCCAAAGTCAGGCGCAGGTTGGAGAAATCGACGGTGGCGAAATCGGGTTTGGTTGACCATGCCGTTAAACAAGGTGTTCACGCCGATGAAGACGCTGATGCGCTCTTTTTGAGTTCGCCGATAAAAGCCTTTCATGTCGCGCGGGTTGGTAATCAGGATGATTTTGGAACCGGCGTTGGTGAAAATCATCAGGTTCGCCGTCAGGGCAAAGATGTGGTAAAAGCGGCAGCGCGGCGATGACGGTTTCTTTGCCCTTCGCGCAGTTGGTTCTTAATCCATTCTTTCGCCTGAAGCATATTGGCGCAGATGTTGCCATGACTGAGAACCGCGCCTTTTTGCCACGCCGGTCGTGCCGCCTGTGTATTGCAACAGCGCGGTATCTTCTCAGGGTCAGGGTAACGGGGCGGAAGGTATGTGCCGCCCCTTCTTTCAGGGTCGTCTGAAAAGGGATAGCGCCGGAAATGCGGTATTCGGGCACCATTTTTGATTTTGCGCAGCACGAAATTCATCAGCGTGCCTTTTGAAGAAGCCGAACATTTCTCCGACAGAAGCGACGATGACGTGTTTGATTTGCGTGCGCGGCAGCACCAGCTCCAGCGTGTTGGCAAAATTTTCCAAAAACGATGATGGTGGTCGCACCGCTGTCTTTCAACTGATGCTCCAGCTCGCGCGGGTGTAGAGCGGATTGGTGTTTACCGCCACCAGCCCCGCCTGCAGGATGCCGAAAAGCGCAATCGGGTATTGCAGCAGGTTGGGCGCATAATCGCCACACGTTCGCCGCGCGGCGGCTTCAGGACGTTTTGCAGATAGGAAGCGAAATTTTTCCGCCAGCTTGCCGACCTCGGCGTAAGTGAGACGTTTTGCCCATGTTTTTGAAAACGCGGGTTGATGCGCGAATTTTTCAACGCTTTGACGGAATACGTCGCTGATAGAGCTGTATTGCGTGATGTCGATTTCGGCATTGACGCCTTGTTCGTAGCTGTTGAGCCAGAGTTTTTCCATATAAATAATCTTGTTTCGTTGGTTTTATGATTGTCTTGAGGTCGTCTCGAAAACCCTGAATCTCGATTTTCAGACGACCTTTTGTCTTTTTATTCAAGCGGTAATATGAGCGGGCTTGTCTGTAGATACTGATAATGCCGCCGCCCAAGCAGACATCGCCGTCGTACAGTACGGCGGATTGACCGGCGTTACCGCCCATTGCGGTTCGTCGAACACCAGCTCGACCGTTTCATCGTCAAGATAACGCAATTCGCAGGGCGCGTCCGCCATACGGTAGCGGGTTTTGCAAGTATAGCGCCCTTCTTTCGGGCGTTCGGGCAGGCGTGAAACTCAAATCGTTCGTGACGAGGGCTGCGGGTGTAGAGCAGCGGATGGTCATGACCTTGTACGACGATGAGTTCGTTTTTCGTCAAATCTTTTAGCGGCGACAAACCACGGTTCGCCCGCCGCCGATACCCAATCCTTTGCGCTGTCCGGAGCGTGTAGAACATCAGCCCGACGTGTTCGCCGACGGTTTTTGCCTTCGGGCGTTACCATTTGCCGTTGTTGGTCGGCAGGTATTTTTGCGGAACTCGCGGAACGGACGCTCGCCGATAAAGCAGATGCCGGTACTGTCTTTTGGCGGCAGTCGGCAAATTGAATTCGGCGGCAAGGCAGCGGACTTTAGGTTTTTTTCCAAATCGCCCAACGGAAAAATCGCGCGCTCGAGTTGAAAAAGGCTTGAGGCGGTAGAGAAATAAGCTTTGATCTTTGTTTTTGATCCAAACCTTTAAGCAGGTAATGACGCCGTTGCGGACTTCTTTGCGCGCATAGTGTCCGGTGGCAATGGTATCCGCGCCTTGCTCTATGGCGTAGTCCAAAAAGCATTTGAATTTGATTTCCGCGTTGCACAACACATCCGGATTCGGCGTGCGCCCCGCGCTGTATTCTTTTGAGGAAATAGGCGAATACGTTGTCTTTGTATTGGGCGGCAAAATTGACGATGTCGATGTCTATGCCGATGATGTCGGCGACGGCAATGGCATCGAAAGAGTCTTGCTTGATGCTGCAATATTCGTCATTGTCGTCGTCCTCCCAGTTTTGCATAAACACACCGCGCACTTGATAACCCTGCTGTTTGAGCAAGGCGGCAGTTACGGAGGAATCGACACCGCCGGAGAGCCCGACGATGATATTTGAAGGTTGTTGAGTAATGTCCATGAAGAGGATATGGGTAGGAAACAGCAGTTTTTAAAGGCGGATTTTAGCACATTTTGATGAAGGGATAAGGAAGGCCCTAAAAGAGGAATGGCGTTCTGATGAATTTCATATTGCAAGTAATGATTGAATTTGCCCAACCCAAATAACAAAAAGGTCGTCTGAAAATGTTCAGACGACCTTTTGAGTTCAAACTATGAACGATTAGTGTTGATGCGCGCCACCGTGACCATGACCGTGACCGTGGTCCATGCCGGATTGCGGTGCGGTTTTCACTTCCAGTTGTACGGTTTGAGGTTTGGCATTTTTGAATTTCAGGGTAACAGGTACTTTTTCGCCTTCTTTCAGCGGTTTTTCAGACCCATGAACATAACGTGGTAGCTGCCCGGTTTTCAGCTCGGTTACGCCTTTTTGCTTCCAGCGGGATGCCGCCTTTGACTTCGCGCATGCGCATTACGCCGTTGTCGTTTACATGGGTATGCACTTCAACGCGGTCGGCTACCGGGCTGCTGCCGCCGACCAAGAAGTCTTGTTTGGCTTCATCGTTGTGGATCTTCATGAACGCGCCGCCCATTTTCATGCCTTCGACGGTAGAACGCGCCCAACCGTCTTCAACGTGAACACCGGCTGCGGAAGCGGTGGATACCAAACCTGCTGCAATCAGGGTTGCTAATAATTTTTCATGTATTGCTCCTTTATGATGAAATGGGTGGTTTTGTTGCGGCAAAATCTTTCGCGCGACTTTGCATGTCGATAATAATACTGTTCTCATCCTACACGCAAAGGTCGTCTGAATGCTTTGACTCAGATTAAACAAAATGATTCAAATTAATTCATGAGAATTAATACTTAGTAAGTATAAATCATCTTAAAGTAAATTCAAACATACCGCGCCACAATGCAATCGCCCACACGATGCCCAACATCGTCAAAGCGAGCAATTGCGCGGCGGAGCCGGCATCTTTGGCGCGTTTTGCCAACTCGTGTTTTTCGGTGGAAGTGTGATCGACGGCGGCTTCGACGGCTGTGTTGAACAATTCGGTGATCGAGCGAAACAAACGACACGATAATCAGCAGCATTTTGGTCGCGGAGTCGAAATTGAGGATGAAGGTTAAGACAATCAAAAGTCAGGTTCAGCCACAATGCTGGCGGAACGCTTTCATAGCGGTGAGGCGGCGGCAAGCCCGTCTTTGGAATAGCCGAATGCGTTGACGATGCGTTTGATGCCGCTTTTGCCTTTTTTTATCGGCAGCGTAAGAAGATGGTTTCATCAATAATGTTTGTATCAATATTTATATTTTTTAAAAAGAGGTCGTCTGAAAACGAGCGAAGCGAGTTTCGCTAAAACAAGCGAAGCGGATTTTACTAAAGATGGATTCAGATTTCAGACGACCTTTTTGGGATTATTGTTTAGACTCAATCTTCGACAGCGTCGGCAAACATCCCGGCGACGTCAAAGTTTTTGTTTCATGATTTCTTGGAAACCGGTCGGGCTGGTCACGTTGACTTCGGTCAGGTTGCTGCCGATGACGTCCAAACCCGCAAGCAGGGATGCCGCGGCGTTTGAGTTCGGGAGCGAGGGTTTCGGCGATTTCCCGGTCGCGTTCGCTCAATTCCTGCGCCACGCCGCGCCCGCCTGCTGCAAGGTTGCCGCGTGTTTCGCCGTTTTGCGGAATACGCGCCAAAGGCATAGGGGACGACTTCGCCGCCGATAATCAGGATGCGTTTGTCGCCGTGGACGATTTCGGGGATGTAGCGTTGCGCCATGATGGTGCGGGAATCAAGCTGCATCAGGGTTTCGAGGATGCTGCCGATGTTGGGGTCTTTTTCGGTCAGGCGGAAAATGCCCATGCCGCCCATGCCGTCCAGCGGTTTGATGATGATGTCGCCGTGTTCTTTCAAAAAATGCGCGGACATCGGCGGAACGGGTCGTAACCAGCGTAGGCGCGGTGAACTGGCTGAAGTTCAAAATCGCCAGTTTTTCATTGAAGTCGCGCATCGCCTGTCCGCTGTTAAAGACCTTTCGCGCCCTGCTGTTCCGCCAGCGTCAGGGAATTGGGTGGCGTAGAGGTATTGCATATCAGAACGGCGGGTCTGTGCGCATAATGACGGCATCGAAGTCTTTCAAGGTCGTCTGAACTTTTGTCTGCCGCTTTAAACCATTCGATGGTCATCATCATTTTTGGCACCGAGAAATTCAAACGGCGCAGCCTGAGCCAGTCGCCCAATCCCTGCTGTACGGACAACTCGCCGCTCAAGGTATGGAAAAAGCTGCCAGCCGCGTTTTGCCATCTCGCGCATCATGGCGTAGGTGGTGTCTTTATAGGTTTTGAAACTTGCCATCGGATCGGCAATAAACAGGGACTTTCATGGGAACTTCCTTATAAACAAACGACGTAATCATACCTTGTATTGAGGTCGTCTGAAAGGGCGCAGGGCGGTTTTGGCAAAAGGTCGTCTGAAAAACGGTTTGTGATTGGGTTACACACAAACTGCCTTTTTCAGACGACCTCTCGAGTCTGCGTTTAAGCGGCAGCAAGGCTGATTAACTCTGCCGCATGGCTGCGGGTCGTGTCGGTAATGATTTCGCCGCCAAGCATACGGGCGATTTCTTCGATGCGCTGCTGATGATCAACACGCTGATTTCGCTGACGGTTTGTTCGCCTTCGCTGTGTTTGCGCACCTGCCAATGGTTTTTACCGCAGGAAGCGACTTGTGGAAGGTGGGTTACGGCAGAGCACCTGGTGCTTTGCCCAAAGCGCGCAGGGCTTTGCCGACCATTTCAGCCACGCCGCCGCCGATACCGGTATCGACTTCGTCAAAAATCAGCGTGGGGAACTTGCGTGTATTGGCTGGTGACCACCTGCAAGGCAAAGGCTGATGCGGGCAAGTTCGCCGCCGGACGCGACTTTTGTTCAGCGGACGGGACGGATTGCCTGTTGGCGGCAACTTGAAACTGTACCTGCTCCAAAGCCGTGCGCCGTCGGGGAAGACGGCAGCAGGGACGATGTCGAAAACGCGCGCCTTTCATGGCGAGATGCTGCATATGTCCGGTCGTTTCCTCGCCCAATCTGCTCGCCGCCTGATGGCGCATGGCGGAAAAGAACGTGGGCGGCTTCCTGATATTCCGGCAAGATTGCGGGCGACGGTTTGCGTCAACGCTTCCAAATCAGCGGCGGCTTGCAGGGCTTTTGCAAACGCTCGTCGATTTCAGCCAGCTTTTGCGGCAAGTGCTTCAGGCTCGATGCGGTATTTCGCGCCATCCCCATCAGCTCGCCCATGCGCTGTTCCTGCGCCGCCAACTCATTGGGATCGATATCGCTGCGGCCTGCGACGTCGCGCATATTAGCACTGATTTCGCCCAATTCGGCTTCAATGCTCGACAACATATTCAGGCTCTCGGCGAGCGCGGCTCGATGTTTTGCAGATTGGTCAATAATTTTTGACATTGATAAATTTGGCGTTGGATGCCGTTGTCGCCATCGATGTAGTCGCCGACTTCTTCGGCGGCCTGCAGCTAATTCGGCGGAATGGGCAAGGCTGTCGTGGCTTTGGCTGAGGGCTTCCCATTCACCTTGTTTGACGTCCAACTGGTTCAATTCGTTGAACTGCCATTCCAAACGCTCACGCTCGATAATGATGGTCTCGGCGTGTTCCTGAGCTTCTTGGAGGGCTTTTTCAGCGTTAACCCAGTTTTGATAAAGCTGTCTGACGGTTTCCGCCTGCGCCTTACTACCTGCAAATGCGTCCAACAATTCGCGCTGGGCGGATTCTTGATTGAGGGAATGGTGGGCGTTTTGCCCGTGGATGTCGATAAGCTGCCCGCCGACGGCTTTAAGCTGCGCCAGTGTGGCTGCCTGATTGTTGATAAAGCTGCGGCTTTTCCCTTTGGCATCGATGATGCGGCGGATGCTGAGTTCTTCCGAGTCTTCGTCCAAAAAACCCTGCTCCTGCAATTGGGCTTTGAGATCGGGCAAAAGGCTGATGTCGAAACAATGCCGACAACTGCGCTTCCTTCGCGCCGCTGCGGACTTGGCTGTAATCTGCCTTGTCGCCCAACAGAAGCCCGATTGCGTCCAACGTAATCGATTTGCCCGCGCCTGTCTCGCCGGTCAAAACGGTAAAAACCGCTTTGGAAATCCAGATTGAGGTTTTCAACAATGACAAAAATCGCGCAGGGGAAAAGTGCCAACAGCATGGTAGTATTCCTTAGTAAATCGACCGCACATCGGCGGTTAACTTTAGATATGCTGATTATAACTAAGATTTTTATAGTTTGAATAAGATTTTATATATTTATTCAAATTTTTCTTATTAAAATTTTATACATCTGATTTTTATTATTTTTATTTACAACACTTTCAAAAATTAGAGTCGTCTGAAAAACAGTCGGCAAACAAAAACCTGCCGTTTTCGGCGGGTTTTTATCGGATGACTGCGCTGTATTACAGGCCGCTCAGACGGGCGGTGTCGTGTGCAATCATCAATTCTTCGTTGGTCGGGATAACAACGGCGACGGCTGCGCTGTCGGCAGTCGTAATCACGCCTGCGTTACCGAAGCGGGCTTTCAGGTTGGCTTCGTGGTCGGCTTTCAGACCGAGGAAGCCCAAGTAGCCGAGTACGCGTTCGCGGATGATGTCGGAGTTTTCGCCGATACCGCCGGTGAAAACGAGTACGTCCAGACCGCCGGCTGCCACAGCCATGCTGCCGATGTATTTGGCGAGGCGGTAGATGAAGACGTCCAGGGCGAGTTTCGCGCCAGGATGGCCTTTGCGGATTCTTCTTCGATGGTACGGCAGTCGTTGGACAGGCCGGACAAGCCGAGCAGGCCGGATTTTTTGTTCAGCATGTCGGTGATTTGGGTGATGGTCATGTTGGCGTTTTTCAGCGAGGAAGCCGAAGACTGCGGGATCGATGTCGCCGCTGCGCGTACCCATCACGAGGCCTTCCAGCGGGGTCAGACCCATGCTGGTATCGCGTGATTCGCCGTTGGCGACGGCGGTAATGGACGCGCCGTTACCCAAGTGGGCAATCACCATGCGCAGGTCTTTTTTAGTCTTTGCCGAGGAAGCGTGCGGTTTCGTCAGCAACGAAACGGTAGCTGGTACCGTGTGCGCCGTAGCGACGCAGGCCGTATTTTTCATAGTATTCCTGCGGAATAGCGTATTTGTAGGCGTGTTCCGGCATGGTTTGGTGGAAGGCGGTGTCGAAAACGACGACGTTGGGCAGGCCTTTGAAAATGCTTTGCGCGGCACGCAGGCCCAAGAGGTGCGCGGGGTTGTGCAGAGGGGCGAGCGGGATACATTTTTCGATGCCGGCGATGACTTCGTCGTCAACGAGGATGGATTCGCTGTACAGTTCGCCGCCGCTGACAACGCGGTGGCCGATGGCGCCGATGCGGCTGTCGAGGCCGTGGGCTTTGAGTTCTTCCATCAGGGCTTCAACTGCGCCGGTGTGGTCGGGCTTGGCGGACAGGTCGACTTTGTGTTTTTCGCCGTTTACTTTGAACGTGATGTAAGCGTCGGGCAGGTTGAGTTTTTCGGCAAGGCAGCTGAGCAGGACTTCGCCGCTGTCGTTATCCAGCACGGCGCCTTTGAGGGATGAGCTGCCGCAGTTCAAAACTAAGATGAGTTTTTGGGTCATTTGTTGTGGCTCCTGGATGTTTCAGACGACCTGTGCGGACAGTATCGGCAATCTGTTCTTTGTCGTGGATATACCCGCCAAACATCTCCCGCAGGCATAGTGGATGCGCTTGAGGTTCGAGCCGGGCGTCTGCGCGGCAGTGCCGTATCGGTTGGTGGCGTAAAATCTATGAAAGAAAAAAATGATCGCTACATTCGGAATGGGGCAACTTTATGAATATTGCTTTCCGTGGTTTCTGCCGCCGCCGGTTGGACGGGGTCGTCTGAAATCGGTTGATGAATGTAAACCGCGCTATTCTAGCAAAAACGGGGGCGGCTGCTTGGCAATGTTTGACTTGGAGCAGGCGGAAAGCGATAAAGGAAGATATTGATGTTTAAAGGGAAACGGTTTGGTTTTCAGACGACCTGTCGAACGCGGGGGCGTAAAGCCCTTTGCAGGGGCGTGTCAAACTGTTACATTTAGAAAGTTTTTGTATTCACTATGTCGTCTGAAAAACAGCGGCAGCCTTTTAAGATTCTTTGATATGCACTATTTCGGTATCCATACGCAACAAGGCGCCCATGTGGGCTTTTTCATCATGCTGCCGGATGATGAATCCGAAAACGCAGCCGCAGAGCGGGCGTTTCGCCGTCAAGCTACAAAGTGAAGAAGGCGCGGCGGCGGAGGTTTTGGCGCCTTTCGGGCAAACCGAGATTCCCGCAATATTGGCGCGTCGTGAAAGATCGTATCGAGCTGTTTTTTTGACGATACCCCGTCGGCTCGCTGCGCAACGAATATCTGACCGTATCGGGACAGACTTTTGTCTTAACCGATTTGACCGGAGCGATGTGATGGAAAGTATGTTTATCTTAGTGCCCATCAGCATTATTTTGGCGTTTGCCATCGGCTATTTTTCTGGTGGTCGGGCAAAAACGGACAGTTTGACGATCTCGAAGGACCGGCACACCGCATCCTGATGGATGACGATTCCACCGACAAAGCTGCTTGAAAACGAAATAGAAAAAGAAGAACAAGAATCCGAAAAATGAGCCTCAAAAAGACAATCTGAATTTCCCGACCAGCCGCCGTTTCGCCCCATTATTCGGCACGCAGTTTCTGGGCGCGTTCAACGACAATATGTTCAAAAACCGCGCTGTTTGTGATGATCAGCTTCTACGGTTTGGGCAAAAACAACTTTCTGCCCGCCAGCCAAATGCTGAACTTGGGCGCGTTGCTGTTTATCCTGCCCTATGTTCCTGTTTTTCCGCGCTGTCGGGACAATTGAGCACCAAATTCGACAAAGCCGTCTTGGCGCGATGGATCAAAGTATTGGAAATCGTCATTATGGCGGTGGCGGCGTTCGGCTTCTATATCCAGTCCGCCCGCTGCTCTTGATCTGCCTGTTTTGCATGGGCGCGCAATCGACGTTGTTCGGCCCGCTGAAATACGCCATCCTGCCCGATTATCTCAACGACAAAGAGCTGATTATGGGCAACAGCCTGATCGAATCAGGGAACGTTCATCGCCATTTTGTTCGGTCAGATTTTAGGCACGTCCGTCGCAGGCTTGCCGCCCTCCGTCGTCGGCATCTTAGTCTTGCTCGTCGCCATCGGCGGCACGCTGACCAACTTCTTCATGCCTAACGTCCCCGCCAAAGCCCCCAACACGAAAATCGAATGGAACATCGTCAAAGGCACGCACGCGCTCCTGCGCGAAAACCGCACTAATATGATTCCGTCTTCACATCCATCATCGGCATTTCATGGTTTTTGGTTTATCGGCTCGGTTTACACCACGCAACTGCCGACTTTCACGCAAAATCCATTTGGGTGGCAACGACAACGTCTTCAACCTCATGCTCGCCCTATTCTCCATCGGCATCGCCGCCGGCTCGGTGTTGTGCGCCAAACTCAGCCACGAACGCCTGCTCTTGGGCTTGGTAACCGTCGGCACAACGGGTTTGACCGTATTCGGCCTGATTTTGGTATGGCTGACCCAAGGGCAACGCTTTACCGAACTCAACGGCATCACCTGGTTCCTGTCGCAAGGCATGGCGTATCCCGTCATGCTCGTCATGACGCTGATCGGCTTTCTTCGGCGGCTTCTTCTCCGTCCCGCTCTACACTTGGCTGCAAACCGCCAGCAGCGAATCCTTCCGCGCCCACGCCGTCGCCGCCAACAACATTATCAATGGCGTGTTTATGGTATCGGCATCCATTTTAAGCGCGGTGCTCTTGATGCTGTTCGACAGCATTTCCCTGCTTTACCTGATCGTCGCCATCGGCAATATCCCTTTGATTGTTTACCTGATACAACGCGAATCCCGTTTCTTAAACGATATGGGGCGAATGTTTCACAATATCGGCAAACGGTAAGCCTAAACTTAAGAAAGGTCATCTGAAAACAGGAATCCCATTTTCAGACTGACCTTTTATTAACCATCCTGCCGCATATAGAAATAATAACCAACATCATTATAAAACAAATTAAAACGGATGTACCAAAACGTCATAACAAACATGCTATGGGATGTATCAAATAACAATCCTTCCGATCGACAATGCCATACAGACTGTATATACACATTCAGCGTAAAAATAGAATCATCAAAAGGTTAGCGTTGCCAGTGCTGCTGGAATTTCCTGCCTCTTGGCAATTTGCATCCCTCGATAAAATTCAAAACACCTCTATTTCAAATTTCAAAACTGTCCGCTTGGTCAGCCTTTGCGTATCATGCCTGCGGCAACGGTGTGGTTGGTGGCTTCGTCTATCAGGGATGAACGCGCCGAGGGCGTGGTTTTTCTTCGTAGGGCGCGGCGGCGATCGGCTGCTGGGTTTTGAGGCTCACGCTGCCGATGTCGTTGAGTTTGAGGGTATCGGCGGATTCGACGCGGCTGAGGGTGTTCACGTCCCAAACGTAGGAAATCGCGCTGATTTTTGACGGGGGTGGTTTGGGTGGTGTGTTTCAGCAGGTATTTGCGGCGCAGGTTGAGCGGGATGTCGTCGAACCAGCACAGCGCGGCTTGGAACTGCTGTTCCGGGCGCGACTGGGGCTGTCGGCGGCTGCGATGCTGTTGCCGCGAGAGATGTCGAGATCGGTGTCGAGCGCGACGGTCAGCACTTCGCCCGCTTCGGCGGATTCGGTTTTTCCGTTTGGGATTGTAGATTTCGGCGATTTTGGCGGTGTGTCCGCTAGGGCAGGACTTTGATTTCGTCTCCGGTTTTCAGACGACCTGCTTCCAGCCTGCCTTGATAGCCGCGGAAGTCGTCGCTGCTGCTGCCGTCTTGCCGTGCAACGCGCTGTACGGGGAAGTGGGCGGCTTGGTCGGCGGCGTTTTGGCGGTTGACGGGCAGGCTTTCGAGCAGGGGTAACAGCGGCAAACCCTGATACCACGGGGTTTGGCTGCTGGTATTGACGATGTTGTCGCCTTTTAACGCGCTGATGGGCAGGAAGTGGATTTGGGCGTGAAGGCCGATTTGTTTCGCCAACTTGCGATAGGCTGCGGTAATGGCTTGATATTTGGTTTCATCGAAGTCGAGCAGGTCGAGTTTGTTGACGGCAATGATGATGTTGGGGCAGCCCAAGAGTTTCAGAATCGCGCTGTGGCGTTTTGGTCTGCGGCAGAAGGACGGGTTCGCTGCCGGAAAAATCGACGCGCGTCGCATCTATCAGGACAATGGCGGCATCGGCGGTCGATGCGCCCGTTACCATGTTGCGGGTGTATTGTTCGTGTCCGGGCGTGTCGGCGATGATGAATTTGCGCTTGGGCGTGGCGAAATAGCGGTAGGCGACGTCGATGGCGATGCCTTGTTCGCGTCTCGGCGGCGAGGCCGTCGGTAGGCTGGCGAAGTCGGGCGTTTCGCCGTTTTCGGCGGCGCGGTTAAGTTTGTCGAGTTGGTCGGTCAGCAGGGTTTTGCTGTCGTAGAGCACGGCGGCCGATAAGGGTGGATTTGCCGTCGTCGACGCTGCCGGCGGTGATGAAGCGCAAAAAGCGGGGCGGTGGTTGCGGTCATGGTTCTTTCCCTTAATTCTCGGATTGCCTGTTACTTTAATAAAGTCGTCTGAAAATGGGAAAAGAATGCTTGGTTTTAAAAAGATGATTTCGTTATATTCGTAAAAAGCGGATCGAGATGAAAATACTGTAAAACCTTATTCCCGTACAAATAGATGTGAGGACTGCCAATACTCCCTATCCGACAAAAAGTCGTCTGAAACTACATTTTCAGACGACCTTTTGACTTCTAAATAAGTTTTATTTGATGAAATTAACGCTCGCTCAATGCCTGTTTCATACGGGTAATCGGTTTGATCAGGTATTGGAAGATGGATTTTTCGCGGTTTTAATGTCCACTGTGGCAACCATGCCCGGAATAATCGGCATGTCTTTACCGTTTTTGTCTTTCAGGGCGTTGTTCTCAGTTTGGACGATGACTCGGTAGTAAACTTGGTTGGGGTCGAGCTTCAGATCGTTGGCACGGCTTTGCATGGAATTGCTGACGGTATCTGCGCCGACAAGGGTAACTTTGCCTTCCAATCCGCCGTAGATGGAGTAGTCATATGCGCTGACTTTGACCAGTGCGGGCTGTCCTGCGCGGATAAAGGCGATGTCTTGCGGACGGATATAGGCTTCGACAAGGGAGTTTGTCGTCAACGGGGACGATTTGCATGATTTCTTCGCCCGGGTTGACTACGCCGCCAATGGTATTGATTTTGATGTTTTTGACGATACCGCGCATGGGGGCGCGGATTTGGGAGCGGTCAACCGGGTCGGCGCGCATCGCCATGTTTTCTTTGGATTGCGCCAGCTCGGACTCGGATTGGACAAGTTCGTTGTTGGCATCTGCTCTGTAGCGGTTGCGGCGTTCGGCAATTTGCAGGGTCAAATCGCTGGATTCGCGGCGCATTTTGAGAAGCTCGACTTCGGACATGACGCCTTATGCCACCATGGGCGCTGTAATGGCGATTTCGCGGTCGAGTGCGGCTTTGCTTTGTACCAGACTTTGTACGGCATCGGTCATGAGCTTGGCGGCGGGCATTATATGCGGCGGTTTCGCGGCGACGAAGTTCAGGGGCTGACGTTTTTGGAAAACTGAGTTTGCCGCCGTAGGCTTCGGCTTTAAGACGGGCGATGGTGGCTTCGAGGTTTTGAACTTTGGCTTCGCTCTCGCGTAAAACAGCAAGGCTGCGGGTGTCATCGAGCTTCAGCAGAATTTGGTCTTTTTCAACCAAATCGCCCTCTTTAACCATCATTTGGGTAATCACGCCGGCGTCCAAACTTTGGATGACTTGTTCACGACTGCTGGGGATAACGTTGCCGTTACCGCGGGTTACTCTTCAACGGTGCTGTTGATGCCCATACGACAAAGACGACGAGCAGCAGGAAAAAACAGGATGATGACCCAAAATTGGCCGCTGTGTTTTTTTCTTTTTGCAAGGCTGCATTCAAATCGTTAATGAGATGCAGGTCTTTGGATTTAACGTTGTTTTCGCTCATAATGATGAATCTTTCGGTATCTGTTTGTTGTTTTTCAAAGAGGTCGTCTGAAACGCTTTCTACGTATTTTCAGACGACCTTTTCCTTTTCGTCATGCTTGCGCCGCTTCGTTGGGGCGTTGGTTTTCCTGCGCTTTGTTGTGCTGCTTTGACTTTGTTTTGCTCGTTTTTGCATCAGTTTTGCAAGACTAAATCACGCGGGCCGTCCATAACGACTTTGCCGTTTTCCATCACAATGATACGGTTAACGATTTGCAGCACTTGCGGACGGTGGGTTACCAAAGAGCATGGTACGGTTGCGTCCCCATTGGGCGATAGCGTTCAATGCCATGCGTTCGGTACCTTGGTCGAGGCTGGTTTGTCGGCTCGTCCAAAAGGACGACTTTGGGGTCGCGCAGCGTCACGCGTGCCAGGGCAATGATTTGTTTTTGACCACCGGACAGACCCAGACCGTCTTCACTCCAAAGGCATATCCAAGCCCCTCGGGTGGTTGCGGATGATTTGGTCCAGACCGAAACGCTTGAGTGCAGACAGCAGGTCTTGGTCGGTCGAATAACTGTCGGTACGCGCCAAATCCATGTTTTCGCGCAATGTTCCTAAGAAAAGACGTGAGATTGGCTAAACAGAAGGACTTGGTTGCGCAGGAAGTTCGGATCAAGTTGACGCATATCGACGCCGTCGAGGGTTACGTTGCCTTTTTCGGTGTCGTATAAACCGCTCGCCAGCTTCAACATGGTACTTTTACCGCTGCCGATGCGTCCGAGAATACCGACTTTTTCACCGGGTCGGATGTTGATACGCAACTCGTCAACCGCGTTGTTGCTTTCGTTTTGTATTTGAACGTTACGTTTTCAAAGGCGATATTGCCTTGAACGTTATCAAAGTAATGTATTTGTGCTCGGGCTGCGTTCGATCGGGCGGGAAACAATGTCGTTCACGCCTCTTAACGCCAGCTTCGCTTGTTGGAAGCGGGTAGCAAGGCCGGCAACTTGAGCCAACGGCGCCAACGCGCGGCCGGACCAGAATAACGGAGGCAATCAACGCACCCATGGTAATCCGTTCCGCATGGTTGTCGGCATGAATCAGATAGGTACCGACAACGACCAAAAAGACAGTATTGACTGCTGCATGGCAACAGCGAAGTTGACCATGAAGTTGCTGGTATCTTTTACTTTGATGGATGAAGCGGAGGTTTTAGCGGTGTATTCGTCCCAACGTTGTTGCGCCCATGAAGTCGCGTTGTTGGTTTTCAGGGTTTCGATGCCTTCAATGGCTTCTACGGCAAGGCCTGAACGTTGCGAGCTTTCTTTCATGGATTCGTTAATGTGGCGCGACAAGGGGCGCTGGACGATGAAGCCGACAATGACGACAATCGGAATAATCGCCAAAGGAACCAATGCCAGTTTGCCGCCGACTATCGAAATAACAAAGATAAACAGCAACAGGAACGGCAAGTCCACCAAAGTCAACAGACTCGCGCTGGTCACGAATTCGCGTACGGATTCAAATTCGCGCAGGTTGTTGGCGTATGAGCCGGACGAAGCGGGACGGTCGGCGAGACGCAATGCCATCACGCGGCGGAATAAGGCGGAGCTGATAATCAGGTCGGCTTTTTACCGGCAATGTCGGTCAAATGGCCGCGTATCATCTTGGCGGCAAATTCGAACAAAATGGCGAGGACAACGCCGATACTCAAAACCCACAGGGTTTCATAGGCTTGGTTGGGAATGACGCGGTCGTACACGTTCATGCGACATACAACGAACTGACCAAAGCGAGGAAGTTGATGATGATGGTTGCCAAAAATCACTTGATAGTAATAGCTGCGGAAACGCCAAATGACTTTCCAAAACCATGCTTTGGGAGATGGTATTCAGGCAGTTCGAACGTGTGTCCGCTGCCATTTTTGGGCTTGATAAACCAGCAGTAACCCAGATACAGACCGGAAAGCTGGTCGCGATCAGCTGCTGCTCAAGCCATCTACCTGACGGATATGATATTTTCTGTTCCGACCCGAGCCTTCGATATTGGTAATGACAGCGGCTTCTTCGTTGTGAAGAATGATCATCACAGGAACGGCAAGCGATGGAATGTCTTCCAGATTGCGCTTGACAATGTGTTTTCGAAGCCGTGGCTGCGCAAAGACTTCGACGAGGGAATGATAGTTGACATTGAGTTTTTATCCCGAACCACCTCTGCCGTCAGCGCGGCTTCTGACACAGGCGCCCCCTAAGAGACGGGTAACCAACACAATATGTTCAATGATTGCTTTCATGATAATTCGCGTAATGAGTAATGATGTTAAGATTTTATGTTATTGCTTCAAGCCTGCCCAATTCGCCATTTGCGCCTGCGCAGCCAGATAATCCAACGCGGCATCGCGGAAGTCGTTGCGCGCCGAAATGTTTTCCTGCTCGATGCTGGACAATCCGTTGTATGCGCCCAAAACGTCGGTCAGCGTGCGGCGGGCGATTTTTGAATTGCAGTTCGTAAGTTTTAACCACGTCTTTTGAGCGGCAATATGTTGCGCGGCAATATCGGCACGGCGTTCGCTCTCACGCATGTCGATTTCGGCGGTTTGGGTTTTCTCGGTAATGTCGCGCATAATCTGCTCGGATTTCGATTCGGCGGCAATCAATGCATCAGCATTTTTCTGCACATTATGGCGCGCGGCAACGTCTAAGACATTCCATGCCACATTTAAATAAAGCTGTCTGTTGTCGCGGTTCGCATTACCTTCCAGGATTCACGGCGGGCAGGCGTTCCGCTTTGGAAACGTCCAAATCTCGCCTTCACGCTGTCTCGTTCTGCCACCTGCGCCCGATAGGAAGGATTGGTGTTGTTATCGGCGGTTTTGAAACGGCGAACCAATGATTCCGCGCTGTCGTTGGCAAACGGATCTTCCAAATCTTCTGCCGTCAACTGCCGTCCGGTGTAGCGGGACAAACGGCTCAACGCCAATTCCATCGTACGCTGTTGTTGCGCGATGGACGATTCGACCTGCAACTGACGCGCACGCGCTTCGATGAGTTCGGAACGGCGGCCGCTATCGTATTTCACGATAATGTTCAAATCTTTCAGAAGATTATTGTGTCGAACCAGACTTTGACGGTTGATGCGCAGGATTTCTTTGCGCGTAATGCGGTCAGATAGAGCTTGGCCGATGTCACTGCCCAGCGTTCCTGATTTTCGAAATAACGATGATGGTAGTACTGCTCTCTGTTTTTATCGCGCCGTACCGCCGCATTGATGGCACCCATGAATAAACGTTCAAAGTTCCGCGTATGCCGACACCATCACTCATATCGCTGCTGGAATATTTGTTTTTCTGCTCTAAGACTTTGGTACCGGTCAGCGTCAATACAGGATAATGCCGCGCACGGGTTGCCTTTGTTGTGCTTTTTGGCCGAATCTTCAGTCTGCTTTCGCTTCCTTCACAATCGGATCGGACACCATGGCATCCCTAAAATAGCCTGCAAAGCGGTAGGCTTGCGCCGTTGCCGCGCATACTGCCGCGCACACTGCGGCAGCAATTTGCTCCGGTGCGGAAAACGGATGTCTTGGGACGATTCAAAAAGTGTTTTTCTTCATATTATTCACAGCAATACGGTTCGTCATTTATCAGATTGGCAGAGGCGCGGCCTTTTGCAAATCAATTCTTTGAGCATATTATCATTAATCGGAATCTCTGTTTTCAGATTGCGACAAAAAGGTAGTTATATGCTCCTGAAAGTAACATGAATGATATTCCTACTATTGCTAAATCACGACACCGCATTAAAAACGGACAAAAGGTCGTCTGAAAACGACTCCTGCTTACAGATGTCCGGCAATGATTTTGCAAACATCTGCGCCAGCACTTTCGGATTGGCTGCCACATATCGCCGCTTTCAGCCAGCCTTCGTTACCGGACATATCGGTAACGATACCGCCCTGCTTCCTGCACGATCAGTGCACCTGCGGCAATATCCCAAGGCTTGAGGTTAAACTCGAAGAAACCGTCCAAACGACCGGCCGCTACGGCGCACAAAATCCAACGAAGCTGCGCTTTTCTCTGCGACCCCTCCGCCGTTTTTGCCAAAAAGTCTTTCAAAAATAGCCAGATACTTGTCCATCATGCTTTCGATCGACGACAGGGAAGCCTGTACCGATCGAGCAGCGATTCAATTCAATGCGTGAAGAAACGCGGATACGGCGGTCGTTGAGCAACGCGCCTTTGCCGCGCGAAGCCACGTACACATCGTTGCGTTCAGGTGCGTAAACCAAAAGCTTCCGCAACACACCTTTGTGCAGCAGCGCCATAGAAATCGCGTATTGGGGATGGCCGTAAGAAGTTGGTCGTGCCGTCGAGCGGATCGATAATCCATTCGTATTCCGCAGAGCTTTTGCCGTGAGAACCGCCTTTTCGCAAGTAATTTTGTGATGCGGATAAGCTTCTTTAAGCGCATCCACCAAAATCATTTCAGAATTGCGGTCAACGTCGGAAACAAAATCATTGAATGCCTTGCTGTCAACTTTGACGGCATCCAGATTACGCTTGCGCGGATCATCATCTGCCCGGCCTTGCGGGCGGCTTTTGAAAGCGGTATTTAAAAACGGATTCATGGGTTTTCTTTCTAAATCAGGGAAAATACCGTCCGGCGCATCTGCACCGGACGCAACGTTTGTACGTTTCCGACGTTGTAGAACATTTCAGACGACCTCTCAAGCCCAAGCGCGAAAGGTCGTCTGAAAAATAAAAAGATGGCGTATTATACCCGATTCCCGAACAAACCGAAAACAAAACATGACTTCAGCTAAGCCCGAATTGCCCGACTATCTCGGCAATATCCGCATCATCCTCACCCGCACCAGCCATCCTGCCAATATCGGCTCTGCCGCCCGCGCCATGAAGACCATGGGACTGCAGTAAACTCACCATCGTCGCCCCGAATTTAATGTCCACGCCGATGACCGAGCAGCCGCATCGTTTTCAACCCCTGAAAACCCGCAAGATTTCCAACTGCTAGAGGAAAGTTTCATCCTCGCTTCCGGCGCGGCAGACGTATTGCACAACGCCGTCATTGCCGCCACACTCGATGAAACCCTCGCCGACACCACGCTCGCTTGCGCTCTCACCAGCCGCCGCCGCGAAATCACCGCCCTGCTGCAAACCCCGCGCGAACTGGTTCCCGAATTATTGCAGGCGGCACAACGCGGAGAACAAGTTGCCCTCGTCTTCGGCAATGAAACCTTCGGCTTGAGCATCGAAGAAGGTACAGGCGTGCAACCGTCTGATGACCATCAACGGCAACCCCTGACTATTTCTCGCTCAACCTCGCCCAAGCCGTTCAGGTCGTGTGTTACGAAATCTTTCAGCCAGACCGATATGCCCATGACCCACCTGCAACAGGAAGACCACGCCGCTACACACGAGCAAATCAAAGGCATGGTCGCCCACATGGAAAGCGTCATGGACGACATCGGCTTCTTCAACCGCCGCAACAGCGAACGTCTGATGCGCCGAATGCAAAGCCTGTTCGGCCGCGCCAACACGCAAACCGAAGACATCGACATCCTGCGCGGCTTTTTCAATACCGTCAGCCATCGTTTGAAGAAGAAAGACTGAAAAAGGTCGTCTGAAAACTTGATTGCAAGTTTCTCAGACGACCTCAGCCAAACTATCAACCAGATACAGCCATGAACTACGCCCTAGATGCCCCTATGGTGGAAACTCACCAACCCTGACCGTCCGCGACCTCGCCACCCTGCTGACCGCCCCGCCGCTTTGGCAAAAGCGGTTGCGAATTGAGCGTCCGCGACACTATTGGGCGAACACGGCTTCCGCTATCTTTTGATTTGACGGCAATCCCGCCCCGCTGGACGACTATCTCGCCGAACACGCCCCTTCGGCAACCGACTCGGCATCTACGCCGAACGCCTGCTCGCATTTTGGTTCGCCCATGCGCCGCATACCGAATTGCACGCCTATAACCCGCCCGTGTTTTCAGACGACCTCACGCAAGGCGCCGCCGATTTCATCGCCTCCATCAACGGCAAACCCTATCATATCGAACTGACCTGCAAATATTACGGCAGCGGCAGCGGCAAATCCGCAGACCTGTGCGGACTCAATCCCAAAGACACCTCGCCGCCAAAGCCACCAAACTGCCCCCGCCAACTCGCCCTGCTTCAATCCCCGAAGGCAGCGAAACCCTGCGGCAAAACCGTCTCCCCGACGCGCCGCAACCCGCCTCAATCATACGCGGTATCGGCTTTTTCCCCGTCGGCGCAGATTCCGCCGAAGCCCCGCTGAACCCATACTGCTGGCGCGGCGTCTTTATCCGAGACTGGTCGGCATATCCGACCACCGACGGGCGCACGCTACCACCTCATCGACCGCATGGCATACCTCGCCCCCCGCCCGCGTCGCCGAAGCGCAAACCCTGTCCGACCGCGACGTCCGCCAAATCGAAAGCGGCTTAATCGCCAAACTCGAATTGCGCCCCTGACGGCTTTTGGGCATGAAATCGAACGCATCATGAAAGTTGCTTGAGTCCAAAGCATCCACACCTCACAAACCATATAGCAAACATACTTAACTTTAGATACAGCATGTCATCACTCCATCATTCCCGCGCAGGCGGGAATCCATCGTAAAACTTGAGAAACCTTGGTTTGAAAAACAGTTTCTGAATCTCAAAGATAGATTCCTCGTCTGCACGGGAATGACGATACCAGTAAGTTGCGTATCGAAAATAAAGTAATTTAGCTGTATTTTCCAAATTGCCGATACAAAAAGGTCGTCTGAAACCTTTATAGTGGATTAACAAAAATCAGGACAAGGCGACGAAGCTCGCAGATAGTACAAATAGTACGGCAAGGCGAGGCAACGCCGTACTGGTTTTAAATTTAATCCACTATATCTAGAATAAAGGTTTCAGACGACCTTATCCGTCAGGCTGAGGATTGTCCCGCCCTACTCTTTTCTTACCGGCCAAACCGATTTCCTGAATTTTACCGCCGTCGCTGATTTTAGCCTTTACCGGCAATTTCTTCGGCTTTACCGCCGAAAAAGCTTCAGCTCGTAACTGCCTTTTTCCACACCATCCTTCATAGTCTTTGCCGATCAAGCCCGGAGCCGTTGCCCATGGCTTCGGATATCGGTTTTCGCCAATTCGACGTTATAGCCGCTATACATTCCGCTGATGCTTTGCCGCTGCCTTGTTTCTTCCCAAAAATCAACCATATAAGACAAACGCCCACTGCGGTCGTCGCCGTTGAACGCGATACCTTTGTAGTTTATTTGTCCCAATTTAGGCAGATTACCGAAAGCAATATCCCGCCCCTGAATTTCATTAACATGAAAATCGAATACCTCGGAACGTGCTGCCATCTTTCGGATTGGTTTTCTGCTTTGCCAAAGTGGCGGCAACGATGGAATGGTTTTGTTTATACACCAAGAAACCACCGCGTTCCAATTCGATAAGTTGTCCGTTTACATTGATTTTTCACATAGTCAAAGTCGGAAACACGGTCGTTTTTCAGATAACCCGTATCCAAAACCCCGCCTTTTTCAGGGTTTGGGTTTTACCGCCCCTGTCGGTCAACTCCAATACGCCGCCGTCGAGAACAGATTCGGAAACAGTCAGTTGCTTCCAATCTTTTGCATTGGGATCAAACGGCTTTGGTCAGTCCGTCCGCCAAGCTGCTGCCTGCGCTGCTGCAAGCGGACAAAATGCAGGCTGCAGCCAAAACCGCCAATAAAGATTTTCGCTTTCATTCGTTTCCTTTCATTATCATGATTCATGACTATGTGTCTCCGTATTTCGGCGGCAATGTTCGCAAACAAAAATCCGTCCGAATCTTCGGATACACTCCGTAAAGTTATCACTATAGTGGATTAAAATTTAAACCAGTAGCGGCGTTGCCTCGCCTTGCGCGTACTATCTGTACTGTCTGCGGCTTCGTCGCCTTATCCTGATTTAAATTTAATCCACTATATAACTGTTTTATGATGATATTCATAACTTAAATCAAAAATAAATATACTGAATTATATCAATCTCTTCCCTGCTTTTTCTTTCCATTGCTTCAGCCCTGACCGGTAAAACGGCTTATGTGCTTATTTTTCCACTATAATCCGCTACAAAGCAAACAGGTCGTCTGAAATTTGACGCCACACTGCCCAAGTGCTATTAATAATTCCTATTCACAAACAAACAGGAATAAACATGAAAAAAGTTGGTAATAAAGTAGTCGTTGTGGGCTTGGGCGCGGTCGGTGTCAGCTACGCCTATTCCATGCTCAACCAAGCCTTGTGCGACGATATGGTTTTAATCGACATCAACCGCACGCGCGCGGAAGGCGAGGCGCGCGACTTCCGCCACGGAATGCCTTTATGCCGCCCTCGCCTGCGCGCATTTACGTCGGCGATTACGATGATTGTTCGGATGCGGACATCGTGTGTATTTGCGCGGGCGCGGCGCAGGCTCCCGGCGAAACCCGTTTGGACTTAATCGACAAAAACCTGCGCATCTTCCGCGACATCGTTTCGAAAGTCATGGCTTCCGGCTTTGACGGCATCTTCTTGGTCGCCTCCAATCCTGTGGACGTGCTGTCTTATGCCGTCCCTACGCTTTTTCAGGCCTGCCCAAAGAGCGCGTTATCGGCTCGGGCACCATTCTTGACTCCGCCCGTTTCCGCGTCTGTTTGGGCAACGAGTTCGACGTCGCGCCCTGAGCGTCGATGCCATGATGATCGGCGAACACGGCGACAGCATCATTGCTGCTTTGGAGCACCGCCAACATCGCCGGTATGTCGGTTCAAAAAATGTTGGAACAATCAGAAGACGGGCAGGCGCGTATGGATAAAATCTATAACACCGTGCGCAATGCCGCCTACGAAGTCATCGCCGCCAAAGGCTCGACCAGCCACGGCATCGGCATGGGCTTGAGCCGTATCTCCAACGCCATCCTGCACAATCAAGGCGTCGTATTGCCCGTTTCCACCTTGCTTGAAGGCGAGTTCGGACAAAACGGCGTGTATATCGGCGTACCGACCGTCGTCAACCGCCAAGGCGCGGTCCGCATCATCGACCTGCAACTTTCCGACGACGAAGCCGAACGCTTTGCCTGCTCGGCGGAGCTGTTGAAAAGCTATCAACGCAAAAGTCGATGAAATGGTCGGATAAATAGAATTGTTGCTAGAAACGTCGTCTGAAAACTGGAAATTTGGTTTTCAGACGACGTTTGCTATTGCAGGGAAGGTTAATCCGTCAATAGTCTATAGTGGATTAAATTTAAACCAGTACAGCGTTGCCTCGTTTGCTGTACGCGACTTCGTCGCCTCTGTCCTGATTTTTGTTAATCCACTATAAATTCAAATAAAAATACCTATATCTAAGTTACTTTATTTTTGTTACACAATTTACCGGTTGTCGTCATTCCCGCGCTGGCGGGAATCCATCAAGACCTAAGAAACCTTGATTTAAAAACAGTTTCCGAATTTCAAATGGATTCCCGCCTGCGCGGGAAATGACGGTGCTAATCCGCTCATATCAAACGTCGTCTGAAAACCAAATTTCCGGTTTTCAGACGACGTCTTCCATTCATAAACCTAAATCCTATTTCTCTGCCTTTCAACACCCGCTGACGGCGCGTTTCGCTCAACACCATGCCTGCGCTGACGGAGACGTTCATGCTTTCGACTGTGCCGAACATGGGTATCGACACCAGCATGTCGCAATGTTCGCGCGTCAGGCGGCGCATGCCTTCGCCTTCGTTGCCCATCACCCATGCCGCGCTGTCGGGTCAGTGCAGTGGTAGAGGTCGGCGTCGCCGCCCATGTCGGTGCCGATAATCCAGATGCCGTATTCTTTCAGCTCGCGCAGGGTGCGGGCGAGGTTGGTTACGGCGATGTAGGGGACGGTTTCGCCGCGCCGCAGGCGACTTTGCTGACGGTGGCGTTCAGCCCCGCGCTTTGTCTTTTCGGCGCGATGACGGCGTGTACGCTCCATTGCGTCGGCGGTACGCAGGCACGCGCCGAGGTTGTGCGGATCGCGATGCCGTCGAGTATCAGCAATAGCGGCGGTTCGCTGAGGTTTTCCAATACGTCTTCAAGGTGGACGTGGTTTTTGAGCGTCGATAAACCCGACTACGCCCTGATGCCGCGCGCCTTTGCTGATAGCGTTGAGGCGGTCGGCGTCGGCAGCGTACGCGCACGTTTTCGTTTGCCGCTTTTTCCAACACGTCACGCATGCGGGCATCGTTTTTGCCTTCTTGAACGTAGAGTTCGGTAATCGATTTCGGGTTTTGCCACAGGCGGGCGTTGACGGCGTGGAAGCCGTAGATGAGTCTTTGGTTTGCCATGATTTTGCTTTTATAAAAATTTCATGACGACATTATAACAAGATAAGGTCGTCTGAAAGGAAAGGTCGTCTGAAAGCAGATAACCGGTTTCGCTAAAACTCAGCCGCCTACCGCATCAAATACCCCAACAATCCGGAACTGCCCACGCCAATCAACACGGTAACCAACATGGAAAATCTGCTGGCGGCAAGCACGGTCAGCGCAATGGCAATCAACTCGTGCGGTTTGTCGGACACGAAATAAGGCGCGATAACGGAAATCAACACGCAACCCGGCGCGGCTTCCATTACGATTGTGCGCGGCGGCTTAGTGCGGTTGCGCAAGGCGAAAAACCGATAAGGCGGGTGGAATACGTTACCGCAAGCATACTGGCAAACAGCAGGAAGGACTGCCAAGAGAGCAAATCCTTCATTCCTTCTCTCCCCAAAGATAGGCGGCAAGCAGGCCGGAAATCGCGCCCATCGGCACATACCAATGCCCGTTCACCGACAAATAAGTCCCGCCCGCCACAATCAGGCTGACAAACCAAGGGCGTGCCGCCCTAAAGCTTTTTCCACATACCCCGCAGCAGCACCAAAAACACGGCGGAAACGCCATGCCGAAACCCCATGCCGCGACATCGCCGAACATCGGCTCCGACCGCCGCGCCAAACGCCGCAAAGCCGATCCAAGTGGTATAAAGGATAAAGCACACACCCGCGTATGGGCATATTGAACGCCGGCAGCCCCATCGCCTTGCGCTTTTGGATTTCCGCAAACGCCAGCGCCCAACTTTCGTCGCACATAAAAAACAGCGCGGGCATGGCTTTTTTCAGCGGCATATCCCGCATATAAGGCGCGATTGCCGCCCCCATCAAAATATGGCGCGAATTAATCATGAAGGTAACGGTAGCGATGATCAGTATCGGCAGCGGGTTGGTCCAAAGGTTGACCGCCGCAAATTCCGAGCCGCCGGCAAAGTTCATGCCCGTCATCAGCAGCATTTCCAGCCAACTCATCCCTTTTCGCCCGCCTTGTACGCCGAGTATCAGCGCCCACGGCAAAAGCCCGATAAGCATGGGCGAACATTCTTTGATGCCGCGTAAAAATTCGGATTGCGGGGAATTTGGGTGTGTCATTTTGTTGAGAAATTTAAATAGAGTGTGAAGATGAAAAATGAGGGAAGGTATTATACACAGTCGGACAAACTTAAAAAGGTCGTCTGAAACGGGCTTCGATAAAAGCAAAAATCATCGCCGCAAGACTTTAACACTTTTTTAATCCTTGACAGGCATTTCACTATGAAAATATGCTAAATTTTTGATTAAAAACATCATTATTCATTAAGATAAACATTACGTTCAGCTTCGCACGGCTACCGTCCGGTCAAGATGTTTCACACAAACAACAAAAGTAGCTACAATTCCAAGCATTTCCTTCCCTTTAGAAGCAAACCCTCTTCCGCCCTACAAATAAAAGGTTTCCTTATGTTACAAGGCAGTTTGGCTGCCCTGATTACACCCATGAATCAAGACGGCAGCATCCATTACGAACAACTCCGCGATTTGATCGACTGGCATATCGAAAACGGTACCGACGGCATCGTCGCCGTCGGCACGACAGGCGAATCCGCCACCCTCTCCGTCGAAGGGCAGAACATTTAAGCGTAATCGAAGAAACGGTCAAACACGTCAACAAGCGCGTTCCCGTTATCGCCGGCACCGGCGCCAACAACACCCTCGAAGCCATCGCGCTCTCCCGCGCCGCCGAAAAAGCCGGTGCAGACTACACCCTCTCCGTCGTCCCCTATTACAACAAGCCCTCCCAAGAAGGCATTTACCAACATTTCAAAACCATCGCCGAATCCACCTCGATTCCGATGATTATCTACAACGTACCCGGCCGCACCGTCGTCAGCATGACTAACGACACCATCCTGCGCCTTGCCAAAATCCCGAACATCGTCGGCGTCAAAGAAGCCAGCGGCAACATCGGCAGCAATCTCGAATTAATCAAACACGCGCCCGAAGGCTTTCCACCGTCCTTTCCGGCGATGACCCCACCGGCCTGCCCTTCATGCTCTGCGGCGGGAAAGGCGTCGTAACCGTTGCCGCCAATGTCGCCCCCAAACTCTTCGCCGATATGTGCCGCGCCGCCCTTGCAGGCGATATTGCGACCGCTCGTCAATTAAATGACCGCCTGATTCCGATTTATAACACTATGTTCTGCGAACCAAGCTCCCGCTGCGCCCAAATGGGCCATCTCCGCATTGGGCAAATGCGACCCTTATGTCCGCCTGCCGCTCGTCCCCCTGACCGAAGCCGGACAGGCAAAAGTCCGCGCCGCATTGCAAGAATCCGGACAACTCACCGCATAAACCGCAAAGGTCGTCTGAAAACCGTTTTCAGACGACCTGCCGTTAACCCATCACATCCCACAGGAAACCAATATGGCCTATATGAAACCTGTCGTCGTAGCAATCGCCCCGATCAGCATGACTGCCTGTTCAGGCAACAAAAAAGACCTGCCTAAGCTGGATTACCAAACCCAGACCCGCAAAATCGTCAAATTAGAAGTACCGCCTGATTTGACTAACCCCGATCAAGGCAATCTTTATCAAGTACCTGCGGGCAGCGGTGCCGTCCGTGCCAGCGACCCGAGCCGCCGCACATCCGCAGCCCAACAAGCCGCGAATTCCGACGTCCTCAAATCCGTCAAAGGTGTCCGTTTGGAGCGCGACGGCAACCAACGCTGGGTTGAAGTCCAGGCAACTCCCTGCCGAAATTTGGCCTCTACTGAAAGCATTCTGGCAAGAAAACGGTTTCGACATCAAATCCGAAGAACCCGGCATCGGTCAAATGGAAACCGAATGGGCCGAAAACCGCGCCAAAAATCCCTCAAGACGGTCTGCGCCGACTCTTGGACAAAGTCGGCTTAGGCGGCATCTATTCCACCAGTGAGCGCGATAAATTCATCATCCGCATCGAACAAGGCAGAAACGGCACGACCGACGTCTTCTTCGCCCACAAAGGCATGAAAGAAGTTTACGCAGACAAAAACAAAGACACGACTATGTGGCAGCCTGCCGCCAACGACCCCAATCTTGAAGCCGCCTTCCTCGCACGCTTCATGCAATACTTGGGCGTCGACCAGCAACAAAGCTGAAAACGCGCTGGCCCAAAAGCGTTGCCAAACGCAGCGGGCAACGATTTGGCTCGAATCGACGGCAACACCCTGCTCGTCTCCGGCGACTACGGCCGCAACTGGCGCCGTACCGCGCTCGCGCTTGACCGCATCGGCTTGAACGTCTTGGGTCAAAACATCGGAACGCCACGCTTTCTTGGTTCAACAAGCACCTACCGAGAGCGAAGCCGTTTCCACGAAAAACCGGGCTTCTTCGGCCGTATGTTCGGCAAAGGCAAAAAGCCGAGAAACCGACAGCCTACCCTGAAATCATCGTATTCGTCGAGCCTGTCAACGGCGGTTCACGAATCCGCCTTCTCAACAAAGACGGCAGCGCATACAACGGCAGCGATGCTCTACACTCATCAGCCGCCTGCATACCGAATTGCGCTAACCTGCTTCTCAAAACCCTCCTGTCCGCGGGAGGTTTTTCTCATCATAACAGACAGAAATATATAATCCAATTGTAAATCGGCAACTTTATCCATCTTTGCCGACCAAAAACTTCTATGCAGAATATCTGAAGTTTCGATCTCTATCCATACGTGACTGCCCATAATCGCATTAATTTGCGTATAATCGGCGCAACTGCCGATTAACCGACTATACCAGTAAGGAATACCACCATGACCTCTATTCATGACCAAAATTAAAGAAGTTGTCACCACCCACCGCGTTGTTTTGTTTATGAAAGGCACGAAGCAGTTCCCGCAATGCGGTTTCTCATCCCGCGCCGTTCAAATTCTTAATGCCGCAGGTTGCACCTGATTATGTAACCGTTAATGTTTTAGAAAACGATGCCGTCCGCCAAGGGCATTAAAGAATACAGCGACTGGCCGACCATCCCCACAACTTTACGTCAACGGCGAGTTTGTCGGCGGTTCTGATATTTTGATGGAAATGTGCAAGCCGGCGAATTGCAAGATTTGCTGAAAGCCTGATAAAGATAGCAAAAAGGTCGTCTGAAAAACTTTTTCAGACGACCTTTTTCCGTGTTCTGCCTGCTTTTCCGAGTATTCAGCATAATCACGCCCATTCAAAAACAATCCGAGGCCTGCCAAATGAACGTAACCGTTATCATCACCCCTTTGTCCGCCACAAAACTCACGCTCATGCGCGAGGCCGATTGCAGCACCTACAAATTCCGCACCCTCACCACCGAGCTGGCGCGCCTGATGGCTTACGAAGCCAGTCGTGATTTTGAAATTGAAAAATACATTATCGACGGCTGGTGCGGTCAAATCGAAGGCGACCGCATCAAGGGCAAAAACCTTGACCGTCGTACCGATTTTGCGTGCCGGTTTGGGTATGCTCGACGGCGTGCTCGACCTGATTCCGACCGCTAAAATCAGCGTGGTCGGATTGCAGCGCGACGAAGAAACGCTTAAACCCGCTCTCTATTTTGAAAAATTCGTGGACAGCATGGACGAACGTCCCGCGCTGATTATCGACCCCATGCTCGCTACCGGCGGCTCTATGGTTGCCACCATTGATTTGCTGAAGGCGAAAGGCTGCAAAAATATCAAAGGCGTTGGTACTCGTTGCCGCGCCCGAAGGCGTCAGCCGTCAATGAAGCACATCCCTGACGTTACTATCTACACCGCCGCCCTCGACAGCCATCTGAACGAAAACGGCTACATTATCCCCGGCTTGGGCGATGCGGGCGATAAGATTTTCGGCACGCGCTGATTCGTGATTTGAGGTCGTCTGAAACTGAATGTATGGGTTTCAGACGACTCTTTTATAGTGGATTAACTGTAAATCAGGACAAGGCGAGGTAACGCCGTCCTGGTTTAAAAGTTAATCCACTATACAAGGTATTTTTCGTTGAAAAATCCCATGTTAGAAAGGACACCCATGAGCTTCCAAGACAACCTCGCCGCCATGCCCGACATCGGTCATTTGAGCGGACTCGACATCCTCGACGCACAAGGCAAAGCCGTCCATCACATCCCCAACGCGCCCGGCAAGCAAGGCTCGCTGAAACTCTACAACGCTTTGGCATTGAATTTCGGCGGCAAGCTCGATGCCGCTGCTGCTGCATGGGGTTTGGATTGGTTTGCCGAACACGTCGCCGATGCGCAAGCCAATCCGTAAACATCCCAATATCGATTTGCTGCTGCAAGTTCAAAAAGAAAACCTCAGATTGCTTTAAAGCCGGTTAACGCTTAACACCAGTTAAGCGAAGGTCGTCTGAAAACAGAAAACTCCTGTCTTTCAGACGACCTTTTCATGAAACCGCTTTCGTTATAAATAGATTGTTATATTATAACCAATCAAATTTTTCTATCCGATACATCTGGAGAACCCATGAAAAACCGCATTGTTCATCGCATCCGCGCTTCTGCTCAGCACAACCGCCCAAGCACACCGCGTTTGGGTCGAAACCGCCCATACGCACGGCGGCGAATATCTGCAAGCCGAGTTGAGCTACGGCGAGTTCCCCGAACTCGAACCCATCGCCAAAGACCGCCTGCACATTTTCAGCAAACCCATGCAGCTCGTTACCGAAAAAGGCAAAGAAAATCTGATTCAAAAAGGGACGTTTAACCACCAATACCGCAGCAAACAGCCGGTCAAAGACGGCAGCTACCTCGTTACCGCCGAATACCAGCCGACCTTCTGGTCTAAAAACAGCGCAGGCTGGAAACAGGCGAGCATCAAAAGAAAATGCCTGATGCCAGCTATTGCGAACAAACCCGAATGTTCGGTAAAAACATCGTCAACGTCGGACACGAAAGCGCAGACACCGCCGTCATCACCAAGCAAGTCGGACAACATCTGAAATCGTTCCGCTGGATAATCCCTGCCAACGTCCATGTCGGCGAACGCTTCAAAGTCCGCGTCCTTTTCAGCGGCGAGCGCTGCCCAACGCCACCGTTACCGCCACATTTGACGGTTTCGACACCAGCGACCGCAGCAAAACCCACAAAACCGAAGCCCAAGCCTTCTCCGACACTACGGATGACAAAGGTGAAGTCAGCATCATTCCCTGCGTCAAGGCTTCTGGAAAGCCAGCGTAGAACACAGCCGATTTCCCCGATCAAAGCGTGTGCCAAAAACAGGCGAACTACACCACCATGACCTTCCAAATCGGTCATACGCATCATTAATCTCTCATGACAAAGGTCGTCTGAAAAACCGTATTGCAGGGTTTTCAGACGACCTTTTCGTTATCAGCCAATCAATTTAATAGGCAGCCATTCATCAAGGCTTATGCGGCGCAAACGTCCATTGACCAAAGCGTCAAGCCCAAATCAAACAGGTTCAGACGACCTATCGCCACCCTGACCAAACGCAGACACGGAAAAGCCTGCCTTAGCCGTCATCCGCCTGACCTGACGGTTTTTCCCTTCCGAAATCCGAATTTCCACCCAAAAAATCAGGCACAGATTTACGCACGCGGATAGGCGGCACACGCAGCCACAAAACATCCGTTTCGCCCTGCTTCCAACACGCGAACTTTGCCGGACGCGTGACAAAAATCCCCAAATCCACCCCGCGCCGCAGCAGTATCCAGCCTTGCTTCGTCGGGCGAACCTTCCACCTGGCCCAATAAGTTTCTCCAGTTTAAACTTAGGATCCGCAATCCGCGCCTGCAAACGCCCGTCGTTCGTTAGCAGCAGCAAACCCTCGCTGTCCGTATCCAAACGTCCCGCCGGATAAAAGTCCGGCAGCGACACATAATCTTTCAAACACCCATACTTTTCATGCGCCGAAAACTGGCAAATCACGCCATAGGGCTTGTTCAATACGATTAAATCATTCATTTTCATCACATCCTGAAACCAAGCATGAATTGTACCAGCCACCGCATACGGGCTACAATTTCACATTTCTTTATATTTTATACAAATGATTTCATACGGTTATACCTCCAGGCTCGGCTTGACACGTCCGAGCCAAACCAGTATATTACGCACTTCCTTAGGAGTAATGGCTGAGAGGCTGAAGGCACTTCCTGCTAAGAAGCATGTGGGGTCAACCTGCATCGAGGGTTCGAATCCTCTTACTCCGCCACCATACGAAAACCCGTCGATTATTCGACGGGTTTTCTTTATTCAATGCAACAAGAAGCAGTCATATCCGCGCGCAATCAGGACTAAGAACAGCAACGGATAGCAACGGCTCATTATATAGTGGATTAAATTTAAATCAGGACAGGCGACGAAGCCGCAGACAGTACAGATAGTACGGCAAGGAGGTAACGCCGTACTGGTTTAAAGTTAATCCACCATAACCGACTATCCCCTGAGATAAACTCCTTGTCAAACCTGGCTGATATAGGTCGTCTGAAAAACCTGACTCAGGTTTTTCAGACGACCTTTTCAAGTTAGCTTCCGTATCTGTCAATCAGTAACGGCCCGGAACGGTTCCCATACGCTGTTTCAGCGAGGTTTGCGGCTCGTTGAACAGGGATGCGTAAAGGTCGCGTTGGTCATGACTTTTTGACGTAGTCGCGCGTTTCAGTGAAGGGGATGGTTTCGGCGTAAATCGCGCCTTCCAGAGGCGTAGAAGCCTGCCAGTTTGCGGGCGCGGCCGGGGCCGGCGTTGTAGCCTGCGGTTGCCATCACTTCGTTGTTTTGCAGGCGGCGTTTGGCATCTGCCATATACCATGTACCCATGCGGATGTTGCCGTCCATGGTGTAGAGTTCGCTGCTGCTCATGCCGATTTTGCCGGCGATTTCGCGGGCGGTAGCAGGCATAACCTGCATCAGGCCTTGTGCGCCGACGCTGGATTGCGCGCCCATGACGAAGCGGCTTTCTTGGCGGATCAGACCGTAAACCCAAAGCGGGATCGATGCCTGCTTGCGAGGCGTAGCGGACGGTGGTCTCTTTAAACGGAGAGAGGTAGCGCAGGTTGTAGTTGAGTTTGCGCTCGGTCCGGTCGGCGCTGTTGATCGCCATGTCGTAGAACTGGTTTTCAAAGGCGACCTGCGCGGCAGTCAGGAGGTTGTCCTCGTTGAAGTCGCGGGTGGCGAAACGCCATTCTGCCTGCGCCTGACGGCGCATTTTGGCATCGTTGCTGCTTTGGCTGTTTTTAAACAGAACCAGCGCGCGTTTGATGGCGCCGTCGTCTGCCATGCGGCGGACGTCTTTTTATCGGCGTCGGAAACGTTGTTTTTGGTATTGACGCGGCGGCCGAGTTCTTCGCCTGCTAAGACGGCGTAGAAATTGCGTCCGCTTGCGGCGGCTTTTTCGTACATTTCTTTAGCACGGCTTTGGTTGCCTTGTGCGGCGTAGCTGCGGCCCAGCCAGTATTGCCAAGTCGGGTCTTTTGCAGGTTGTCGGGCATTTGTTGGATGATGCCGGACAATTCGTTCCAGCGTTGCAGGCGCAGGGCGGCGCGGGCGTACCATTCAAACTGCTCGTCGGTCAGTTGTTTGCGGTCGGAAACGCGGTTGTAGTAGCTCAACGCGGTCTGCATGTTTTGATTTTTGCGCTTGGTAGAGTCCCAATACGCCCCATGCGAAGCTGCTTTGCTCGCGGCTAAAGCCGGATTCCATGCTGGACAGCGTGGAGGCTGCGGAGGAGGATTTGCGCGCGTCTTTGCCGATGACGTTCAAAAGGCTGTATTCGCGCGCACCTTGCGAGCCGCCTTCAAACGGGCTGCCTAAGGCGGCTGCCAAAGCTGCGTGCGTCGCTGGTTTTGGCTGTTGCTCAACAATCCGCGTACGCGGCGCCATGCGTCGTTGTTGTTCAGACGACCTGCCGATGCCGCGCTTTCGACCAAGCGGGTACAGCCTGCGAGGCAGCTTGTTGGTAACGCGCACAAGCTCTGCCGCCATGTTGTAGCTGCCGCTGCTCAGTTCGGCATAACATTGCACTTCCTGCACCCGACTCGCCGCATTCAGCTTTTTGTTTTCTTGGCGGAACATCCCATTGTCCGCGCGCGCCGAGGCTTTTTGAGCCATTCGTTGCGGACGGTTTCAGCCATCGCGCTGTCGCCCGCTTGCGCCAAGAATTGTTGCACCCACATATCGTCGCCGCGTTTGGCAGCGTCCAGCGCGCCTTGATATTGACCGTAATCGGACAATACTTTAGCTTCGCCTTCGGCTCGGCGGGCGGGAATGGAGGCGGGTTCGGTCAGGGAAGTATTAGGCTCTTTGGATGAAGTCGTGTCGTTTTCGGAGGCACACGCCGACAAAATCGCGGCGGCAATCAGGCTGAGCGAGAGAGAAAATATGCGTTGTGCGTTCATTACGTACCGTATCTTTATTAGAATCAATTAGAACCGTATTTTAAACGATTTGGCGGCATTATCCGAATCTGAAGCCGATATTTACATTAACCGCGTAATCAGGGACAACAAAAAAGGTCGTCTGAAAAGCAGGATGGCTGCTTCAGACGACCTTTGGCGCATGGAGCAAAGTTTACATGCAGCCTTCGTTTTTGCAGCAGGGTAAACAGGGAACGCCGTTTTCGCGGATTTTGCTGCCGCCGATCAAGTCCGTAAATTCCAAAATCGCCGCCGCTTCAACGACTTCGCCGCCGAGTTTGCGGATTAATTCCACGCCTGCGAGCATGGTGCCGCCGGTTGCGACCAGGTCATCGACCAGCAGCACGCGCGCCGGGTTTGACTGCGTCTTTGTGGATTTCGACCGTCGCTTCGCCGTATTCCAGCGCGTAGCTTTGCGAAATCGTATCAAAAGGCAGCTTGCCCTTTTTGCGGATGGGGACGAAGCCGACGTTCAACTGATACGCCAGCGCCGCGCCGATGATGAAGCCGCGTGCGTCCAAAGCCTGCCACGACATCGATTTTCTGACCCATATAGCGATAGACCAGCAAGTCCACCAAAAGGCGGAAATATTCCGCGCTTTGAAAGCACCGGCGTAATGTCGTGAAATAAAAATGCCTTTTTGCGGCCAGTTTTCGATTTTTGCGGATTTTTGTCCGCCAATGCGGCGACGCCCATCGCCTCAGGATGAACCAACATTTTGCGTGTTCCCCAAATGAAAAAGTTTTTAACACGATATTGTAGCCGTCAGACCGTCGGTTGCCAAATCCATCGAGGGCTAAAGGTCGTCTGAACATGAAAATTACACGCCCCGTATGCTACAATCAACAGATAATCCCATCGGTACCGACATCATGAAACCCCATAAAAAAGGCAATATTTTCATCATCTCCGCCGCTTCCGGCACGGGCAAGACCACGCTGGTTTCCGTCTTTGAAAAACAACGCCGATTTGCGCGTCTCCGTATCGCACACCACCCGCCAGCCGCGCGAAGGCGAGCAGCACGGCGTGCATTATCATTTTGTTCCCAAAGAGGAATTTGAGTCTTTAATCAAACAAAAAGCCTTCCTCGAACACGCAAACGTTTTCGGCAATTATTACGGAACCAGCATCGCAGGGGTCAATTCCCTTAGCGAAGAGGGTTACGATGTGATTTTTGGAAATTGACGTGCAGGCGCGGCGCAGGTACGCAAATCCCTGCCCGAAGCGAGCAGCATCTTCATCCTGCCGCCTTCGTTCGAAGTTCTTGCCGAACGCCTTATCGGGCGCGGCACCGACAGCGAGGAAGTCATCCAAACCCGCCTCTCCAAAGCGCGTCACGAAATCGAACAATCCGTCCTGTTTGACTATATTGTCGTCAACGATGATTTGGACAGGGCGAAGCCGATTGCTCCACATCATCAAAGCAGGTCGTCTGAAAAAATCTTCCCAGCAAGGATTTATCTCAAACCTGTTGGAAAAATTCCTGAAAAACAGCGAAAAATACGCATTTACATTCCATCACAAATTAATAGAAAGAAAGCAAACAAATGGCCCGTATCACCACTGAAGACTGCACAGGCAAAATCCCCAATCATTTCGACCTGACCCTCGTCGCCGCCCGCCGCGCGCGCCAGCTTGAAAACGGCAACGCCCCTATGGTTGACGACATCCGTAACAACAAACCGACCGTTACCGCCCTGCGCGAAATCGCCGCCGGTCAAATCGGTACCGAACTGCTGACACGCAACAAATAATACCGGCAGGCAAAATCTGCCCAACCGCCGCGCGGATTGTATCGGCGCGACATCCGACCGATACAGTCTGACGGCTCAAAACAAACACACACCGAAGGCCGTCTGAAATGCCCGCCCCCAGCCCACTGCCCCTACGACGCGCTGACTGCCGAAGCCCGCGAACTTTTGTTCCGTACCGCCTCCTATCTCAGCCCATCCGAACAGGCCGAGCTTGAAAAAAGCCGTCGCCTACGCCTTTCACGCCCATGACGGACAAACCCGTAAAGCGTGAACCCTACATTACCCACCCCCTTGCCGTCGCCACGCAACTTGCGTTGTGGCACATGGACATACAAGGCTTGTGCGCGGGCGTGATGCACGACGTACTCGAAGACACGGGCGTATCCAAAATCGAAATGGCGGCAGAATTCGGCGAAACCATCTCCGAGATGGTGGACGGACTTTCAAACTCGAAAAACTCAAATTTGAAGATCATGCCGAGCATCAGGGCGGAAAAGTTTCCGCAAGCTCATCCTCGCCATGACCAAAGACGTGCGCGTGATCGTCGTCAAACTCGCCGACCGCCTGCACAATATGCGCACGCTCGGCTCCATGCGTCCCGACAAACGCCGCCGCATCGCCAAAGAAACCCTCGAAATCTACGCCCAAATCGCCAACCGCATCGGCTTGAACAACGCCTACCAAGAGCTTCAGGATTTATCGTTTCAAAACCTCCACCCGAACCGCTACGAAACCCTTAAAAAAGCGATGGACAACAGCCGCAAAAACCGCCGCGACGTCGTCGGCAAAGTTTTGCGCGCCTTCAGTCAGCGTTTGGTCGGTGCGAACATCGAAGCCAAAATCAAAGGTCGGGAAAAAAACGTACAGCATCCATCAAAAAATGTTGGCGAAAAAATTGCGCTTTGCCGAAGTCATGGATATTTACGGCTTCCGCGTCATCGTCAACAGCATTCCCGCGTGTTACGCCGCCCTCGGCGCGCTGCACAATCTCTATCAGCCCAAACCCGGACGCTTCAAAGACTATATCGCCATCCCCAAAAGCAACGGCTACCAAAGCCTGCACACGACCCTGGTCGGCCCATACGGCTTGCCCATTGAAGTCCAAATCCGCACGCGCGAAATGGATGCCGTAGCCGAAGGCGGCATTGCCGGCCACTGGATATACAAATCCGGCGAAAACACCGTCGATCAAGCCGTCCTCCATACCAACCAATGGCTCAAAAACATCCTCGATTTGCAAGCCAGCAGCGCGAACGCCATCGAATTCCTCGAACACGTCAAAGTCGACCTGTTCCCCAACGAAGTCTATATCCTGACACCCAAAGGCAAAATCCTCACCCCTGCCTAAAGGATCGACGCCCATAGACTTCGCCTACGCCGTCCACACCGACATCGGCCACAAAACCGTCGCCGCGCGTATCAACAACACCATGATGCCCCTGCGTACCAAACTCAAAACCGGCGATTCCGTCGAAATCATCACTTCCGAACACGCCAAGCCCAATCCGGCATGGCTGAATTTCACCGTTTCCAGCCGCGCGCGCAGCGCCATCCGCCAATACGTCAAAAAAACCTCAACCGCCACGACGCCATCGTCCTCGGCGAAAACCTCCTGCAAAAAGCCCTGTCCAGCCTGTTGCCCAAAAGACGTATTGCTTTCAGACGACCTCAAAGAAAAATACCTCGCCGACCTTAACGACAAACAAACCTCGTTTGAAGAAGTCCTCTACAACGTCGGCATGGGGCATACCCTGCCCGTGTACGTCGCCATGCACATCGCCGAACTGGCAGGGCAGCACTTCGGCAGCGAAGTCAAACTCAGCCCATCAAAGTCAACGACCAAGAAACCGGCCGCATCCATTTTGCCGAATGTTGCCACCCCGTCCCGGGCGATTCCGTCCGCGCCCTTTTGGTCAAAGACAAAGGCATGATTATCCACCGCGATACCTGTCCGACCCTGCTCAAATCCGACCCCGAACAGCAGCTTGATGCGAACTGGGAAGGCATAGGCAGCCATACCTACCGCACCGGGCTCAGCATCCAATCCGAAGACGCCCACGGCCTGCTCGCCCTTATGGCGCAAGCCATCTCTAACTCCGGCGCGGATATCGAGTCCGTCGAAACGCCCAATAAAGCGCTGGCAGGTACGGAAGGCTTTGTCGAATTCAAGTTCATCATCAAAGTGAAGGACTTGGCACAAATCAACCAAATTATTCACAACCCTGCACGCCATTCCCCAAGTGCGCAAAGTGGTCAGAAGCTAGTGAAGAAGGGCGGTAAAGCCGATGTCGTTGTGCCGCCAGATAGGGTTTAAGCCTTCTTAAAATCCGGAAGATATAGTGGATTAACTTTAAATCAGGACAAGGCGACGAAGCCGCAGACAGTACAGATAGTGGAACTGATTCACTGGTGCTCAGCACCTAGAAATCGTTCTTTGAGCTAAGGCGAGGCAACGCCGTACTGGTTTAAAGTTAATCCACTATACTTTCGCAAAATCAACAAGACGCGCGAAAATTTATATTGATTACTACATGAAATAGTGGTTGATTAATGTCTATGTATATGTATAATATGAAAAATTTTTGCGTTTTTATTTGAAATGCAGATTCGCCAAGTTTGAGTTTTCTTATGTCGCCTGCAGTTATTCCCATAACCCTTGAGACCACAGATTTCCAGATAGTTAGAAATGGTATTATTGACGAGTATCTTAATCCATCACAATCTTACCTTGGATTGTAACTTTCTCCGGCGGAAAAGACAGCACTTTGGTTGCCCACCTTGTATTTCGAAGCATTATTGAATTGCCCCCTCTCTACGCAACCGAAAAATCTATTTCGTATCCAACGACACTTTGGTAGAAAGCCCACTTGTCGCACAACATATGCATAGATCGCTAATACTTGATGCGGCAAAAATCCTCAAATTACCTGTCGAAGGCACAATTACTAAGCCGAGTTTGATAAAACTTTTTGGACTTTGCTGATTGGTAAGGCTATCCCTCTCCCAACCGTAATATGCGCTGGTGCACAGACCGTTTGAAAATCGAACCAACCAGTCAATTTATCAAAAATACTGTTGATGAAAACGGGGCAGCGATTATTCTTTAGGTGTGCGTAAAGACGAGTCGTCCACACGCAAAACCAGCATCGAAAGCCACAAGAATATCGCAAATTCCAATCTGACCCCGCATGGCAGCCTTTACCAATGCTTTTTGTTTACCGTCCGATTGTCGATGTCTCTACATGACGACGACGTATCTGTCTCTCTCAACAATCCGCACCTGGGGCGGTACACGACGGTTTGATACGCCTCTGCCGCGAAGCGGCAGGGTGCTGAATGCCCCATCGTTCTCTCTCACAAGAAGAAGCTCAGGCTGCGGCACCAACTCCAGCCGATTCGGCTGCTGGACCTGCACCGTCGTCAATAAAGACAAAAGCCTGCAAGCGATTTGTAGATATCGGCAAAACCGAATTCCAACCCTTTTGGACTTCCGCGACTGGTCGATCGAAATTCGCAACAAACCGGAATACCGTCAAGTCGAACGCCGCAACGGGAACGTTGACCATCAAAGGCGGCAAACATAGTCCTGGTCCATTTACCGTAGAAGCACGGGCAAATGATTCTGAACAGGCTTTTGGAAGTTCAGACGATCATGGTAGCGAACTGATGCGCAGGAAGAAATCGATTTCGATCAAACAGATTTGGGCAGACGACCTGATTGCACTGCACAGCAGGAAAAAGATCGTCTGAAAAAGTGATTTATCGGAACAAACCATGTACATAAGGAAAGAAAATGTCTCCTGAAACACGAGAACAAGTAAGTGATTTACTGCTTTGAGCGATGAACCGGCATATCGCCTGATGAAAGAAATTGCCGAAGAACACGGCGTATCTGTCGATGCTTTGGCTGAATTAATTGCATGGGAACGTGAAAAGCCAGTCGAAACAAAGAAAATTCGGAATGACCGAAATGTTTGACAGCGTATTTGGCAACAGCAACTACTGGAGGAAATGACGATGTGGATCCATTCCATCCGGCTCAAAAATTTCAAATCCTACGATGATGCTTTTTCAGTTTTCCCGAACCCGAAGACGGCAAAAATATTGTATCGATCGGTGCGCAAAACGGACATGGTAAAACAACTTGTTAGAAGCCATATATTTGTGCTCTCATGACAAAGATGCGGTCAAACACTTACAACGCGCAGGATTGAACAGCAGTGAAAACAATTATGCAGATTTTTGAAATCTGCTTTACACCATAAAAGCCAAACTTCAATACGGTCAGTATTCCATGAGTTTGGAAATCGAAATCCGTCAAAATTATCAGGGCAAACAATGGACTTCAAAATCCGACGGAATTGGTCTTTCGACTACGACAAAAATTAAGGACTGCCGACAACGAATCCCTATGCGAACTGCTTGTTGACGGAGTCAGCAAACATATCGGTAGGGCGAAAAATCGGGCGAGTATCTGAATGCCTGCTGCCCTACCCATCGACTATGCCCGTTTTCTTTTTCGATGGCGAAAAATTGTTCAGACGGCTCAACAAAGTGGAACAGGTCTATGGCTTTAACTCCGCATTGAAAGGTTTGCTGGGCGTTACCTTATTGGTCAGCCTGCAAGAGACTGAAGAAATATAAAAATGCCTGTATTTCCGAGAATACTTCGCTGAAAATGAGGCAGGGATTTGGATCGTGCCGAAAACGCATTGAAAACGGCAGAGGATACCTTGTCCGTTGTGAACGAAGAACTGTCTGCTGTCAAAGAAAAATGGGGGCATTGGGCGTAGAGCGCGACCGTCTGATGCTGCAATTAGGTGGCGGCAGCGACATTCGTACTTCTCAAGATTTGCTTGATAGACGTGCTGCACTGGAAAAGAGATGGCAGAGTTTGATAAAAAGTCAAAGATGCCGTCAAGGCCATGCTGCTTTGCCTTTTTACCGCGTGAACAGCTCAAAACCTACAAGTCGTATTGGAAACTGGAGAACAACCGCTTGAATCATGAGGCAGCAAAAATCAAACCAAGGATAAGGTAAACGATTTTTGGGAAACATTTGTTGAAAGCGATAGTTAAACAAAGCCATCGGTCCGTTGGCAAAAACCATTTTTAGTGAACCATTATGAAGAAGCGGTTGAAGACTCGCTGGAAAAACTGTTCTACCTGCTTCCGAAAAACTGTGCCAATACCATACGCCACAACTATCTTTCTGTTAACGCCTATGCCGAAATCCAAAACGAAATTGGCAGGTTGGGCGGTAGGCCGCAAACTCAAATTGGTAATTTGTTGGAAGAGATAGAGAAGATGAACGAAAAAGTCAGGCCGAACCTCGAATTGCTGAAAGGAACGAATAATGACGAACTGGTCGAACAGTTGAAACCGCCAATCAGGAAGCGGATAAGGCACAAGGACAAACAGGGCATCTAAACAGCAACGTTGCCAATCAGGAAAAATCAGACAGCGGCTGGAGAACGAAGTCAAAGCATTACAGGATAAAATCAGCGAGAGCGACCCCGTCTGTTGAAGTCTAAGCGTGCTGAGAAGTTGAAAAAGTAATTAACCGCCTGACCGAAGAGCTAATGAAGCAGAAAGTCAAAGAAGTTGGAGACGCTGCGACACGGATAAATCGAGAAATCGCACACGATGACCGTATTGACTGAATCCGTATCGAGACCAATGGCAGAATGGGGTTTTGTTTGGCAAAGACGGTTACGAATCACGTGTTGACTTATCAGCAGGGCAAATGCAGATTTTGATTATGTCCTTAGTATCCGCAATGGCGGAAGTTACCCGATTACCGTGCACCGTTTATCATCGACACCCCACTGGCACGCTTTGGATGAAGGACACCGAGAAGGCTTGTTCAAACATTGAGCGGATTAGAACAGCAGGTCATTTTGCTGTCTCAAGATACTGAAATTACACCGAAGTATATAACCGTCTCGAGCCACATATCAGCCGTACTGTATTTAGTTAAAGCAGAATCATTGGATAGTGCGGGCGCGCGTTCAACAGTTAGTGCAGATGTTTATTTTTGAATAAAGGGGAACAAAATTGTATCAATTAAACAATCAGGAACAATGGGATACCGATTTTTCGCACATTGATGAGCGAGCGCGGATTATCTCAAGCAAGGAAGCCAAGGAAATCCGCCAGCGATTGAGTGATGCAGGTGCATTGCCAGTTTTGGATAATAATTTCGATTGGGCCATGTTGTGTATCGACTATTGCTTTGCCAAAAACTGACCGAAAATCCTGAAAAACTAATTCGCACCAAGTTCTTCCGGTGGACGGAAAACTCCTGTCTTTCAAACCTGCTTCCAAGATTACGCAAGACTTTGGCTGGTTTTGCTCAGTGAAACCCTGTTCAAGCTGAATCCTGAAAAAGTTACCAGACGGCTTATACACCTTAATTCACAAGCGCTGGCATACGGGCGCGATTGAATTGGAAAAACGCTGGCTCGCCAACAAAAGCATGCCAGGGAAACCGATTTTGGAAGCACGAAAAGCTTTTTGAACGAATTAGTAGGATCTGCCGTGAAGAATGCGGGTATCGGAAATGATTCAACGCATTTAGACGATGTACAAGACAAAACAGCAATTTAAAACGGAATTGATTTGAAAAATACTCCTGCAGCCACCGTGAAACAGGCGAAAAATCGTTGCTGCGTTACAGGCATCGGCAAAGGCATAAAGAGTATTACATTTTTGGGTAAAGGTGTTCGCATGACAGTTATCTCGTCCAGTTTACAGAATATGTAGATTGGGATAGCTGCATGACAAATTCTGTTCTGCAATGGGATTAAGGCCGATGGTAGCGAGATTCGTGCGAAACAACATTCAGGATTGCCGCACGCTTGGCAGATTAAATTACTTCGCCCTGAAAAATACTTGGCAACAATTCGCTCAAAATGAATTTCAGTCAGCTTTATCCCAATATCAATATTCAAATAAAGCTTTCAAACTGCCTGTGTTGATTGGTGTGATGAAACAGGCAACCCCGTATTTGCCGATCTTACTGCTGCTGTACACAGTTTTTGTCGCAGGGAAAACAGGCTCAGGTAAATCCGTGTTTGTACACAGTCTGTTACACAGCTTGCTAAAACTCAACCTCCGGAACAGGTCATGTTGCCATCCTCGATCGCAAAAAGACGGAATATCAAGATTTTATGCAAACATATTCCAATATTTACGGTGGCAGCATCGTTACAGACAGTAATGAAATGGATAGTGTGTTGCGAATTGGTCGATGAGGTTGAAAGGCGTAACGATTTATTGCAAGCGCAGGGCAAAAATATTGCAGAAGTTGACAGGCCAGAGTATCGCCGCGTTACGTTGTTGTTGTGAGCGATTTGAGGTTGCCAACCTATTGAGTAAAATAAAGAAGTGGAGGATTTACTCGCCAACTCGCAGAAAAAGCTCGTTCTGCAGGAATTTTTCTGTTGTTGTCTACTCAAACCCCAAATAGCGAGAGCTTCTCGCAAAGGCTACGTGCCAATATCCCCACCCGTATCTCTTTTAGTGTAGTTAATGCTAAAGCGTCTGAAATTGTATTGGGAGAAAGTGGGTTGCGTGAAAAATTAGCAGGAAGCGTGCGATCATTTGGTCAAATGGAATGATGGCAAAATACAGTTTTTACATGGGTATAAGTCTAATCTCTACTGACTAATCATGAAAAAGTCGTCTGAAAAACTGTTTAACCTTCTTTTTCAGACGACCTTCAAACTTGACAGAAACGACGCAATCAAAGATAATCCTGCAATTCATTTGCAGCCGCATCGACGGCATATCCGGCGTCAAGCCGACTTGTTAGGAGGTGATGTTTACATCACGGCGCGTATCCCGCCGGTCGCAAGACACCCGAGATACAAACAACCACTTTTTGACAAACCGCCCCTTTTTACCTTTCTCCCTTTCGGCGGTTTGAAACCAGAATTCAATTTAAAGGAAATAAAATGCCTGCAATCCGCGTTAAAGAGAACGAACCCTTCGAAGTAGCCATGCGCCGTTTCAAACGTGCCGTAGAAAAACCGGTCTGTTGACCGAGCTGCGCGCCCGTGAAGCTTACGAAAACCAACTACCGAGCGCAAACGCAAAAAGCCGCAGCCGTAAAACGCCTGCAAAAACGCCTGCGCAGCCAACAACTGCCTCCTAAAATGTACTAAACATCAATTGCAGGTCTGCCTGCAGATGCCGAAACACACCGCAAGGCTTGACCTGCGGTGTTTTGTCTTTCAGACGACCTGTAAGGGCAAAGGGGTCGTCTGAAAAATAGAGAATCCCTAAGGCAGTATGTGCAATCCCATCTTCCATCTTTTTCCTGAAAGTCATCCCATGAGCCTGAAAGCACAATTAACTGAAGACATGAAAACCGCGATGCGTGCCAAAGATCAAACTGCTTTAGCACCATCCGTCCTGATCAATGCCGCCATCAAACAATTTGAAGTGGACGAGCGCACCGAAGCTGATGACGGCAAAGTGATTTCCATCATCACCAAAATGGTCAAACAGCGCAAAGACAGCGCCAGCATCTACGCCGAAGCAGGCCGTCAGGACTTGGCAGACAAAGAAAATGCCGAAATCGAAACCTGCACCGCTACCTGCCGCAAATGATGTCTGCCGAAGAAATCCGCACTGCCGTGGAAACCGTGATCGCCATGACCGGGAGCTTCCGGAATGGCTGACATGGGCAAAGCTATGGGCGTGTTGAAAACCCAGTTGGCGGGCAAAGCCGATATGGGCGAAGTCAACAAAATCCTTAAAAGCTGCGCTGACTTCATAATCGAAGACTGACCGCTTTGGACGGATTCAAGAACATCAAAGGTCGTCTGAAACCGAGATTTCGGGTTTCAGACGACCTTTTCCTTTTCTACTGAACTGTTTTGTTTTTAAACCGCCTCCGCTTCTTCCGCGAGGAAACCGCGCAGTTTTTGCATGGCTTTGGCTTCGATTTGACGGATGCGCTCGGCAGATACGCCGTATTCGGCTGCCAATTCAGTGCAGAGTCAATCCGCCATCGTCTTGCAGCCAGCGGCTTTCAGCAATGCGGCGGCTGCGGTCGTCGAGTTGCGCTAACGCGTTTTGCAGACCTTCGGTTTGCAAGGCGTAATGGGCTTGTTTGGACAGTTGGCGGCTGGGCTCGGCATCGTGGTCGGCGAGCCAGTCGATGGGGGCGAAGCTGTCTTCGTCATCGTTGTTGTCCGCCATGATGGCGATGTCGTGTCCGGTCATGCGTTGTTCCATTTCCATGACTTCGGACAATTTGACGCCCAAATCATCGGCGATGTCTTGCGCTTCTTTCGGAGACAAGGCATTCGAGGTTTTTACGCATGCTGCGCAGATTGAAGAACAGTTTGCGTTGCGGTTTGGTGGTCGCTACGCGCACCAGTCGCCAGTTGCGCAGGATAAATTCGTGGATTTCTGCCTTAATCCAGTGTACGGCGAATGAAAACAGGCGCGCACCACGGCTGGGCTCGTAGCGTTTGACCGCTTTCATCGGTCCGATGTTGCCTTCTTGGATAAGGTCGGCTTGGTTCAGACCATAGCCGTCTGTGTAGCCTCGTGCGATAGATACGACGACGCGCAAATGGGAAAGGATGAGTTGTTTGGCGGCGTTAAGGTCGCCTTTTTGTTTGACAGCTCCGCGAGTTGTCTTTCTTCTTCGGGCGTCAACATGGGAATGCTGTTGACGGTATGAATGTATTGCTCAAGACTACCGTTGCCGCTGTGGATGACGGGTAATGCAAAGGCGTTATTCATAAGAGTTGCTTTCCTTTATTAGAATGTAGAGACTATTGTTTACTTGTTGTTTGCTGTGCAGTATATCACTGCCTGTTGCCCCATCGCATGCTGTCAAACGCCTTTTCTGTAAAGACTGTTTGATAGGTGAATTTTTATCTTTTATAAAATTCGATTGATTTTTGAAAAATTTGACTGGTTTACTGGGAATAAGTTCAGTATATTACAAACATTCTTGTATGTAACATATAAAGTTCAAGAAAAACGGCCTCATAAAAAGACCCGCTTTCCTCAAACTCAATCTGCTTTTTCCTGATTAAAACAGTGCGATGGCAATAATCGACAATGCCACGATCAGCCACAGCGAACCGCCTGCCTTTCATATAAGGGGTTTTCGCCGACTAGCTTTAATGTGCCCTTCCAAGACGGCATCAGTATTGGGTTCGCTCGGCGATGATGCTGCTTTGGGAGAAATAATGGCGGTTGCACTGGTACTGGTGGCACGGACCATATAGCGTCCAAGTTCCATCGCGCGGGCTTGGGATTGCTGGAGCTGTTGGCATGGCGTTGAATCGCCATACCACGCCATATTGCTGACGTTGGCAAGCAGCGTAGCGTTTTTGGCGGTAGCAATAGTTCGTCGCCAAAGCCGTCTTCATAGCAAATGTTGAAGGCGACTTTTGATCTTTCATCGTCAAGGGAGCCTGCCCGCTCCGCCGCGACGGAAGTCGGCAAGCGGCATATTCATCAGTTTGTACAACGGTTCTGTCGAAAAGAGCAGCGGTTTTGTATTCGCCAAAGGGAACCAGATGATTTTTGGCGTAATACGGGAGGTCGTCTGAAATATCATCGTAGTCGCTCAAATTGATTACGGCGTTTTCGTATCCGCTGCCGTCGGCTGTGTATTGACCGATACCGACGGCCAACGCACTGCCGTTCGTGCGCGCCTGCTCGGCAAACTGAGTCAGGATATTTTTCCGGCAAATCCTGACGCATCACGGGCAGAGCGGTTTCCGGCAGGATCAAACGATGTCGGCGGATGTTTTGCTGATTTGACCGTAGTATTTCTGAATGGTGGGGACAACTTGTTCTTCATTCCATTTTCAGACTCTGTTCGATATTTCCCTGTACGAGCGCAACGGTACTGGTGCTGCCGTCGGGTTTGGTAAAGTCGGTTTGCTGGCGATAGCCGACGGTACACAGCATAGACAATCATGCACATCGGCAGCAGGCGCTGCTTCAGACGACCCGTATTGTCAATCAGCAACACCAGCCACGCGCTGACAAATGCCGTCGCAAGCGTAACCAGATGAATACCGCCCAGAGGTGCAAAACCGGCAAGCGGGCTTTCTTTGACGATTTGCGAATAGCCGATCGCACCCCAGCCGAAGCCGGTCAATAATCGTTCGCGGGCAAATTCGCCAGCGTCCACAAAATCGGCAACACGATGCCAACCTCAACCCAGCGCGGCAGATGAAATTTCTTCCACAGCCAAAAACAGGCGGCAGGATACAGCGCGAGAAACGCAGGCAGCAGAAAAGTCAGCGGAATCACGTATAAATTAGGCAAGCCGGAAAGCATCGTGCAGCGCGGTATGTATCCAATAAAACTGTGTCGTATACGCAATCAGCCCAAACAGATGGGCGGTAGAAACAGCAAAGCGTGGACGCAGTTCAATCAGTCTGATCAGCGCGCCAAACAGCAAAGGCATCAGCCAAAAATGGTAATAGGCGCGAAAGTCAGGCGGGCGTGGCAGGCAATCAGAATCACAGCGGCCAGTACAGCACAGGATGCTGCCAATATTGTTCGAGTTTGCGGAAAATGTTCATTGCAGAGAAAAGAAGAGGTCGTCTGAAATACAGATTCAACAAAGTTGAACCATTTTCAGACGACGTATCGGTTGTTTAGTGTTTTTGAAACAGCTTCATCAATGGCAGCGCAACAGCGCAGGCGACGGCGCCGGCAATCAGCCCGACGGCAAGGTTGGCGACATGCTCCATCAAGCCGCTGTCCCAATGTTGCGCGTGTAAGAAATCATGCAAAAAGCCCGTTGTCGGGGTAATCAGACCGCCGCCGACAAGGAACATGGCAAGCGTACCCACCACGCTCAAACCGCGCATGAACCAAGGCATAAAGGCAATCAAGCCCCGTCCGACCGTTTGATGCCCGTGCTTTTTGACGCATCAGCAGCATGCCGAAGTCGTCGAGTTTGACGATAATGCCGACCAAACCGTACACAAAAGCGGTCATACCGATGCCGATTGCCGCCATCACCAGCGAACGGGTCATCAGGTCGTATTTTTCGACCACGCCCAAAGCAATAATAATGATTTCGGCAGACAGGATAAAATCCGTACGGATCGCGCCTTTCTAATCTTGGTTTTTCGTCCAGCGTTTCGGCGGCAGCCTCCTCGTCGTCATGCGCTTCGTGGCGGTGCAGAAACTCATGCAGCAGCTTTTCCACACCCTCGAAACACAACTAAATCCCGCCTATCATTAATAAAGGCGTAATGAGCTTCGGCAAAAAGGCGGATAGCAGCAAAGCCAGCGGCACCAAAATCAGCTTGTTCACCAAAGAACCTTTCGCCACCGCCCAAATAATCGGCAGCTCGCGTTCCGCCGACACGCCGGTAACCTGATTTGCATTGAGTGCCAAATCATCGCCGACCACGCCCGCCGTTTTCTTGGCAGCCATTTTTGGTCATCAGGCAACGTCGTCCAAGACAGCGGTAATATCGTCCAAAAGGGTGAAAAGCGAGGCAAAGGGCCATGATATATTTCCGAAAAAGGGTCAGATTGAAGAAGCCGGCTATTATAACCGAGAAAGTATGACACCGAAGGCTTTCTAGACGACCTTTAATGGAAATTAACGGAATTTGGCGGAGAAGTTGAGGAAATTTTGAAAAGCGACTGCGCGATATGGGCAACAACTCAAATCATCACGGCTTCCATAACAGTAAACAACCACCCTGCCCTTTTTCAGACGACCTTTCCATGCAGAAAATCATCAGAAATGTCGCGCGGTTTCGCCCGAAACAGACGGTCAATGCTATACTGCAACTAGTGTCGATGAAAAACCGGCTGGAAACAGCCGTTACGGAAAACGAGAAATCAAGATGAGCAGAATCCAGCAAACCTTTGCCGCGCTTGACGGCGCAAAAGCCCTGATTCCCTATATCACCGTAGGCGATCCCAATCTCGATACCACGCTTGCGCTGATGCACAGTTTGGTTGAAAACGGCGCCGACATCCTGGAATTGGGCGTTCCTTTTTCCGACCCGATGGCGGACGGCCCGACCATCAGCGTGCCGCCGAGCGTGCGTTGGCAAACAAAGTTTCCCTCAACGACGTATTGAACATCGTACGCCGCTTCCGCGAAACAAACGGCAACACGCCCGTCGTCCTGATGGGTTATCTGAACCCGATCCATAAAATGGGTTATCAGGCATTTGCCCAAGCGGCTGCCGAAGCCGGCGTGGACGGCGTACTGACCGTCGACTCCCTGTCGAAACCATCACCCTGCTGCACGACGCACTCAAAGCGCGCGGCATCGACTGCATCTTTCTGATTGCCCCGACCACGACCGAAGAGCGTATCAAACCATCGCCCGCGTTGCAGGCGGCTTTTGTCATACGTTTCACTCAAGGCGTTACCGGCGCGGCAAGTTTGGATACCGAAGAAGTTTCGCGTAAAATAGAGCTTTTGCGCAAGATATCGACATCCCGATCGGCGTCGGTTTCGGCATCAGCAACGCCGAAAGCGCGCGCAAAATCGGCCTGTTGCCGATGCCGTCATCGTCGGCAGCCGCATCGTCAAAAGAAATTGAAAATAACGCAGGCCACGAAGCGAAGCCGTCGGCGCGTTGGTAAAAGGTAAAAGACGCAATCCGTTAAGGCCTTTTCCGAAAACACACGCAAAGGTCGTCTGAATCCGAATTCAAGGAGTCATCCATGAGTTGGTTAGACAAAATCCTACCGCCCAAAAATCAAAAACCGCAGCAAAAGCGAAGGCTCGTCCAACGTTCCCGAAGGCCTGTGGCACAAATGCTCATCCCTGCTCGGCAACCATCTACTCGACCGAACTTCAGCAAAACGACCAAGTTTGCCCGAAATGTAACCACCACAACCCGCTTTCCGCGCGCGAACGCCTTAATTTGCTTTTTGGACGAGGAAGGTCGCGAAGAAATCGCCGCCAATATCAAACCGACCGACCCGCTGAAATTCAAAGACAGCAAAAATACCCCGAACGCTGGCCGCCGCGCGCAAAGCCACCGGCGAAGATGATGCGTTGGTCGTGATGAAAAGGCTTTATGAACGGCCTGCCGGTCGTGATTGCCGCCTTCGAATTCCGCTTTATCGGCGGCTCTATGGGTTCTGTCGTTGGCGAACGTTTCGTCCAAAGGCGTGCGCCGCGCCGTAGCCGATAACTGCTCTTTCATCTGCGTTGCCGCATCGGGCGGTGCGCGATGCAGGAAGGAGTCAACTCATTGATGCAGATGACCAAAACCAGCGCGGCATTGCATCTTCTGACTGAAAAACACCAGCCGTTCATCTCCGTTCTGACCGACCCGACCATGGGCGGCGTATCCGCCAGCTTCGCCTTCCTCGGCGATGTCGTGCTTGCAGAACCCAACGCCCTTATCGGCTTTGCCGGCCCGCGCGTCATCGAACAAACCGTCCGCGAAACCTTGCCCGAAGGCTTCCAACGCGCAGAATTCCTGCTGGAAAAAGGCGCTATTGACCAAATCGTCGACCGCCGCAACATGAAACAGCGCATCAGCGACCTGATTACCCTGCTGCGCCGCGAAGACAAAGTCAACGCCGCTTAAACCGGGAAGGTTTGAGCTAAACAAAGGTCGTCTGAAAACTGATTTTTCGTTTGAACTGCACCCCAAAGTTGGACATCCCTCCAACTCACAAGGTGCAGTTTTTGCAAACAAATATACATTACACTTCAAATACCAAGCCGTACTCCACTATCTGCATATATGCAGCCAGCAGCGTACCGCAGACCACTACGGCATTTCCAGAACCCACCTGCGGCGATGGATACGCGCCTATCAAGAAGGCGGCATCGGCGCACCTCGAACATCCCCAATCCAAAAACCATGCCCCAACACCGCAAAAACCCTTCATCGCAGATAAACCCGACCAAGAAAAAGCGGCAGAGCTTACTGAAGAGTTGTGCTATATGCGCGCAGAGGTCGCCTACCTAAAGGAGTTAAAAGCCCTCAGCCAAAAGCGGACCGAAAAGGACAAAGCCAAACCGTCCAAACACTGAGGGCGCAACACCCGCTCAAATACCTGCTGCACATCGCAAACCTGCCCAAAAGCAGCTTTTTCACCATCACCAAGACCGACCCTGACCTCGACGCAGCCGACAAAGCCCTCCTTGTCGAAACCTACCGGCGGCATAAAGGACGCTCACGGACAAAGGCGCATTGCCGCAGCATTGGGTTGGAACCGCAAGCGGCGCGGTTGATGAAGCAGTTGGAACTGAAAGCCCTCATACGGGCGAAAAAGCCACCGCCATCCCGCCATGGGCGAGATATCGAACACCTCCTCAAACGCCGGTTCAAAGCCCGAAAGCCCAACGAAAATGGCTGACCGACGTTACCGAACTCAAAGGGAAGCGACGGCAACCGTGCCTCTGCCAATCTTGGACTTGTTCAACTGGAAAATCGTCGCCTACGCCATGAGCCGCAATGCCAACAGCGAAATAGTGAAGGAATGCTCGAAAAAGCCGCACTCATCTGACTGATAAAGGAACGATGCTGCATTCGGACCAAGGTGTGCTAGCCGCCGTACGGCGGGGTATAGGGAATTGCTGCGGAGCATTCCATGGTTCAAAAGCATGTCGCGAAGGCGAACTGTTGGGACAATGCGCCGATGGAAAGCTTCTTTGCGGTGTTGAAGACGGAGTGTTTTCTATAACGTGAGTAATTGACGGTAGATGAATTGATGAAGCAGATAGATGACTATATGGGATTACTACAACCGGGAGCGTTGTAGGTTGAAATATAGCTGAGGTCCTGTCGCATACAGAACCCAGCTGCACAGAGCGCCTGAATAGGCTTTTTATGAGTGTCCAAGATCTGGGGGCCAGTTCAGTTTTCAGACGACCTTTTATTTAGATAGCCCTCATTCAATACATATGTTTATTTCAACTAATAATCAATCCAAACCAAGACATCTAGAAGCAGGCAAAAGCATATAATCACTTTGTTTATTTCTATTCTACAATGAAATCAGACCTATATCCATATACTTATAAAGTATTACATACCCTCCAAATCTGGTTTTTAGATTTGTAATTTGACATAGGTCAAATTATTGTCAAATAATGGATTCATATAATATTAATGTTTAGAGTATCGAATAATCGGGAACAGCCATGTCCTGCCTAAAAACGAAACACACATCAGGCATCTTGAATACGATGCTGGCGATGTTTGCCGTATTTGTCCTATTGTTTTCGACACTGCCCGCTTTACGCCGAGCGTTTGCCTGACTTTTGTCAAAAGTCCAGCCTTCGAAATTTTCCGGTGCAGACCGTTATGGTAAGCCTGAAGGCAAGCCTATGGTTGCCCGTGTTTATAAGGGCAACGAGCAGTTGGGTTTGGTGTATATCACGACGGACGTGGTCAATACGCGCGGCTATTCGAGCAAACCGATTGATACGATGATGGCTTTTGGCCAACGACGGAACGATTGCCGGTGCGAAGCTGGTCGATCGCATGAGCCGATTATGCTTTATCGGTATTCCGCAATCGCGTGGATAAATCATCAATCAACATATCGGTTTGAATTTTATTGAAAATCCACCCACCCGGTGTTGCCTCGGGGACATCATCAGCGGCGCGACCGTTACGCTGATGGTAATGTAACGACAGTATCCAACGTTCGTTCAAAGTTGTTGCCGGCAAATATGGTTTGGGCACCGACAAAGTCGTTCAGACGACCTCCGCCAATCGCTGCGGATACGCACGAGGTCTGCTGCCCTGCGGCACAAAACCCGGCCTCGCCGCGCCAAAATCCTGGACAAACAGGACATTCAATCTTGGAATGCGTTGCTGGAACAAAAAGCCATCGGTCATCTGGACATTACAGTTGACGAAATCAACAAGCTGTTTGAAAAAGGCGGCAAAAGCAGGTGTTGCCGAACACGCCGAACAAGGTGCAGGCGACGATACCTTTATCGATTTGTACACTGCCGTAGTCAGCCAGCCTTCCATCGGCAAAAAGCCTGTTGGGCGAGGAAGGTTGGAAAAACCTGCAAAACCGTCTCGCAACCGGGTCAACACGCTGTCTTGGTTGCCGCGTGAAGGCCGTTATTCTTGGAAGGTTCGGGCTATGTCCGCGGCGGTATTTTCGACCGTATCGAGATGATTCAAGGCGAAAACAGCTTCCGCTTTACCGACGCGCAACATGAACGCTTGGTTGATTTTGGCAGCCGAAGGCGCGCCCCACTTTAAAGAAGTATCTTGGTTTACGATTCCCAGGTGTGGAATTCGATGCTGCCGAACCTTGGCGTTTGCAGTTGATGGTTCAACGCGTACTGAGCTGTAAACGACAAAGCGTTCGTAACCGCCGATTTGGATTACGAACCGCCTCAGGGTTACTATGTCGATGATCCGAGCACCGCCCGTCGAAATCAGCGCACCTGTCGAACCGGCAGCCGCTCCTGCCGCCGAACAAGCCTCAGACAGTAAAGGTATAGCCGAAGAAGCCTCTGAAGCCTCTTCAAACGACGGTGCATCCAACCAACTCTGGAAACAGGTATGGAAAGCGAAACAGGGACAAATCGCCGTAGTCGGCATCGCATTGACCATCCTGCTTTTGGTCTTCCTGTTCCAGGACTGGATTGTCCGCTATGAGAAATGGCATGACCGCTTCCGCCTGGTATTCCTGACATTTACCCTGTTCTATATCGGCTGGTACGCTCAGGGCGCAACTGTCGGTCGTCAATACACTGACACTGTTCTCCGCCATCCTGACCGAATTCCGTTGGGACTTCTTCCTGATGGATCCGATTGTGTTCATCTTTGTGGCTGTTTACCGCCGCAACCATGCTGCTAGTGGAACCGCGGTACATTCTGCGGCTGGCTCTGCCCCTTCGGTTCACTGCAAGAGTTGACCAACCGTATCGCCAAAAAATTGGGCGTGAAACAGATTACCGTGCCGCACCTGCTGCACACGCGCCTGACTGCGATTAAATACGTCATTTTTCTTCGGTCTGCTGGCAATTTCCCTGTACGATTTGGGCACGGCGGAAAAAATTCGCAGAGGTAGAACCCTTTAAAAACGGCGATTATTTTTGAAATTCGTCCGCGAATGGTGGTTTGTCGCGTTTGCCGTTACCCTTTTGGTTGCCGGCCTGTTCATCGAGCGCTTCTTCTGCCGCTATCTGTGCCCATTGGGCGCGGGCATCGCCCTACCCGGCCGCTTCCGCGTATTCGACTGGCTTCGCCGCTACAAAATGTGCGGCAACCCTTGCCAAATCTGTACGCACGAATGCCCCGTTCAGGCGATTGCACCGGAAGGCGACATTCATCCGAACAGAATGTATCCAGTGCCTGCACTGCCAAGTCATGTATCGCCCGACGACACGTTGCCCGCAAGTTGTGGCAACCAACAAGAAAAATAAAACAGGCGGCGGCAAAGCCGACCCCGAAACCGCATCTGCAAAACAGCAGCCTGGGGAGCAGGTTGTGCAGTTTGTGAAAAAGAAACCGCCCCTAAAGCCGGCGAATAATCTGAAACCCTAAAGAAATACCGGGTCAACCGTACCCACACTTATAAACATAAATACGTTTTTTCAATCGGCAGGTCGTCTGAAAACGCCGGCTGCCGAATTTTATCCAAGGGTGTTGTATCGTCAGACGAAAAATTAGAACAAAACGGCTTAAGCCGTCGTTCATTCTTAGGTACTGCCGCCGTTTCAGGCGCAGGTATTGCCGGCGCCGGTCTGTTGGGTTTGGCGGGCTGTTCCAGAGAGGGTGGCGATAAAGCCGCTGCTTCAGGTGCTGCGCCTGCCGCCAAAAACCGAGTCCCATGCCTCTGCCGAACCGGGCAAACAGACTTCGAAGTCGGTCCGGGCGAACTCGACAATACTACGGCTTCCTCTCCGGCGGCCAATCGGGCGAAATGCGCTTGATCGGTGTGCCCTCCATGCGCGAACTGATGCGTATCCCTGTGTTTAACATGGATAGCGCGACCGGTTGGGGCCGTACCAACGAGAGCCTGCGTATTTTGAATGATACGCCGGAAACCAACAAATTCCTGAAAGACAGCGGCCTGCGCTGCTACCCTAACGGCGACTTGCACCACCCGCACTTGTCGTTTACCGACCAAACTTACGACGGCCGCTACGCCTATGCCAACGACAAGGCTAAACATCGTGTCTGCCGAATCCGCCTGGACTTTCGCGAAAACCGACAAAATCAGCCGAAATCTAACGTTTCCGGCGTACACGGCCTGCGTCCGCAACGTTATCCGAAAACCGGCTATGTCTTTGCCAACGGCGAACACATCGTACCGGTAAGCGGCGTGGGTACTTGGAACGATCCTAAAACTTGAATGCCGTTTTATACCGCCATTGACTGGCGAAACCATGGACATCGCATGGCAAGTGATTGGTGGATGGCAACTTGGACAACGGCGATGCCGACTACCAAAGGCAAATACTCCTTCTCCACCTGCTGCAACTCCGAACGCGCCCTGATGCGTACAAGGTGCTTCTTCCAACGAGCAAGACTGGTGCGTGGTCTTCAATCTTGCCGCCATCGAAGAAGGCATCAAAAAGCGACTTCAAAAGAAGTCAACGGCGTGAAAAATGCTGGACGGCCGCGCAGAAGCCAATTTCCCCACCACCGCTACATCCCCGTGCCGAACTCTCCGCACGGCTGTAACGCTTCCCTGACGGCAAATACATCATGCTCAATGGCAAACTGTCTCCGACCGTTACCGTATTGGACGTCAGCAAACTGAACGATTTGTTCGCCGGCAAAATCAAAAAGAGCGCGACGTGGTTGTCGCCGAACTCAACTGGGTCTCGGTCCTTTACACACCGCGTTTGACGGCCGCGGCAACGCCTACACCACGCTGTTTATCGACAGCCAAATGGTCAAATGGAACATCGACGACGCCATCAAAGCCTACAAAGGCGAAAAAAAGTGGATCCGATCAAACAAAACTCGACGTCCACTACCAACCCGGCCACAACCATACGACCATGGGCGAAACCAAGGAAGCCGACGGCAAATGGCTGGTATCTTTGAACAAATTCTCCAAAGACCGCTTCCTCAACGCCGGCTCGCTGAAACCGGAATGCGATCAGTTGATCGATTTTTCCGGCGACGAAATGCGCCTGGTACACGACAACCCGACCTTTGCCGAACCGCATGACCTGTGTCTGGTTGCCGCTTCCAAAGTCAACCCGAAAAAAACCTGGGACCGCAAAGACCCATGGTTCTGGCAAGACGCTGTGGAACAGGCGAAAAAGACGGTGTCGAGCTGGAAAAAGCCGCCAAAGTCATCCGCGAGGGCAACAAAAGTCCGCGTATACGCATGACTGCCGTTGCGCCTGCGTACAGCATCCCGCAATTCGAAGTCAACCAAGGCGACGAAGTAACCGTATATGTGACCAATGTCGAAACCATCGAAGACTTGACCCACGGCTTCACTTTGGAAGGCTACGGCATCGCCATGGAAATCGGCACGCAAGCTACCCAATCGGTAACCTTCAAAGCCGTCCGTCCGGGCGTACACTGGTACTACTGCCAATGGTTCTGCCACGCCCTGCACATGGAAATGTCCGGTCAAATGATCGTTAAACCCCGATAATCGGGTTTGACGGTTTATCACTGACTTAACGGAAAGGTCGTCTGAAAAAACTTTCAGGTCTTAGCGAAACCCGCTGCCCTCGTTTTCAGACGACCTTTTATAGCAGAACCGTTTGGACGCAACAGACTGTTCCGCTATAAAACAAAAACACGGCCCTCACAGGGCAGGCATCACCGTGCCGACGCACACGCACGAATCAGAGGAACTCCATGCACACCCCAATTCAAAACATGGCGACGCGCTGTCCTGGCATTTATGTTCGGCGGCATGATTCAGACGACCTTGCAGCCACCATCGACGTTTCCCCGTCCGACAACCTCCCCGAAGTCATCGCACGCGCGCAGGCAGGCGATACGCTCAAGCTCGCCTCCGGCACTTACAAAACCAAACTGCTTATCGACAAACCCATTACCATCGAAGGCCCTGCCGACCGCTCCGCCAAAATCGAAGGCGACCGCACCGGCCGCACCATTGCCGTCATCGCCCCCGACGTTACCCTGCGCAACCTACTCGTCGCCCGTTCCGGTATGAGCCTGCCCGCCATGGACGCCGGCATCTACCTCGAAGAAACCGCCCCCCGCGCCTTAATCGAACACAACAACATCCTCGACAACTCCGTCGGCGTGTATATCCACGGTTCTGCCGAATCCATGGTGCGCGAGAACAAAATCGTCGGCGACTCCACCCTGCGCGTCAACGAACGCGGCAACGGCGTAACCGTCCGGAACGCCCCCGGCGCGCAAGTCATCAGCAACGACATTTCCAAAGGCCGCGACGGCATTTTCTCCAACACCAGCAAAAACAACACCTATAAAAACAACCGCTTCAGCGACCTGCGTTTCGCCGTCCACTACATGTACACCAACGACAGCGAAGTCAGCGGCAACATTTCCGTCGGCAATAACATGGGCTACGTTTTGATGTTTTCCGACCGCCTCAACGTGTGCGGCAAAGCATCGCCGTCGGCAGCCGCGACCAAGGCATCATGCTCAACTACGTCAACTATTCCGACATCCACGACAACATCATCAACAAAGCCGGCAAAATGCGTTTTCGCCTGCAACGCCAACTACAACAAAATCGTCGCCAACCATTTTTGAAAAACTGCCAAATCGGCATCCACGTCACCGCCGCCATCGAAGGCACCACCCTTTCCGACAATGCCTTCATCAACAACGAAAGCCAAGTCAAATACGTCAGCACACGTTTTCTTGACTGGGGCGAAGGCGGACGCGGCAACTACTGGAGCGACAACAGCGCGTTTGACCTCGACGGCGACGGTTTCGGCGACAGCGCATACCGTCCCTAACGGCATCATCGACCAAATCGTCTGGCGCCCCGTTTCCGCCTCCTGATGAACAGCCCCGCCATCAGCATCGTCAAATGGGCGCAATCGCAGTTCCCCGCCATCCTCCCGGCGGCGTGATCGACAGCAAACCGCTGATGAAGGCGGGCAGCAACAAAACCACCACCAAATACGAAGCCATGAAAGAACAACTGTTGCAAGAAGCCAAAACCCATCAGTCGAATGGAGCGATGCCGAAAACGGCTCATTGAACTGAGCGGAACCGGCAAACACGTCCTGCAACGCCGTCTGAAAACTTTTCAGACGACCTTAAACCCATTGCAGCGAGGTTTTTGCCCTCATTGCCGTACCAACGGGCATCCGCCGCAAATCACGGTGCAACCCGCTGATGCGGGCAACAAAGTCAAAACATAAACCCATAACAAACGTCGTCTGACCCTTCTCCCTTTCAGACGACCCCATACGAAGAACGCCCTTTTTCAGACGACCCCAAACGTCGTCTGAAACCCAATCCACACAAGGAAGCACTCATGAGCGCACACCATGTCGAATTGAGAAACGTAACCAAACGCTTCGGCGCACAAAAAGCCGTCAACCAAGTCGATTTAGTCTTGAAGGCGGGCGAAAGTGTCGGGTCTTGCCGGACACAACGGCGCAGCAAGTCCACGCTCATCAAATTGATACTAGGGCTGATTACCCCCACCGAGGGCGAAGTCATGCTGCTGGGCGAACGCACCGGCAGCAACGCGGGCGCGCAGTTGCGCAGCCAAATCGGCTATCTGCCCGAAACCGTCGCCCTGCACCCTTCCCTCAGCGGCATCGAAACCCTCAACTTCTACGCCAAACTCAAAAACAGCCGCTACTTCAAAAACCACGAACTCCTCGAGCGCGTCGGCATTTCCCAAGCCGCCCGCCGCCGCGTCGGCACCTACTCCAAGGGCATGCGCCAACGCCTCGCCCTCGCCCGCCTGCTACGCTGAACCCAAAAGTATTGCTGTTTGACGAACCCACCACAGGCCCTCGACCCCGCCTCGCGCCAAATGTTTTGCAAGTCGTGCGAACTCAACGGACGCGGGCGCCACCGTCCTCCTCAGCACCCACGCCCTCGCCGAACTCGACGGCCCGCATACGCCATCGTCGTCATGAAAAAGCGGCGTCAAAGTCGCCGACGGCAGCATGGACGAGCTGCACGTCCAAAGCGGACTCCCCTCGCCGTCAACATCCGCCTCAAAAGCTCCCGCGTCCGTTAAGCGGACGCTGGCAGCCGCTTTCAGACGACCTCAGCTATCAGGCGCAATGTCAGGCTGAAGAACGCATGGCATTACTCAGCGAACTGGGCAACCTGTCCGACCTCGCCTACCTCGACATCCACACACCCACACTCGACGACATGTACGCACAATTCTTAAAAAGGGAGGACGTATGAACCCCTGTTTGGATTATCACCGGAAAAGAAGTCCGCGACAGCCTGCGCAACCGCTGGGTACTCGCCGCCTCCGTCCTGCTCGCCGCCCTCGCCTCTCATTGGGCTTCCTCGGCAGCTCGCCCACAGGCTCGGTTAAAAAGTCGATCCGCTGACCGTAACCGTCGTCAGCCTCTCCAGCCTGTCCATCTTCCTGATTCCGCTCATCGCCATGCTCCTCTCCTACGATTCCCTCATCGGCGAAATCGAACGCGGCACCATGGCGCTGCTGTTGAGCTACCCCGTTTCCCGCAACCAAATCCTTGCCGGAAAATTCATCGGACACCTCATCTCGCCCTTGCCACCACCGCAGGCTACGGAATCGCGGGCATCACGCTCAACTCGCCAACGGCAGCTTCGACATCGCCGCGTGGAAACCCTTTGCCCTGCTGATTGCCGCCAGCGTCATTTTGGGCGCCGCATTCCTGTCCATAGGCTACCCCATCAGCGCGAAAGTCAAAGAACGCGGCACCGCCGCCGGTATCGCCATCGACGTTTGGCTGTTTTTCGTCGTCATCTTCGACATGGCGCTTTTGGGCATCCTTGTCGCCGATACCCAGCAAACAATTACCGCACCCGTCGTCGAAACCGTCCTCTTTTCAACCCCACCGACATCTACCGCCTGCTCAACCTGACCGGTTGCGAAAACACCGCCATGTACGCCGGCATGGCGGGTTTGAGCGAACAAATCAGCCTGACCAGTGCCCGTATTGCTGACCGCGCAGATATTATGGGTTATTATTCCCCTTATCTTGGCAGCAAGAATTTTTGGAAAGCGACAAATATGAAAAAGATTTTCACCTGCGCTCCTCGCCGCCCTGCTCCTGAGTGCCTGTCCCAAAGAGGATGACACCCTGCCGCCTGAGCCTCCAGCAAATCAGCGACCGCGCCGTGGGGCACTATTGCAGCATGAACCTGACCGAACACAACGGCTAGCCCAAATCTACCTCAACGGCAAACCCGACCGCCCCGTCTGGTTCTCCACCATCACAGCAGATGTTCGGCTACGCAAGCTGCCCGAGAGCCTAAAGGCATCCACGTCATCTACGTTACCGACATGGGCAAAGTCAAAGACTGGAGCAAACCCAATGCCGACACCGCATGGATAGACGGCAAAAAGCCTATTACGTCAGTCGAAAGCGGCTCATCGGCGGTATGGTGCGAAGACGCCCTCCTTCGCAGACAAAGCCCAAGCAGAGAAATTTGCCAAAGAAAAAGCGGCCACGTCGTCAGCTTCGACGAAAATGCCCGATTCCTACATTTTCAAATAATCCCTTCATCATCAAGGTCGTCTGAAAACCTTATCCATCAGGTTTTCAGACGACCTTTTCGTATCTGCCGTATCAAAGACAAGAAAAACAGATTAGTTGAAAAGCCTAACAATGTTTTTGAAATTAAGATTTCATTTAGATACAACTTTTAACCTCGCGATTACTGATTGACGGACATTTCAGGGTCATATTTTTGCGAATATATTTTTCGAGGGTATTTCAGAAACCCAAATCATACCCATGAAAACGGTTGATTCAATTAGGTAGGAAATAGACGGATTATATGATTTACAGATACCGAAACCGTCTGAAAAACCCTGTCCATTTTGGTTTTAGTTTACGGTGTTAGACTGCGATAGACATAACCGCTGATAAGCGGTTTATTGTCCAACAGGGATAGCAAAGGGAGCAGCAAAGGACGTGCCCAATGCCAAGCATGACGGCTGTTTCCCACTCGCGTATCTGGCGATACTTTGGCTGCCAATCGGTAGCTCTCAGTTTGGTCGGTATGCCGCCGCCGGCTAGTGTCGTCGCTGTCAGATGACGGTGGTGGGTTGCCGTGCCGCTGATGGTTTCGCTGCTGGGCAAGCTGTCGCTCTACCACTCACCGTCAAAACCGTTTTCATTCAATACGTCTGTGGCTAGGCTTGAAACCGTGGGGCGTTGCTATGCCCTTATAGTCCCATTCTGCCCATCAAGTAAGACAGGGTGTTTTGCTCATATGTCGTCAGGGTCTTTGCCAGTGAGAACAGATAACGGCTATATCCTGTCAGTTCCTTCAGTTCTGCCAAAAGTTCAAGCGTCCAATCGGCAGGGAGACGATATGCGGGCTTTCATCTTCATCTTGGCGGCGGGTATGCTCCACTCTGTCCCGTCTAAATCAAATTCGACCATTCCGCCGCCCTAAGCTCTTTATTTCTGACGAGGGTCAGCATGATTAACTGCATGGCTATTTTTGTTGCTGTTTGGCTTGTTTCAACATCAAACGGCGGTAAACCCGATCATCCGATTGCGCAAGGCGGGCTGATGTTTCTGCTTTGGGGCTGATTAAACCTCCCATGGAACAGCGGATTGTTTTCCGCCCGTTCCGTCCGTATCGCATAAGTGAAAACAGACTGATACGCCGCGATATCCGCCCGCCGTTTCAAGTGCTCCCGCCGCCACCGGCTTCAATCACTTCTTTTTACCTGACTGACTTTGATTTCACTGATAGACAAGCTGCCCAGCGTGGGGAAAACGTCCTTTCCCAAACTGTCCCATACAGGCGGCGGATTGCTGTCAATCCCGTTTCCACGGTGTTTGTGCCATTCGGCGGCGATAATGTTCCGAAAAGGTATTACTGACAGCGGCGGGCGTTTTTCGGCGGCTTAGCGGGCTTCTACCAGTGATACGGTCGGATAGTTTGCCGATTGAAAGCGTTTTACGTTTGCCGTTATACGAAAAATCAAACCGCCATAACTTCCCGCCGCCCGTATTGATATACAGATACTAGCCTTCCCGTCATTCGAGCTTAAACGGTTTTTCGGCGGGTTTGGCGTTTTTGATTAGCGGTCGTTCAGCTTTCATTTTTACGGTATTTTTCGAGATATTTTTCAGATACCGCAAGATACCGTAAATTTTCAGGTTACTTCAATTGAGCTGAAATGAGGCGGGATTAGATGATGCAATGGACACCGAAACCAGCGGAAAAGCCTTGTCTTTCTTGACTTAGTTTACGGCGTTAGACTGCGATAGAGCAAAAATAACCGCCTAATAAGCGGTTTGTGGTGCCCAGGGTCGGACTCCGAACCGACACACCTGCGTGCGGGGGATTTTGAGTCCCCTGCGTCTACCAATTTCGCCACCTGGGCTGGTGTAAAGTCGCTATATAGCGGCGTATTCGGGCTTGTAAAGCAAAATCTTTCTTGTTTGCAGATACATTGCTTATATTTTTGATTTTTAAAACATTAAATTTCATTTTATTTTGTTCCGACGCCCTACTCTTTCCACTTATATCAAACATCATTCATTTTCAGCCGAAAAACGAGCATAAACCGCTATATTAGTGTTTCAAACGCGCTAAGATGGCGAGCGTTCGTTTCATTTTTATTTTCAGACGACGTTCACACCATGCACCGCATTGGAGAATTTTTATGATGCCTACTGCAATCCGGTACCGCCATTTTGGGGCGCATTCGCCCTGCCGCACTTGCCGCCTGCAAACCTGAAGCCAAAACGCCGAGAACAAATCCTGCGCCGCTTTCGCGCCTTCAACAGCGGCTCCGCCCAGCCGCAACGCCTGCTTTCCGCTCCCGACCGCATCCTACGCCTGCCGCTACCGCGCCCACACCGCAAGCGCCGGAACGGATATGCGTAAAGAGGACATCGGCGGCGATTTCACGCGACCGACGGCGACGGCAAGCCGTTCAGCTAAGCGACCCTGAAAGGCGAGTCGTGATCCTGTCCTTCGGTTATACGCACTGCCCCGACGTTTGTCCGACCAGATTGCTGACTTACAGCGACACATTGAAACAATTGGGCGATCAGGCGAAAGATGTAGAGTAGTGTTCGTCAGCATCGACGCCCCGAGCGCGACACGCCCGCAGTCATCAGCAAATACGTCAAACAGTTCAATCCTGAGTTTATCGGCCTGACTGCGACAGGCGACAAAAGCCCTGCCGGTCATCAAACAGCAATACCGCGTAGTGTCCTCCAAAAGTCAATCAAAGAAGACAGCGAAAACTATCTGGTTGACCACTCTTCGGCGCATATCTGATCGATAAAAACCGGCGAAGTGGCGATTTTTCTCGCGTTACGGCAGCGAACCGGCAACCATTGCCGCCGACATCAAAACTGCTTTACGATCCCGCATGGGGTCGTCTGAATGCCGGTCGCGGTTTTCAGACGACCTTTTTCCCATCTGAAACATATAGTGGAGAAAGTCAGACTGCCTGTTTGGTACGGGTTCAAAGTCTGACAGCACCAACAACAATGACTGAGAAACTGCACTGACCATCGCCCTGTCCGAGGGCGCATCTTTGAAGAAACGCTGCCGCTTTTGGCGGCGGCGGGCATTGTTCCCGCCGAAGCGCCCGAAAAATCGCGCAAACTGATTATCGGCACCAACCATGAAAACATCCGCCTCGTCATCGTCCGCGCCACCGACGTGCCGACTTACGTCAATACGGTGCGGCAGACTTCGGCATCGCGGGCAAAGACGTTTTAATCGAACACGGCGGAAGCGGGCTTTATCAGCCGCTGGTTTGCACATCGCCGAATGCCTGCATGATGGTTGCCGTCCGCAAAGGTTTCGACTACGCCGCAGCCTCGCAGCCCGGCAGCCCGCCTGCGTATCGCGACGAAATACTCCCCAACATCGCCGACGAGCATTTTCGCCGGCAAAGGCGTACGTTGACATCATCAAACTCTACGGCTCGATGGAGCTTGCGCCGCTGGTCGGTTTGAGCGACGCCATCGTCGATTTGGTCTCCACCGGCAACACGCTTCGGGCGAACGGCTTGGAAGCGGTCGAACACGTTGTCGATATTTCCAGCCGTCTGGTGGTCAACAAAGCCGCATTGAAAACGAAAGCACGCTGCTGGGAGCCGATTATTCGGGCGTTCGGCAGCGCAGCGGCTGCGGTGAGCATTCATTTGAATGAAGATGCGTTTTCAGACGACCAGCCGTTCCCTGCCGACAGGTCGTCTGAAAATACCACCGGCGATAAACTGTATGCGGAGGATTTAAAATGGTTGCAAAAATAAAAAGATTTTCAGATTCAACCTGTCCGTTTTGAATAACGGCGAGCGTCAGTTTTACGTCTATTGTCTGACCGACCTGAGACAAAATTCTCTACATCAGACAAGGCTGTGACATACGCATCTTCGAACATGAACAGGCCGCCCGTTCACAAGACGGCGACAGTGTGACAGTACCGGCACCAAAGCCATCGCCGAAATAAGAAACTCGGCCGCCATATCATCAGCTATCATCTACTTTGAAGCCGAAGCGCAAGCCGCCGAAACTGCCCTGATTCATTCTCGTCAAATCCGTTGTCGGCAAAGTCAAAAACCAATCTGCCGGATGCGGCGCAGGCGGCATCAGCGCGGAAAACCGACGACCGCTCAAATTCACGCCCTGCCCAGCTTGGCGGCCTTAATCCCGACGGACTGGTTCTCGCCGTCAAAATCAAGACGCTTTGGACTTGGATACCGACGAAGAAACCGACTACCGCTTCGACAACCAAGACGATGCCAACCTCAAATCGCGTACGTTGGGCAGCTGGGTTATCGGCAAAGATGCCGCGTCAAAGTGAAATACATTATCAGCATTCCACCGGCCTGCAAAACGCTGTTGTCGCAGCGCGTGCGAAGTGGACGGCTTTGAAACAATGACGAGGAAACCAAAAACGGCGGAAACACGACCCGTTACCGTTTCCATACTACCTCTCGCCCAGCGAAGAGGTATTAGAAAACTCGGTCTAGCAACAAATGCCTGCCGAGATTGAGAGTTTTGCCAGCAAAAGGGCGAAAAACATATCAGACCCAAAAACCGAGCAAGAGATGCTTCAGACGACCAAAGTCCCAAAATAACAAAGGAAAACCGTCGCGAAAGAAAACTCAGCACTAATCGCCCGATTTCCAAGCCGAACTCAAAAGCCCTGCTGGCTGCTGAAACCGCGCAGAATCCGAAAATCAGACCGCATCGTGCCGACGCTCTGCCGATGTGCAAAAGCGCGATGCGGCGCTCGTCAATACCAACCGCTTCGACGGCGTCCGCCCAAACCATGGCCGACCTCGTTCTGACGCAAAACGAGTTTGCGGGCCGCGTTTGAGGCGTTTTGCAGCGATTCAAACCGCCTCGAAAACCGCCGCCCGCACGGGTCGAAAGCTCTACCAACGCCAAAAATGGAATCGTGGGCGTATGAAGACGAAGCGGCAGCTCTTGGGAACAACAAATTACACCCGCTCGACTGCGTCGCTTTTACGTCCCGGTGGCAAAGCAGCGTATCGGGTTCACGTCATCATGAACGCCATGCCCGCCCATGTCGCAGGCGTGAAGAAATCATCATGGTCGTCCCCGCCCAAAGGCGAACACAACGACATCGTACTTGCCGCCGCCCTTCGTCGCGGGTGTCGCCGAAGTCTTAGCCGTCGGCGGCGCGCGGGCGGTTCCGCCCTCGCCTACGGCACCGGGTCCTGCCGCGGGTCAGATAAAATCGCCGGCCGGGCAGCCTTCGTCGCCGCTGCACAAACGGCGCGTGTTCGGCGTAGTCGGCATCGACATGGTGGCGGGGCCGTCTGAAATCCTCGTCATCGCCGACGGCACCGCCCGCCGACTGGTGGCGATGGTTTGTTCAGCCAAGCCGAACACGAGAATCTGGCTAAGCCATCCTCATCGGCGCGTCGCAGCCCTATCTCGACGGTCCAAGCCGCCATGAACCGCCTCATCGAAACCATGCCCGCCGCGACATCATCGAAGCACTCAGCTCCGGCAACAGGGGCGCGATGATACTCGCCAAGGACTTTGACGAAGCCTGCGAAATCGCCAGCCATTTCCCCAGACACTTGGATGTCGGTGAAAAGCCGCAGAATGGGCGAAAAAATCCGCCACGCCGGCGCGATTTTCATAGGACGCTACACCAGCGAAAAGCCTCGGCGACTACGCGCCGGCCCCAACCACGTTCTGCCCGCCAGCCGTACCGCCCGCTTCTCCTCGCCGCTGGGCGCCCGACTTCAAAAACGCTCCAGCCCGATTCAAGTCTCGAACAAGGCGCGTAGAAAGCTGGGCAAAACCGCCAGCGTGTTGGCACACGGCGAAAAGCCTGACCGCCACGCGCGCGTCAGCGGATTCAGGTTGAAAGACTGATTCGGTCGAGACCCGCCATCCATCAAAAAGCAAAGGTCGTCTGAAAACTGTTTTTCGGACGACCTTTGCTACTCCTCCATCAAATCGAATATTCAATCAACTCGTTCTGCGAGAACACATAAACCTGTTTCGGCACCAATGCAATTCCGCCCTGCGGACAAATCCAGCCGCGAGGCGTCGCTGCCTGCAGCGTGATATGTACGTCCTGTTTGCCGTGTTTCACCGAAACGTGCGTCAGGGCGCCGACGGCGTGGATTTTTCGATTTTCGGCGCGAATCATCGGGGTTTTCGTGTTCGGCGGCGATCTGCCATTCGTGCGGGCGGATGTAGCCGGTGCGGTTTGTTCCTGCCATTTGTAGTGCGCGTCCAATTTCCACGCGAAGCCGTTGTAATGCCAGATGCCTTTTTCGATTCTGCCTTCGAAAGGCGTCGGTTTCGCCGAAAATTCGGTAACTGAAAGGCGTTTTCGGGTTTGCGGTAAATGGCTGCTGCGCTGCCGGTTTGTTCGATTTTGCCGTGGTTCGTGACGACGATTTCGTCCGGAAACTTCAGAGCTTCTTCTTGGTCGTGGGTAACCAGGATGCTGGTTACGCCTAGGTTGTGATGGATGTCGCGCAACCAGGTGCGTAATTCTTTGCGGACTTTGGCATCCAGCGCGCCGAAGGGTTCGTCCAGGAGTAGGAGTTTGGGTTCGACGGCGAGGGCACGGGCGAGGGCGATGCGTTGGCGCTGGCCGCCGGAGAGCTGGTGCGGATAGGATTTTGCCAAATGCGAGAGCTGAACGAGCTTCAACAATTCTTCGACTTTGGTGCGGATTTGTTCTTTGGACGGGCGTTCGGACTTGGGCAATACGGTCAAACCGAAGGCGACGTTGTCAAACACGTTCATGTGGCGGAAGAGGGCGTAGTGTTGAAACACGAAACCGACTTTGCGCTCGCGCACATGCGGCGGTTACGTCTTGCCCGTCAAAGAGAATGTTGCCGCCGTCGGCGTTTTCCAATCCGGCGATGATGCGCAGGAGCGTGGTTTTGCCGCAGCCGGAAGGGCCGAGCAGGGAAACGAGTTTGCCGGTGGGGACGTTGAGGTTGATGTTTTTCAGCGCGTGGAAACTGCCGAAGCGTTTGTTTAAGGGTTTTGGATGGTGATACTCATGCGTTCCTTTCGGCGGCGGCGAGTTTTTATCTTGTAATTTTGTGATGATGTTCTGCACCGCCAGCGTCGCCAGTGCTAAAAGGTGCCAATACGCCGGAGAGGGCGAATACGCGGTGAAGTTGTATTCGTTGTAGAAGATTTCGACCAAAAGCGGGATGGTGTTGGTTTCGCCGCGTATGTGTCCCGATACCACGCTGACCGCGCCAACTCGCCCATCGCGCGCGGCGTTGGTGAGGATGATGCCGTAGAGCGCGCCATTTGATGTTGGGCAGGGTAACGCGCCGAAAAGCATTTTGCCAGCCGCTTGCGCCGAGATCAGCGCGGCCTGTTCTTCGCTGTCGCCCTGCGCCTGCATCAGCAGGATGATTTCGCGCGCGACAAAGGGAAGGTAACGAACAGCGTCGCCAAAAATAATGCCGGGATGGCGAAGATAATCTGTATGCGCTTTGCGCTTCCAGCCAGCCGCCCAACGCCGTGTGCGCGCCGAACAATAAGACGAACATCAAACCGGCACCACAGGGCGATACGGAAAACGGCAAATCGAGCAGGGTGGTCAGCAACCGCTTGCCGCGGAAGTCGAAACGGGTCAGCAACCACGCCATCGCCACGCCCAAGACGGCATTGACGGGAACGACCACCGCGGCGGTAATCAGGGTGAGCTTGATCGCCGCCCACGCTTCGGATCGGTAAGTGATTGCAGGTACAGATCAACCGCCTTTCAGCGCTTCGTAAAACACGGCGACAAAGCGGTACGACCAGCATCAGCAGCAGGAACCCCAGCGCGACTCGCGGTCAGCAAACGCGCAGCCAGCGCGGTTCGGTCAGGTTGGGATTGGCGGAATAGGGTTTCATGGCGGTGGTGTTCTCTGGTTGGTTTTAAGATGTTTGGAGGTCGTCTGAAAAACCGTTTTTCGTGGGCGGATTTGTTTTCAGACGACCTTTTATCTTTTATGGATTAAAGGGAGACAAAAACGTCTAACTACGTCATTCGCGCAGGCGAGAATCCAGTGAATTTCGGCTGCGCGTTTTCTGTTTCCTGTTTTGCCGGTGGTGGATTCCCACTGCAGGAGACAACAACAGGGATTTCAGACGACTTTTCACGGTGGTCAGTTCCCGAGTCCGACAAAATATCTGTGTCCCGTTTCTCTGGATTTCGGGTGTCAAAACGTCGGTTCAAAGATCCGACCTACATTTTCAGACGACCTCAACCTTCGCCCCGAACGCCTGCTCAACGCCCACTGCATCACGTTCAGCGCAAAACAGAATCATCAAACGAAACCAGCAGCATAAACAACGCCACCGCCGACGCGCCCGTACGTCGAACTGTTCCAGCTGCCCGTAATAATCAGCGGCAGGATTTCGGAAACCATCGGAATGTTGCCCGGATAAAAATCGCCGAGCCGTATTCCCCCGTTGCCCGCGCGAGACATCATGCCCTGCGCCGGTTAAGAGCGCCGGCGTGATTTCCGGCAGCAGCACGCGGCGGAACGTCGTGAACCGGTTTGCGCCCAAAAGTCGCCGCCGCTTCTCATATTCGCCCGACAATTCCTCCAATACCGGCTGCACGCGCGGACGATAAAGGGCAGGCTGACGACGACAGCGCAATCAAATGCCGACGGGCGTAAACGCGAGTTTTTGATGTGCGAAGGCTCGAAAAACAGCCTATCCAACCGTTGGGCGCATACGGGTCGCCAACGCGATGCTCCGTAACCGCCGTCGGCAGCGCAAACGGCAAATCGACCACGCGTTCCCAGCCCCTGAGCGGAAATTCATAGCGCACCACAGCACCCGCCACCAGCGTGCCGAACACGACATTGGTCAGCATCGCATAAAACGACATCCGCAAACTCAGCCACACCGCCGCCAACACGTTCGGCTCGGCAGTAGTGTTCAAAAGCCGCCCCAGCCGATTTCCGCCGCCTCGCCGCCATCATCGCAAACGGCAAAACCACCAGAAGCGACAGGCACAATACGGTCAGGCCGGAGGCTGATTTTTGAAGCCGGGCAGTACGCTGGGCGTTTTAGTATCATGTGGTCGCTCGAGAGGAAAAAGAAGATGCTGCCACTGTGCAGGGGTCGTCTGAAAAACGGAAAGAATGGTTTGTTTCCGCAGAGAAAATTGGTTATAAGTATGCCGTGAAACCAGGCCAGCACAGCATACATCCGCCCGCGCAGTAGCAATAGCTTCAAATACGCGCACACAATATCAGTCTTTACACTGGAAACCGCCCAACGTCGTCTGAAAACGACTAAAGCTCAGGACTCTACCGCCATGACCGAGTTTGACCGTTTTGGGAAGTTTCCCCATAAATACCAGTGATGAGACGTCGTCAGCCGCTATCCCAATGCCCACCGCGCACAGCGCTTGAAAGGCTTGTCCCTTGCCAGCACAAAAGTCGCCTCAACCTCGCCGACGGCGTCGCCGAGCTGCCGGAACTGCTCAGGCCACATCAAAGCGAAGCTGCTGATGCACATGATGAAGGGAAGAACGTATAACGTTCGATGGCAGATGCGTGCGGGCGGCGTGCCCGCCATGCCGAGTCAATAATCGCCAATGCACGAACGCTTTGAAGAGACACGACCGCGCACTGGCGCGGTTAAAAGCTGACCAGCATTTCCTCCGCCTCGCAAAAGCGCCGATAAAAGACCAGCAAAGCGTGCCGCGTTGGCACGAGAACTATCGGACGAGTTTGGAAGAACGTATCCGCAGAGCGAAATCCTGATCCCGTCATGGCTTCGCCTTAAAGTATCGGCGGCTATCAGCCGCCCGATATTTTTACCTATGCCAATCCTGTAATATATAATTGTTTGTAGACGGATGTCAGCATGAGATTTATCTATGAGGCCTAGCGCCCACCGCGTTGTCGCTATCCGCCTTCCTCACTGACCGCCACCCGCAAACTCGCCCCGCATGTCGGTGAGGCCTCAGCTTAGGAACAGGTAGGCAGCCATATCGGATTCAGTACCTCTGTCAATATTCCCGTCGGCATCGGCAGGACCATGTCTAAAACAGCGGCGGTACCATGTTATCGAGGAACAAAGTCGTGCTTGCTGACGCACGGGGCAACCCTGCCGCACAGCCCGTCAAGGGCGGATCTACTCAACCAGTGCAATAAACTCAGCAAACGTCCGCCAGATATCTGGTGCAGGGTTTCTACAGCTGACAGCGGCAAAGACGCACCGACCCTACCCTTGCTTGCGACCGGCTGCTACAATTTCCGCGCCACTGCCGTATGACGGTTCATTAACCGTGTATATGCCT
>BNJU01002483.1_pt1 | contig 122845 bp, 171 predicted proteins | sample 8539281 | NCBI WGS metagenome assembly BNJU01 (sample SAMD00202456, study PRJDB9452) | human saliva metagenome | isolation source: human saliva | place: Japan | reverse complement strand
TTTCTCCTTTTTATAATTTGACGATTCGATTGAGATAAGGAACTTTCATTAACATTCTAATAACAATTAAAACTTACACACAATGTGGATATATGGAAAAAAGCAAATATGCCCTGTATAACTAAAAACCAAATAGTTTTTTTCCCACACTTTCATAACGTAAGTGTGTACTATGAATACTCCCATAGTTTGATTAGAAGAGTAAACAATCCATTTGCTTTATCTTCTTCCAAAGCAAGTGTTAAAACCATCAGGAAAAATCCTAAAGCTGACAACTTTTCACAAATAGAAATATCATAAAAATATTCAGCAAAAAGATTATGATAAATAGTTTTTGCTAGGAAAAACAATATTATCGGGAAATCAATAACAAAAGTAGTGCTAAACTATTTTCATCCATCTCTTAAAGCCTTTGATTTGAGATCTACTATCAAATTGCGCTACCAAAACCACCTAAAATATAGTAGAAAAACCAGGTCCATAACCTAAGGTTTGCATAAAATATGATTGTATGGCATTTGAAGTACGACATTTGATAACTCAAAATATCAAACCCAATAGAGATCAATAAAGATAAGGTGTAAATAGCTTTTTTGAATTTAGAAATTTTTAAAATCGGCAAACATAAGATAGATAAGTATGAAATGCACCAAAAACCAAAACTGAAAGAAATAACCTTTTTGTAGCAAAAAGATCCACAAATTTTTTATTGGATTAGTTGTAAAATCTCGTTTAAAACCATACGATAAATGTCCATGATGACACTGTTATTAGAATCCATTTTACTTTTTGGAGTATGTAGGGTAGAGTTATCTCTCTTTCCTAACAATAAATAACCATTAACCATATAGGGAATAGAGTAGGGTACCTAAATAATATAAATATGCCAGATTCCATGAGCCTGTCTCTTTAAAATCCGCCCATTGTTGTGATGAAGTAAAACAACTCCAACACAGGCAAGTACTTTTATTAAATCTAGGTTGATATTTCTAATTTTTCTCATTCTAGTTTTTCCTAATAAGTTGTTTTAGTTCTTTTCACATTTATCACTTTCAGAGATAAAAATTGCAAAAGATAGATGATTCCACCAAGAACTGCAAATATTATAACATTTAAGGTTGGTGGAAAAATGAATAACTGTTTTTGAACCTAACAAAAGGCCATACATGATAGCTGATGCCAGGATAATTTTCACATTGATCCAATAATAGGAACATCTTTTAGATGTCTGCGGTAAAGTATCAATTGATGCCCACTACGTGCTTCTGTCAAAAACAGAGACAATAGCTGCTCCGATATAGCAAGTTTAGGAAGAAATAGCAAGTTCAAGCCTACACTGATTATTGCGGGAGCCGTTGTTGAAATCATGAATTCTTGTTTTTAGTTATGAGGGTATCAGTATCTGAATTCCCATTATATTAGTCCAACTGATGAAGAACATACGGAAGATCATAATAGCAATGGCATAACGCGCATCTTGAAAATCTTGACCAAGGAAAAATTGAACAAAGTCATCATTCACAATTAACATCCCCGCCATTATTGGAAAAATGACTAAATTATAAATGAGGAAGGACATTTCATCATCTTATTGACTGCTTTTTGCTGTCACCTGTCGATAATAGATGCAAACACGTAGGAACATGACGCTTCCAGAGATGTTACTAAGGTCAGAAGAATATTTACTAATTTTAAAGCCTGATCATAGATCCCTACATCTTTTGTAGAAGCCAATGCTCCAAGCATAGTACGATCTAGCGTCACGTACAAAGAAATAGCCACTTGGGAAGGAATAATAATATGACAGGTTTCAAATGATGCCTAGCATAATCTATATCAAAAATGAGGTTCACCATAAACTCTCGAGTGGTAACACATGCTGAGTTGCCCCTAGAGTTCAAAGATGGTTAGCAAAAAGACATAGAGATAAAGGTCATTTGCAGACTTTGACAAAAGGGAAGATAGGAAATGACTCCCAACTGAGTTTTACCAGTGATATTTCGAACGTTATCTTTCGAAAATCCTCAAACCTTGAAACAACCAGAAATATCTAAGCCCTTTTAGAAACCAAACTCAATCCTAGAATATAGGCGACTGAGTTTTGCATAAAGGAAAGATGTCAGACAAAGAACAACATACAATGATAAAGAAAGAAATGTTGCACTCTAATTGCAGAGAGATAGATTCTCAAAAAGTCAATTTCCTTTGCGATGTCCTGAAATGACCTTGGTCCCATAGTTAGCAACTCTAAAGTCGCTAAGAGGATAAAATAAGTGACAATGGAATTAAAACAACCATAAGTCCCTAGATCATCCGAAGAAAAGACACGTCACATAGGAGTCGTAATAATCGGGAGAATAATAACCAACAGTTGATACGAGAGATTATAGGCATAATTTTTAAGATTTTCATTTCAAAGAGAGAACTCTCTTCGTCATTAAATATATTTTATTTTACAAAAATAAAAATAGATCATTGGAAATTTCAAGCCACATATTTTAGTAAGAAGTTTAAAAATTCTTTTTCTTTAGAAAGAATTTTAGGGCTTTTAAATTTTAAAATTTTGAGGTGTTTAGGAAAAATCATCATGTTCCAAATTTCTTGATGTAAAAACAGGTACACTTAAAGTGGAAACTTTATAATTTTTGACGATCATCAACGAAAAACTCAACTCAAGTATCCTCAATAATATCTATTAATACAACCTCTGCAAGAATAGAGATTCTTTGATCCCTTTTATAAGTGAATATAGAAAAACATATACTGTTTTTAAAAGCTGTTGATATATATAATTTTTCAATTATAATCCATAGGAATGACTATCTCATCTTCACTATATAAATTATATCCTAAAAACAAAATCGCTGGATTATACATTATATCTATTAATTGAGGGTCAAACATAGAATGTAGTGACAAAAATACAATCATCATTGCATAATATGTATTTCTACTGAGATTCTTTTGATCCAACAATATAATATCCAACCAATATTAAAAGTAAAATTATTATTCCAAATCTAAATAAAATATTTAGATATGAAGAATCTACATAATTATATGTTAATTCCGAAAACATATTTTTGTTCAAAAATCATCTGGCTTTTGTCCACGTTATGTCAAAGTTATTGAAAGCAGCACTTCCAAGTCGTAATCTACCTGTTAATATTAAATTCATATGATCCAAAAAGTGGTAGTCTATACCTATAACTCCATGACAAAACTCCAGCTCAATTGCTGAAAATAGCATATCTGTACTTATTCAGACTATAGTTTTTATCTTCAGCACTTTAAAACAAAACAAACAATAATAGCAGCTGTAGAGTAATAGAATACTGCTCGTATCAGTTAAAGAATATGATATAAATTTATGAGAAATAAAGCTATTAGTTCTACATATTTAATCATATGTTTTCTTAAATATAAATAGAAGATTGTCACATGGAAAAAGTAATTCGAGCTAAATGTTGAATATGTATACCCTAGAGCATATCGTATTTTTCCCACCTGTTCTAACTCCTGAATTTATAACTTCCCCTACTATATCAGTCTATAGCATATTGCTAGAAAATCATCAATCGCTATAACTTATAAGCCAAACTTTTATAACCTTATTTATATCTATATTATTCATGTTTAACATTAGTGCTACTATAGGCATTAAAATGAAAAACTATCTGAATTATACGATACTACTACTCTATCGTCGAAAATAACTATCGAAAAAGATAATAAACTTTTTAATATGTGGTTCTAAAATATTTTTAATAATAAAAGGATACACGCTATAATTATTAAAATTTTTATCAATTCACTAAATAGAGGGTATTCATTTACAAGGCCGCTTTCTGCCCTAGATATTTTGAACCAACTATAATAATAAAAGATATGTAAAGTAACTGATATATATTTACTTTATACTCATGCTGGATGCTCTATATCCCGTACTTTCTGCTTAACCTATTTAATTTAAACTAACTATTGGATATATTATAAAATGAATATCTTCTATTATGTACTTTCATTAAAATATAATAAGTAGCTTGTCTTCATACGAGAATCATAGGTGTATTCTAGTTTATATTTTCTAATATAATCTGAAGTTTCCTTGTAAATCGCTCTCATCATCTGACAAGAACGCCAATAGATATCTCTGTGTTCAGTAAACCTTTTAGAAGAGGAGTGAACTAGATCTTTAAAAATACATCTCCCAATGTGCTATAGAATTCCAATATGCTTTCTGTAACTTTTTCTACTATGTTCAATATTTTTCATTCTATTTTCTATGGCATACTTTGATCAGGTCTACCTAAGAAATACTGATATACATCTAAATTCCAGTATTCCCAATCGTTAATATATTTCAAAAGGAAAAACTATATACTGAATATCTACATAAAAGATTTTTCTGTCAATTTGATATTATTTTCTTTTAGGATACATGTTTTATATGTAACACTATGCATTGGAAAAATTTTGGAATTTTTATTATTTTATAATAATCTTCAACATTGATTACCTTTTTCTAATTCCACTCTATTTTCATACGTAAATTGCTTGCTAAAATTCGTCAACAACCATATCTACATCAGTTTTTCTAATCTTTTTAAGTACTCTTCAAAATCTGATTTTTACCCAATCATCTCCATCTACTATCTTAAAATACTTTTCCTTTTAGCTTCCTCTATGCCTTTATTTACTGCTGAACCATGTCCACCATTACTCTTGTTTATTACTCTTTATATTTAAACAGTCTATCTATTAATTCTGTCTACTACTTGTAGAGTATTATCTGTGCTTCCATCATTAATAATCAATACTTCAAAACAAATTCTTCAACTTATCCTCTACATTGAGGAAAGACTCTATATTTCTCTCTATATATTTTTCTATATTATATGTTGGAACAACAATACTTAAAAATCATTACTACCCTCCTTATTTTTAATTATTTATTTGTTGGTTAGATATTTTTAAAACAAAAAGCATATAATTTAGGGCTGATACTGAATAGTATATGCTTTATTTTATGGTTTTTGTGATCTACTATTAAAAATTACCAGAGAGCAAATCTTCTATATTCTAAAGATTTAGCTTTTACTTCTGTTGATACTGCAGATTCAATCACAGAGTTTACTTACTTGAAAACCTCCAGTAAACATTCTTGTTCTCAAGCAATAGATAATTCTCTATTATCTGGAAAATCTCTTCCAAATATCTATAATCTCATAGCTCTGCAAAAATCTTCTAATTTTTGATGTGTATTTACTCTTCGTTGTACTTCCAATACGTTGATAATAATTATAATAATATTGATTTGACACAACTACCTTCTGTAGCGTCCATTAAATGCTTATAAGCTATAGCTAGATCTTCAAAAAGTTGATCTGGGAAAGGCCACTTTTTCTAATATTTCCTTCGATATAATTCTTCCACATGGTAGCCCCCAAGAGTCTTCCGTAATACATTTTCTTCTATCAATCTCTCTCTATTCAAGATAACTATTTTTCATCCTTGTTTGAATAGACATTTCTCATCCTGAGTGGATCTCTTACCACTCTTAATGGAGTTACTACTAAATCTGAACTACATCGTTCAGCTAATTCTACAAGATATTCTACCGCATTATTATCATAATAATCATCTGCATCTAAAAATAAAAATCCAGTCAGAGGTTGAATGTTTTAATCCAATATTCCTAGCTCTTCCTTGTCCGCCATTCTCAACTGAAATTATTTTTAATTCTATTATCTTTCTTAGAATATTCTTCACATATAGCAAGAGAATTATCTTCGGAGCTCACTATTTACTAGAATAATTTCTAAATTTTTTATAGCTTTGTTTTAGAATACCTCCTATACTATATTTTAAATATTTTTCAACATTATATACTGAACTCATACTGAAACTTTTTCCATTATTCCTCCTGCTAATATTTCTACTAAAGTGATTGAGTAGCAATCTATATTGCATATATCTCTATGATGTTCTTTTAATTTTACTTCTATCTCAAAATTTTATATGTACTCTCCTAATCCTTCCTTAGCTTCAAACATACCTACCCATCCTAACTTCTTCCAATTTTGTACTATCTAAGCTAGAATTATCCATAGGATTTTTGTTTTTCTTCTAATTCATTTGGTAATTCAAATAGCAATTTTACTCCAGCTACTTCAGCTATTATAGATGCCATCTCTCTATTGATATAATGGATTTTTATTTGAAATATTGTATGCATCACCAGACTGGATCCTTGCAAAAAGAACTGTCAATATTGCACTTGCACAGTCCAAACTATGACAATATGATCGTAGTTGTTCTCCCTTTTGCTTTTTCATTACTAAGTTTTTGTCCTCGATTGCATCATACATAAAAGCAGATGAAATCCTTTTATCTGTTATTTTTAATCTAGGACCATAAATATGACCTGGACGAACAATTTTTATAGCTATGCCATATTGTTCAGAATAACTTTTTCATAATGTCTCTGTTGCTCGTTTTGAACTTGAATAGAAGATCTCACATCTAAAAATATTTACATATCCATACTCATCTTCTTGATATGGGGTATGATTTTCTTTTTCCATACACTTCACTAGATGAAACATAAACTACAGACTTTACTGATTTTTCAAGGCATAATCTAGTAAATTTTTCATACCTAGAAAATTACTAAGCATTGTATCTACAGGATTACTGATATATAAATCTGGGCTTGCATTACTGGCTCCCGTGAATTATATAGTCAACAGAGAAAATTAAAATCAATATCTTTATTAGCATCATAAAGGAACATAAACAATATTTTCATTATCTACATAAGTTCCAAATCGTTTTAGTCCTTCTTCATTCCTTGCACAAGCATAAATTTTTAACTCGAATTGGTGATTCTTATTCAGTATAATCAATTGATCAATAATAGTCGAACAAATAAGGCCTGTTGATCCCGTGATAAGAATTGATTTATCCTTTTAAAGTCTCAACACCAACTATATTTTTATAGATTTGTCTACATAATCCTTTATATAGACTTATGTCAAACTAAGTTCATAGTTTAATCCTTAATCCAATTTTCTTTTTAGATTTTAGAAGGGCTTTAAAAATTTCTAGATCATCTAACGTGGTTATTTTTAAATTTTTTCAGACCCCATAGAAAAATACGTCTCTTTTTCCGAACATCTTCATTAATTCACAGGAAGCTGCAACCTCAGTTATTCCATTTTCTATAGCTCTGTTATGAAGTTCCAATATATCATCTAAATTATAAATATGAGGTGTCTGCGTTCTCCTCAATAACTCTCTTTTTAAAGAGCTAATAGAATGATTTTTCAGACTCAGTTATCTAATACAAAAGTAACCTCAACATAAGGAATTGCAGCCACTGCATTTCCATATCGATTATAGGTTGAAAACGCATCATCAATAATTTCGTTGCTTACCATCGGTCGATTACCATCATGAATTAAAACAGTCACTTGCCTATCTACATCTTTATTTCATTAAGACCATTATAGATAGATAACTGACCGGTTTTCTCCACCATTTACTATATATTTTAATTTCGTAATATTAAACTGTCTAGCATATGTTTTCAACATTTCTTCCCAACCTTTTAATACTACTACACAAATTTCATCAATGTTTGGATGATTTTGAAATTTTTTCTAGCGTATGAATAATGAGAGGCCTATTATCAACATGTATAAATTGTTTCGGTATATCTTGTTTTATTCGGCTTCCTATTCCTGACGCTGTCAATAGTGCGATTTTTCATAACAGCCCTCCTTAGTTAATTCAATTTTTTTCTAACAATCTTTTACTATTATTTCCATCTCTATATTTATTTACTTTTTCATTAAATTCCTTCGTTCTTCTTTTAAATTTATCCACATCATGTGTAATTTCATTTATGAAATTACACATATCATCTAAGTTTTTATTTTATTTCCCTTTAGGTAGTCTATAGGATTCTCTACTATAAATCCTCTATTTTTATTGTAATCATCAAAATCTCTTATACAAAAAGCTATTGGTTTATCTAGCAAATAATAATCGTAAAAACTGAAGAATAATCTGTTATTAATGCGATACTATCTTAATAATTCATATAATTTTATGTTCTTTTCCTTACTATTTTCTTCTGACAGTATCTGAATATTACTATAGCTAGGCATATTAGCAGGAAGTGTTTGAAGTGGGTGAAGCTTCACTATCATATTTAGATTGTCTTCTTTTTAGGAGGTTATTCACTTTTTAATTCTTCGAACGAATAATCTCCTATCAAAAATTTCTTCCGAATTTGTATCACTATATCCTAATTTCTCAGATTGCCTAAATGTTGGCAACCAGACAATGTATTTAGAAGTAACTTTTTCTTCATTGAAAAACATCTGTTCTACTTTGACCACAGACTTTAACAACTTCGATATCACAAGAATGAACTTTTGTAGCTAGTTCTTTAAACATCTCACTTGTAACAATTACGTCTGTGTAGTATTTTTTTCCTTTTTACAATTTTTTCTGATATTTATCAATATCTTTAAAAACATACCATGCCACATCTGGACTACACGTTGATTAAAAAGGAATAATAGGAATTTTCCCAAAAGAGTAAAATACGAAGCTACTTGTAAAGTATTTTAATACCCTCATTAATTCCATTTATAAAATATACATTTTTAGATTCTTGTATTTCAATTTAAATTATGATAGTCTGTACAAGAACAGTATATCTTATACTTTGTATAATATTCATTGTCTCATCAAGTATTCAAATAGAGATAATGAATTATCAGAGAGTTCTTTTGGGGAATATATAAGTATTTGCTTTTTCTTTTTATATATTTATTAATAACAGAAAATACTTTAAATATTGTTTTCTGAGCAAATAAACGGAATGATTTCTTTAAATTCATCACAAGCTACCTATTCTTTCTTCCAATTTCCTACAAAACTCCTTATTATTACTATTAATTGTTACTTCTGATTTATCGTTTCTTAAATTTGTAAGTAGTTTTTATATCATTAATTACAATAATTGGATAATACTGCTTTACTTTATTACAGAATTCTAACTGATGGTCATTCACATGCTCTCCAAAGTTTTTGTCTTGGAACAACTATCGGAACTTTACCTTTTAGCAATAACCCCCATAAACGTCGCTTTGGCCCACCATGAGTAATGATAATATCCGATTCCTCAATCATTTGATTCATTTTTCATAAGAAATTATCTTTTCCCACTCACAATATTTCGGAATATAATTGGAATATCCTGTCTGAATAAATACCTCATCTTGAATAAGATTTTCTTTTTAGACGATCAACTTCTTTGATCAAGCGATCAAATTGTTGTTCGATATGTACCTACAGTCACAAAAAAATCATTAGAATATTCCTCCTAGGTTAATTGCTTTTGGGTATACTTTTTCATTTCTTCCCATTGGACAATGAACCTGTCAGTTACTGGATAAAACGAGTTTCCCTGTCATTGTCGGAGCATCAATTCTATCAAATACTTCTATATAGACTGTCTTTGACCCAAACAACTTTCCAATGTAAAAAGAAAGGAACAGCGACAGCAACACAGAGAAATAATTACATCTGGTCGCTCTTTTTATTATTTTAAAAGCAAGAAATGTATTTTTATTAAATTTTTGATATTACGATTGGTTGGATAATAGGGGTATAAAACCTCCTCAGAGTACACTCCTAGCGTCCTCCTTATCAAAAGTAACCCAAAATCTTTCTTTATCCTTCCAGAAAGGTTTCAATAGATACAAATGTGTCAAATGACCTCCACTGGATCCAACTAAACATACTTTCATTTCCTACTTGCTCCATCTCTCATCAACACAACTTTTACAGTTTTTAGCAATATTTCAAAATCTTTCCAGATGGTCCAATCATCGATATAAGCCACATCCAACTTAACAACCTCATCGAAGTTTGTAATTTCACTTCGACCACTAATTTGCCACAAACCTGTAATACCAGGTTTGAAACTGAGACGACGTTTTTGTTCAGGTGTGTATTTTTCGTACTCATCTACAGTTGGTGGGCGTGTACCGACCAGACTCATGTCGCCAATTAAAACATTCCAAAATTGTGGTAATTCATCCAGGCTGGTTTTTCGGATAAATTGTCCGATCTTTAGTCACTCGAGGATCGTTATCGATCTTAAAACATCCCACCTTGCATGGTATTTTTTGATCCATCAACTGTTCCTTGATCGCTTCTGCATCGACTCGCATCGAGCGGAATTTATAAAAAGGTAAAGTGACGACCATTTTTTCCGACACGAGTTTGTGAAAAAATTGCAGGCCCACCATCTTTTCGAATCATAGGGAACTAAAAATAGGCTAGCAATCCCACAAAGGATCAATCCAACAATGGCACCACAAATGTCGAGGATGCGTTTGGCAATCACATGGCTCGACTTGTAAAAATTTGTAGAAAATGTCACTACGTTCAAGCCCGCCATCTCATGGATTTGTTTATCACGACCTAAGTTTTTGTCGAAAGCATTGAGATTGACTGTGACAGCGATTCCCATGGTTTCAAACTGAGAAATAATGGCTCCAATGTCGTAGTCTTCACTTGGAAGATTGACAAAGACTTCATCCACTACCTCGTGCGTTGCATAAGAGATCAACTGTTCCCTCGGAACAACCGTCACCTTTTCATGAGTAAAGTCTGGCATGTCTAAAACACTGACTGCAACCAGTTTCCCTTGAACATCGTTAGCGGTTAACAAACGGTCCAACACTTTTTCAGTACGTGATGTCGCTGTGATCAACAAAATATTACGACTGCTCTTCAAATTATGGTTAAAGGTTTTCCAATAACGCTTCAAAAAGAAACAGAGGAGATAATTCAAAACACCATACAAAGAAAGCAAATAGAGCATCCCTCGTCTAGAAATCACAAATTTTTTTCTTTTTAAGAAGAAACTTGAAAAACTAATCAACAAGGCATAAAAGAGGATGTATTTAATCGTTTCTACTAACTCAACATACTGACCTCGTTTGAAAAATCCTTACCATAGCCACTAATGTAGAAGGCTGCAAAGTGAAGAAAAAAAGGACAAATACTGTATCTGAAAACAATATCAGTTTCTGAAATTGCAATCAGTATATAAGCTAAATAAAACTAACAAGTATACTCTGTAAGAATGCCAGAGTTACATTGTAGAAAACCCCTTCCTTCCATACTGGACTCCTAACTTCATTTTATCTTTTTTTCTCATAATTGCCATAGCCACCATAAGAACCATATTTTTCACGTTGAACATCAAATTTATTCAAAACTACACCTAGAAATGGTTTTCCAGTGTGTTCTAACTGACTTTTAGCTTTTTGCACTTCTCTTCGTTTTGCTACACCAGCTTCTGCTACTAAAACGGATGCATCACATTTTTTTGGACAATAATGGCTGCATCAATTACAACCCCTATAGGGGCAGTATCAACGATGATATAATCAAAATATTTGCGTAAAGTCTCAATCATTCTTTCAAAGTTAGCGCTTTGTAAGAGAGCTGTTGGATTCGGTGAAACTGCTCCTGATTGAACTACAAATAAATTTTCAACGTCTGTTTCACAGAGACCATGTGACAAATCCTGAGTCCCAGCTAGATAATCTGTCAAACCAGTGATTTTTTCTCTTGACTTGAATACTCCAGACATGACTGAGTTTCGGATGTCGGCATCAATCAATAGCGTTTTGTAGCCTGCACGCGCAAAAGCCCAAGCGATATTTGTAGAAGTTGTAGATTTTCCTTCACTCGGATCGACCGATGTAACTGCAATAACCTTTAAGTTATTCCCACTCAGTTGTATATTTGTACGTAAAGCATTGTAATACTCTTCCGCCTTTTTTTTAAAGAGTTCAGTTTTTGTTGTGCTAATTCTAACTTTACCATAAGTTCTCCCTTACTTTAATTTATCCAGGTCTGGAATGACTCCAAGGAGTGAGATTTTCATAACATCTTCGATATCTTCTGGACGTTTCACACGGTCGTCTAGAAGTTCAACCAATAGAACCACGACAATCACCAAGCCTGCACCAGCACCGATTCCCATTAAGGTATTACGACGGATATTTGGTGATGAAGGACTAGTAGCTGGGCGGGCTTCCTCAAGAGTCGTTACGTCCGAAACTCGAGTAACTGCGATAATTTTTTGTGCTGCAACGTCTCGCAGTGCATTTGCAATACGACTAGCTTCGTCAGGGTTTATGATCACTAACTGAAATAGATACGATACGTGTATCTGCAGGGACCGTTACTTGAACCTTTTTAGCCAATGCTTTTGCATTAACGTTCAAGCCAAGATCAGCAACTACTTTCTCTAGGACATCTTGAGATAGAATGATTTCACGATAGTCCTTGACCAAGTAGGCCCCTGCTTGTAAGTCCTGGTTTGTCAGACCTGCTTTATCGTTTTGATTTCGATTAACCACATAGATTCGCGTTGTACTTCTATACTCAGGTTTGACCACAAAACTACTATACGCAAATGAAGCAGCTCCTGCTACGATGGCTACAAGAAGGATTAGCAGTTTCTTTTTCCATAGCGCCTTTAATAACTGAATAACGTTGATTTCAATAGTATCTTGTTCTTTCATTTTAACTCCTATATTATTTGATCTTTAATGACTTTTTCGGGATTTTTCACGAATAGTTCCCGAGCCTTATCTTGGCCATACCTTTTTGCTCACTATCTCATAAGCCTCTCGCATATAAGGTGGACGACCCTCTAGATTATGCATATCACTAGCAACTATATGGACCAAGTCCCTCTCCAAGAAATAGCGAGCACGCTTTTTCATGAATTTATAGGTATCGCCAAACAGTTTTGGTTTGAGGATACTCGAACTATTGACCTGGGTATAACATCCCATGTTGATGAGGTCGTGCACCCTTTTTTCATTATTTTCCAAAGCATCGTAACGCTCTATATGGGCAATAACAGGGGTTATTCCCAACATCAAAATATTGGTCAATGCGCTATGGATTTCACGATAAGGGGTATTCATACTAAATTCTATCAAGGCATAGCGAGTGCCATTTAGTTGCGGAATCTGTTGATTCTCTAATTTGTTTAAAGCATCACTGCTGTAATAAATTTCTGCTCCATACAAGATGGTTAAGTCGGGAGCAATCTCTTTAGCCAACTCCTTAACAACTTTAAAATTTCTTGCAATGTCCTCCTCTGGTGTTTCAAACATCCCCTTCCGACGATGAGAAGTCGAAACGATGGTACGAACTCCCTGAGCATAAGCTTCCTTCAGAAGCGCTATACTCTCTGACTTATCCTTTGGGACCATCGTCTACATCAAAAACTATGTGTGAATGGATATCAATCATCTTATTTTCCTTCCATGATATCTTTGATTTCTGTTTTGAGTGTCTCCAAGCTATTTGGATCGACCTCTAGCATATAAAGGTTGCTGTCAGGCATGGCATAGGAAGGAAGATCCATACGACCAGTTCCCTTTTAGATCTCGAGTGATGACAGTATATTTTCCCTCCACTTGCTAGTTGGGCATTTACTAAGCTAACCATGGTTTCAGGAGGCATATTGGTTTGTACAGAATCTTGCAACCCTTGCATAATACCATCAAAATTCTTCAAGGCTTCTGCTGAAGTTAGTTTTTGAATAATGGCAGCAATGACTTTTTGTTGATTACGTCCACGATCCCCATCACCATTGGTTAAGGAGTATCGTTCACGAACAAAGCCTAGAGCCTGCTCAGAGTTTAGATGAACATTCCCAACAGGGAAGTGATAGTTCCCATGAAGTGATGTAAAGTCTTGATCATTATAAACATCGACACCACCTAAGAGATCAATTAATTTCAAGAAGGAAGTGAAGTTGAGTCGTGCATAGTAATTTAGATCAATTCCATAGAGATTTTCTAAGGTATGAATGGAAGCATCCACGCCATAAATACCTGCATGGGTCAATTTATCATTTTGGTTATTACCGCCATCAGCTATAGGGCACATAAGCATCACGAGGCGTTGTTGTCAGAAGAATTTTCTTGGTTTCTTGATTGACCGTCATGATGATATTGACATCCGAACGAGAAACGGAGCTAATCGGTCCGTATGTGTCAATCCCACTAATATAGATATTAAAAGCCTTGTTTTGAGAAACTTTAGGCGCCTCAACAGTCTTGGTTAGTTCTTTGGTATAAATCTTCTTGATCTTTTTGGCATGGTCTGGGTACTCTTGCTCGATCAGATTTTCAAAGACACTGTTCAAAACGATTGCCTTGGTCTCTCCAGCCAGCAAACTCTTATAAGCAGCAAGATAGGAAGCACTCTCTTCAACCGTTAAGTCTTTACTCTGACTTGTCTTAATATCATCGAGCAGTTTTTTAATATTTTCTGCATCTGTTTTGGTCGGAGCCGTCACACTGGATAATTCCGAGACATTTCCAATCTCGCTATCCGCCAAAACTGCAACACTGATAGAGTAACTAGAATAGTTAGATGTCGCATTGAGTTGATTTGCTAGGCTGATAAACTGATGAACTCCAATCAAAGAAATGGAACTGACAAATACCGACACCAAGAGTAAAATCATGGTGAAAATCTTAGCTTTTCTCTTTAGAATCAAAAATAAAGCTATTAGCGCAAGCAAGATCATAACGATCGCTATAAGGACATTGGCATAGCTAATTGCTAAAATATGATATCTGAATATTAAAAACAGCAAAAAACAAGCAAGCACGATATATACAAACAACAAAATAATATTGATGCTTTTGTTGAATCTTGCTCGTTTTTCTTTCTTTTTGAATGTCTACTCAACTTACACCTCTACAAAAGTATTTTTTTATTTTATTATATCACAAAGTAGTACTGGATACCATCAACACATATTAAGTAACCGTTTTTTTATTCACCTTAAAAAAACATGAATAGTAAATTCCAATGATAAAAATGGCTAAAACTTTACTTAAAAGAGGTTTCTAGTTAAAAAAAGGCCGAGATAAAAAATCCTCGACCTTTATGTTTCATTGATCATGAAGACTTTATCATCGACAGCTAGATGATTTTTTTGTTCATCATTTTAATCACTATGACATCGAAATTTGCTCTACAGATTTCTGTTCTACTACCTCTTCTTATACTTTATTTCACGTGACTTTCAAAGTCTTTTTGACTCTTTTCGACAGAATTTTTACGTTCTTGTTCCCATTTAGCCTTCGCTTCAGCAAATTGAGCAGCTTGTAACTACATCTGTTTGCAATCTCATGTACTTGTAGTTGCTTCCAGTACCTTTGATACCAACTAGTGAGTAAGCTCGTGTAAATGGTGTCACACGTGTCACTGAAGCCCCACCACCGTTTGACACTTTACTGGGATCAATAGCGAACTATCAATCAACCAAGCTTGTGCATCTGCATAGTTTTCATAGCGTTTTCGCTACGTCTGTATTTTTCTGCATCTGCTGTTTTTCAATTTTTTTGAGTATATTGGTCCAAATCCAATACTTGTAATCTTATCAGTATCCTTGCTTGGATCAAGTCCCTAAAAATCTTGAGATAGAATCCATCCTCAGCGTTGAAAGGATTGAGGTAAGTTGATGGATCTTGGTAGTCAGCTGACCAACCATCCAAGTTCAAATCATAGTCATGATCAGCTGTGAGTTGGTGCTTGAATGTCGCATTTGCATAGTCATCTGTTGAAATTTGATAACATCAATCACTACATTTTCTAGAACCCAAGAGTTGATTCGATTGATTGTTTGATTGAGTTTGTTCCGAAAGCAAGGTCTTTGTTAACCTGGTCTACAGGCAAGTCCAAATGAATTGGGAAAGCTCACACCTTGAGCTTCTAATTCTTTCTTAGCCTCAGCAAATTGAGCTTGTGCTTTTTCTTTGTTGAAAGTAACCATCTTGAGCATCTTCAAGATTCATATTTGACCACTGTGTACCGTAGTTTGACCAACTTAGATGAAACTGTCTCACCAAAGTCTTATCTCCAACTTGTACGAAAGTTGGTGGGTACAAGCGAGTTACGAAGAGTGTTTTTAGCTGCTTCTTCTCCATTAGATTGAGCCGAGTAGGCTGTACGATCAATTGCAAAGTTGATGGCTTGACGGAAGTTTTTATTTAAAATAGCAGCTTGGGTCGCTTGTTTTTGCTCATCGCTAGTCTTAGCTGTATGATTGTATGCTTGACGGTTAACGTTAAAAGTTATAGTACCAAGATGTTGCATCTTGCAAGCTATAAACGATATTGTCCTTGTATTTTTTTCCTTTGGTCTTTGCGAAGTTTGAGCTATTTGGATAGACACCTGCAGATGAGTAAGCACCACTTTCAAAGTTACGAATTGTCATATCTTGGTCAGAACCATCAACATAGGCCAATTTAACTCTTTCAATCGTTACTTTTTCTTGGTCATAGTAATGAGGATTCTTCTTGTACTCGAGTGATGATTTTGATGTAAATTCTTTTAACAAATAAGGACCGCTATAAAGAATACTATCTGCTTTCAACTCTCCAAATTCTTTACCTTTAGAAGTCAAGAATTCTTCATTCACTGGGAACAAGATACTGTTGGTTGTCTTAGAGTTCCAGAATGGTTCTGGTCGTGTCAAGGTATATTGGACAGTATAGTCATCCAAGGCTTTGACACCAACATTTGAAAAGTCAGTATTTGCACCTGTCACATAATCATCTAATCCCTTGATTGAGTTTTGAATCAAATCAAGCGCTTGACTCTTGTTATCAGCTGCATACTTGATACCTGTTACGAAAATCTTGTGCTTTAAGTGGGAGCGTATTCTTCACCCATCAGCTGTAAACCACTTTAGCATCTTGGCGAAGTTTGTAGGTATAAGTCAAACCATCCTTTAGAAACACTCCAATCTTTCTGCAAGGGCAGGAATGAGGTTTCCATAGTTATCATTTTCAAGCAAACCATCTACCAAGTTGGTTACAACAGCAGTGTTATCACCAGAGTAGTCCAAAAGGTAGTTGAAGGTTGTTGGATCGGCACCAAATGTTGACGAGTAGGTTTTAGCATCTGATGCTGACTTCCACACGCTGTCAATAAGACCGCAGCAGCAAGTGTCAACCCTGCTCCAATCAAACGTTTTTTTAAGTTTCATGTTTTCATTTCTCCTTATATGTTAGGGTTTTGTAACATAGTAACTATTTTATCAAATTTTGATCTAAAAAGTAAAGTTATATACTGATTTGTCCTCTCATTGAAAATAGAAAAATAAAGAAATCCCGCTTTCAAAAACAGGATTTCTTTATTCATTACAAAAGACTATTTAACGTGATTTGCTAGTTCTTTTTGGTATTTGGCATTTGTTTCAATTTTCTCTTTTTGCCATTTCTTGAGAGCTTCTTCGTATTCTTTAGCTGTTACAATATCGTTTTTGCAACTCTAAAGCCTTTAAATACAAATGGATCTCCCTTGATACCAACTTGAGAGTAAGCTTTTGTGAATGGCACTGTACGACTAACTGTCGGAGAACCACCTGAAGAAGCTACAGGGATAAGAAGTGAGCTATCTGAAACCCAAGCTTGTGCTTTGGCATATTTTTCATAGCGTTTGTTAAGATCGCTTGTTTCTGATGCTGCATCATCCAAGAGTTTCTTGTACTCATCAAGTCCAACTTGAGCCATGACTTCTGGATCTTTTACCTTTTGTGATACCCAAGTGTTTAAGAGCAGAACCCTTCTTAGCATCTAGGATATTGAGGTAGGTTGCTGGGTCTTGATAGTCTGGCCCCCAACCAGTTCCGTTCAAGTCATAGTCTTTTTGAGAAGGAACTTTAGCTTGAGATGTAATGCTCATTTTCTCATTGTCAGTCATTTGAAGTACATCGATGACAACATTTTCACTTCCAAGTGCTGCTTCGACAGACTGTTTGAGAGAGTTAGTTTGTTGTACAGCAATGACATCTGTCTGCTCAACTGGAATATCCAAATGGATTGGGAAGGTTACACCTTTAGCTTGCAATTCTGATTTTGCTTTTTCAAAGGCAGCTTTTGCTTTTGTTGGATTGTAAAGGGTATCTTTACCATCTGTCAAAGCTACATCCTTCCACTGGTCTCCGTATGTTACCAATTGTTCTTGAGCCAATTCACCGAAGGTCTTTTCACCAACTTGAACATAGTCATAAGGCACAAGGCTGGTACGGATAATCTTGTCTGCACCTTCTTCGCCATTCATCTGTGCAGAGTAAGCATGACGGTCAAGAGCGAAGTTGATGGCTTGACGGAAGTTTTTATTGAGAAGCTTCTTTAGTTGATGTTTTTTTGGGCATCATCTGTCTTAGCTGTTTTTATTGTAAGACTGACGATTTACGTTGAAAGTAAAGTAATAGCTAGTGGCTTCTTGAGGGCTATAAACAATCTTATCGCCGTATTCTTTCTTAGTTGAATCAAAAGCTTGAACTAGTTGGGAAGAGGCGAGCTGTCGTATATGAGCCTGACGCAAAGCTACGAATCAATGATTCTTGGTCAGATCCATCGTAGAAAGTAAGCTTTGACGTGGTCAATCTTCACATTGTCTTTATCCCAGTAATTTGGGTTCTTTTCGTACTCGATCACGGATTTTGAAGTGAAGTTCTTCAAAATATATGGACCATTGTAGAGAATACCTGAAGGAGCTGCTGCACCGTAATCTTTCCCTTGAGAATTTAAGAATTCTTCATTAACAGGGAGCATAGTCGCTGTTGTCACCTTAGAATTCCAGAAGCTTTCTGGTTTGGTTCAAGGTGTATTGAACAGTGTAGTCGTCAATTGCTTTAACTCCAACTGTTGAGAAGTCATTTGTTTCACCGCTGACGTACTCTGCCAAACCTTTGATAGAGTCTTGGATAAGAGTTAGGCCATCTGATTTACCATCTGCAGCATGCTTCAAACCTGTCACAAAGTCTTGGGCCTTGACTTCAGCATACTCTTCTCCTTCTGAAGTATACCATTTGACACCTTTACGTAGCTTGTAGGTGTAGGTCAAACCGTCTTGTGAAACAGACCAGTCTTCAGCAAGAGATGGAATCAAGTTTCCATATTTGTCATTTTCCAAGAGTCCGTCGACCAAGTTGGCAATGACGTCTGATGTTGAACTTTTACTAGTAACGCTATAGTCCAATGTTGTTGGATCAATGGCATATACATACGAAAATGTTGTTGGAGCATCTGCTTTTTTCTCAGTCTTGCCACAAGCTGCCAAAAGAAGAGCTGCGCTCATCGTTATCCCTGCTACTGCGAGCCACTTTTTTTCGATTTCATCGGTATTCTCCTTTAAAAATACTATTTTTTTCACCATTATACCCTATTTTTTTATAAAAGCAAGGGTTTTCAAGGGTATTTTTTTAGAAAAATTCAAACTAATATTTATTAAAGAAAGTTTTTCTACACTTATTTTTAGAAAAAAACTCAAGCATCTTTGGATACTTGAGTTTTCTAGGTTTAATTTAGCTAATTCGACACAGAAGGCATCCCATGGAGCCAAGGTCTGTGTAGTCTAAAACTGCTTCTACTGAGGTATTTTCAATCAAGATAGATGTGATTGATTCTTCAACTGCAAACTCTTGCTTTTGGTTGGACAAATTAGCCACCACTAGGAAACGACGGTCTCCATCTTTACGGATATAAGCAAAAGACTTTTTCAGCCGTATCAAGGAGTTCAAAAGTCAGCACTGAACCAACCAGCTATTTTTCCTTACGAATGTTTACCAATTTTTGATAAGTATAGAAAGATAGAATCTGGATTTGCTAAAGCTTCTTCTACATTTATCTTTCGCATAGTTTGGATTTGACAGCAAGCCAAGGTTGACCATCTGAGAAACCAGCATTTTTGTCTCATCCCACTGCATTGGAGTACGGGCATTGTCACGTCCCAATCACACGAATGCTATCCATGATTGCTTTCCATTGAAACACCTTTTTTTCAAGAGCTTCACGCGCATAATTGAGGGATTCAATATCCTCTACTTGATCCAAGCGTTTTCAAATGGGAAATTGGTCATCCCAATCTCTTCACCTTGGTAAATATAAGGGAGTCCCTCTCATGAGATGAAGCAAGATGGCATACGCTTTGGCAGATTTTTTTCATGGTATTCTTGGTCATTTCCCCAGATAGAGACAATACGAGGGAGGTCATGGTTGTTCCAGAAGAGGGAATTCAGCCATCTTCAACTCCCTAACTCTGTCTGCCATTTGTTGAAAAATCTCTTTTAATTTCCCAACATTTAGCTCTTTTTGGTACTGCCACTTAGGTTGTCCCTTCCTGATACTGAAGACAGATATGTTCAAACTGGAAAGACCATAGACAGTTCTTGTCCTTTTAGGATCTGAATAGAGTTTTGGCAATCTCTGGTGTTGCTCCCCAAGTCTCCCCTACTGTCAAGAGCTCTTTGTCGCCGAAAGTAGCCTGATTCATTTCCTTGAGATAGGGATGGAGCATAGGACCATTGTTGACAATCTTCTGATCAGGAATTTTCCCAATCATGTCAATAACGTCCATACGAAATCCACCAATCCCTTTATCAATCCAGAAATTCATCATTTCATAGATTTTTTGGCGTAGTTCTTCATTTTCCCAGTTGAGGTCTGGTTGTTTCTTGCTGAAAAAAAGTGCAGGTAATATTGACCTGACTTTTTCATCATATTGCCCAGGCAGAGCCACTGAAAATTGACTCCAATTCGTTAGGGTTCATCACGCCAGATATAGTAGTCTCGCTCAGGACTATCAGGATTTTCACAAGCTTCGATAAACCAAGCATGCTCATCTGATGTATGATTGACCACCAAATCCATAATGATTCGGATATCTCGTTTTTTAGCCTCAGCAATGAGCTCATCCATATCTTCCATGGTTCCAAAGATAGCCGCGATATCTTGATAATTGGCAATATCATAACCATTGTCATCCATGGGGCTATCATAGACTGGAGAAAGCCAGATCGCTGTGATCCCTAACTTTAGCTAGATAGTCTAGCTTACTGGTAATCCCAGGTAAATCACCAATCCCATCTCCATTGCTATCCTTAAAACTTTTTGGATAGACCTGATAAACAACGGCATTGTGCCACCATTTTTTTCTTGCATCTTTTTTTACCTCTATTTAAACATTGACTTTACTCCATCATAGACCTTTTATCAAAATTATGCAAGCGTTTGCTTTATCTTTTTTTCTCACTTTTTGAACTCTCTAGTTTCTAATCTTCCATTTTTATATATAATAGAGCTCAGAGGTAAAAAAATGAAAAAACAAGCTTTTAGTTCTGAACAATATTTAAATCTACAACGCGACCATATCTTGGAGCGCATCAACCAATTTGACGGCAAACTCTACTTGGAGTTTGGTGGCAAAATGTTAGAAGATTTCCACGCTGCTCGTGTCCTTCCTGGATATGAACCAGATAACAAAATCAAACTCTTACAAGAATTGAAGGAGCAAGTTGAGGTTGTTATCGCTATTAACGCTAGCAATATCGAGCACTCAAAAGCTCGTGGAGACTTGGGCATTTCTTATGACCAAGAAGTGCTTCGTTTGATCGATAAATTCAATGAACTCGGTATCTTTGTTGGTTCAGTTGTCATTACTCAATATGCAGGCCAACCGGCAGCTGATGCCTTCCGTAATCAATTAGAGAAAAATGGTATCGACTCTTATCTCCACTACCCTATCAAGGGGTATCCGACAGATATGGATCACATCATTTCTCCTGAAGGTATGGGGAAAAACGACTATATCAAAACTAGTCGTAACTTGATTGTCGTGACTGCTCCTGGGCCTGGTTCAGGTAAGTTGGCAACTTGTATGTCTAACATGTACCACGACCAAATCAATGGTATCAAGTCTGGTTATGCCAAATTTGAAACCTTCCCAGTTTGGAATCTCCCACTTCATCATCCAGTAAACTTAGCTTATGAAGCTGCTACAGCAGACCTAGATGATGTCAACATGATTGACCCATTCCATCTCCAAACTTATGGAGAAACCACAGTCAACTACAACCGCGACATTGAAATTTTCCCTGTCCTTAAGCGTATGCTGGAACGTATCTTGGGTGAGTCTCCTTATGCATCTCCAACTGACATGGGTGTCAATATGGTTGGTTTTGCAATCACTGATAACGACGCTGCCATTGAAGCATCTAAACAGGAAATTATCCGTCGCTACTATCAGACAGTTCTTGACTTTCAAAGCTGAAAAAGGTTGGAGAAACTGCTGTGAAGAAAGATTGAGTTGCTCATGAATGACCTAGGGTATCACACCAGCTGACCGAAAGGTTGCTGTTGCCGCACGTCAAAAAGCAGAAGAAACAGGCGGACCTGCTCTAGCTCTTGAATTACCTTCTGGTGAAATCGTTACTGGTAAGAACTCAGAACTCTTTGGTCCAACAGCCGCTGCTTTGATCAATGCAATCAAGAAATCAGCTAACATTGATGCTGAAACAAAATTAATTGAACCAGAAGTGGTGAAACCAATCCAAGGTTTGAAAATCAATCACTTGGGCAGCCGTAACCCTCGACTCCACTCAAATGAAATCCTCATCGCTCTTGCTATCACAGCAATGCAGAATCCTGATGCAGATCGTGCCATGAAAGAACTCGGAAATCTCAAAGGAAGCGAAGCTCACTCTACGATTATCCTAACAGACGAAGACAAAAATGTTCTTCGCAAACTAGGAATCAATGTAACCTTTGATCCTTACTACCAATACGATCGTTTGTATCGCAAGTAAAAATACGACACTCACTCCTCTTAGAGTTGGATCCTTATCATCCAGCTCTTAGAGTTTTTTTATATCTTGCAAGTCTTTCCACAAGCATATCTTTCAAAAAAAGAATTCTCATTTTAATAGAAACTGAGATAACATTTAATTTTAGATTTATTTCTAATGAATCCTTAAAAGGAGTGATACTCAATGAAAAATCAAAAGAGCACTAAAACTAGGTCAAAGACTCTGAGTTTGAGATACGGCAAGAAGCTGACGTTTTGATGCGACGGTTCTGAAGAGACGTTGTCGAAGAGTATGAATCAATCCTCTTCAATCTCGACTGAACTACCTTCGAGTTTGATCGTCTACAAAATAAAGTGAAAGACTGACTGCGTCACTCTTATCTAGAACCTCAAAAGCGATGCTTGAGATCATCTACCTAAGACACTAGTTTGGTCATTGATTTTCATTAAGTATACAAAAAGTGAACAAGACAGCATTCTGATTTTTCCAGAAAAACTATTTTAGTTCACTTTTGTTTATGATTTATTCTACTCGTTACTGACTTAGCAAGGTTACGTGGTTTGTCCACATCGAGTCCACGGTGTAGGGTTGCAAAAGTAAGCGACCAATTGTGTTGGTACGACCATTGAGATTGGTGAGAGGTAAGGGTGGACGGTCGTAAGAACGATATCGTCTGTATCTTTGGCAACATTTTCTTCTGCAATTGTGAGGACCTTAGCTCCACGTGCTGCCACTTCTTGGATATTTCCGCGAGTGTGGTTTAGCAAGAACTGGGTCTGACAAGAGGGCCAAGACAGGTGTTCCTTCTTCAATCAAGGCAATAGTTCCGTGCTTGAGCTCTCCAGCCGCAAAACCTTCACATTGGATGTAAGAAATCTCTTTGAGCTTGAGACTGGCTTCCATGGCTACATAGTAATCTTGACCACGTCCGATGTAAAAGGCGTTGCGTGTTGTTTCAAGAAGATCACGGACTTTTGCTATCAATCGATTTCTTTTCTCTGAAAGGGTTGATTCGATAGACTGAGCCACGATAGACAATTCATGAACCAAATCGAAAGCTTTGGCTTTTTCATTGCCATTTGCTTCACCAACCGCTTTTGCAAGGAAGGCAAGAGCTGCGATTTGGGCTGTATAAGCCTTTAGTTGAAGCTACGGCAATTTCAGGACCTGCATGAAGCAACATAGTATGGTTGGCTTCACGAGAAAGAGTTGAACCTGGCACGTTTGTCACTGTCAAGCTTGGAATTCCCATTTCATTGGCCTTAACCAAAACCTGACGGCTATCAGCTGTTTCACCAGATTGGCTGATAAAGATGAAAAGTGGTTTCTTGCTGAGAAGTGGCATGCCATAGCCCCACTCAGAGGAGATACCAAGTTCAACTGGCGTATCTGTCAATTCTTCCAACATCTTCTTAGAAGCAAATCCTGCATGGTAAGAAGTCCCAGCTGCGAGAATGTAGATGCGGTCTGCGTCTTGAACAGCCTTGATGATAGCTGGATCTACGACAACTTGACCAGCCTCATCTGTGTAGGCTTGGATCAACTTACGCATCACCGTTGGTTGCTCATCAATTTCCTTGAGCATGTAGTAAGGATAAGTTCCCTTACCGATATCAGATAAGTCAAGCTCGGCAGTATAACTAGCACGCTCACGGCTGTTACCATCATAGTCTTGCACTTCAACGCTATCAGCTTTTACGATTACCAACTCTTGGTCATGGATTTCCATGTATTGGTTAGTTTCACGAATCATAGCCATGGCATCTGAGCAGACCATGTTGTAGCCTTCTCCAAGACCAATCAAGAGTGGTGATTTGTTCTTGGCCACGTAGATGACATCTGGATTTTCAGAGTCGATCAAGGCAAAGGCATAAGAACCACGGATGATGTGAAGAGCTTTTTTGAAGGCTTCAAGTACTGACAATCCGTCTTCTTCCGCAAATTTACCAATCAAGTGAACGGCGATTTCAGTATCTGTTTGTCCCTTGAAGTGGTGACCTGCAAGGTATTCTTCCTTGATTTCAAGGTAGTTTTCAATCACCCCGTTGTGCACCAAGACAAAACGTCCTGTCTCAGAGCGGTGTGGGTGAGCATTGTCTTCTGTTGGTTTCCCGTGAGTCGCCCAACGAGTATGTCCGATACCAGTTGTTCCCTCAACACCAGCAGTTTTAGCAGATAATTCTGCGATACGACCAACCGCCTTCACTAAATGGTTTTCAGCACCACCTAGGACAAAAATTCCCGCAGAATCATAGCCACGGTATTCGAGCTTTTCAAGCCCTTGAATCAAAATATCAGTTGCATTTGTGTTTCCAACAACACCAACAATTCCACACATAGTATATACGACACAGGCTAGCTGTGCTTTCCCCTTAAAATTGGTATAGTCTAATTCTCGCTTTTGCAGAATCAGCAAAAACAGTATATACTTGTTTCTTTCACTTGTCAAGAATAAAAATTGGTATAGCCTAATTCTACTGATCCCACATGCTAAAAATCTATCATATTTCGCCTAAAGCAAGTATTTAAAAAGGGCTCTATCGCCCTTAATAACTACTATTTTGTAGCAAGCTTGTCTGCTTCTACTACTTCTTGAAAGGTTTTTTGATAATTTACTTTAATCGTCATTGTCATGTGAGAGTCCTCGTTTCTTTTTGATGAACCCAGTATAAAATCCCTTCCTAAAACATAGCTTATATTTTCCTTAGAAAAAACTAAAAGTAACTTGTGACTCAATGAAAACGAAAGAGCAAACTAGAAAGCTAGTCACAGCTTTCTCAAAGCACTGCTTTCAGCTTTACCAGATAGACTAAGACCTCGTTTGGAACGATGTTTGAAGGTTTATACATTCAATGAATAATTTATCAGAATCCCTTACCTGAGAATCCCTCATACAAAAAGAGCGTTATCGCTCTTTTACTTAGTATTTAGGAGAAGGTGCTTGCTCCTGTTGAAACGTTTTTTTGGTAATTTACTTTTAATCGTCATTGTCATGTGAGAGTCCTCGTTTTCTTTTTGATGACTCTAGTATAGGCAATAACCCTAAAAAAGCAAACTTAAGATTTTCTTAGAGAAAGCTTATACTCAATGAAAAATCAAAGAGCAAACTAGGAAAACTAGTCGCAGGTTGCTCAAAAACACCGTTTTGAGGTTGTGGGATAGAACGTGACGAGAGTCAGTAACACATATACGGCAAGGCGACGTTGACGTGGTTTGAAGAGATTTTTGAAGAGTATTAATCTAAATGTTCTTTCTTTTTCTAGATTTAGGGCAATCATATGCCACTCTGGATCCTCCTGCCAGTTAGGAAGGAGCTGATATAGCTAGCCACCTTACGTGCTTCTTCAAGTATTGGAAAATCCTCGATAATATCAGCCACTTGAAACTCTGGTAGACCTGACTGTCTGGTTCCAAAAAAATCTCACCCGAACCACGCATTTTTCAAATCTTCTTCTGCAAGGACAAATCCATTAGTCGTTTCCGTCATGATGCGCATGCGATCCTTTTCCAGAGTCAGTTTTGGGATTGGCCACAAGTACCGCATAGGACTGCTTATCCCCACGACCGACACGACCTCTGAGCTGATGAAGCTGACTAAGTCCGAAACGGTCAGCATCCATGATAATCATGACTGTCGCATTTGGCACATTGACCCCAACCTCGATAACCGTTGTCGAAACCAGAATATCTGTCTTTCTCTCTTTGAAATCCTGCATAATCTGGTCTTTTTCATCACTCTTCATCTTACCGTGTAAGAGAGCAACTTTTGCTTTTTCTGCAAAATGAGCCGTCAATTCTTCCGATAAAGCAATAGCATTTTTAAGATCCAGGGCTTCAGATTCTTCAATCAAGGGAGAAATGACATAGGCTTGAGAGCCTTTTTGAATCTCACTCTCCAACCAAGTCAAGACCTGTGGGCAGTTGTTCATGCTTGATCCAGCGAGTTACGATTGGTTTTCGTCCCGCTGGCATCTGGTCAATAATGGAAACATCCATATCTCCAAAGGCGGTGATGGCTAAGGTTCGTGGAATCGGAGTTGCCGTCATCATGAGGACATCTGGATTTTCTCCTTTTTCACGTAAAATACGCCTTTGTCCCACACCAAAACGGTGTTGCTCGTCGATGATAATCAAACCGAGTTTAGCATAGTCCACCCCATCCTGTATCAGAGCATGAGTTCCGATAATCACATCAACCTCGCCCTTAGCAATCGTTTCCAAAACCGTGCGTTTTTCTGCAGCTTTTAATGAACCTGTTAGGAGAGCTAGTTTCAAATCAGGAAAGAGACTTTCTAGACTTTCAAAATGCTGCTCTGCAAGAATCTCTGTTGGAACCATGAGGGCAGCCTGATAACCAGCCGTTACAGCTGCGTACATCGCTAGACCTGCTACCACTGTTTTCCCACTACCAACATCCCCTTGCAAGAGTCGATTCATGTGATGGTCCGACTTCATATCGGTCAGGATTTCTTGCAGGCTCTTTTCTTGTGCTTGGGTCAAAGCAAAAGGTAACTTTTCTTTAACCGCAGTTAGTTTTTTTCCTGGGACCAATTCAGGACCAGACCACTTCCATCAACCTTATTTTCAGACTTGAGGGTCTGTAATTGCATTTGGAAATAGAAAAAGTTCCTCAAACTTGATTCGACGGAGAGCCTGCTTTGTATTCTGCCAAATCCTTAGGAAAATGCATGGCACGAACAGCCTGACAGCGAGACATGAGTTTGTATTTATCTAGCAAGGACTGAGGGAGATTTTCCTCTATCAAGAGATCTAGCCCCTGATCAAAGGCGGTTTTAATGACCTTAACAAGGCTTGCTTGACTAACTCCTTGTGCGAGACGATAGACAGGTTGAAGGTCATCCTCCACTTGGGCTAAAACCTTCATCCCTGTGAGACTAGCCTTGGCGCGATCCCACTTACCAAAAACGGCTAGAGTCGCTCCTAGCTCAATCTTGTCAGCCAGGTAGGGTTGGTTAAAGAAGTTCACTGAAAACACAACCTCTCCCTGCTTGAGGCTAAAAGCGTAGGCGATTGCGCTTAAAAACCATAATACTGAACACTAGCTGGTGTTACTACCTGACCAGATAGGACAGCCTTTTTCACCATCTTCTAGTTCTAGCACCTGCTTGGTCTTAAAATCTTCATAACGGAAAGGAAAGTAGAGCAAGAGATCTTGCAGGTTTTCGATTCCTAGTTTTGGCATATTTTTCTGCTGATTTTGGTCCCACACCAGGCAAGACATGCAAGGGTTGGTGTAAATTCATGCTACTCTCCTTTCCTTCTTTCTTTTAATGATATTCTCTCGGAACTCGATCACTGAGGAGGCAAACCACCTCATAATTGATGGTTCCTCGGTAAACTGCTACATCTGTTGCAGTAATCTCCTTGTCACCGTTTGAGCCAATCAAGGTTACCTTGGTACCCAATGGATAAAGCTTAGGCAAACGAACCGTGATTTGGTCCATGGATACACGTCCTACGATGGGGCACAATTGTCCATCCACCAGAACTGAGAAATTCTGCATATCTCGTGTCCAACCATCTGCATAACCTATCGGTACCGTTGCAATGACTTGCTCACCGTTTGCTTGATAAGTTGCTCCGTAACCCATACAAGCCCCAGCTGGGACTGTTTTGACATGAACGATGGCTGACTCCAAGGTCAAAGGCTGGTTTTTAGTTCATAAGGCAATTCCAAAACTTGTCCACTTGGATTGAGACCATACATGGAATCTCCCATGCGAACAGCATTGAAAAATAGTTTCCGCATGCCATAGAGTCGTTGCGGAGTTACTAGCATGGACTAGTTCTGGTACTTCTTGCAAGCCAGCAAGTATTTCCCTTGAAACACTCTAACTGTTGCTTAAAAATAGCTATCCGACTCTTCATCAGCAGTTGCAAAGTGCGTAAAGATTCCCTCAACATTTGCTCCATGTTCCTTGAGTAAAGTTTGAGCTTTGTGCTGCCTCGCTTGCACTTCTAAAACCAATTCGTCCCATACCTGAGTCAATTTTAAGGTGAACGGTTAAACCTGATAAGTCTGACTCTGTAGCTATGAGTTTCTGGATCCATTCCAATCCCAGCCACTGTCAAGGTAATATCAAAAGTCCTTAGCCAATGAAAGAGATTCAACCTCAGATACTCCCAAAATAAGAATCTTCTTAGAAATTCCTGCTTGACGGAGTTCGATGGGCTTCATCGATATTAGAAACGCAAAAACCATCGACATCATCCTGGATAGCCGTAGCAACAGCTACCGCTCCGTGTCCCATAGGCATTGGCTTTTCACAACCGCCCATTTTGAGGGTATCTTTGGGGAATGTGCTCCCATTTGTTGGATATTGTAGCGAATAGCACCCTAGATCGATGAGGGCCTTGGTTGGTCTATGTGGACTAGTTTTCATAATCTTCCTCCAAAAATAACACTAGCTGTCACAAACTGATCTGTATGGCTGATCGATAGCCAAACTTTTCCTGAAAAACGGGGATTTGCTGAAGTAGGGAGCCCCTCTCTCATTGTTCAAAACTTCCAAATCCTGAAAAGCCCTAGCTTTCCAATACCCGTTCCCATAGCCTTTGAAAAAGCCTCTTTAGCTGACCAACGACCAGCCAAATACTCAATCTGTCTACGACCTTTGAGACTGGCAAAACGCTCCATTTCCTTGTCTGTCAAGACACGCCGTGCAAAGCCTTCTCTTTTTTCAACTGCATTTTGTATAGAAGCTAATTCTTCGATATCGATTCCGTGTCCAACTATCATTTTCGTCAAAAGGAGTTGAGATACCCCCAACTCCATCCTTTTCACTTATTTTGTTAAGGTAGTATAGATTTCTTCTACCAAGGCTACTGTATTTTCCCATCCTAGACATGGGTCTGTAATAGAACAACCAAAGATTTCTGGTTGATTTTGGCGACCATCTGCTAAGTAGGATTCAATCATGAAACCTCGAACTGTTTTCTTAATCTTTTCATTCCAGTCACGGTTGAGCAGAGCTTGGCGAACAATTCGAACTTGCTCCATATATTGCTTGCCTGAATTATCATGGTTAGTATCAATCATGATAAAAGGGATTTTCAAGCCCCATAGACTCGTAACGGCCCGATAGCATTTAAGAGAGTTTCATAGTAGAAGTTTTGGTTCATTTTTCCCATATTCATTCATAGCTCCACGAAGGATAACGTGAGCTAGGGGATTACCCTGAAGTCTCAACTTCTTGTCCATGGTAAAGAAATGTTTGCTTGTTTTGTGCAGCATAGATGGCATTAAACATAACAGACAGATTTCCAGAGGTTGGATTTTTCATACCCCACTGGTGCATCAATCCCTGAAGCTACAAAACGGTGTTCCTGGTCTTCTACTGAACGTGCACCCACGGCATGGTAGCTCACCAAGTCGTCAACCAAGACTAGATTGGATGGATAAAGCATTTCATCTGCTGTAGTCAATCCAGTTTCTGTAATAACACGATAATGAAGCTGACGAACAGCCTGCAAACCATTAATCAAACTTGGTGCTTTAGAAGTATCTGGCTGATGAACCAAACCCTTGTAGCCATCTCCATTGGTTCGTGGCTTGGCTGTGTAAACACGCATGACCATGAAAAATCTTATCCGCAACTTTCTTCTGCAAGTCTGCTAAACGACGAGCATACTCAAGAACTGCTTCTTCATTATCAGACGAACAAGGACCAATGACCAAAAGGATACGGTCATCCTTACCAGATAGAATATCAGCCAGTTCTTGGTCTCGGCTTTCCTTATGTTGCAAGGCTTCTGCAGACAGCTGTGTTTCCGCCTTAATCGCTTCAATATCGATTTCTTGACCTTTTTCAATAAATGCCATACTATTCTCCTAGTCTTTGGTAGATTTCGCGAACAAGAGCTTCAGTATTTTTCCCATCCTAGACATGGATCGGTGATAGATTTCCCAAAAGACCTCTGGTTCATTTTTGACGACCGTCTTCTAGATAAGACTCAATCATGAAACCACGGACATATTTTTTAATCTTTTCATTCCAGTCGCGGTTAATCAAGGTCTGACGTACGATACGAATCTGATCCATATACTGCTTACCTGAGTTGTCATGGTTGGTATCAATGATGATAAATGGATTTTCAAGCCCCATCTTTTCATACTGGGCAATGGTATCCATCAAATTATCATAGTAGTAGTTAGGAATGTTTTTCCCGTATTCATTGAGGGCACCACGGAGAATGGCATGGGATAGAGGATTTCCAGTAGTTTTCGACTTCTTTCCCTAGGAAAAAGGAAACTTTGTTTGTTTTGAGCTGCATAAATACCGTTGAACATGACATTGAGATTTCCAGACGTTGGATTTTTAAAACCTGTCGCAAAATCTGCTCCACTAGCTACAAAACGGTGTTGTTGGTCTTCAACCGAACGAGCTCCAACTGCCATATAAGAAATCAAGTCATCTACCAAAGGAAGGTTTTCTGGGTACAACATTTCATCCGCTGTCGTCATTCCTGTTTCAGAAATAACACGGTAGTGCAGATGACGAACCGCCTTGATCCCATTGATGAGACTAGGTGCTTCTTTGGCATTTGGTTGGTGAATCAAGCCCTTATATCCATCACCATTAGTACGTGGTTTAGCAGTGTAGACGCGCATCACCATAAAGACGCGATCTTTGACTTCTTCTTGCAGTTTTGACAAACGCTTAGCATACTCAAGAACTGCTTCTTCATTGTCAGATGAACACGGACCAATCACCAACAAAATGCGCTGATCTTCACCACGAATAATCGCTTCAAGTTCTTGATCACGTTGTTGTTTATTGGCCCAGTGCTTGTCCTTCTAATTTAGACAAACTACGAACTTCTTCAATATTAATTTTTAGGGCTTTTTGGCTGTAAATACCATGATTCATCCTCCTTATAAAGCAAACGGACGCCAAGCTGAAAATTCACTTTTTCACTAGGCATCCGCCTGAAAATTAGTCATTCTTAATGTCGTTTACCGTGACAGTTTTTGAATTTCTTACCAGAACCACATGGGCACAAGTCGTTACGCTTAACTTGGCTAAGATCCAAATCTGCAGGAAGCTCAGTCTGTTGCGCAGCAATATTACGAGTAGCTGTCGTACTGATATGACGCTCTGCTTTGTGGTCGTTCTTGTTCATGAATTTGTGCTTTCATCATCAAAGCGAGTCACATCAAACTCAATGGAACCAATCATATCATTAAACATACGGAAGCCTTCTGCTTGATACTCAACGACAGGGTTATTCTGAGCATAACCACGGAGACCAACAGCATTACGCAACTGATCAAGAGCATCGATATGGTCTGTCCACTTGTTGTCTACAACACGTAGAATCAAGACTTTTTGGAATTCTTTAACAGCTTCCTCATCACGAAGCTTAGCAACTTGGCTATCGTAGACTTTCAAGGCACGTTGGTAAAGTTCATCTTTGATCGCTTGGTCTGACAAACCTTCTAGGGTCTGAAAGTGAAATTGAATCTTCTGGAAGCAAGTTGTATCTTGCAAAAATTCAAGATAGCTTCTAGTTTTTTTCATCTTGTTTAGCACGCGCATGATTATCAACAACACGATTAATAGTGCGTTTAATCATTGCATGAATCTCAGGAGCCAAGTCACGATCAGCAGTGATGACATCGTAACGTTGTGAGTAGATAATCTCACGTTGCTCACGCATGACATCATCGTATTGAAGGACTTGTTTACGTGTGTCGTAGTTGTTTCCTTCAACACGTTTTTGTGCTGCTTCAACCTGACGTGTCAACATACGAGATTTGATCGCTTCGTCTGACATATTGAGACGTTCAAAGACACCCTTCAAGCGCTCTGAACCGAAACGTTTCATCAAATCATCTTCAAGAGAAAGGTAGAATTGTGACTCCCCTGGGATCTCCCTTGACGTCCTGAACGTCCACGAAGCTGGTTATCGATACGACGACTTTCATGGCGTTCTGTACCAATGACACAAAGTCCACCAAGTTCACGAACACCTTCACCAAGCTTAATATCAGTACCACGACCGGCCATGTTGGTCGCGATTGTAACTGCACCACGTTGACCAGCATTCATGATGATTTGAGCTTCTTTGTAGTGGTTCTTGGCATTCAATACTTCGTGAGGAACACCTGCAGCTACCAATTTTTTAGAAATATAATCACTGGTTTCAACGGCAACCGTACCAACCAAGACAGGTTGACCTTTTTGGTAGCGAGCTTTTACATCTTCGACAACAGCCTTAAATTTTAGCTTCAAGACTAGCAAAGAGTAAGGTCTGGATGGTCGATACGTTGAACAGGACGGTTTGTTGGAATCGGAATAACACGAATGTTGTAAATTTCACGGAATTCTTCTTCCTCAGTCTTACCTGTACCCGTCATACCAGACAATTTCTTATACATACGGAAGAGGTTTTGGTAAGTGATTGAGGCAGATGTCTTGGTTTCATCCTGGATTGGCACACCTTCTTTTGCTTCAATAGCTTGGTGCAATCCATCAGAATAACGACGACCTTCCATGGTACGACCTGTAAATTGGTCGACAATCAAGATTTCCTGCTCTTCGCTGACCACATAGTCAATATCAAGAATCATGATGTAGTTAGCACGAAGGGCATTGTCGATAAAGTGAGTCAAGGCTACGTTTTCGATATCGTAGAGATTTTCTAGTTTGAAGTAGCTTTCAGCCTTGTCAATACCAGAATCAGATAGACCAATTGTCTTAGACTGAATATCAATGATATAGTCATCCTTATCCAAAGACTTCACAAAATGGTCAGCCATATGGTAGAGTTGGCTGGTTTCAACTGCATTGGCTCCTGAAACGATCAAAGGAGTACGAGCTTCGTCGATCAAGATTGAGTCAACCTCATCGACCAAGGCGTAGTTGAGTGGACGTTGAACCATATTTTCAGCACGAACGACCATGTTATCACGAAGATAATCGAAACCAATCTCTGAGTTTGTTGAATAAGTGATATCACACTCATAGCTTCTTTTTTTCTCCATTGGAGATTTTGGCTGCCAAGTTGATCCCTACTGACAAACCAAGCCATGAGTACAACTCACCCATCTCAGTCGCGTCACGTTCTGATAGGTACTCATTGACCGTAACTACGTGTACACCTTTTACCTGAAAGGGCGTTAAGGTATACTGGCATAGTCGCTGTCAAGGTTTTCCCCTCACCAGTACGCATCTCAGGAACGTCACCATGGTGAAGAACGATTCCCCCCATAACCTGAACCTTATACGGGAAAAGACCAAGAACACGCTTAGCTCCCTCGCGTACAACAGCAAACGCCTCATACAAAAGTTGGTCAAGAGTCTCACCATTTTGATAGCGTTGTTTGAATTCTTCTGTTTTTGCTTGCAATTGCTCGTCTGTTAACGCAGCCATTTCATCTTCATATCTTAAGACTTTGTCCGCCATCTTTTCCAAGCGACGGAGTTCGCCTTTATCATTTTCGATGATTGTTTTTAGTAAATTTGCCATTTTTTTCCTTACTTTAAATTCTGAATATTTTAGAATGTTCTTTTTATTGTAGCATATTTGCCCAATTTTTTCAAGAAATATTCCGTTTTCCCTTAGAGCAAAAAAAGGGCTAATCATCAAGATTAGTTCCCTTTAAAATTCCTACTCTTAGCTTCATTTTTCTCCCTAATTTGAACTTCTACTTAACTTAGCATTGAGAAACGAATCATCTTCAGTTATTAGACAAGAATTTCCTCAGTTCTCTCAAGGAAGATTAGCCTTCTTCTTTTTCCAACTTCAGTTTTTTTCATAAATTTTTAGACCAGTATAAACTATCCAGTCATTGAGTAAGGATAAAAAGGACTAAAACTATCCATATCAACCACCTAGCTAGATCCTTGGGCTCTAGTAAAATAAAATTAAATAAGATTAGCGAAAAAAAGAGTAAAAGCTAGACTAAACAAGGCCATGAGAGGTAAATAAATCCAGTAAAAAATAGTAAAGGAATGAAAAGTGCTTACTTCCTGGTTGTACCTTCCTTTGCCAACTAAAAAAAGTAAAAAAATAGGGCACTAAAACTCAGCAATTGTAGCAACTTCTCCATCTCCTCACCTCCAGAACTGTTTCCTATTTTTATTATAGCAAAAAGACCTGGAAAGTAGTTTCCAGATCTTGTAATTCTTAGAAAATAAACAGCCAGTCTACTGTTTTGATGTAGAAGTACTAAAATCAACCTTTGGAGCCGTCTTGGCTTCTTCGCTTTCTTTTGAAGGTTTCTGCTTCTTTAAAGTTCATCATATTAGCAAAGAGAACAGTTGGGAAGCTTCTTAATTTTTTTGATTGTAGTCAGTTGCTGCCTGGTTGTAATCCTTGCGAGCTACAAAAATACGATTTTTCGCTTCCAGCCAACTCCGTCATGAGTTGTTCCACATTTTGATTGCTCTTAAGTTCAGGATAGTTCTCCGTCAACACAAGCAGGCGTGAAATAGCTGAACTCAACTCACCTTGAGCCTCTTGGTTTTCCTTTGAAGTAACAGAGCCATTCCCAATTTTTGCACGTGCTTCTGCAATCTGGGTAAAGACCTCTGTCTCATGGTTCATTTGTCCCTTTACAGACTCTACCAGATTTTCCAATCAAGTCTGAACGACGTTGAAGGGCTGTCGCTACATTTGCTTGAGCTTGTTCTACCTTGGTCTGTTCGGAGACAAGACCGTTATAAGTACCTACGACCGAGCAACCTCCCAGCAAGATAATTGCTAGTAAAATGCTCAATACATAAATGATTCCTTTATTTTTCATATCTAAACCTACTCATTTCTTTAAATTTCAACACTAAAGACAGAATTACCAATCATCGGATGAACCTCCACCATCAAAGCCTCCGCCGTCCCAGCTACTAGAAGAATCTGAGCCTGAGTCGGACCAAGATGAACCCGAATCGGATGAGTCACTAAACCACCAGCCGCCGTCAGAGGAGTCTCCTCCTCCGCCACCTCTACCTCTGATAATGGCAATAATGACTCCAATGAAATATATTACCGTCAGGAACATAAAGAAATCTTTTATGGGGTCATTTTTTTGTCGGCGACTTTGATGAATCGCTTCTATTTCTCGATTAGATTTTTACCCACTGATGCTATCGGAGTAACGTCTGATTTTTGCAGAAGCATCTGCAAATGACGTATCATCAGATGAAAAGGTTCCAGTTCCCTTATAAAACTGATTATCCAAACCTTTGGCAATCGCTAGAATTCCCTTACTATAGTCCCCATTTTTAAAATCTGTACGACTGGCTGCCAACAATTGCTTGGTTTGATAGTCCGTTATTCTAATTGCGGTATTATTACTGGTTTCAATTCTTGATTTACGATCTTGAACAGCTACCACAATCAAACTTCCAAAATTATCTCCTGAATAACCTACCTTCCAGGCTCTAGCCGTCTCATTAGCGACCGTTTCAATGCTTTCTCCTTCAAGACTATCTACGATATAGACACCCACTTGAAGCTTTTCTGCCTTTTTACTATTGGCTTCATTCAAATCACGAATTTGTGTGATAGTGTCCTCTGTCAAATAATGATTTGGATCGTAGATACCATAGTCTGGTTTTTCAGGTGCAGTGAATGCTGATAGGAAGAGAAATACCATCAGCAATCCAAGCAGACGCGCCAAGAAAAGGATTCTTTAAACAATCTATATTTTTTTCATAATAACCTCCTGTTCAAGGAAAAATTGTTTAGAGAATTATAGCATTTTGATTTTTACAAAAGAAAGTACATTTTCATTACAAATCTATGACAAGAATCAAGAAAAATGATGTTGTTTTGATGACAAATCGGACTCTCTAAGCTGCATTTTAAAAATGATCCTTTCATTCAAGCCCAACTTTTTACATTAAAGAAACTAAAAATCTACTGCAATATTTTTAACGCTCATCTACCTTCATTTCATTTTGATTGTTCTTTCCTTACATCATTCTGCTCAATTAAGTCAGCACCAAATTTAACATACACTAAGTCCTTAGCTAAGATTTCACAGCATAAACTAATTTTATGAATTTCGGCCTAATATTTTTCCTTTTTTTAGTATAAAATCTCTCACTACAAATATATGTTTCATCTATCCTAGTATCTCAATTATCTATTCACATGCTTTTTATAGTGAAAATCTTTCTACATCCTACGCGATAATCTATCTCAAAATAATAATAATAATGATCTCTGCCATCTTTGGCATTTTCCTTGTTTAAGACAAAGTAGTTCTTTTTGGTTGATGGCATGGTTCGTAGAATGTCATCAATCAGGAAAAGTCAGGGTACATTCATGGCAGAGTATTTTTGGAAATCTTCTTCAAAACGAATGTAGTCATCTGAGAAATAATCCATCTGCAATTTATTTTCATATAGCTCTTTTCTAGTCATGAACTTCCTCCTGACATAAAGTTGAATTGTGAGAATATCATCTACCCTTATCAATCTATAGCCCTCATCCGTTTTAACAGAGATTTCTTGAGGAGATAATTCTCTTACTTCACCCAATATCATGCTTTTATGATTTTTCTCCTTGACCACAAAAAGAGCCTTTTAGTCGTCCGACGTAGAGCTGGGAAAAGTAACAACAACTTTCTCAACTGGATTCAAATCAGTCGATAAATCGACACGATTTTTTTCTTCACTGAGTGAACTCGTATGCTCCGATAAGAAAAAATCCCATCCACTTCTGCATTCCTGGATCCTGGTAGTCCCTCGCGGATTGAAAAGGGCAAAGTAAGAACGATCAATCATTTTGAGTCCATCTAATCCTCCAGCAGAATGCCCTCCGATCAGCTTACTTCTGGCAATACTTCTCGATGCATCCTCTAAGGCAGTCGCCTTCAAGAGAAAGTAAATCCGAGTGTTCTCGAATAGAATCAATGGCAGTCTGGAGCCTTTCTTCTTTTTCTAGCTTATCAACATCATCAAAAAGGGAAATCAAAGCAAAGGATTCGTCCACAAATCCTGAATAACTAACGGCAACACTCCTAACAGCACCCAGAAGTGTATTTGCTATGGAATAATTTCAATACATAGCTGACCAAAAGACTGGTGCTATTGGTCGGCTCAATCTTCATCTGGGTATGGATGGAGCGTTTTTGTTCCTGCTTAGAAAAACCCAAGATGAATAGATACCACTGTCGCCTTTTTACTAGCTCTTCGAAGCCTGATAGCCACCTGCTCAGCCATCTCTCGAGGTATAATTTCGATATCTCGCTGTTTGACATAATCTCTCGGTAAAAATTTTGCGAATTGCCTAACCATGAGATTTTTGGCTTATAGGGTTTATGAACATTACTCTCGTCAATCCCATTGGCATGAAACCATAAGCGAAGTCCAGCTTGACCAAGTTCCTTCTTCAGGGTCATCAGGATTGCTATTGGCTAATTCTTTAATCGAATAAATCCCCAAATTATTCAAGCGCTTCTCCATCCGATGTCCAATCCCCCAAAAAGTCGGTCATCTTTGGAATGGACCAGACCTTATCTTCCACATCTTGATAGGGACCAGTTGGCCCTCATAGTCGGTGTGTGCTTAGCTTCATTATCCAAGCCAGCTTAGCAAGCAGAGGATTGGCATTAGACATGCCTACCGTCGAGTAAATCCCCGTCTGCCGCCAGATATCCCTCTGGATACGAGCCGAAAGCATATCCAGCTTATCTTTGCGAGAAATCTGCTGGTCTGGGACAAAATAATTAAGTGAACTAGTCAGATCGATAAAAGCCTTCATCAATAGAGTAGGGATAAATATCATCTGGACTGCCATAATTCTGAAAAATACGCTGGATGTCCATATTGACCGCGATATACTTATCCATCCTAGGAGGGACAATGACGGTCACTCGAGCCCAATCTTCAATAAATTTCACATAGGCTGGATCTGTCCGCAAGCCTTGTTTCTTGGCATTGTAGTAGGAAAATTTACGCGTCTTAATATCAAAGGGCAGGTCATAAGCACGGCCTACATTTGCTTTCCCAAAGACCTTTTTAAACATAGGTGAGGAGGCAAGGATAAGTCCAACAGAATTATCCGCTCGACTCATGACACAAAGGGAGGTTTTGAGAGGATGAAAGTCCTCTTTCCACACACTCAACACTGGCATAAAAGGACTTCATATCGACAAAGGCAATATCACTTTTGGGCTCTCTGGAATAATCAAAGTAGCCCATAGCCTATCCCTCCATCGGTACAAAATTACCCACGATAATGCCTACAATCCGCGGATCTTCCTCATAGGAGATAAAAATATCCTTGTATTTAGGATTGATTGAGACCAGACGTAAGCCTTCTGCCTCTCGATAGACCCGCTTTGATATAGGTCTGGTTGTTGCAAACCACTGCATAGACAGCACCATCATAATCAAATCCAGTCTCTCGAATCAGAGCCACTGAACCATTTTGATACTTGGGTTCCATAGAATCCCCAGAGACCCAGGAAGCAAAATCGTGAGCTAGTTCCTCATTGAAGTAAACCGTATCAAAATTCCGATCATCATAAACCGAAGCTCCGATACCAGCTGACATGCGTTCATAGACATGATACTCGAAAAGTTTTTCTGGCATGGTTACCACCTTCTTAGCTTGTTCTTCTTGAACCAGGTTGCGAGCATAGACTACCACCTTTTCTTTCCCTTGGCTAGAGAGGCTATTATAGAGACGGACAATCTCAATTTGGGTGAAATAACCTTTTGGTACTTTTAAAATCTCTTCTAGTTGTGAAACCTTCTCTTTAGAAGGCTCCTTGACACCACGTTCCCAAGCCGAATAAGCCTGAAAACTAATGCCAAGCTGCTCTGCAATTTCCTTCTGTGTTAGCTTTAGCTCTTTTCTCCGAGCCTTAAGTTTTTCTGGTTGGTACATGACTTCCCTCCTAGTGTGATGCTTTCATCGAAGGTTGACTTTATTTTAAAAACTCAACCATTTTGGTTTAGTTTTATTATATAAAAAAAGCAGACGAATGTCTACTGGGAATGTTGAGTTTTGGCAAACGACTGATAATGATGATGCTATAGATTCCTTATCTCAAATACTGCCGTATGAATCCACTCGTTATGCATTTGAAAGTCATTTTCTATGATTTTACTAAAGGTGAAACCATTTTTTAAAAGCACTCTCTGAGAAGCCAGATTGCCCGTTGCCGTTCCTGCGATAATCTTATGTAAACCATAAGTAGTAAAGGCCTTGTCTAAAACGAGTTTAACCGCTTCGCTTGCATATCCTAAATTAGTAACATTTTCTCCAATCCTATATCCAAGTTCTGCTGTTTTTCTATCCTTCCCTAAAACACTTAAATTGATTCTTCCGACCATAATGCCTTGTACATCTCTAATAAGATGCATGTAGACATCATGATTCTCTTGTTCCCTTAACAATTCCCTTGTAATTTCTTTAAAACCTTCTAAGTCAAAATAGTGAGCTGGTCTAGGAGGTAAACTTCGCTCAAAATACTCCCGATTTTCTTTTTCAAAAGAATAAACATCTATGCTATTTTCTTCAGACATCAACTCTAAACTTATCATTGTAAACCATTTCCTATCATTCTCTAAACTCAAATTTACTCATGTTCACACAAAGTGACATTTACAAAAATTTAAAGAGATATCTTAATTTTTTTCATATCGTATCTACATTATAACACAACATACTATGAAGAAAAATAATATCCAAGGTTAAAACACATTTCACCTCATAAATTGCGACATACAGGAGCAACGCTTGCTAAACAAGCAGGAATGAGCTTAGAAGCTATTTCTGAAGCTCTAACACATAGTGACACAGTTACAACACAGATTTATGTAAATACTTCTAATGTAGTCCCTATGGCAGTCGGTGAATTTGCCTTAAAGTCTCTAAAACAATAAGGTGAAAATAAGGTAAACTTTGAGGTGAACTTTTCCAAAAAACATTAAAAAAGCACCCATGAGGGTAAACTCTTGAGTGCTTTTGAAACGTTGATATAATCGTATTGATTAACGTTTTGAGGCAACTGACTTTGTCAGATTGCAGCCACATTTGTAAGCGACTAAAGTCGCAACAACTGTGTCAATTGCACCAATTTAGTAAGAAAATTTAAAAAAGAACACCCCGAAAGGTGCTCTTTGTAAGTATAGTAATTCTTTCGAATTAACGTTTACTAAATTGTGATGCTTTACGAACTTTCTTAAGACCTGGTTTGGAAAGTATGGATTTCAGTTGGACTAAAAAAACAGCGTAATATAACGGCTTTTTCAGAACTATATCTACTAATTAATTTCATAAAATATGAATCATTATTTTTTTAAATAGGGGAATAGTTTGGGTCTGTAAGAATTAACTATACACTTACAAGGTTTTATTCTGATCGACTTTATAACTGTCTACGAAAAAGACAGAAATGAGAGATTGAGTGTGGGAAAAACTGTGAGGTGTAGTTTCAATACTTCTACTAATGCTTTTGCTTATATTTAATGCAAGTAAAATAGTCAATTCGTCCGAGCATTTCCTTCTCCATCTCCGTAGCAGAAAGTTGAGTTTATTTAACAAACTGATAAAATAATAGAGAAACTAATTATTTCGAGGCCAAATCATGAACCTATCAAACGTATTTCAAAAATTATCCCCAAATACTCCCATCTTACAAGCTACCTTTGGTCTGGAGCGCGAATCTCTACGAATCAATACTGAAGGCCGTGTCGCTCAAACGCCACACCCTGAAAAATTGGGTTCTCGCAGTTTCCATCCCTATATCCAGACAGATTATAGCGAACCTCAACTAGAGCTCATTACACCGGTAGCACAGTCGACCACGGAAGCTCGTCGCTTCCTCGGGGCCATCACCGATGTGGCTATTCGCTCAATGGATAAGTCAGAATATCTTTGGCCTTTATCCATGCCACCTGTGATTGTAGAAGAAGAGATTCAGATTGCCCAGTTGGAAAGTGACTACGAGTATCAATACCGAGTTGGTTTGGCAGAACGCTACGGCAAATTGCTCCAGTCCATATCTGGAATTCACTATAATTTTTGAACTCGGCAAAGATCTGACCCAGCAGCTCTTTGAAGTCGGTGACTATGACGATTTACTGACCTTCAAGAATGCCCTCTATCTCAAGTTAGCTCAGAACTTCTTGTGTTATCGCTGGCTCTTGACCTACCTTTACGGAGCAAGCCCGCTAGCAGAAAAAGGGTTTTTGACAGATGAAATTGGTTGCGTGCGGTCGATTCGTAACTCCAACTACGGCTATGTCAATGCCCCCGATGTTCACATTTCCTTCTCTTCACTGGAGCAATACGTGACCGACATCGAAAACGCTGTTGGAACTGGGCAACTGTCCTCTGAAAAGAATTTTACTCTGCCATCCGTTTACGCGGTGCTAAGACTAGCCGGGACTTTTTTTGACTAAGGGCATCTCCTATCTAGAGTTCCGCAACTTTGACCTCAACCCCTTTGAGCCACTGGCAATCAGCCAAGAAACACTGAGACCACCCACCTCTTTGCACTCGCACTCTTGTGGCTAGACGACATGGAGCAAGTCGACGAAGAATTGGCAGTAGCTGCTACTCTCAACAACCAAATCGCTCTCAGCCATCCCACACCACTTCCTAAAGAGGCTGACCCTAAACCTATCGTGACAGCCATGAAGGACATCGTCGCTCACTTTGGACTGGATGACTATTATAGCCAGCTTATCACTAAGGTGGAGGCTCTCTTCTTGATCCACGTTTGACCCTTTCTGGAAAAAAATAGCAGAGCAGGTTGAAGAAGGGTCCCTTGAAAAATTTGGCTAACAACAAGGACAGCTTTTCATGACTACGCTTGGACAGCACCTTATGCCCTCAAAGGCTATGAAAACATGGAACTCTCCACCCAAATGATTCTCTTTGACGCCATTCAGCTGGGCTTGAACGTAGAAATTTTAGATGAGGAAGACCAATTTCTCAAACTCTGGCATGGTGACCATGTGGAGTACATCAAAAAATGGCAACATGACATCCAAAAGATAACTACGTAATTCCACTGGCGCATGGCTAATAAGGTTGTGACCAAAAGATTTTTGGACAAGGCTGGTTTTCCAGTACCTGCGGGAGCAGAATTTTGCTAACAAGGACGATGCCTTGCGGTACTACGGACAAGTAGCCAACTCTGCTATTGTTGTCAAACCCAAATCCACCAACTTCGGTCTTGGCATTTCCATCTTCCAAGAGCCAGCTAGCCTTTCTGGCTATGAAAAAGCCCTAGACATCGCCTTTTCGGAAGATAGCCATGTGCTAGTCGAGGAGTTTGTGGCAGGGACCGAGTACCGTTTCTTTATCTTGGATGGAAAATGCGAGGCTGTCCTGCTCCGCGTCGCGGCAATGTCGTAGGCGACGGAAGCTCAAGCATCCGAGAATTGGTCGAAAAGAAAAACCAAGACCCTCTGCGTGGTCGCGACCATCGCTCACCTCTTGAAATCATCAATCTGGGTGATATTGAATTACTCATGTTGGAACAGCAGGGTTACACCTGATACAGTCTTGCCTAAAGGTAGACAAACCTTTCTGCGTGGTAATTCTAATATCTCAACTGGAGGCGACTCCATTGACATGACTGACCAGATGGGCGAGAGTTACAAACAACTAGCTGCCGATATGGCGACTGCTATGGGGGCTTGGGCCTGTGGAGTCGATTTGATTATCCCAGACTACACCAAGCCTGCTAGTAAGGAGCTCCAAATTGCACCTGTATCGAACTCAACTTCAATCCTGCCATGTACCTGCACGCCTATACTTACGTAGGGCCAGGACAACGTATCACACCGAAAAATTTTTACGGAAGTTGTTTGGAGATATGAGAATAAGCTCAGAGATTTTCTGAGCTTACTTTTTATATTTGATAAATGGTAAAAATATAGTGCAACAAAAAAACTCATAGAGCCCAATCTCGTGTAAACTGTAGTAACCACACTAAACAGAACACGGGAGAAATCTATAAGCTACCATCATATTACCATAATTGAGCGAATTAAGATAGAGACTTACCTAGAATTGGGTCTCAAACCCTGCCAAATAGCTAGAAAAATTAGGCGTTCACAAATCAACCTTCTCAAGAGAATTAAGTGTGGTAATGACACTTACTCTGCATAAACAGCACAAACACACAATGAACAATTGGCGAAGCAGAAGGGAAGAAAATCGAGTTAGACTCCTGTGAATTGAGTAGGAAATTAAAGAGCGATTACAATCTTCATGGTCTCCAGAACAAATTTGTAGTCGTTATCAACTTGAAAAATAGGTCCATGGTGTCCTTCAAAATCCAATTTGTAAAATTAAGCTAGAAAAAGCATCTCGTATTTTTGATACGAAATGCTTTTAATAAATGTAAATAAGTTTTAACGTTTACTAAATTGTGACGCTTTACGGGCCTTTTTTTCAAGCCTGGTTTTGGAAAGTATGGATTTCAGTCGGACTAAAAACAGCGTAATATCAAGGATTTTTCAGAACGATATCTACTGATTGATTTCATAAAATATGAATCAATAAATTATAAATAGGGGAATAGTTTAGGTCTGTAAGCATTAAAATAATACACCCAACTTTGGTCACCGTTTTTTAGTTATTCACTCTTTTTCAGATAGTGTTTTTAAAGTTATGATGTAAAATGCCGCAATTAAAACACTATACATCATAATTGGAGGATAGACAATTAAGGATAGAATCAATCCCACTCCTTTAATTATTAGGTCAGGTATCAATAACTTTCTATATTGTGCGGTAGCTCAAGTAATTCTTTCTGATCCATATTGGGTTTATCAATTACTTTATGTAAAACCAGTTGGCTACTGTTGAAGCAACAACTATTAATCCGTAAAAAGAGCTGTGCCGTATGGTTCATGAAATGACTACTAACGATTCCAGTAGCATAGGGCATAAATGAAACAAAAAATAAAAGATACAAATTCCACCAAACAATTTGTGGGGAAATTCTCTCAACCTTTTCCCCATAATGTGTTTAGCGCCATCCATAACAGATCCCAACCAGAAAAAGGAAAGAAAAATAAGCAAAGAAATTTTTGCCGTAAATCCCAAAAAGCTTGAAGACTTGGTGTCGTTGGCTTTTTCTAACTCTAAAATCAAAATGGTCATAATAATTGCTATAACAGCATCTGTCAATGCAATTAATCTATCTTTCTTCATCAGATTACATCGCCTTTCATTTTGTAGCATTCTATCTCATCGTATAATATTTTTTTAATCTTAAATATTAGATATTCATTTCATACTTTTGAGTACAAAACAAGATACACTAAAAACATGTATCTGTCATATCTTATTTAACTTTTAGAAATATTCATCCATCTAATCAATAAATATATCATATTTCACAATAAATGACTACTATCAAAGATACATTTTTCTTTCAGATTTCTTCCTTTTCAACTTGGCTAACTTGACCTGCATTACCTAGGGTCGCTTTGCTTTAAATTATACTTTTTCTTAAACATTTGATACGAGTAGGTATTTCTTGTGAGTAATTTTTCATCAAAAAAATTTCATAGATAAGTCCTATATATAATCATGGTAAAAGTAGTAAAAAAATAGTTGTTATCCTAGTTGATTAAAAAGTCTTTGATTTCCTCATCTTTTATAAAAATAATATATAATTTTCCCTCTCTTCTAGTATCCAAGATGTTTTGATTGGCTAGTTTACGAAGATGGTGGGAGGCAGATGCCATACTGAGATTTAGTAAACAGGCTATATCACAGACACAGAGTTCTTCGACTGCAAGGAGATAAAAGATGATATTTATCTGTTTTATTATCGGTAAACTTTGATAAAATACGAAGTGATTTTTGGACTTTTTCCTTTTCAAGGTAGTTCGTTGCGGTTGTAACATTTTGTTGATTAATAACATCCACTTGGCAGATACTATCTTTTTTCATAATTTTTTTCTCCTAGCCGAACACAGTCCTTAGCATGTCAAAAGCTGTTGTTTTTCAATCAGGATATACATCCCTCAATCCTAAATAAACAACGGCAATAAACCATCTGCTATATTTTTCCAAAGTTTCTCCAACAGAAGGGACTTGTGCCAATTTTTGGGCAGAAAAAACCAGGAGATAAATCATGACTAGAAAAGTAAGTAAAGCCACTATCAAATTCGCTAAATTTAAGGTAATAAAATATGGGACAAAAACACCAATATTGTCAGCACCACAACTTGCAAAAAGTAATCATAGCGACTAGAAAAATCAGGTTTTTATCATCTTTGCCAAACCATCTTTTTGCAATAGCTTCTCCATCAGAATCTCCTAAAAAGCAAAAACTTTGAGTCCTAGGAAAATTGGAATCAAACCGAGCAAACCTAAAATCTCTTTACTAGGAATATAATTTTAAGACAAATGCAAAAAAGTAAACTTAGCAATATTAGACTAACAGATCCTATAAATTGTCCTAAATAGATGTTAATAATGTCTTTTCTGCTTTTTCTTTTGGCAAAAATAACATTAGGATAATAAGTAAGTCTACGGCTGTCCCAGAATACAGGATTATTGAAGTAACAACATTTTTGAACCATAAAACACCTCATTCAAATATATTTTTGAATGTATTCTAACGATTAAACTTTGTAGATGTCAACTTAAAATCCACCAATTAATAATTGCATGTCAATATTTGTATTGTGAAACTAGTTTCAGAAATATATAGTCTTAAAAGTATGTCCACTGCCAATGGTTTTTCAATATTTAAGAAGAGATTTATAATGGTTCATTTCTATAAATTTATAAACGAGTTATATATTTTTGTTTAACCAATTATTAACTATTTTTATCAATAATCACTTCATTAATTTGTACTTTTTAATTTTGATTTATTTTTCGTGCATATTTTATATGAATTTAATTCTAATACATTTTAAATAAAAAAATACGCAATTTTTAATTGGCACTGACCCCCTGTAAATGAGAATTAAATAAAAACACCTCCAAGTTGGATTTGGTACAATATAATCAAATGCTCATGGAGGTGTCTTTTTATAGTTAAAAACGTGTGGAGACGGTTGTATTATTGTCAAGAAAAATAGAATAACAAGCTATAAAACTGTCGAAAATAGGTGGCTTTTAGGATTTTCACAGAAATCAGTTCTATAATAAATTAAAAATCGTGTTGGTAGAAAAATCGTCTACTTCTACCAACACGATTTTTACAAAAGCCATTACTTTACATCTCTTTTTCTCCTGTAAAAACTATTGTATCTTGATACTTTAAGGAGTTTCCATCATTCAATCTGTTAACCGTTATTTTTTGGATCTAAACGTAATAACATAGCATTAATGGCGACGATGACTGTTGACACAGACATTAGGATTGCTCCTAATGCAGGGCTTAATGTGATACCAATAGGAGCCAAAATTCCTGCAGCTAGAGGGATAGCTATAAAGTTATAACCAGCTCCCCAAAATAGGTTTTGTTTCATTTTACGAGTTGTTTTGTGTGCTAAATCAATGAATGATCCAATATCTCCTGGATCGGATTGAGTCAATATGACATCAGCTGAATCCAACGCAACTGAGTTCCAGCACCTATAGCTATACCAACATCTGCTAAGGCAAGAAGGAGCATCATTTACACCATCACCTACCATGATAACTTTCTTTCCTTCATCTTTAAGTGTTTTAACTAACTCATATTTGTCTTGTGGAGATTGATTTGATCTATATTCAATCCCTAAATCTACTGCCGCGCCTTGAGCCGCTTTTTCATTATCACCTGTTGCCATAATTGGTCGAATATTGTTCTTTTTAAGAGCTTTTAATTAACTCTTTACTTGTTGGTTTTAATTCGTCCCCTAAAGCTACAGCACCAATGGCATCATCGTTTTCTACTAAGACACTAAGAGTTGCTCCTTTTGGAGTATCCATATCAAGATTACGTCCATAGGCTTTTTGACTGATTAATTGGTAACGGTGCCCACCTGCTTTACCCTCTACTCCAGAACCGGAAATCACATCAATCGAATCAAAGGATGCTGGACGTATATTTTGCTGCTCGGCGAAACTTACAATTGATTGAGCAATTGGGTGGCTAGATCCTCCTTCAATACCTGCCAATAAGGCAATGATTTCCTCTTTTGTATATTTGTCATTAAGAAGTTTTACATCTAATACTTTAAATTCACCAGTTGTTAAAGTACCCGTTTTATCTAAAATCATCACATCTGCATCTTGAGCTATTTCTAAGGCTTGGCGGTCTTTTACTAGTAAGCCACGGCTAGCTCCTAAGCTTGTGCTACGGGCGGTTACCAATGGAATAGCCAGACCCAATGCGTGCGGACAAGCAATAACTAATGTAGTAATAGTAAATATAACTGCCGTTGGGATATCTCCAATAATCATCCACACTACAAAAAGCAATTAGCGCGACAATAACAGCAATATAGAAGAGCCACCCTGCAACCTTTTGAGCAATATTTTCTGCTCTGGAAGGCTGACTTTGAGCTTGGCTGATTAAATTCTGTACTTGAGAGATAAAGGATTGATCACCTGTCTCAAGCACTTTAATATAAAGAACCCCTTCTCCATTTGTTGAGCCCCCGATTACTTCATCGCCAGGGCCTTTTTAACTGCTTTTGACTCCCCAGTTAGAAGAGCTTCACATTTAAACGTGATTCGCCACGCTCGATAATCCCGTCTGCTGGCACATTTTCTCCGGCTTGAACACGAATTAAATCACCTACCTGTAAGTCAGCAACTGGTCGTGTTTCAATTGAATCGTCTTCTAATACAACGTGAGCATTTTTCGGCACTAACTTAGTCAATGCTGCTGTGCGTCTCCTGCTTCTCCAATAGCTTTCATCTCAATCCAGTGACCTAATAGCATGATTAATAGTAATGAAGCAAATTCAAAGAAAAAGTCCATCACGTGTTCACTCGCTACGTAGGTAATGATCACAGCATAAATACTGTATAAATATGAAACACTTATACCTAAAGAAACGAGTGCCATCATTCCAGGTTTTTTTGTTTAAATTCGTCAACTGCACCTTTGATAGAATGGACGTCCCCCATAAATAATTAATATAGTAGATAAAATAGCTACTACAATATCAGAATATGGAAAAGTAAACTGGAATGGTAGTTTAAATCCATGCAAAGGGACAAAGAACATAATAATGATTCCTAGTGGCAATGACTTTAAGAAAAGTTCCTTAAAGCTTCCGTGATGATGGTGGGCATGCCCACTGTGTCCGCTGTGATCATGTCCACTGTGCCCGCTGTGATCATGTCTACTGTGCCCGCTGTGATCATGTCCACTGTGCCCGCTGTGATCATGTCCACTGTGCCCGCTGTGATTATGGGACGAATATTTGTTGTCATTATTCATTTTAAATTCCTCCTTATGCTTAATGATGATGTAAATGACATTCGCATTGTCCTTCTGGACAATTGCAATCCACTTCTTCTACTGCGAAAGATTTTTTCATCTCTAATATTTTTTCTAGTCGATCTATATCATCGAAGCTTAAAACATGATCTTCAATGATGCTTCCTATTACATTTCCGACTTTCTTATTACAAATCCGTTTAAAAATATCTTCTGCATAATTTCTTACGGCTTCTTTCTCTTCAATATTGGCAGTGTAAATAAACTTTCTACCTTCTTGCTCTGTATTTAGCACACCTTTTCCAACTAATCGACCTAAGATCGTTTTGATAGTGGATTGTGTCCAGTCCATTTTTTCTTGCAATACGGAAATGACTTTTTTACTAGTTACTCGATCATTTGCCCAAACTACACGCATGACTTCCCATTCTGCATCTGTGATATAAGTATTAAATTCTATTGTGCTCATTCTCCTTCCCCCCTAGTTGTCTACAGATGTAAACAAATATGTTTACCATTGTAAACGAATTATGTCAAGTCTTTTTATTAAATTCTCACTTTTTGGGGTCAGTCCCTTAAAACATGCTATTTTTATCATTGATAAATATTAATAGCTAACTTTCCGAAAAATAACTATTTTTTATACAAAAAAGACATCCAAGAGAAAATTCTTGAATGTCTGTAAACGTTGATAGTATCGTATTGATTAACGTTTTGAGAATTTTTATACTATAAACTATGGATACTCTATCCAAATAAATTCCTCTATATCAGCATTTTAGAATTTGAAATTTCCATGAAAAATGGATTAAAATCCTCCACTCTAGATAAAAATTAACACCAATTAACACCGTAAAATAGACTAGTCAGCTATCTCGATTTCGAGATAGTTTTTCATTCATCAAAGATTATCCATTCAATCAGAGCAAATTTTATACTTAAGCCTACATCAATTTCTAATTATTCTTTCTCACTAAAAATTGCATCAGTTTCAATTAGGTATATCCAGAATGTTATTAAATATATTTATATATTTGTCTGAATTTTGATTTGTCTGTAGCTTACCTACTAACTCTGATAAGTCTGGACTAATATCTTCAGAAAAAGGAAGGAAGAACTCTGAAGGAGAAATTTCTAAGCCGTCAAGTATTTTTTTAGTAAAGTTTCAACAGATAAATTTCTCTTATCATTTTCAACAAGGTTCATAAAAGGGAAGACTTAGTTCGCTTCGCTCAGCAAGTTCTTGTTGCGTAAGTTTCAATTTTATACGATAACTCTTAATTTGAGAACCGATAGATAATTTTTACAGACACTAAAAATCCCTTTTACTCTTTTTTTAACTATTGTATAAATAGTTGGTAAAAAGATATATGCAATATTGTATATATTTTTAGTTTTATATTTACAATTAAATAATCTTATGATAGGATATAAAAATAAGGAGGTTTAATTTAAATGGCATTACTTATTCAAGAAGTCGCAGACGAGCCAGGATGTGCTGGGTGTGGGTGTGGCGCAATTTTTAGTCCCAATAGTAATAATTTATTTATTTAGAGACTCCATTATAGGGTGGTATTATCTCGTTATTATCAGGATTGCTTACAATCGCCTTTATGGTTAATTGGACTTGCATCAATCGCCATTTTTAGGTTTTTATTTGATAAGATACCTAATAGAAATAAATAAAAAAATAAGGAGTAAAAGCAAAATACTGTAAACATGATAATTATTAGAGAAAAAACAACTATCCTCAATCTGGATTATATTAGGAGGCTTAGTTACTGCTATACTGCTAATATTTATTTTATTAAGTAATAGTGGTTTCTTTTCAAAAAAATCATACTTATAAAGAAGGAGAAATAGTAACTCTACACAATGTGGATTTTTAAGTACAAAGGTTCTATTACTTTTGGATGATAAAAAACGGCAACCATATATTAGAAGAGTTAACCAGAAAAGATTTTAAAAACACAATAGAATATAAAGGAAATACCTATGAATATTTTTGAAACCTATTATAACGATTTTACAGATTACATTTATCTTGATAGGTATCGTAAAAATAGAAAAAAAGTACACCAGAAGAAAAATGGGAAACTCCTACAAAAATATGTTTCTTAATGTAGTAGCTGATTTTGATGGCAAAAATTATAAAAATAGCTCATTAATTATAGCAATTCTAATTTATAGAGTTGCTTTTTATATTTTTATTTAAAAAGTGTGAGTTATTCAAAGAAATTTTTTTGATATTATACCTTTAGGAGGATTTTCATATGAAAAAATATAACAGTTTATACTCTACAAAACGTAAACTACTTTCTTCATATTTTTACTATGTCTGGTATAATTATCGAGGTTGATAATAAGAAATATATGGTAAACAATCTATTGAATCAATCTGAATTTCAATATTTATCGGACTTGCACAAAATTCGGAGAGTGTTGCTCTATATTAGCAATTATGAATTTTCCAATAACTTACATTATGAGCAAGAAAAAGTATGTCAAGAAAAAGAGAAAAACTATTAGATGAAAATATATAAAAACACTCTCAGATTTTGATAAAGATTCAATAGGGTTTTTCCAAGAAAGAAAAATGGAACAACCTATTCTAGTAGTTTTTATTGAAAAGCTCTTATCTTTAGATAAAAATCAATGATGAATTTGTCTATAATACAGTCACAAGTGAAAAATTCTTAAAAATTTTAATTGACTCTATTAAATCTGACTTAGGCTATAATAATAAGAAGTTGCAGAGTCACTTTAATAATTCAGTAGTTAATTTGGCATATTACAATTCAGGTAAATCAATAACTAAAAAAAGATTTTTAAAGAAAAAAATTTTTATAAAGAATCTTTAAAGATTGCAAAGCCCATAAGATAATAGAGACAGAAAAAAATCTGTCTTTTTTTATTTTATTTTTGAAGTGTGATTTTTTTGACTCACTTATTTTGAGATAATAAATTCATAAAAGATACATAGACCGTCCTATTACATATGTTTTGAGGTAACGATTAGGCGGAAATCTCCTCAGAAAGGTAAAAGGTAAAAAACAAATGGCATTATCAATCGGAGTCAGCGATTCTTCTAAAGATTTCGCTAAACAAATCACGAGGAAAACAACTGTTCCTAAAACCATTCAAACAGTTGACTATACAACTGGTGTAATAAATGAGGAAAGAAAATGAATTCCCTTACGCAAGTTTAACAGCTGTTGACCCTACACTGTTCCAAAAGTTTGAAAGTATCGGACAAGAACAATATTGCCCAACCTTTAAGGTCAAATTAAAGGGATATAGAGGAGAAGACTTAACTCTCTAATCGGTAAAAGAACTTACCTTCCCAGAGTATGAGGTTGCCTTTGTCTTCGACAAGTTCAAGCAACCTATTGGTTTGTCACTTGTCCTCGAACTATCAGATATTTCAGTAATTTAAGGGGAAACTTATGAAACAAATTAAACAAATACTTGAAAAAAATCACTTCTCTAAAATGGTACTGCCAACTACTTATAGCTTTAGCTATTATAGTATCTGTATTTGCCCTTTATAAGCTACTATCTTGGATTCTTCCTTTTATCTTAGGTGGATTGCTGTTAATCGGGGTATTTACAGAGGGAGAAGCATTCTCTATGATGTGGAATAGCTATAAACAGAGCAAGCGAGTACCTGCAAACCCTCTGTATGCTAACATCTATCATTGGCTAACTGAAACAGGTGTTAACGAACTTCCAATCGCTACCCTTCAATTTACTCAAGGTGTAGAATTCCCTGATATTACTCAAGGTATCTTCTACATTCATCTTGAAAAATCAGTTAGCGATCAAGAACTAGCAGATTTCGAAATAAAAGCAAGGAAAACTGTCAAAATGATGTCTAACGGCTCCGTTGATTGTGTTGTTAGTGTTGCAAAACACGACCCGTTCCTTGCTATTAAAGTTCGGTTGATTTCTGCTAATGAAATGCTAAATCAAAACCAGCATACGGAGGAGGACTTTTAGAACGTGATTCATAATGTTTGGGAAATCAATAATAGGGGGCAACCAACCCCCTTCTCTATTGACATTAACCGATATTTTGCTTGGATTATTGCAGGACCGTCTGGTTCAGGGAAATCCACCTTCTTGCATAGATTTATAGGCCTTGTAGCAACCCACGATACATCTGCTGAAGCTTATTTTATGGATTTTAAAGCTGATGATGAACTATTCTCAATGTCAGGGACTCATGTAGCTCGTGGATTCAACTGTCTTGATATGTTTGAAACTATCTATAATCGCTTTGAAAACAGATTAAGCAAGGTAGAAACGAATGACCACAATCTATATCTTATTTTTGACGAGTGGCAGGCATTCCTAGCTTATCTTGAACAAACTGATAAAAAGAAACACAAGGAAATACTGTCTAAAATGCTAATGATGAATAGTATGGGTAGAAGCCTAGGCTTCAGAATAATTTTATCCAGTCAGCGATTCTTATTGGTAGATTTGCCTGGACGATATAACTTTAATTGTGTCATCAGTTTATCAACTAGCTTTTTGAATGCAAGCAACAATAGACAGTTACTTTTCCCAGATATGGAAAAAAGACGAGGTCATCGTCAAGCCTAGGGGATATGGGTATTTTTCAAATAGAAGGCGAACCTGTGAGAATGTTTCGGACTATTCCAGTTAAGAATCAGCAAATTTTGAATCTACGAATTCAGGAGCTTTTCTCAAAGGTATGAATAGCGGTTTTCCTGCTATACTTGTTTTGACGACAGTAGCCTTTTTGAGCTATCTCATCGGTATAGTTGTCGGCACTTACCAATCAGTAGGAAAATGAGGTCTTGCAAGGGCTTTGAGGGGTGGAGATTTTTCAGCGTAGTATAGCGAAGCCCTAAAGCGAAAGCGTAACGAAGTCGAAAAAATACTACCCGTCCCTGCCAGTCCTCAAGCGTTCTTAGTGTGATGCTATCATCGGGCAGGAGAGGCTGGGGTTTGGGGCAAAGCCCCATGAGAAGATCATTGGGGTTTACGACCCCCAATGAATCAATAATCAATAATCAAAAAGGGAAGAAGCTAAAAATGGCAAAATCTAAAGAGAAACGTTCAAATAAGTGGGCATTCTTGCTTTATCAAGATAGTGCTCCTGAAAAACTACCTTGATATTTTTGAAGAAATGCACATCCCATTTGTCTTGAGCCCTTGGCATGATAAAAGATATCGACAAGGAAACTGGAGAGTTCAAAAAGGCTCATAAGCACGGAGCATTGTTCTTTGAATCGCTTAAAAGCTATTCTCAAGTTTCCGAACTCTAACAAAAAAAGTTGAATACACCTGCTCACGTTGAAATAGTCATGTCCCCAAAAGGGTATGTACGATTATTTTCATACACGCAGAAAAATCCTGATAAGACACTTTATAATATCGAAGAAATAGAAAGTGGTTGTGGCTTTGAATTGGATAAATTTCTGATTGAGCACAATTCGGGTCTATTTTTAGAAACAGTTATTGATGTTATTACTGAAAATGATTTTTACAGAGTTTGAAGATTTAGTACGGTATGCTAGATTTAATGATAATTCTCTACTCGGTCTAATCATTGAGCGGACTTATTTTTTCACAAAATTTTTAGACTCAAGACGTCACAATCCCCAAAAACAAAGCAAAAACCCCCATCAGAGCAAACTTTGGCAAGCAGGTCTGATGAGGATAGCACATGAAGATGGTATCTCCTGATACCTCTCATTATATCATAGAAAGAGGTAAAATTATGGTTAATCAGCCATTACTATTAACAAGACAACAAGCTTCTGAACTACTTGGCATTGACCCAAAATCTTTGACAAGTACATCAGAAATCATCCTGATTTTCAATGTTTTATGATTGGTAAGCAGGAACGCTACCTGAAATCCAAACTTATAAGATTCATTGAAGGTCACTGTGATTAACGGATAACGATTGATAAAATGAGATTTTTCATATACACTATATGTGACTAGTCTATTTTATCAATCATTTTTCCATAGAAAGGCTGATAAAATGGCAACTATTACGAAACGTGGAAATTCTTTCCAGTGCAACTGTATCACTCTACAAGAAAGGACAATACAAACGAGAAACCAAAACATTTTCTAACAAACAAGACGCTGAATTATGGGCTCTTGAAATGGAACTCGAAAAAGGACGAGGAAAGATATTGCTGAACGCTCTGCCCCTATTTACTGACTTTTATCGTAACTGGGTTAACTCTGTAAAACAGAATGAGGTTCGTGAAGCTACTTTCGTCAATTATAAGCGAACTCTTGTAATCGTGGACGAACTGTTTGAGGGAATGCGACTAAAACACTTGGATGATTTAGTCATGCAGAAAAAAAGCTTGATAAATACGCTGAAACTCACTCCAAAAAGACAACCAAAGAACTTGTTTTAAAAAAATCAGAGGTTCACTCAAATACGCATACGCTAAAGGATTGATTGCAAATGACTTTGGTTCACTCTTAAAAGCAAGAGGTCAAGAGCAACCTAAGCGTAATGTCCCTCTATCAGTAACTGAGTTTATGGAACTCAGAAAAATATTGCCTCGACCACCAAGAAGAGGACGAGTTCAATATTCTTGTACTTCTTGCCTTAGAAACTGGTGCAGGAGAGGTGAACTACTTGGATTGAAGAAAGAAGATATTTTTGAGTATGGTATCAATATGCGCAGGTCAATCAGTCCTATTAGTGATGATACTCAACTAAAAACAAAATACTCAAAACGGGATATTTCTATCAACCAAGATATCTACTTCGCTCTAATGTCTCTAGCAAATAAAAAGAGAATTATATCTTCGACTGGAACGGATTCAGACAAAGCAAGCCAACTCCAAAAACTTTTGAAGAAACTAGATCTGAGCAAAACAACTTTTTCACGGTTTGCTGACACTCACGCTTCTTTCCTTTTTCAAAAAGACATTAGTCTAGATTATATTTCTCGCAGACTCGGACACAATTCAATTCTGACTACACAGAACTATTATCTCGAACTGATGCCAGAAAAAAGCACCAGCAAGATGCTGATGCTTTTAAGTCTCTAAACGACTTATCAATATAATTAACACCAACTGACACCAAAAAGGTGCCATAATCGTTGGTATAACAAGGTATTGATTAACGTTTTGAGAATTGTGAAGCTTTACGAGCTTTCTTAAGACCTGGTTGGGGCATCACTTATTTTATCCAATTTCAAAATGCTTTAAAATCAACGTTTTTCATAAGTTTTTAAAAATTTAAATTTCAATTAAGTTCAATCACTTTCATTTAAACAAGGTAAACTTTCATTAAAAAAATAAGATAAAATCGAACCAGAATATCAAAAGTTTACCTTATTTGGTTTTTACAGAGGTGAAATAGGATTCACTACACGTCAATAGATGTGAGAAATCTTGATTTTAAGCGATTCTTGAAATTCTAAATTTCACTACATTGCAATATAAATCAACCGAATCACTACCTTTTTCACTACCTTTTTGAAATAAGAGTAATGATTCGGATATTTAAAAGAAGAGAACTTTATTGTGAAGCTCCTCTTTTTGTTATGTGTTCTTTTCTTACAAATCGTATGACCTGGTTTGACACAGTTGGATTTCAGGTACTTTCAGTTTAGCTTTATATCAACCATCATCAAAAATCCAACTATTTTCTTATTTTAAAAAAATATGAATAAGTTTGATTGAATGAGGGAATTTCTTTAAATTTTTCTTAGCTACCTATAAGTTAATAATACTATTCTTTAAATTATAGTTTATAATTATCTGATGTTTCAATGACCACAAAACAAAGTACAGCGAATCACTTCCTTTAGTCAAACATATAACTGAACAACATTGTTTATCTTCCTGCACTTTCATATTTTTCAATCCTTTTCTAAAAATTGTACGACTGATAATAATCAAAACTGTAAAAACTATTTGATAGAAAAAAATAGGTTCAATGTATCTTTCCTAAAAATATTAATACTGCAGGATTGGCAATTAATAAATTGGGAACAAATAACATAGTGATCAATCTGTTAATACCTGTAAAAATATTATATGGATACTTAGAAATTCCAATATAATTCAAAAATACATCTACTTTTGAAAATTTAGTTGGGAACCAAAAATGAACTAATCGTTATTAGAAACCAAATTGAATAATATATAATACAACCACACATTAAAGAACAGATATAAAATAATATTTTTAATGAATTTAAATGTACATTTAAATTTCCATAACTTATAAAAATGATCGTAAGACCAAAAAGTATTCACGAATTGAACTAAATTAAATGATCTAAAAATATAGAACAACTGAGTATCAAACAGCCTCAATAAAATTTGATCCAAGTTACCACTCAAAAATATCTGATTCTAAAATTCCCATACTTCTAATTAACAATCCCATCATAACTCCATCTCACAATAGTGTAGGAACCTACCAAAAATAAAATTTTGATAATAGTCCCAACCATTAAAATAGTCTATGTTTAAGAAAATCAATCTAAAAATACAATAGGTAAACCAATCCACAGTATCGACGAAAAATAGACCACAAAAGAAGTCAAAATGAAAAATTCATATCAGATTTAAAACCAAAATGAAGTAGCCTAAAAATTACTTTTTATTCTAAACATTTTTATCCTCCCACATTTGAGAAGTGCTCCATCCTTTTTCTCAATATGAATCTTGATATAATATAAAAATGATGCACAAATCAATTGAATACAAATAATTCTCAAAATAGTCTATTAATTTATATGTATCATTACTAAACATCTGAAGCGGTTCATATACTAAGTATTTAAAAAGGTAATACATCTAAAAAACAGACGAAAAGTATTTGACTTAAAAGGCAATAATATTCCTGATAAAAAACTGAATTACTATTTCTTTAACAGTAAGGACAAAAATATATTTTTCTAACCAAAAAGAAAGCATACCTACACAACATGATATTAAAAACCATAGAAACATAGATAGAATAATTGCAATACTTCCTAAAATAAGAATTTTCAATGGTTAATAACTCATTCTTGTAATAAACACTGGAGAATAAAATGACAGGAATGATGATAAATAATAAATGAGCAATCCTATCTCCAAGCATTTTTACAAAAAAATAATACTTATAAAAAGTAACAGGTTTTATTAATATGCTAAAAATTTCCTGAATGAACATCGTCATTGATTTCCCAATCAACTGGATAAAAACAAAATATGAAAAAAATTATAGTCCCCAAATAGTATTGAACCATTGAGGTAAAATCATATCCTGCTATATCTATCTAGTTACTCTGATATATATATGTCCATAAAAAAATACTGATATCATAATTTGTATACTTGCCTGTAACATTAACAATAGTACACTTGATTTATAGTTCAAAATAGATCGAAATGATATCAGAATAATAGACATTTCTTTTCAATTGTGCTCCTTTTTTGTAAAAATAGTTTTGTAAAATAATTTCTTCTAAAGAAAGATTTGATATTTCAAAAATCTTCTATATCTACAAGCTTTATTGATTGATTCTAATGTCTCAAAGACAAAATCTCTAGGTATTTTTAGTATACATTCCGATTTTTGTTTGAGAAATGACTACTACTCCTTTAACAGAGCATAACTCTGGTACCAAATCTAATGTCATTTTTATCTTTAAATATTTAAAATCAGAAAATTTAGATAAAATAACATCCATTGACTCCTGCAAAATAATTTTTCCTTTGTCAATGACGATTAATTCGTCACAAACAGACGAAATATCATCCATATCATGACTCGTTAAAATAATAGTAGTATGACATTCTTCATTCATTTTCTTTAAAAATGTTCTGATATCTTTTTTAGACTGTATATCTAACCCTATAGTAGGCTCGTCTAAAAATAATATTTCCGGACTTGTTAAAGATGCCGCGATAAACTCCATTTTCATTTTTTGTCCAAGAGAGAGGGTCCGGACCTGCTGGTAAAGCTGATCTTTTACATTCAACAAATTGCTTAACTCCTGAATTCGTTCTTGTAAAAATCGCTGGTTCTACCTCATATAAAGTACCAATCAATTGAAAAATAATCTATAGCTGAAACATCTTGAAATAACTGTAATTTATTTCCTACTACTATTGAAATTTTTTTTCTAAAATTTATACTTCTTTCAAATGGAATTTCTCCATTCACTTCTAATTTTCCGGAACTAGGATAAAGAGTCCCAGTCAACATTTTAATCGTTGTGGATTTACCAGCTCCATTACTCCCAATAAAGCCAACTATACTCCCTCTCTTAATCGTAAAACTAATATCTTGAACAGCTCGAATCGTTATTTGATTACGTTTCAAAAATCTCTTGATAAATGGGAGTCTTGAATCAAAAATTATAAAAATTTTTAGATAAATTCTGAGCATTAATAACTATTTCACTCATATATCTCTCCTTTCGATAAAATATATTTACTTGTACTTTTTCCATACTTTACCAAAATGCTAAAAGATTGAGCTAAAATCTTCGGGATGGGTAAAATAATATTTGAATACTTGTGTTTTAATTCCATTATCCAATAAAAAGTTTAGTGTCAAGATATTTCTCAAGAGAATTTTGAGATGTTAAATATAAATATCAGGCCATCTTTGTTTAGTAAGCGCTTTCTTTTTGCGTTACAATAATGATTTCACAAGATTTCTCCATTATAATCAAAAATAAATAAATGTGTCAAGAATGTATAGGCACTTGTTTGTGGTCGAATTTTTGTAGAAATGGCAATCTTTACAGAGTTAAATAGTGAGTCATTCCGTTTCATTAGAAACGGAAAAACCTTTGATTTAAGGCGATTCTTGAATTTTTCAAATTTCAATGTATTGCAATAAAAATCAATCGAATGACTACATTTTTGACTACATTTTTGTGAAATAAATTAGATGTTCGGATATATAGAAAACGCTCTAGTCATATTGTCTAGAGCGTTTTTTTGTGTTGATTTAAGAGAAATAGATGGTAGTTTTAGATAACTACACATTAGAGTTTTGAAAATCAAACTTATGATTTCACTTAATTACTATTTTTAGAAATTATTTAGAAGGGTAAAGTTATTTGTAGTATGCTTCTAAGGCATTAAAAGTTATATCTAAGCCAACCTTAGCTAGAGCATCTTTTCTCTCTTTGTATAATTTTTTTAAGAACAGGAGTTTTATCTTCGTCTCTTCCATAGTGCAATAAATTATGACAGTGACTACATAGAGATACAACGTTTTCCATAGTATCTAAACTACAATTCTCATAGTCAAAATCACGAAACTTACTAATTGGAATTAAATGGTGTGGTTCAGTGTACCTACACCTGACTTTCTTAAGAATATTTTATCATTAACATCAACTTCGCATTTATAATCAGCCCTAGCTAAAGCAGCGGCTGCCACTTTTGGATTTCTTTTTAGGCCTAACTTTATTTGGAGATGCAGATGATGTCAATTGCTGAGCTCGTTTGATACCGGTCCAACTAGGTTTAACACTATTAGTTACACTCAAACTATCAACTTCAATTAGATTATCAATTTCGTCTTTTTCTACTTGATGATAATCTCCAGATTCATCTTCTCGGATATCAGATAGAGCATCAGTTAGAATCTTGGCTACTTTTGTAGATTGAAGTTTAATGGCTTCCTCTAATAAATAAAATGCGTGTTGTTCAGTAATTGTGCACATATACTGTTGTTTACCAGTTCCATTTTTGGTAAATGCACTTTTTTCACTATGGTGATCCTTCAGCCATTTCTTATGCTCTGCTAACTTAATCGGAATATCTAATAATACATAGTCGCAATCAATCCTATATCCATCATTGTCCCAACTATTTCCTGTCCCTATTTTATAAGATGGCTTATCAGAGTCATAGCAATCGGTTTTAGCAAGACTTATAGCTCTTATTTCACCATTACAATGATGAATAATAAAGTCCCCCTTTTTTATTTTAGTCATTGTGGAAAAACCTCTGTTTTCCCCTCCATTTTTATTTAATTTAGGAGACCAAACAAAGCCGCCTTCAAGTTCTTCGTTGAATGTTGCCCTTGGTATACATAAAAACACTCATAGAATTTCTCCCATACTTTTATTATCTTACCATATCATTGTATCATATTTTTAAAGTATAAACTATTTTTAGTGTGATAAAAACCCTCATTATAAAAGTTTATTTAACTAACTATTAAAACCATCTATTTTTATTCTTATAATGTTGATAATAGTAAACCTTTAAGGATGGTATAATAGTAACAAAAAAACAGTGTTGTGAGCTTTTTGGTCAGCCACCAATTAAATAATAGTTTATCTTTCAAAATGGAGAAATAGAATGACTTTTGATAATTTAGTACATCAGAATTAGTAATATTCCTGAAAATGCGTATGAATACATTTAAAAATAGTCGCTCAGAAATTGAATGGATAATGGATCAGTATCAAGTTAAAACTGATAAAAAAATCTGGAATCACTGACGATCCAAATGACTATAGTGATGATGAGAAATATATCTTTAATTTGTTATTGAGAATCATTAATGTATCTGTTCAAACGGTTGATTTGAAATAAATCCTTGGAAAATATCTAAATATATCATAAATCTAATATAGACCAATCTATGTGATCAAAAGCTTTAATAAATCATCCTCAGATATTTGATAGTCTATATCATCTTTCTGATTGAACAATGAATTTAATTTATCTAAAAATTCAATACCTCTTTCAATCTCAACCATTTGGATAAAACTAGCCATTCCATACAAATGTCTAATATATTGATTAGGAGTCCTGTAAACTGAATCCTATCTAAATGAGACTCAAGCCATGCTTTTCTATATAATAAATATTTTGCCTTAGAGTACGTTTTATATTTTTTAGAACTGATATTTTTTTCATTTTGATAATACCAGTAACTCTTTTTCGATCTCCTGGTTTTAAACGGACAGTCTTTTTCTTTATTAAGTGTAAAATGTAAGAATTAACAATCTTTTCAATTTGTTTCTCGATCCAGAATATTCTTCTATCCCTGAAATTGTTATGTCATCAGCATATCTAGTGTAATTCAATTCATATTTTTTTACAAAGTGAACCAATCCTAGAATCCATTTGTTTACAAATTATGTTTACTAAATACGGACTTGTTGGAGCACCTTGAGGAAGTTCATCCTTATATATACAAATATTAGCCAATGCACTCAGAAATTTCTGTAGGAAAAACCTAACTTTTGAAATACATCTAGGACCTTTTCCAAATCCAATACTTGGGAAAAATCTTTTATATCTAGTTTAAGAATGTACTTTTTTAGCAAGATGATTATATGCATTTGTAACAATAGATCTTGATGGAACAAAAACCCATTGCATTTTCATTTTACACTAATTTTTATATAAAATAGAATCTAAAATCCATCTTTGCATACTTTTTAAAAGCCATAGATGGTACACTAAGTTTCCTAAACTGACCACTCTTTTCTTTTAGGATCATCATTTCTATAGAATTTGTCATGAGAAAAAGCACTCTATAAAAAGTACTTTTTTCACTCCCATTTTCTGTCTTAAATCCTCAAGAGATGTAATAGACTCAATACTCAAAACTGTTGAATTTATTTTTCAGACATTTCATTACCCTTTTGAACAACTAAAGCTATATCCCCTTTAATTTTTAATTAAGTGAGTTTCCTAATGGAAAGTAAGAGCTGTGGGCCTCCACAAGCGATACTTTTCCGCTGAAAAATTCCATGAAAAAATTCCATGAAATTTTTAATCGTTAATTAAAAATAATTAACGAGAGACATTTACGTACATCTATTCTTAGATTAGCGACTCGCTAATCAGACACTCTAATTCAAAAAGTTAATTATTATAGAACTCATCTTTTTGATTGCCTTCCTTTTTGTTCACCAAAAATTCTTAAATTCTCTTCAATCTTTTTAAATAATTTTGAAGAATCTAGAATAATTTTTAAAAAAATTAAGTCTTTATCTGAAAGTTCAAAAATAAGAATTTTTCCTAGAAATATAATTCTGTCTCTACATTCATCTATTACTGTATCAGTGTAGCAAATTATATGAGAAATTTCAACTCAAATGTAGAAATCTGCATACGTTTTTATTATTTAAATATGTTAGTAAAATTAATTGATCACTAATATCTTCAGGGTATTTCTTATATTTAAAATACCACTTTATCCTAATTCAAGCACTTTTCTTAATTCACCTATTTTTCCATCTTTATCCTTTTCGTGTAAAAATAGGTCTCCAACCATCATCTGCTATACTTTTCACTCCAGAATAAGCTAAGTGTATTATTTGTGTGTTCATAAATGTAGTTAGACAGATTGAGTATTGTTAAAACCTAAAATATCTCTTCTAGGTTTAACAAAATTTTCTTCAAATTTCTTTTTATCAAATCTTCATTATTTGGATTGTTGTGAAAATATTTCTTACTTTGTTTCTACACTTATTATTTGATAAGCGATTTTTCTTTATCAAAAATCTTCTAGTACATTTTTAGCATCTTCGGTTATATGAATACAGAAAATAATCAACTTTATGTGTTCTGGAATATATTTTTATTATACCAATAAAATCTTTGATTGTACTACCTGTACCTGAGTAGTCATCTATCATTATCAAATATTTTTATTATTCAATAATTCGTGTTTATCTGCTATCTCATTCTTGAATTCTATTTCATAAATCTCTTTTTGTATAGTATTCATAGCCTTCATAATTCTTCTGATGTTTCTCATTGTTCATCTCTATTTCAACCATTTTATTTAAACGGATAAAATAATTATTTGAGAGTCTATTTTTCCTTCAAATATAGATGCGTTAACATATCAGAACTATTAGTTTTTCATTGTTTTTATTTAGAACGTCAGTAAAATAACAGTCATTTAAATTCAGTCCTCTCTTTAAAAGCGCCTCATAGAATTGTTTATGAGCTTTTTAGATGTCTAATAATTTCAGCTTCTGAATAAAATCTATAATCTTCTTTAGGCACTTAAATATTATTTTTACTGCTAAATTCTCTTGGCGATTGAGATTTTTTGTGATAAAAATTTTCCTAGACGTAATCTAAAATTTTTCAAGATACTTTCATTAGTTTCATCATTTACTATTTCGTTTATAAAAATTTTTACTAATTTATTAAAATCTCTTTTTGTCTTATTTTCTTTAATTTAGTATATAACCAAGTCAACACTTGTTTTTTGGATCCTTTCTATGAAAAATCTGAGTTAATTTATCAATTTGTAACAGAAATGACAAATTCAAGATGAGATCTAATCTGCATTTTCAAAAATAGCTGACATGCACGAACTGGAAAAATTTCCTATTAGTGATTTTTAGACTATCAAAAATTTTTATTCTTAATTTCAGGGACTATGATATTGAAATCGAAAAAGAAAAAATGCTTTTTACTTAATTAAATTTAATATTAGTTTACTCATAATTTTTCATTATTTAAATAGAAGTTCACTAATTTTGAGTTGGTCGCTGTTTCTTTAATAAAAATTGGCAAATTCAAGAGAAATAGCTTTGTTGTTGATACTATATATTTTCAGATGTAAAATCAAAACAGACATAATCCAATAAAACTTTTGATAATATTATCTTATAAACTCACAATTTAATCAGTTGTTTACTAGTTAAATAGATTTTTTAACTTCAGATTATTTCTAAATTTCAAGTTCAAGTAGTTCATCGAGTTGAGAGCATTGTTTAATCTCCTGTTTTTTATATTACAATGCCAATCGTGTCCAAATAACTTTTCATTAGCTTTTTATCATTATCAGAAAAAAATTCTTTTTCAACCATAAAAATAGGTATAACCATTCTTAACTGAGAGATAAAGTTTTTGGTATTCTAATTCAAATTTTCATCAGAAATTTCCTTTTTGAAAAATAAACATCCCAATCTAAGTTTAGTTCACCAAGCATAAAAAGAATTAAATCTCTTTTTCTACATCTTTAACTAATTTATCTGAGAGATTCATATAATAGTTTTCTAACATTTGATGATTTTCACTATCGTACAATTCATATTCTTCTTCTAAGCGGTTTATTATTTTCTGGTATGACTTTTTCAATTGAAGTTATTTCTCTCATTAAACAAGAATATTCAAAATTAATTTCTCTGTTTAGTCCTTCTACTTTCATTGTTTCATTAAAATTTAAGAGTAAACACTTAATGTTACAATAATAGTTTATATCCTTTACAAGAGGTAAGAGAGTGTCTCTATATAGAACTTTAACGCATTGGTAACAGTATTTGAGGTATAATTCAAACAAATCAATTTTGATTGTCGATATCTTGGTTTTCAAAATATAAATTAAATTTAGAGCAGTAGAGTCCATCATCTTCAAATAATATATTTTGTAAAGTATAACATTTGAAGATAAGTATAAATTGTGTTTAATATACATGCTAATTAATTTATCTGAAAAGAGTGTAGTATTTGCTGAAAGTAGCTTTGTAATGAATTCCACAGAAGATTACTAATATTGAATGCAAGTTGTTCATCAAGTGTATTTTTGCACTATCAATCAATCTCGTTAAAATAATAATTATTATTTTGATTATTAATGAATCCCACTTGATCTATCAATAATTCCTTTATTATCTTTTAAAGTTAGTAAAGAATTGTATATTTCATTACGTGTTGGAAAATCATAATAATGTACTTTTTAAATGTACGATTACTTTTTCTAAATTTTCCTCAAGAATTTTATAAACTCACTGACAAAAGGTGCATTATATACTTTTTGAAGGTTTCCTCTTTGAATTTTGTTTTCGTATTTTCAGATTTAATTTCAGTTGTAAAGGAAGGAATGTCAAAATAATACACTTTATCCTCAATTGTTAAAAACTGTCCTGTTCATTAATGATGATGTTGTCGTTATATTTCAGAAGTCTATTGGTATATTTGTTAGAGGGTATTTTAGACCACCAATAGATGCAGTGCAGTATTTCGAACTTGTTTTTAAATTTTATATGATATTTCCTTTTTCAATTTGCTCTTCAATATTTAGAAGAGTTTTTATTTTATCCTCTATTGATTTAAAAATGATAAATTCTTCATTTTTAGAGGAAATGTTTGAAATATCTAATGTCAAACCCAATTTTTCAATATCTTTTTAGATAATAAAAGATTTAGTTTTCTTTCAAACTCATTAGAAGTTTGCCCCTTAGAATTACTAGAATATTTTTGAGAATTTCTCGTGGATTGTACACAAAACTTTTCCCTATAATTTTCAGCATCTTTACCGAATAAAGAATAATAAACATACTTTAAAAATCTCTAATTTATCATTTAGGAGAAAATATTGATTCAAAAATATCTTCTCTTTTTCAAAAATCCTTAATTTTTTTGCGAATAGTTTCTTATCATAATGTACTGTTGAGTCACCACTATTCCATAAATTGGTAATACTATCTACTGTAAATTTTTCGTGATATAGCTTTTTGGTTTATTAATTAATAAATTGAAAAGTATCTTCATCCCATTGATTAAATTCATGTCCCAAGAGTTTATATGTCCCACGATCTAAAGTATTCATTAAGAAGACATGTCTCAATAGGTTATATGCAATGGATAATTGTCTATCATTATATACATAATCAATAAAAACGATTCTGAATAAATTTTGCCAATCATAAAAATCCCTCAATCCCAGGTTCATAAAAATTATTACTTTTGTTTTTAATCATATATGAAAGTAATAAAAGATGCATAAGATAAAAGTCAAGTGCAATTTACTGCTTTCAAACATAAATAATAAGTCCTATATGATGCGCATCGAATGGACGGATAGAAACTAAAAATATCGACACATCTGTTAGTTGTCTATACCTTGTAGTGTTTCGCCGTTGATTTAGTGTGCTTTTTAACATCTTGCGGTTGGGATTTATTTAGTTTTCTTTCCGTCTCCGGACGCAAAGGGAAGTAAAAATGACATCATATAGAAAAGTGATAGCAAAAATTGTATTGCAAATTGTTAGGTGAAGAACTCAAGAAAAATTAAACGACCTAGAAATATTACAAAAATCAAATTGGATATGAAATAGCTGGAAGGGGAAGTTGAATTATTATCCGAAACAACTGTCGGACAAAGTACTAAAAGGGAAAAAGAAATATAAGTTTTCAATGCTTCGTTAGCTTTTCAGACTAGTTTACATTATAAAAATCCAGAGAATTATTTTTCCCGAGTATTGAAATTTGAACTACTGCTGATTGAAAAATATAATATCTACGATTTTGACTAGATCCTCGTTTTGAAAATACCTTTTTAAAAACAGTTAATAGTAAAAATTTTTCTAATATCTCAAAGAAAGAAAGTATCGCAAACTCATTGAAAAATAAAGAAATTTTTCTAGTACTCTTTGTCAAACTTTATTTCAGATTTCCCAGAGGAAGAAACTTCTCATCAAAATAGCTGAGAAATTAACTTATTGGTTATCTGAATTAGCCTGTCTCATACTCAAAGATTTAAAAGTAGACTGTCAGGAAAAACTGACAGTCTACTTCATGAAAATTACGTTAAACTAAAAATTGTTCTTGGCTAAGACAAATAATCAAATACGAGGTAAATCTAATGAAAAACACGCAATCGTAAAGGTGGCTACTCAGTCAACACTGCATAATGAATATATTGACAACAAGCAGGGCATTCTCTGCTTAAGCACCGAACTAGAAGCACAAATTAAATTTGAAGACAGTCAACCAACAGGTGAAATCATCGCTTATAAGGCTTGGTTCTCTACAAAAGGGACTTCCACCCTTTACTGTCAAATTTGAAATCGAAGTGAACTACCATCTTATATGGCATTGGTACAGTTTGATAATCTTCAAGCCTGTGAAATTGGCTTTCAACGTCTACTTCAAAGCTGACAATCTCAAAGGAGGTAAAATAATGACGAATAGAGGAACTGAGTCAATACCTGCTCCAAAGCCTTAAACATGGGGACTTGGAAGCATTATGCAAGGAGAAACCAGCTATACTAATAGCTTTTGACTGCAAAATTATGGAAGAAGGGATTTCTCTTTCTTCCTCGTTTGCCAGCTGGTTATATCATTGATGATGAACTCTATCAGAAAATTTTCCTGATTGCCAATGCTGCTCTCTATCCTCGCTTCACTCTTCTCAAACAAAATTCAGCCTATTTTATGGCTCTAGATACAAATGATATTCATGTCCAACGTGGGCTCTTCTTCCCTTGGAAAGCAGGCGTTTCTGAACGCCTAGTGATTCCTGATTTGGATGAATTTACGGCAAAACAAAAGGGAAATCTGATTCCCATCATGAAAAATCTTACTCTTGACTACAACAAAGTAACTTCTATGGCTATCGCAGGAAACAGCGGTTCTGGTAAATCTTACGCTCTAACCTATTTTTCTCAGTCTACTAAACACATTTCAGACTTGATTATTGTAGACCCTAAATTTGACACGCCTAGTCGATGGGCTCGTGAAACATGAAATTCGCGGTTCTACATCCTCAGAAAAGAATCGCTCTAAAGTCTGACTTTGTTTCAGAAATCAACGAGAATCTGAGTACCTGCTTGAATCTTATCCAACAGAGGCAAGAAATCTCTATGATAATCCAGACCATCAAATTTGAGCATTTTAACTATTGTCATTGATGAAGTGCTGGCGTTATCCGAAGGAGTCAATAAAACTATCAAAGATCCATTCTTCTCTTCTATCTCAAATTGCTTTGCTTTGGGGCGTGCACATATAGTCCATCTTTTTTTGCTAGTCAGTCAGCGTATGACCATACATACTATCCCATATTTCTGTTAGGGAACAATTAAATGTTCTTAATTCAAATTGGTAATATCAACAAGAAAGACAACACAATTTCTATTCCCTGACCTAGACCCTGAAGGCATTGTTATCCCTATAGGAAAAGGAACTGGACTTATTCAAATTATTGATAATGAACATCCTTATCAAGTTTTACCTCTCCTTTGCCCAACTTATTATACAAAGAAAGGCATTCTGTAACCTATGAAAAAGACTCTTTCAAACAACCTACAACCTAAATGCTAACTTAATAGTCCTTGCTTTGCTTTAGCTTTCTCTTTAAGATTGGAATCAACTTACTTATTCAAATGTTAGAAAACCACCAAACTCTCTGGAATGCAAGGACTTTTTACAACAATACTAGATAAGCTGACTGCTCTTGAACATTACATTCAACTATTGTCATTCTGTCTTATTCTCGTTCCTGCTCTTTTGGTTATCATTGAGTTAGTTCAAAGATTTTTAAAAGATTCATTATGGAATTATTTCAAGTCTATCTACCAGACTTTCTAGAATGAGACAATTTCTGAAGCAAGATGAACAATCATGAACCAATGAATACAATTGAGAATCAGACTGTTACTCGCATCAACCCCATTTTAAAAAGCTTCAATCACTCTGTCTTAGGGTGTACAGTAGATGTAAGAAAAGAAACTGTCACTGTCTTTACTTGCCATTCCAAGAACTCAACAGGCTCAGAAGTTACTGAAAAGAAAATGGAAGATGATATCAAGGAAGAAATTTCAAAGCAGAAATCCAAACTATTATTTTTCTTCACCCATATCGAAAAGGTAATAAACTTTTGGTTTACAGGAACTAAGAGATAAGGGAAAATATGGGAGCTTGGCTCACATAGTGAAAGCCAAAAAGCCCTCATGTTTTTCAAAAATCATCTATGCATGTAATGGGGTCACTACGACCCCCATTACACCAATAATCATCAATCATTGAAAGGAAATAAATGACTAAAGAAAAACGCTCGAACAAATGGGCTTTCCTTCTCTATCAGGAAAGTGCCCCTGAGCATTATCTGGATGTTTTAGAGAACATGCATATCCCTTTTGTTCTCAGCCCATGGCACGACAAAAGACATCAATAAGGAAACGGGAGAATTTAAAAAAGCTCACAAGCATGGAGCATTATATTTTGATTCACTCAAAAGCTATTCTCAAGTTTCCGAATTACTAACTAAGAACCTCAATACACCTGCCCATGTAGAACCTGTTATGTCTCCTAAAGGAATGTATGACTACTTTACTCATGCAGAAAATCCTGAAAAAACTCTGTACGATATCAACGAAATTGAAAACTGGTTGTGGCTTTTTGAACTAGATAAATTTCTTATCAGCAACAACAGTGACGAATTTTCTTTTCAATGGTAATCGATATCATAGAGGAACATAATTTTACAGAATTTAACAACTTAGTCAGATACGCTAGAAAAGATAATCAGCAGTTGCTAGGTTTAGTTATGGATAAAACTTACTTCTTTTGCAAAAATATCTGGACTCACGCCGTCATTCTAGATATGGGAAGGAGGATAACGAATGCAAGTAATCCTACCAGATGAGCAAATTCACCAAATTCAACTATTACTATCCAATCTTATTCAAAAAGAAATTAAACAACAATTAGGACAAAAATCACTTTAAAGCTGTCCCCTATTTCAACAAACAACAGACTTGTGACTATTTAGGGAATTTCCAACAATACTCTTGATTTCATGGATTCAAAGGGGCTTCCATCAATCAAAAATTGGAAAAACAATTCGATTCCACAAAGATTCTATTGACCACTGGCTAAACAGTAACAACTAGAAAAATCAAGATTTTTATTTTATAATGGTCATGATATTTTCTGGTTCGATATAAAGGAGAATATCATGACTATCAGTAAGACAAAAAAACGGAACTTACCGCTTAAAAAGTCTATATACCAATAGAAGCACGAATGCCTCTTGGTATCGTTAACAATAACTATTATGATAAAAGATTTAAAACAAGAAAGGAGGCACGACAAGCAGAGATAGACTTACTTACGAAGCTAAACCAAATTGAAGATAATGTCTTTTTCGGGACTAGGAAAAGAAGATATTCTTTTCTCAGACTTCTATAATAATATTTGGTGGGAATCCTACAAAGCAGGACAAACTACATCTACTTCGAAAACCACCAAGCAGGTCAACAATTGCCAATACCAAAACATGTTTTGAAAAGCATATACTACCACTTCTTGGCAACTATACGATTCAATTTTTAAACCAAAATAAACAGGTTATTCTAAATTTGATGACGTCAAAAGCTAACGAATATGCCAACTTCAAAACTTTACGAAGTTACGTTATTTCTATTTTTGATTGGGCAGAAGAACTTGAATATATTGAAGCAAATAGAGTTGCAAAAACTTTAAGACGAATTAAGGCTGTCAAAAAAATTCAACTTGCAGAATCAAAACGTGATGAAGATTTATATTTAACTCATGAGCAACTCCAAGAATGGTTCTCAGCCTTTAAAGAAGATTTGGAAAATGATAAAAATATCACTCAAAGATTACGTCCTTTTTTATCTCACTTTTTTCCTTGGAGATAGAAAATCAGAAACATATGCTCTCCAGTGGAAACATATCGACTTTTTCAAAAATCTCAGATTCAGTTAATTCAGGCTTTAGATAGATACGGACAAGTAAAAATCTACCAAAGGAAAATAAAAAAACTATCTTTTTCTATTTCTAGTGACTTGCTTCAACTTCTGACTTTATGGAAAAAACAACAAAAAAATATGAACTTGCAAAAGTTTGGTATCATCAGTAATCCAGAACAATTCATCTTCACTTATATAGATACCAGAGGAATATCAATAAACCTTTACATGCTGACTATCTTAATAATAAGATGAAAACTATCAAAAAGCGACACCCAGAGCTTACACACGCTACGCCACACAAACTACGTCATACGGGAGCAACACTCGCTAAACAGGCAGGAATGAGCTTAGAAGCTATTTCCGAAGCTCTAACACATAGCGACACAGGTACAACACAGATTTATGTCAATACTTCTAATGTAGTCCCTATGGCAGTCGGTGAATTTGCCTTAAAGTCTCTAAAACAATAAGGTGAAAATAAGGTAAACTTTGAGGTGAACTTTTTCAAAAAACATAAAAAAAGCACCCATGAGGTAAACTCTTGAGTGCTTTGAAACGTTGATATAATCGTATTGATTAACGTTTTGAGAATTGTGATGCTTTACGAGCTTTCTTAAGACCTGGTTTCTTACGTTCAACTTTACGTGAGTCACGTGTAAGAAGTCCTGCGCGTTTCAATGAATCGCGGAAGTCTGGGTCTACTTGAAGAAGGGCACGAGCGATACCGTGACGGATAGCTCCTGCTTGACCAGCGTATCCACCACCTACAACGTTAACGAAAACGTCGTATGAACCTACAGTTGAAGTAACTGCGAATGGTTGGTTGATTACAAGACGAAGGTCAGCGTGTGGGATGTACTCTTCAACATCTTTTTTGTTAACAGTGATTTTACCAGTTCCTGGAACAAGGCGAACGCGTGCAACAGCGTTTTTACGACGTCCAGTACCTGCATATTGTGCTTGTGACATACTTTATTGTTCCTTTCCTTAGATAAGTCCTGAAATATCAAGAACTTCTGGTTGTTGTGCAGCGTGAGTGTGCTCAGCTCCAACGAATACTTTCAATTTCATACCTTGAGCGCGGCCAAGAGTATTGTGTGGAAGCATACCTTTAACTGATTTCTCGATCAAACGTACTGCATTTTTAGAACGAAGTTCACCAGCAGAGATTGATTTCAATCCACCTGGGTGGTTTGAGTGAGTGTAGTAGATCTTATCAGATGCTTTTTTACCAGTCAATTTAACTTTTTTTCAGCATTGATAACGATTACGAAGTCACCTGTATCAGTGTGTGGTGTGAATGTTGGTTTGTTTTTTCCGCGAAGTACGCTAGCAACAACTGCTGAAAGGCGTCCAAGAGGTACATCAGTTGCGTCAACAACGTACCATTTGCGTTCTACTTGGCCTGGTTTAGCCATGAATGTAGTTTTGTTCATGATTTCTCCTATATGAATATCGTTTTTGTTTACAGGGCGGATGTTCCGGTCCGCAAGTTATTTGAAAGGTTCCGGGGCCTTACAAATGGGGTAAACAATACCGTCTACTATTGTATCAAAATTCTCAGATAAAAGTCAAGAGATTGGGAAAAATATTTTTTTATTTCTGCCAGATTCTCAATCTTTTTCTTCCTGTTCCTGAAGGATTGTCTGAAAAAAATTTTTAGAGACTAAATAAATGGCACAAGTCAGAATAGCGTAACCACTAGATAATTGATCAAACGACCGTGGTCTCCAACCAATGGCGGTTTTGTCAAAAAGCCATAATCTCCACCCGTCATTAGATTGACCACAAAAGATCACAGCATTGAGTGAAGATGTGATGATTAGGGTTCGTTTGAAGTCCAATAAGCTAGCATCGTAGTCCTTCAAAAGATAAATCAAGGAATTTCCAAGGAGAGCTAAGTGTCCGAAAAATAAAGGACAGGATAGCGATGTGGGGGAAGGGATAGGGATCTGGCACTGGATAAATAAAAGGCTGCCAAAGTCCCAAAGGTTCCCTAGCACAGCAAAAATACTGTTTGACTCTAGAAACACCCGGAAGTCAAAAGCACTACAAACATAGCCAGACGGCAATGATAAAAGGGGTAGACTTTTCTAGTTAGAGGCATCTGATTTACTAAATACCATCCGTAGAGCAGAATTAGCTGATACCGCCTGTAAAATCTGGAAAAATCGTTGACAGACTTTTTCTCACCATAACGATAGGCAAGAAATACAGTCAATGCTAATAAAGGTAAATAGACTTCCATACCAAAGAAGATCAAATTGGGGTGGCTCCGTCGGCTGCGTGCTAAATAAAAGCATCCCAAAACATTCATGTAACTTTCCTCATTTTTCATATAAGCAGGCTCTTACTCATCTCTATAGAGCCTAGCTTACATTTATTTCATATAATTTTTGTGTAAAAAGAAACTGTCGATCTTAATATAAAAACAAAGCTTCTAATCGACATATTGTTCCTGCTCACCCTGATAGACCTGCCATAGAATTTCCATTTGTTCTTGGGTTATTCGTTTTTCAGATAGGGTGGAGATTCTTGATATCAAAAATTCAAGTTCTGCAATTTCTTGATTTTTCTTGAAAATTGTCCATCCAATAACTGACAGTCAAAAGACGAACTTGGCATACTGTTTGTTCTGAAGTTGAAAGCGATTGGTATCAAAAACTGCCAATAAAGAGCCTACTTCTGCCGAAAATCCTGTTTCTTCCTGAACTTCTTTTCGGATATTTTCCTTGGGAGAATATCCTACCTCGCCAAAGCCACCAGGTAATGCCCAAGTATCCTCTCCTTGTCCTCTAACCAGGCAAAATCTTCTGATTTTGAACAATCCATGCCCTTACATCCATCAAGGGAGTTGCATAGCTACCTGTTGGTTTTAAAATTGCAGTCAATTCCTCTTGATCGAGCTCCGTTTGATCCTGCAAGACACTCCATAAAATCTGACGTAAATCCTCATAACGTTCACGGTCATAAGGATCCTTTGAATAGGTCAACCCAGTATCAGTGATAGCTAACATTCTCTGAATAGCTTTGGCGAAATCAGTTGTGCTCATTTTCTAGGCTTTCTACTAGCTTGGCTAGATTCATAGAGTTCGAACCTTTAAGCAGAATCTGGTCATGTGCGCCAAGACTTTCCTTGACCTGCTTAACCATGGCTTCAAACTGGTCCTCATCGGCTGTTTTCTTGAAGTAGTACACATGACCGATTGGGAACATTTGACTGGCTAGTTGAGCCAATTCAGCAATGTCTTCACCGTAAAAAATAACAGTATCAAGGGCATCGGGTGTAATGCTCAAAATCATTTGATTATGAAGTTGAACAGACTGATCTCCAAGTTCTTTCATATCCGCCAGAACTGCGAGTTTCTTGCCACCTTCATTGGCTGGGATGGCTGAGAAAGTCTCCAAAAATCAACTTCATGGCAGTTGGATTGGCATTGTAGACATCTGATAAGATATCCGCACCGTTGGCTGCTTTTTTCCACTCGGTACGATTGCGGGTCAATTCTAGATTTTGGAAGGCTTGACGGATTTGCTCTTCAGTCACTCCTTCTTGAAGAGCAACATAAGATGCAATCATAGCATTAGTCGCATTGTACTTACCTGTTACTGGCAAGTCAAGAGCCTGCTCTAAGAAATTGGCCTTGAAGGTTAAGCTATCCTTACGCTCAATCAATTCTGTAATTTCGAGTTCTGCACCTGGACCAAAACGAACTACTTTTTGATCAGCAGGGAGATAATCCTCTACAATAGGATCAGCTGGCGCCAAAAGTAAGGAACCCTTTTTCCATCCCATCAGCGATTTGTAATTTCCCTTTTGCAATTTCAGAACGGTCCTTAAAGAAAGCCAAATGAGCTTCTCCAACCAAGGTCACAATAGCTGTCTTTGGATGAGCTAATTCAGACAAGAGATGGATGTCTCCTAAGTGATCCTGGCCCATTTCCAAGACCAGCTTTTCAGTATCATCTGGCATATGAAGAACTGTATAAGGTAGTCCAATCTCATTATTGTAATTTCCTTGTGTTTTTGTAGGTTTTTAAAGCTTGTAGAAAGCAAATGAGCCAACATATCCTTAGTCGTAGTCTTCCCATTTGAACCTGTAACAGCAAAGACATCGACACCTAGTCTTTTGAAGGTAATAGGCTGCAAGAGCTTTGAAAGGCATGTCAAGACATCTTCTACCAAAAAGATAAGGATGGTCTGCTACTTCCTTTTCTGATAAGGTTAGAACTGCGCCATTTTCAAAAAGCTGTCTCGATAAAGTCATGACCATCACGCGCCCCCTTGAGTGGCACAAATAGATCCCCAACTCCAATCAAACGACTATCAAACTCTGCCTTGACTAGTGGACTATCCACATAGCTAGTCACATCATTTTTTTGCACCGACGACACGCGCAACTTCGTGAATCGTAAGTTTCATGTTTACTCCTTTAAAAAAGGGGCAAGGAGTCCTTCCCCGCCCTTATAGTCTATCTTTACAATAGGTGCGCTTCACGTTTGTCAAAAACTTTCTTTAGCAAGGTCAACCAAACGCTCGATTAGTTCTGGATAGCTAATCCCCATATTGTCCCAAAGCAAGGGATACATAGACCATTGGGTGAATCCAGGCATAGTGTTTAAGCTCGTTTAGGAAAACTTCTCCCTTATCTGTATAGAAGAAATCGCAACGTGATAAGCCAAGTCCACCAATAGCACGGAAGGCAGTTTCTGCATTTTTTTACGCATGACTGCTACTACATCATCACTAATCTTGGCTGGGATATCCATAGTAATCTTGTTATCGATATATTTGGCTTCATAGTCATAGAAGGCTACGTCTTTGACAACTTCACCAGGTAGCGTGCTCTTGACATCATAGTTTCCCTAAAGAGACCAACCTCGATTTCACGTGCATTGACTCCTTGCTCTACCAAGACACGACTATCGTACTTGAAGGCAAGCTCTAAAAGCTTGATGGAGTTCTTCTTTATTTTCAGACTTAGAAATACCCTACACTAGAACCCATATTGGATGGTTTGGTAAAGACTGGATAGGTTAATTTTTCTTCAACTTCAGCAATCTTAGAAGCCAAGTCATCCCTTCAACAATCGCTACGTAAGGGAACTTGGGCAATCCCAGCAGACTCCAAAGACACGCTTAGTTGTGATTTTTATCCATGGCAAGGCTTGAAGATAGGATGTTACAACCGACATAAGGCATTTTCAAGACTTCTAAGAAACCTTGAACAGAACCATCTTCTCCCATAGGTCCATGAAGAACTGGAAAAACAACCGCTCCTTCTTCGTAGATAGCACTTGGAGCAATTTTTCTTGTCCCAATCAATCGTTTCATTGGTCATGAGACGTTCATCTTGTCCAGGAGTTTGGGTAAATTCTTGGGTTTTGATGAAAAGTCTCCAGACTGGCTGATAAAGAAGGTTTTGACTGCGAAACGATCATAGTTAACCGCACGCATGACACTCTCAGCTGACAAGACAGACACTTCACGTTCTGCACTGCGTCCACCATATAATAGAATAATTGTTTGTTTCATATGATTTGTTCCAATTCTAATAGAATACTCGTCCTTTAGTATATCATATTTGTCATTTTTAAACTTGTACAGCAAAAAAACAAAGAAAAGAACCTGAATCAAAAATGAGATTCAGTCTCTTTGTCCTTTTAAATGATTATCTGCTAGTTCATTGCATCTATCCTTAACCTTACAGACTAGAGTTCTGTACGATTTTCGATGGCTCTTAGAAGTGTAACTTCATCTGCATATTCGATATCAGCTCCGACTGCTAGACCTCGTGCTAGACGAGTAACCTTGATCCCTGCTGGCTTGAGAAGTCGAGAGATGTACATGAAGTCGCCTCACCATCAGCAGTTGCATTGGTCGCAACGATGACCTCTGAAACCTCGCTATCCATGAGACGAGTCATGAGACTTTTAAGATTGATATCGTCAGGACTAATCCCATTCATAGGGGAGATCAATCCGTGCAAGACATGATAGAGTCCATGGTATTCTTGGATATTTCTCCATAGCTGCGACATCTCGGCTATCCTCAATACCAGGATAGTAGTCTGGTCTCGACTAGGATCCGTACAGATTGAACATGGATCATCATCTGTCAAAGCGTCCGCAGATTGAACAATAGGTCAATTCTCGTTTAGCTGCCAGAAGATTTTTTTGCAAATTCATTGACATCATCATCCGACATCCCAATGGTATAAAAGGCCAGTCGGGTCGCTGTCTTAATCCCGATACCTGGAAGTTTAGAATAGCTGTCAATCAACTTAGCAATAGGTGTTGGGTAAAGCATGGCTTCCTTTCTAGTTCATTGGATGGTGTTGGTTGTATAGATTGATAATATCTCGGGCAATCGAAGGTCCGATCGTATTGCTGAGATTGGTATTATGAGGAATACAACTGCAACTGCAATCTGAGGGTTATCTGATGGGAGCATAGGCAACCGCATTGGTATTGGTAGCCTTTTTGACCATCGGCTACATAACTTTCGGCTGTACCAGTCTTACCACTGATAGAGACAGTTGCCCCATATAGAAGAGGACGACCTGTCGTAAGGGCACTGCTTCCAGTGCGAAACCTGATAAAAATCCCTTGTTGCAAGATAGACATGTCTGACTCAGAAATATTGATTTTATTCATTTCGGTGCTAGTTGTTTGCTGAATCAAATTTCCTAGACCACCTTGCTCATTATTATCGTAGACTCCTTCTACAATATGAGGAGCCAGAGCGAACACCATTATTAGCGATTGTTGCCACATACTGGGCCAACTGCATCGGTGTATAGTTATCAAACTGTCCAAAAAGCATTGTACAGATAATTAGCCAAATCAAAGTTTTTTTGGGGAATAAATCCTGTTGATTCCTCTGGCAAATCAATCCCTGTAGCAGCACCCAAACCATACTCACTAAAAAGTCGCGCGTAGTTTTTCCCATAGCAGACTCTAGTTTGGTCGGTCTTAACTGTCATATCTGGTTGATAGGTTTTGCCCCATCATTCCCAAAAGCAGTTTGAATCATATAGGTATTAGAAGAGTATTCCAAAGCCTCGACTGCTGTAATCGGGAAAGGAACCATAAGCAAGAGTATACCAAGAATTGATAGCTGGGGATCCTTGGAAAAACGATTGGTTGGTCTGTCAAGGTCTGGTTTCCCTTTTAAAAACACCATTTTTCCCAGCCTGAGCTGATGGTAGCCGCTTTAACGACAGAACCTGGTACAAAAGACATTGGTCACAGTCCCCAGCGAGTCTGAGGTCAATTCACCCGTTTCCAGATTATGTTTAATCCCTGACATAGCTAACACAGCACCAGTCTTAGGATTGAGGGCTACTGCATAGACACCTTCAGAATATTTTGCTCCACCATTTGATAGTTCTGAATCGAAGTAACTTTTCAGAAGATTATCCACACTGTCTTGGAAGGTCAAATCAATGGTCAATTTAATGTTTTTTTGCCCTTGCTACCTTCTTCGACATTTTTCCACACTCTCCATATCACCATATTTATCGAGATGGATTTCTTTTACTGTGCGCTTCCCTTGTAGAACTTCTTCGTATTGTTTCTCCAGATAAGAAGTTCCAACACGGTCATTAAGTGAATAGCCTTTTTGCAAATAAGCATCCACATCCTCAGCTGGAAGACCTGATTTCTCACTAGAGACACTTCCAACGATAGATGAAAGAGAGGTTTCTAAAACCTTTCTATCCCACGAAGTTGAAATGCTAATACCAGGTAATTCCTTGGAAGCTGAAGCAATGATGGCCACCTGTGTGTCACTTAATGGATCGGTTTGAATATTCCCTGTCGCAAAATTACCAACTGCATTGAGCTGGTTAAAGAGGTAGATAACCTTCTTTTCATCCTCTGAATAGTTCAGTTGATCAGAAGTGATACTCTCAGCAGCATTGTTATAAAGTTGAGCTTCAGACAACTGATTTCCATCAGAATCAAAACGTTTATCCTTAGGAAGAGCCTCTACCGTTTTTTTATAGACAGCTGGATCTGCTAGATAATAATCAGCCATTTGACGTTCTGTCAAATCTGGCGAGGTAACTGTTACATACGTTAAGAGTTTAGTGGAAATATCCTTTAAATCAGTAGCTGTCATCTTATTGCTTCGTGTGAAAGCTACTACTTGTTTAACGGTATTTTCTACCAAGGGTTTTCCAGCTGCATCATAGATTTCTCCACGAGCAGAACCCGTTGTTACCCTAGTTTGGCTAGCAGATGCTAGCTTAGCTTTCATAAAAATCCTTGTTCAAAAACTTGCATATAGAGCAAGCGACCAATGATGGTCATGAAAAAGCAAAATAACGATTGCAAACAATAAATTAAGCCGAATCGGTATCGAATGGCTATTGAATTTTCTCATACAAATCAGTCTCATTTCTAATCAAAAATCTCACTCTTCATTGTACCATAATTTGAAGAGAAAAATTATGGAAAAAAAGAAAAGACTTTTTCCTTTTTATCCCAAAAAAACAAAAGCAACTGTGGTATAATAGAAGTAAGCGCTATTTTTATTTGTTAGGTTTTTATTGACAAATAATGTTTAACAAATAACTACAAAGGAGTCCCATGAACAAGCCAGACATCTCTACGATTATTGATCTTCACTTTTGAAGAAATGACCGATTTAGAGCAAGAGATTGCCCGCTATTTTTTTGCAGGCAGATACCATTCATGATGACTTGTCTTCTCAACAGGTCACTCAAAAACTTCATATTTCTCAGGCGGCTCTCACTCGTTTTGCCAAAAAAATGTGGCTTTACAGGGCTATCGGGAATTTATTTTCAAATACCAACAACAAAAGGATACCCTTTCCGTTCCTCAACAGGATATGAATCCTTTGACACAAAGAGTCTTGAGAAGCTATACAAATATCCGAGAAATGACACAAGAATTGATTGATGATGACCAACTGGAGCGTATCGCTCAAATGATTGATCAATCAGAACGCGTCTATTTTTTTGGGAACTGGAAGTTCTGGCCTAGTTGCACGTGAGATGAAATTGCGTTTCATGAGACTTGGAGTCGTTTGTGAAGCTTTTAACAGATCCAGATGGTTTCGCCTGGACAACTAGTATCATCGATGAAAAAAATGTTTGGTCTTTGGTTTCTCCTTTCAGGAACAACTCCATCCATCATTGACAGTCTACTAGACGCTCAAGACATGGGGGCTAGAAACTAGTTCTTTTTACTAGTACGCCTAGCAAGGAAACTCAGGCATTTACAGAAACTGTACTGGTGGCAAGCCAGAGTCAGGCTTCCTATATCCAACGCATTTCTGCCCAACTTCCTATGTTGATCTTAATCGATCTACTCTATGCTTATTTCCTAGAAATTGATCGTGAAAGTAAAGAAAAAAATCTTTTAACAGTTATTGGGAAAATAAAAAAACTAAATGGCTATCGTAGAAATAGAAGGTCTAGATAAGCCTTCATCCCTATCAAGTGAACAATCACATCAGCAACCAGCGATTAAAGTCGCTGGTTTTTAGTTTGCTCAAGTCCTATAACTGATGACTTATGCACATAGAACTCTACACCTGATTCTTGATATAAAAAAGCGAACAAGACGGAATTCCGATTCTCAGAAAACTCGTTTTGCTCGCTTTTTATAATTGAGATTAGTTATTGGTTTCAATCTCTAAAGTTTGGACAGTTATTACAGCAGTTTCTTTAATATTCTGCAATAATTTCCACAAAATCTATACTTCCTCAACAGTATTTCTTGAGTTTGACAGATTCTATTCGTCTTCTTTTTTCTTTCCCATTGCAGCTAGACCAAGAAGTGCTCCTACAGCTCCCAAGCTTGCAAGAGTAGCAGTTTCTTTAGCGCCTGTTTCAGGGAGAATATTTTGACGATTTGCAGGTGCTTGATAAGTCTTATCTGGTGATATAGCTTGAGCCACATGCGACTGTTCATCCTTGTGTGTAGCGACTTCATGAATAGCTGCTTCAGAACCATTTACACCACCAGCAAATCCTGGAACTTGATGGATAGGTGCTGTCCACCAGAAACTCCTCCTTCAAAGTTTGGAACTCTGTGGACAGATGCTTCAGAGCCATTCACACTACCAGTAAACTCTGGTACTTCATGGATAGCTGCTTCAGAACCATTTACACCACCAGTAAACTCTGGTACTTCATGGATAGCTGCTTCAGAACCATTTACACCACCAGTAAACTCTGGTACTTCATGGATAGCTGCCTCTGTTTTACCTGATTCTTCTTTCTTAGTTCCGACTAGCACAATCTCATCTTGCGCCACTTCAACAACTTCACGCAATTTTTCAGTACGGCTTCCATCTGGTGCTACTTCTGTTAAGATACGTTCCTTGCCTGCGCGACCTACCTGAGTTACGCGAGTTTCACCTTCTGGAAGAGTTGGATCTTCTCGTTTAACAGTCTTGAAGTTGAGAGCTTCTTCTACTACCTCAAGGCTTGGTTGACTAAAGCTCAATTCTTTAACACCATCAGTCGGAAGATTTGAATGTTTTACTTCCTCTTTCGGAGTTGCTTGAAGCTGGTTGATAGAAGTTAGAGCTGCTTGCAAGGCCTTATCGACTGCATCCTGAGTCTTAGCTGCCTCAATAGCAGTAAGAGCTTGCTCTGATAATTCAACTAGTTTCTTCTTAGCTTCTTTATCATCACCCTAGTTCTTTGGTCTTGTTTTTGAATAGCCTCTGCCAAAGCTTGCCATAGCCTTATCATAGTCAATCTTAGGCTCTTCTGGTTGGGCTGGTTGCTCTGGTTTTAGTTCCTCTTTGGAGTCGCTTGAAGCTGGTTGATAGAAGTTAGAGCTGCTTGCAAGGCTTTGTCTCACCGCATCCTGAGTCTTGGCTGCTTCGATCGCTGCAATTGCTTGCTCTGATAACTCGACTAGTTTCTTCTTAGCTTCTTTATCGTTGCCTAGTTCCTTGCTCTTGTTTTGAATGGCTTCTGCCAAACTTGCCATAGCCTTATCATAGTCAATCTTAGGCTCTTCCGGCTGTGCTGGTTGCTCTGGTTTTGGTTCCTCTTTCGGAGTCGCTTGAAGTTGGTTGATAGAAGTTAGAGCTGCTTGCAAGGCTTTGTCTACCGCATCCTGAGTCTTAGCTGCTTCGATAGCTGCGATAGCTTGCTCTGATAACTCAACTAGTTTCTTCTTAGCTTCTTTATCGTTACCTAGTTCCTTAGTCTTGTTTTGAATAGCCTCTGCCAAACTTGCCATAGCCTTATCGTAGTCAATCTTAGGCTCTTCTGGTTGAGCTGGTTCCTCTGGTTTTGGTTCTTCTTTTGGAGTCGCTTGAAGCTGGTTGATAGAAGTTAGAGCTGCTTGCAAGGCTTTGTCTACTGCATCCTGAGTCTTAGCTGCCTCAATAGCAGTAAGAGCTTGCTCTGATAACTCAACTAGTTTCTTCTTAGCTTCCTTATCATCACCTAGTTCCTTGCTCTTGTTTTGAATGGCCTCTGCCAGACTTGCCATAGCCTTATCATAGTTAGGCTCTTCTGGTTGAGCTGGTGTTTCTTCGACACCGTAGTTTTCTTCCTTATCAAGGATCGTTTGCAAGGCTGTAGCTGTTTTGAGAACTTCTTGTGGTTTAGCATCACTTGCTGAAAGTTGCTCTGATAATTTGTCCAAGTTTGACTTGAAGGCTTGACGCGCCTCTGGAGTGTTCTTCAAGCTTGTTTGGTCAAATTTATCCAATTCATCCTTCCAGTTCTTCATAGCTTGAAGCAACTCTTCTTTGGTATAAAGAGCACTATCTTCTCCATGAGTGATAAACTGGTCAACTTGGATACCAATATTTTTCGTAGTATCATTACGTTTTGGATCCAATTGCAAGGTTACAGCATGCCAACCTTCTTCAAGTCCTGTCAAACGAACGAGAGTCTGATCACCTTGACGTGTGGCAGCTGTACCACTGAAGTACTTCTTACCGTTGTATTCAGACGCATTACCTAGACCATCTTGATACTCGACTCTTCTACCGTCTAACGTCACCTTGTAGATACCATGACCTGGGTCTACAAAACCTTTAATTTCTAAACCTGTACCGTAGAAGTAGGCTGTTACACTAGCATTTTTTTCTTTCTGCTCTTCCGTTAAACGACCAAATGACGCCCAAGACTCAGTGTTTTGGTATTTACCTGATGAATTGGTTTCATGGTGCCAACCTGGGCTATAGTCAAGTTGACTGGCCTGATCATCATGACTGACTTGATCTTTTTGAAGCAATTCAGCTTTCATCACTCGAATCGTTGCTTCTGAAGCAAAGCCAAGCAAAGCTTCATCTGAAGCACTCGTCATTTTCACTTTGAAGTCAAAGATAGAGTCAGCTTGCTCCGTAAAGTCAATTGTTGGAATTGTCAAAGTCTTTTCTGTTTCACCTTCTTGGAAGGTCAAATCAGCTGTTGTATCCTTATAAACCTTACCGTGAACCCCTGTTCCTGGTTCAGTCACGACATGGACTGTTGCAGCTCCTTTGCTACCACCAACACGTTTAATGGTTACAGTAACTGGTTGGCCTTTTTGAACTTCATAGGTAGTTTCTTTCAACTCAAACATACCTTTACCAGCATTATTGAGCGTGTAGATACCTTCAGTTGCAATAGCTTTGCCAGTTTTGTTGACGAGTTTGATGGTGTGTTCACCTGGAGCCAAGTCATCTGTTTCATAAACCATCTGGCTACGTTTACGAGCCGCATTATTAGTTTGTACGTCTGCAACCTTTTGACCATCCACATAAACTGACATTTCACCGTGATTTGGATCCACTGTAGATACGACATAAGCCTTAGTTCCATTGAAACGGTAGGTTACGCTAGCATCTTTTTGATTGGTCCACATGGATGTTCCACGAACGCCTTCAGATTCGTCATACCAGGTTGTATTTGCTTTATCAGCTGTTGTATTTGAATGGTAATCCAAGCCTAGAGGATAGCCATCTGTTTTTTCGATACTACTTGGTGTCTTATAAACAGAGAAGTTTGTCAAAATAGGAGTTGCTTGTGAATTCGTGATAGTCACACGAATCTTTTGTGCTTCCACAGGTTGACCTTGGACGAGACGACGATAACCAACAGTCGAACCTTCTCCATATGGAACCCAGCGACCATTGAGCTCAACTTCAACCTTAAATCCAGAGATACGTTGACCTTTAGCAATATCTTCTTTGAGTTCGACTACGTCAAAGCGTCTCTTTTGACCGAGATCGACAGTAAATTCACCTGTCTTGGCATCATTTGACAATGCCCAACTAGTATCATCCTTACCATCTGTTAGGTTGCTTGCTTGATACAAGTGATTCTTACGAGTAGAGCTTGCAGTTACAGTTGCTCCCTTGGCGAAGTCAGTCGCATACATTTGATCCAAGGTTGCTCGGAATTCTTTCAAGCGAGCCACGTCTGCATCTGCGAATTTACCTTCTTTATTTGGTGGAATATTGAGGAGAAGTGGCGTTCCACGACCAACAGACTTGAAGTAGATATCCATCAAATCTTTGATTGATTTTGGTTGTTGATTGTCATGGTAGAACCAACCTGAACGAATAGAAACGTCTGCTTCACCGACAGAGTACATATCTCCTTCTGGGTCTCCATGGTTGAGATATTCATTCTTCACATCGTCAGTGATTTTAGCTTTCTTAACCTTATGCCAAACTGGATCTCCAGCGATACCACGTTCATTACCGATCCAACGGACACTTGTTGGTTGAGCAGAGAAGATAGCGATATCTCCTTCAGCTTCCTTGATGTACTTGAACCACTCGTCAAAGGTGTAGGTTACTTTTTGAGCTCCACTACCACGCGCACCATCCATCCAGACTTCGATAAATTTACCATTATTTCCGTATTTAGGATTGCCAAGGATTTCCTTGAGCTGGTTGAGGTAGTATTCGTTGTACTCTTTTTCAGTTGAAACATGATATTTAGGGTTATTGGCATCCCATGGTGATAGGTAAACACCCATATTCATGTCATATTTCGTTGCTGATTTAGAGATTTCTTCGAGAAGGTCTCCCTTACCGTCTTTCCATGGACTTGCAGCTACCGTATGGTCTGTGTATTTAGATGGATAAATCACAAAACCGTCATGGTGTTTGACAACCATGATTGTTCGTTTGAACCCAGCATCCTTCAAAGTCTTAATCCACTGGTCTGTATCAAGGTTTGTCGGGTTAAAGTTTTGAGGATTTTCTCTACCGTTACCCCACTCAGAGTTAGTGTAGGTATTCATACCATAGTGGATGAAGGCAGCCAATTCTTCCTTGTGGTAGTCCAATTGGGCCTTGCTTGGTAGTGGTCCATAGTTTCCAATTTCTGTTTCTTCGTCTTTTGGATCCACTACTGGAGTTGCAGGAGTTACTGGTTTTGGATCTTCAATTTTTTCGTATTCAAAAATAACTTGGTTCACTCCTTTATGTTGGATTGTTGCTTCTTGGCTTGCATTGACTGCACGGTAGCCTGCAATTTCTTTGGCTTGGAATCTATGAACAAAGGAAACTTCATATTCTTTACCATCGTTATTATCCACAGTCGCAGTTGCTAATTCTTGGTCGGTACCTTTCAAACGATAATGAACGTCAAAGGAACCTTTATTGACCTTATAAACAACCTTGATAACGCGAGTTCCTGCAGGAGCCTTGCTCACAACACTATAATCATCTTCCCAAGCGTCTTTTAGTTGCTTATTGACAGTTTTGCCGTCAATCGATACAATCTCATATTTTTTTCTTTATTCTTCTTGAAGAAAGTCAGTCTTTTCAATTTCTGTTTTATAGTTATAGTCGAACTGAGTTCCAACTTCTGTCTTTTTCAACAAAAGTATCGTTTTCTTTGACTGGATTATCATTTTGGTCTAGGTGTTCAACAACAACTCGTCCATAATCAACACCTTCAAGGAGAGTCGCTACACCACTTTCATCGAAGGAATATTTGTTTTCACCGATAACAGCTGTCTTATTTCGAAGCATTTCTCCCTCTGGAGTGAAGTAATAACGATTGCCGTTATCGCCTTGATACCAGCCTTTAACACCGTATTTGTCAATGATTTCTTTGACCCATGCCAATTGTTCTGGCGAGAGGACAAGCCCTCCTCCAAAGCGATCTTTTTCAGCAATGTTCGCATTATCGACAGTTCCACGTTGGTGGATCCCAATGACCTTACCATCACCGTTGATAATCCCACCACCTGAAAGACCTGATACAGAAGTCAAACGATAAGTGACACCAACTGTTCCCTTATCATCATACTTTTCAGTACCTTTGACAACACCGTCAGCCTTATACAATTGACCTGGAACAATTGGTTCCTTCAATTCTGGAGAAGTTGAATCTGTAGGGTAACCGATGGTGCTAACAGGTTCTCCAGCTTTGTATTCTCGATGTTCTGCTAAAGGAGTAAAGGTAGCTGCCTTATTTGGACTTGCAATTGAAAGTGGAACTGGGAGCTACAACCAAGGCTAGGTCATTCTTATAGCCTTCACCGAATTTTTTTCTTTATTCCAGAAATGAATATCCTTTTTCCTTGAACAAAACAGTATTTCCTGAGCTTGGCAAAAGAATTATTCTTAGCAGTATTTGAACCTACATTGTAATAGAACTTAGCCGTATCACCACCACGGATAGAACCCGCATTAGTATCCGCATCCTTGACCAAGAAGTTGTGGGCCACTGTCAAGATGACATTTGGAGCAACAAAGATACCTGAACCTGAGTTAAGGTATCGCTGACTACCGCCATTGGCCAGAGGTGAGCTAAAGATTGAATAAACCATAGTAGCAGATGTAGCTGGTTGACCTTCATAATTGATATGCTTAAGGTCTTGTCCGCCATTGATAATGGCTCTATTTTCTTTTCCGCCTTCAGATGGAGCTGCTTCTGTAGGTTTCAAAATGCTCTTAGTCTCTACTTGTGGGCTATCTTTTTCTGATACAATAGCTGCAGTATCGACTTTTTTCACTGGAGTATCAGGATAAGCACGATCAGGGAAATTTCTTCAGGGAGTAAATCACCAGCCACTTCAGCAGTCTTTTCCTTCCTCTGCGACTTTCTCGACAGCAGGTTCTGTTTTTTTCAGTTACTTCTTCTTTAACTGCTTCTTCTTTTTCATGATCTACATCTGCTACTTCTTTTGCTTGACTATCTACTTCAAGTTTTGGTTCTGTCACAAGTTCACTAGCCGCAACATTCCCAGATGCAAAAAAAGCAAGACCGACTGCTACAGAAGCAACACCAACAGTCAGTTTACGAATACTAAATATTCGACCTTTTTTTCTAAAAAAATATTGTTTCATCAAATACTCCTAATCTTCTAGAGCAGTCAGCTACTGCCCGAGCCCAGTGTTATCTGGCGACAATTTTTGTTTGATCTCCTAGCTTAAAATTCTTTCTCTGAGCTATTTATTTTGAGTAAATATAAGGTTATAGAAATCGCTTACATTTTCAAACAATAAAATAATGCTTCCATTAGCAAGAATTTTTCTAGAGTTTTTCGCATTATTATAAATATACTATGTTATATTAAAAATGCAAGGGTTTTTCAAAGTTTTAACTAGATTTTTTTACTAAATGATCATTTTACTGTTTATGACTAAAAAAATCCTAAATTGGCAAGGCCAACTTAGGATTGTTTTTGTTTTTGAAGTGATAGTAAGCTCCAAGCATACCCGCAGTATTTTGATGACGCGCAAACTCTAATCTTGTTTTTTTCCGCTAAACTTGGAACAAGCGCATCTTTCAGAGCTGTACGAATTTTCGGTTTTCAAAAATCGCTTCCTGCCCCATAATACCACCACCTAGTATAACAACCTCTGGATTGGCAACATAACAGATGTTAGCAAGACCTTTCCCAAGATAGTCTACCATACGGTCAATTCCCTCCATACAGAGTTTATTGCCTTCTGTAGCTTCTTTGAAAATTCTACGACCATTCCAATGGGCTACTTCTTCACCATGAGCCTTAGCTACATACTCAACCAAGGCAGTTGTAGAAGCTAAATCTTGGAAAGCCCCATCTTGCATATGCATATAGCCAACTTCACAGGCAGAATTACTAAATCCATGGAAAATCTGGCCGTCAATGATTAAGCAACCGCCGATACCTGTTCCGATGGTCAAACATAGCGTTATTCCTGCACCTTTTCCAGATCCAGAAACAGCTTCTGCTAGCCCTGCACAGTTGACATCATTTTCAATTTCACAAGGAACTTGGAAACTTTCTTCAATTTCTTTTTTAAATTGAGTCCCTGCATAGTTCGGGATCTGTGGACCAGCATAGAAAATCTCACCCTTATCAGGATCAACCATTCCCGCTGAGGAAATAGCCACACCTGCCACCGGTCCTTTTTCTAGATAGCTAGCGACGATATCTTTTGTTTTCTGTAAGATATGTGGACCGCCCTTATGAGCCTCAGTTGCTACTTCGTGAGACTCTACAAGTTGTCCATCTTGGTCAATCAAACCATATTTGATATTAGTTCCACCAATATCAATTGCAACGTAATTAGTCATAAAGCCTCCTGTTGATTAGAGGAAACGCTCCTTAGTTTCACGAATCAATTGAGCAGCTGCTTCTACAACTGGACGATCTTCTTCGGTCACTGGTGTAAGTGGAGAACGAACTGATCCGATATTAAGTCCTTCATTGATTTTCAAGACTTCTTTGATAACGCCGTACATGTTTCCATGTGCAGCAGTCAATTTACCAATGATAGCGTTGATTGCGTATTGCAATTCACGCGCTGTTTCTAGGTCTTTGTCCGCAATCAATTGGTTGAGTTTCAAGAAGAGTTCTGGCATAGCACCATAAGTACCACCGATACCAGCTTTTGCACCCATGAGACGTCCACCTAGGAATTGTTCATCTGGACCGTTAAAGACGATATGATCATCACCACCAAGACTAACAAAAGTTTGGATATCTTGAACTGGCATTGAAGAATTTTTAACACCGATAACACGTGGGTTCTTCAACATTTCTGTGTAAAGACTTGGAGTCAAAGCAACACCTGCCAATTGAGGAATGTTGTAGATAACATAGTCTGTGTTTGGTGCTGCTGCACTGATGTCGTTCCAGTATTTTGCTACTGAGTATTCAGGCAAACGGAAGTAAATTGGTGGGATTGTTGCGATAGCATCAACACCCAAGCTTTCTGCATGACGAGCAAGTTCGATACTGTCTTTAGTATTGTTGCAAGCCACGTGAGCAATAATTGTCAATTTACCTTTAGCAACTGCCATGACTTCTTCCAAGATCAATTTGCGGTCTTCTACGCTTTGGTAGATACATTCACCTGAAGAACCGTTGACATAAAGTCCTTGAACACCTTTATCAATGAAGTATTGCACCAAAGCACGAGTACGTTCTGGGCTTACTTCGCCCGCATCATCATAACATGCGTAGAAGGCAGGAATGACGCCTTCATATTTTTTTAAATCTGACATAGATTTCTCCTAAGATTTCTTATTATCTGCTCTGGGCAGATGATTTTTTACTATTTTAGTATACACCTTGTGAAAAGCGCTTTCAATACATCCAAGCCACTTAGATTTTAATTTCTATTCATCTCCCGTAGCTTTTCTTGTTTGAAAGTAGTTTCATATCATTTTCAATCTGCTTGATATTTAGCAAAACAATTTTTTTCCATTAATCCAGCTTGAGCAAAAGGCAAGAAGGCCAAAGCCAAAAAGTAGAAAATGCTGAACCACCAAGTACTAGAGTAAAGCCTGATAGATAGAGAAGCATCATGATTAATAAAAATAATCGCAAGCATCAAGAAGAACCACACGAAGTTAAAGCTAACTAAGAGCAAGCCCTTTTGGAGTACTTCTTTCCAAGTCAGGTCATAACGCGCTGCAATTGGATAGCTAGCCAACATAACTAGGGTTAAAAATATCAGAATTCCCAAAGCAAATGGCTTTAATGAGCTGGAAAGCCTAGACTGGTTTGACCCCCAGAAATAGAGATAAGTCAACCACACTAATCAGAAAAGATTCCTAGTTCCAACAAACCCTAACTGGAGACCTAATTTCAAATTTTGCTTAAAGGCTCTCATATACGATTTTTGAAAAACAGGAATACGACGACTACTCTTAACTTCGAAGATTGTCTGATAGAGACTGATTTTTGCTACTCCGATTGTCACAATAGGCAAACAAGACACAACAAAGAGTAGGTTGACCGTCACGATATCTAAAACCTTCTCACAAAAACGCATAAGAAAATTATCCGTATCGAATGCCGCTTTTATCAATCCAGATCCTTTATGTGCCATTGTTTGCTCCTCCTAACTGACTAGTCGATTAAAATTTTAAATAAATATTTGCGAACTGTATCTTCCATACCTGCATAACCATTAGGCTGATGAGGTTCTCTGGGAAAAAAACTGCAAAATTGTGATATCCCAACAAAAGTGGGTATTGTTCGTGACAATGAACAAAGCCGATATCGCTAGCTTCATCAAAGGCTACAGCCTCATCTTTGACACGAGAACCGTAACTAGAATACTCATGTCCTTCAACTAACAAATGCAAATCTGCATAGTTTTTATGATGCTCAAAGCGATCATTTTCTTCTTTATTGAGAACATTTTCCTGTACAACTAGGAAAACTTTATCCCCATCAATCTCGTATTTCCCTAATTCAAAGTTATCTTTACGATGCTCATAGAGATAATCAATAGCCTTGTCCAGATTTGGGTGAATTCCCTTGTAAAAGCTAATGTTTTTTAAATCATCAAAAATCATAGTAATTTCCTTTACCTGATTGTTACCTTCAGACATACGATGTCTAGCCAGTAAGTTTATAAGTGTCTAACAAAACTTCATGAAGTAAGCAACTCCTCTCAATTTTGTAGACACTTATATATCCTGTATTCTCTTAGTCTATCAACTATACTGCTGCATACTGATAAACAGTTTGTACTATATTCAATTTTCGCAGAGTACTATCCTTTGACAGCTCCCATAGTAATCCCTTGAGTGAAGGATTTTTGGAAGACAAGGAAGACTGTTACGATTGGCACAGCTGCAAGGGCAGCCCCTGCCATGATCAAACCGTAGTTAGTTGCCATCTCGGCCTGCATAGTCGCAACCCCGAGTGAGATGGTCAAGTTTTGACGTGAAGTCAACATTACCAATTGCATGAAGTAGTCATTCCAAGTATTGATGAAGGTAAAGATTGCAAGAGCTGCAAATCCTGGTTTCACAATAGGGAAGGCTACGCTCCAGAAGGTACGAATCTCGCCGCATCCATCGATTTTAGCAGATTCGAGCAATTCTGTAGGAATGTTTTCACTGAACTGTTTCATAAGGAAGACCCCGAATGGCCATCCGATTAAAGGCAAGATAACTGCCCAAAGAGTGTCATGGATTCCCATGAAGTTGACGATACGTACCAATGGTACAAGGACAACTTGTTTTGGAAGAGCCATGGCAGCGATAAAGATTGCAAAGAGAATGCGTTGTCCATAGAAACGTTTCTTAGCCAATACATAACCTGCTAGTGAAGAGGTTGCACAAACCAAGAACATAGTTACCAATGAAATGAAGACTGAGTTCCACATCCATTGCAAGGCTGGGTTTTGCACCATCAATTGTTGGAAGTTCTCCATGGTTGGAGCTTTAGGGAACCATTGTGGTGGAATCATAATGGTATCTGGTTGTGATTTGAATGCACCTGTCAAGATCCAGTAGAATGGGAAGATAAACAGTACAGTCAACAAGAGCAAAATGATTGTTGAAATAACAGTAAAGGCTGTTAATGGTTTCTTTTGTTGTGTAGGTTGCATAGCTGTCTCCTTTCCTTAGTATTCTACATCGTTTCCGAGGATCTTGAATTGAGCGAAGCTGACAAGGGCAATCATAACTGCCAAGAATACACCAATAGTATTGGCATAGCCGTATTCAGTCAATTGGAAGGCTTTTTCGTATAGGTAGTACATAAGAGTACTTGTAGAGTAGTTTGGACCACCAGATGTCAACAATTGAATCAAGGCGAAACATTGGAATGAGTTGATGGTTGTGATGATTGCGATATAAAGAGTTGTTGGAAGAAGGCTTGGCCATTTAATCTTCCAGAATACTTGGAACTCAGTCGCACCGTCAACACGAGCTGCTTCTACAAGTGAGTTATCAATATTACCCATTGCAGCGATGTAAAGAATGATTGGTTGACCAACTGATGTTGTCAAAAGGATAATCATAATCGCCATCAAAGCCCAGTTTTTATCTCCCAACCAAGAAATGTTTTGGCTGATGATGTGACTTGACTTAAGCACGAAGTTCAAAATACCTGATAGTGGATCGTAGATCCATTTCCATACTACTGTTACGGCAACACTACCTGTTACTACAGGAAGGAAGAAGACGAAACGGTAGAAAGATCTAGCAACGGCATTTTGTTGATAAGTTTGTGATGCTACAAAGAGCGAGAAGAGTACAACGACTGGTACAGACCCGATAACCAAGATTACGGTATTAATCAAAGATTTTGTAAAGACAGGGTCTTTAAACATACGAATGTAGTTGTCCAAGCCCACAAACTCAAAGCTAGTCATCGAGTAGTTAAAGAAACTAGTGATGAAGCCCATGATCATTGGAGCTAAAACGAAGACGGTAAAGAAGATTAATACTGGTGCTAGGAACGCGTATGAAATAATTGTTTCCCTCATGCGAATTTTATTGACTTTCACAGTTGGCACCTCACTTTCACATAGTTTTGTTTTTTTGACTGTCATCTGACATTGATCTAAAAATCAAAATGAAATTTTTTTTTAAAGATTCGTCAATGTAAAGAACTTCATTTTAATTTTGACCTGTCAGTTGCTTCTATTTCAAACAAAAGTCCCCCTTTTCATACACAGATGTGCTCAGGGAAAAGGGGGGAACTCAGTTTTTATTTAGGGCTTATTATTTAGCTGCTTTTTTGATTGTTTCATTCGCTTTTTCAGTGAATGCTTTCAATGCTGCAGCAGGTTGTTCGTCACCATTTGATACAGCTTGCAACATTGGGAACCAAAGTGTTCTCATTTCAGCAAATCCGTCGATTGTGTTGTAGTATGGTGAGTAGTATTGAGTCCAGCTACCGATTGTTTCCATACGTTTGTCATCATAGAGTTTTTCCAAATGAAGTACGAACTGGGAATGCACCTGTACGAACTACGTCTTTAGGACCCCATTCTTTGTCATCTGCGATGAATTGGATGAATTTCTTAGCTGCTGCGACTTTCTTTTCGTCTTTGTTGTTGAATACTGCAAATCCGTTTACAAGGTATTCAAGAGCTGGTTTACCTGAATCAGATGGGAATGGTACTTCAACCACTTCAACTTTACTTGCTTCCAAGAGTTTAGCTTGGATACCATTTTGAGCTGGTGCCCAAAGGATTGTGTAAGAAGTTTGACCGTTTGCAAAGTTTTTGGATGTCTGCTCCACCGTCAAATTGTGAACCGTTGTTCAACAAACCGTCTTTGATCCAGCTAGATGCTTTTTCAAGACCTTTAACGAATTTAGGATCGTCAGTTGTGTATTTAGTTACTTCTTTATCAGTTACAGATCCGCCATAAAGGTTAGCGATGAAGGCACGTGTTCCTTGGTCTCCCCTTGACCTGAACTGAACAATGAACCTGGTGTATAGCCTTTTATCTTTAAGCGCTTTCAAAAACTTTTTTTCAAAGTCATCAGTTGTCCAACCTTCTTTTACAAGGTTTGCAACTCCTGCATCTTCCAACATTTTCTTGTTCATAGCCATGTAGAATGGTGCAGAACTGATTGGATACATGTAAGCTTTATCACCAGCTTTACTTGCTTGGATGATGTTATTGTTGTTGACATCTTTCACAAATTCGTCTGTAAAGAGGTCGTTCAACTCAGCCAATTTACCATTTTTACCGTATTGGATGATACGTCCTGGTGCGTCAAAGAGAACGTCTGGCGCAGTTCCTGCTTCGATTGCTGTAGTGATCTTTTCAGGACCAGATTTGAAGTCGATTGTTTCTAGTTTAACTTTAACATCTGGATTTGCTTTTTCGAAAGCTTCGATGATAGATTTTTCATAAGTTCCTACACCGTCACCAGTTTTTTCTTGAGTAAAGACTGGGAATGCCCACCAAGTGATTTCAGTTTTTCCACTGTCACTACCAGAGCTAGCAGCATCTTTGTTTGCATCTGATTTGCCACAAGCAGCAAGAGATAGAACCGCAGCACCCGCAAGTACTGTACAAGCTAGTTTTTTAAATTTCATTTGTATTCTCCTAAATGATGATAAGCGTATCCGAATCGGATAATGAGTAATGTCGACTTTGTATACGTTTTTCATTTTTTTCCTACTAATCAACCACTCTCCTCGTTTTTTTATATTGTGTTATTTAAGACCCGCAACAAATCGTTCCGTAATCTCTTTTTGGTCTAGTAATAGCGCCACCAACTACGATACCTCGCACTCCGTAACCTAGGATTTGCTTAGCTTGTTCTGGTGTGTGAATTTTTCCTTCTGCGATAACGTCTACTCCTGCATCGCAAAGTTTCTTAATCAGTTCAAAGTCTGGGCCATCCACTTTTGGACTGTAAGAAGTGTAACCTGATAAGGTTGTTCCGACAAAGTCAATTCCTGCTTCAACTGCTGTTAGACCTTCCTCAAAGGTACTTGTGTCAGCCATCAAGAGTTGATTTGGATATTTTTCTTTGATCTGACGGATAAATTCTTGGATCTCTAAGCCATCATGACGTTCACGCTTGGTACAGTCAAGAGCAATGACTTCGATGTCAAGAGCTGCTAGTTCATCCACTTCCTTCATTGTAGCAGTAATGAATGGTTCTTGCGGTGGATAGTCCCGCTTGATAATCCCGATAATCGGAAGTTTAGTGACCTCTTTAATCTCCTTAATATCTCGAACACTGTTTGCTCGGATACCGACTGCACCACCTTGTTCAGCTGCTTTCACCAACAAGGGGATAACTCCTCCCGCTTCTGTGTAGAGCGGTTCATGAGGAAGTGCCTGACAAGAAACGATGATTCCATCTTTGATTTGTTCAATCAAGGCTTCTTTACTAATTTGTGGCATCTACTTTCCTCCTTTTCTTTTCCTTTGTGTTTATGTGACTATTATAGCTTATTATTAAAGCGCTTTCAATAACTTGTGCTAGAATAGATTGGAGTTTCAAAACAATTTTATGCAACAGTTTCTTCTGAAAGTAGTTTCAGGGACCTAAAATCTATCCCAACACCTCTTAAATCTTGAAACCAGCCCTTTTTTCTCGCAAACATGAAAAAAAAAAGGCCGTAACAAATTTTCGTTACGACCCTTTCTAACTAAGATCTAGTTTCACTAAGGAAACCTTCACTTTCAACGATTTGACTAATCTTCTTTTCTCTTACCCAAAGCAAACATACCAAGGATCATCCCTACAAGTCCTACAGATGCAAGGGCAGTGGCATCTTCATTTCCTGTCTTAGGAAGAACATCTTGACGAACTGCAGGTGCTTGATAGGTCTTATCTTGTGACATAGCCTGTGATACAATAGACTGCTGACCTTTGTGATCTGGATCTTTATGGCCTGCTCCTTCTGAACCCTTGATGCCACCTACAAATCCTGGGGTTTCTGTTGGAACAGCGTCATTCTTCACACTGCCCGTGAATGCTGGCACTTCATGCACTGCTGCTTCACTACCATTGACTCCACCCACAAATCCTGGTTTTTCAGGAGTTACAGGACTATCAGCGCTTACTCCGCCTGTGAATTCTGGGACTTCATGAACAGCTGCATCTACACCATTAACACCACCTGTGAATTCTGGTAATTCATGAACAGCAGCTTCTACACCATTGACTCCACCTGTGAATTCTGGTAATTCATGAACAGCAGCTTCTACACCATTCACACCACCTGTGAATTCTGGTACTTCGTGAACAGCTGCTTCACTACCGTTGGCAGCTCCAGGAATACCTGCTCCTTCAAGACTCACTGGAAGATTGTGCATACTCTCAATCGCTCCAGAAGCAAGTCCAGTTATTTCTTGACCAAGATCTGACTTGTCTATTGTAAATAGAAGAGTCTTAGTATCATACTGGGTCATGAAGTTTACTTTTTTACCATTTGCCAACTGAAGTGTTGGGATTTTGTTAACCAAAACTTCTGAATCAAATTCTACTGCAAGAATTCCTGGCCATTTTTCAATAACAGATTTTAACTTTGGCTTCTTTAGGAGAAATTCTTTCCTTCGTTAAGAAATCCCAGTTGAATTTCTTGAAGGATAGAGTATAAGGATTGCCACCAGCTTCATGATGTTCGTACAAGAGACCAAATTCTTTTGGTCCGATTTGTTGAAGTGAGTTATAGGCATACTCTCCTTCTTGAATCAAATGATGATGTAGCCAAGTCAACTCACCATCTTCTTCTACGCGAGCTACTCGAATATAACCATTCTTACGACCTGGGCCATTGGCATTTGCTAGAAGGATATACTCCTTACCATCTTGAACCGTATGAGTCGCCGCCATTTGAACATAAACATCTGGTACATCATAGCGTGCTACATAGTTGTCCCATGTAATACCACCATCATAACTTGTCGCAACCTGCAAGTCACCTGTCAAACCACGCATAAAGAGTTTCAACTGACCATTGTTCAGCTGAACAACAGAAGATTCCGTATTTTGAGCATAGTAATTGTTCATGTTACTTGAATCAATTACTGTACCATCATAAAGTGTACGGTTATCATTGACACCCCCACCCATATGCCAAGTCTTACCATGGTCGTCTGAGTAGATGATACGAGATGATTGAGATCCGTTGAGGTGGTTGGTTCTGTTTGTCGTATAAACAGGAACGACGATTCGACCTTTATGAGGTCCATTCTGGAGGGTAATGCCCACTCCAGGTCCCACACCTAAGAATTTCATCCAATCAGCTTTGACCATTGGGGTAATATCTTGTGGCGCAGACCAAGTTTTACCATCATCATCACTGTAAGACATCCATAGGTAGCTGTCTTTAGCAATTCTAAATGGAGAAGTTTTATTGCTTGTAAAATAGATATTTCCTAGCAGTTGCTCACCCTGATAAAGATCACCTTTATCGCTATAAGCCGGCTTGACTGGATTTACAACAACACGGTAATCCGTTGCCTGACCATCTGGTGTGTAGACAACACCATTTTCACGAATGGTATAGGCTCCATTTTCTCCTTCACGATAGAGAATTTGGTAGGTTTTCCCATCAATTTCTTTATAAGCTTCCTCTTTTTCAGCTGACATCCCAAAAATACCTTTTCCTTCTGGGAACATATCATAGACTGAAAAGATTCGTTTGGTTTCAGTATCTTGGGCTAAAACCATATCGATATTTACTGGTGAACCAACAGATGGATCAGTAGCTTTTGGATTGTCGCGTAGATTCGTAAGTGTGATACGATCGCCCCATGTTTGACCCTGATCTTCACTTCGTTTGACGACCATACCGATATCGCCCCAGTCATAGTGGTGCAAACGACGTTCGTCAGCTCCAGCAATCAAAGTTCCTTTGTCAGTCTTAAGGAGGGCTGGAATACGATAGCTATTAATACCATCTGGATTTGACTGCCCATTTTTTTACCAGCTTCAAAAGACATCCTTTTTATCTGTTATCTCAGCTCCTTCTGGAAGCTTTTTCTCTAATTCGGATCTTTCAAAGAGGTAGCTACGATTTTGAACTTCTTCTGGACTCAAGGCACGATCGTAAACAGTTAGATTACGAACTTGTAAACCTGCCCCCCAAACCATACTTCCTGCACGATTTGTGGTACCAATTTGCATATGATTCACATCAGGCATATCTTTGATAAAGCGTCCTGATTTCTTACTTGTTCGTGACAAGACTCCGTTTACATAGAGACGAACTTGCCCATCTGGAGAATCTGCACTTGGTCTTTCAACTGTAAAGGTTACTGAGTTCCACTGACCTGGTTTGACTGTTAATGGTGCGTCTGTGTATCTATCATAAAATTGGTCGCCGTTTTGATCGCGGCCCTCAATCAAGGCAACGTTGTTGTAAACAGCCATGGTGAAATATTCATTTCGAACCGTATCACTTGAGACTGAGAAAAGGTTGTAAAATGCTGGTGCAGAAGCATCTGGTTTGAACTCCATATGAATGGTCGCATTTTGAAGCTGTTTCAGTTTGCCCAATTGCTCTGTCAGATCAATTCTATTGCTATTTGCAGCATTAGTCTCTACATCTTCCTTTTCAAGAACAGTATTGACATTTTCCAACTCTCTAGCATAGTAATCACGTGGAAGCGCAGCTGGATCTTTTTCGGTTTCTCTAGTTGCTTCTGCCGTTTCTGCTGTTGCAGTTGTCTCTGTTCCAGTATGTGCTTCTGTAGATGCATGTGTGACTGTATCTACCCCATTAGACTCTGTCGCACTCTTTTCAGTATCTACTGCTTTTTCTGCCTGATCCTTCTCTACTCCTAGTTCTGTCGTTTCCTTATTGGTAGTTGTTGCTTCTTGTGCTAATACTGGCGATGCACCAAAAACAACTGCTCCAATCACTACTGAAGCGGCTCCTACTGTAAATTTGCGAATTCCGTATCGTTGTTTTCTCTCCAACTGATTATGCTTCATCTTTCTTCCTTTCATTTTTAAAAATAAAGCGCTTTCTTTTTGCTTAAAATTTTTAGTCATCTGACTAAATGACAAAAATTACTTTTTCACGAATGGTTACACTCGCTCTTTCAAATTTTCTCTCACTTAACGACCCATCGTTAACTAGAGTCTCCTACTCCTTTCAAATTTTATCTTATTCTCATTATATAATAAATTTTCCTATTTTAAGATAGATGAATATAGAACAGATTTTCACTTTCAGTTTTTAGAAACATAAACTCAGACATTTGAAACTACTTTTCGGATGCTTTTGAATTTTTTTCTAACATAAAATTGCTTCATTCGGTTGAATCGTTTTTTTAATGAACTTTATCTCAAACTTATACTCAATGAAAATCAAAGAGCAAACTAGGAAGCTAGCCAGGTTGCTCAAAACACCGTTTTGAGGTTGTGGATAGAACTGACGAAGTCAGTAACATATACGGTAAGGCGAAGCTGACGTGGTTTGAATTTGATTTTTCGAAGAGTATTAACTATTTGACTCCTGATTTATCTAGATCAAAAAGGCCGTAACTAGTTCTAGTCACGACCCTTTCTAATATAAGATCAAATTTCCTCTATGAATTTCGTTGGTTTTAACTATTTCATTGATCTTCTTTTTTCTTACCCATGGCAAACATACCTAGGAGCATGCCTACAAATCCTAGAGAGGCAAGAGGAGCAACAGCTTCACTTCCTGTTTCAGGAAGAAGTTGCTGACGAGCAGCAGGAGCTTGATAAGTACGATCTTGTGCCATAGCCTGAACCACAACTGACTGTTCTCCCTTATACTCTGAGACCTCATGGACAGCAGCTTCAGCACTGTTTACACCACCCTACATAAAGCTGGAACTTCTGTACTGCAGCTAGCCCATTACACCGCCTGTATTCTGAACCTCTAACTAGCGCCTCATCCATTTCACGCCACCTGTGTACTCTGGAACTTCTAACTTAGCAGGTCTCTACTCCATTCACGCCACCTGTATATTCTGGCACCTCTAACTTAGCTGCCTCTACTCCATTGACGCCACCTGTATACTCTGGAACTTCTAACTTAGCGGCCTCTACTCCATTGACGCCACCTGTGTACTCTGGAACTTCTAACTTAGCGGATCTCTACTCCATTGACGCCACCTGTGTATTCTGGAACTTCTAACTTAGCAGATTCAACTGCATTGACGCCACCTGTGTATTCCTGGATCTAACGCATTCTGCATTCACCCACCCACCCTAGCGGTTCTCACTGCATTGACACCACCTGTACTCTGGGACTTTCTAGCGGCTCTACTGCATTGACCCCCCTTGAACTCTGGACTTTCTGATGTAGTCGCTTCCTCACCATTGACGCCACCTTCAAAAGCTGGAACGTCATGAATGACAGACTCCCCTTTTGAGCTTTCTACTAGACTACCTTCTGGAACTTCATGGACCGCGGCTTCCTCACCGTTCACACCACCTTCGAAGTCCAGAATCTCATGAATGGCTGCTTCAGCACCATTGACACCACCTTCAAATTCTGGGACTTCATGAATAGTTCCTGGTGGATTTTCTTCAACCTCTATTTCTGGAACTTCATGAACAGCGGCTTCTTCGCCGTTCACACCACCTGAGAAGTCTGGCACATCATGAACGGCGGCTTCCTCACCGTTGATGCCACCTTCAAAGGCTGGATCCTCATGAACTGCACCTTCTTCACCATTGACTGCACCTGTAAATTCTGGGACTTCATGGATTTCTGCTTTTGCTCCATTTTTACCACCAGGGACTCCTGCACCTTCAAGACTTACAGGCAAATTATGCATGCTCTCAATTGCACCATCAATGATTTCTGTAATTTCTTGACCAATATCTTCCTTGTTAACTGCGAAAAGCAATGTTTTTGTATCGTATTGCGTCAAGAAAGTCGCAAAGTTCCCATTTGCCAATTTAAGAACTGGTGGTTGATTCACCAATACTTCAGAATCAAATTCTAGAGCAATGACATTTTTGCTCATCTCCACAGCATTTTTCACAGTTGCTTTTGTTGGAGCAATTCTATCCTTGCTTAAGAAATCCCAGTTGAATTTCTTATAAGACAAGGTGTATTCATTTTGAGTGGCAGTTGCATGCTCATAAAGCAAGCCAAATTCACCATTTCCAAGATCTTGCAAGGAGTTATAGGCAAATTTGCCACTTTGAATTGGATTGTGCTTGAGCCAAGTTAGATCTCCATTAGCTTCCACACGCGCTAAGTGCACCAGACCATTGTAACGTCCTGGCCCACCTGCATTACTGAGGATGATATATTCCTTACCATCTTGTACCGTATGAATGGCAGACATTTGAACGTAGACATCTTTGACATCTGAATAGCGTTTTACATCTTTTTCCCAAGTTGCTCCACCGTCTTTACTTGTTGCAACTTGCAAATCCCCTGTCAATCCACGCATGAAGAGTTTGAGATCCCCATTATTCAACTGAACAACAGTTGACTCAGTATTTTGAGCACCTGGATTATTCATAGTTGAAGAATGAATTGTTTGGTTACCTACTGGACGGTTATCATTGACCGCTTCACCAGCGTGCCAAGTTTCACCATGATCATCTGAATAAATAACGCGTGAAGACTGAGATCCACTCAGGTAGGATACGTTGTTTGTTGTGTAGGCTGGGATAACCAGACGCCCTTTATGAGGTCCTGAATGCAAGGCAATACCTGTACCAGGTCCAGTACCTAAGAAGTGCATCCAGTCCTTACGAATACCGTATGTAATATCTTTTGGTGCAGACCAAGTTTTTCCATCGTCATCGCTATAAGACATCCAGAGATAGTTAGTGTTTGAAACTCTAAAGATATTCTTGTCGCTATAATCGAAGTAGACATTACCAATCAGTTCTTCACCCTTGTAAAGATCACCCTTATCACTATAAGCTGGTTCTTAGGATCAACTACAACACGATATTCTGTCTTTCTATTTTCAGGGTCAAAGACTTCACCATTTTCACGGATTGTATAACGTCCTGCTTCACCTTTTTTGTATAGAACCTGATAAACCTTATCTCCAATTTGCTCATAGGCTTGTGGTGCTTTTCCTGGTAAATCTCTGACAGCTTCACCTTCTACAGAACATATCAAAAAAATAGAGAAGATTCGCTTAGTTTTTCGGATCTTGGACTAGGGCCATGTCAATGTTGACTGGTGATCCCGCATGAGCTCTTCTGGCATTCTCATTATCACGAGGATTTGAGATGACAATTCTATCTCCCCATGTTTTGCCCTTATCATCACTACGACGAACAACCATACCGATGTCGCCCCAGTCAGAGTGATGCAAGCGTCTCTCATCTGCACCAGCAATTAAGGTTCCCTTATCAGTTTTCAGCAGGGCTGGAATGCGGTAGCTTGCGATACCATCTTTATTTGGCTTGCGGTTCTCACCACCTTCAAAAACATCCAGTTTATCAGTAACTTCTGCTCCTTCAGGAAGTTTCTTCTCCAACTCTCCTCTTTCAAAAAGTTGGCTACGTTTTTTAACTTCTTCTTGAGAAAGAGCACGGTCATAAATAGTTAGATTACGGACTTTAAGATTGGCACCCCAGAAGTTTTTGCCTGTGCGTTTTGTTGTACCAATTTGTACATGGTTGACATCTGGCATATCTTGAATGAAACGACCAGACTGAGGACTTGTACGCGACAAGACACCATTCACATAAACACGAACTTGACCTTTTGGTTGGTCTGCATTTGGTCTTTTTCAACTGTAAAGGTTACAGAGTTCCACTCACCTGGCTTAATCTTCAAAGGAGCAGTTTTATAATCACCATAGAATTGGTTTCCATTTGCATCACGACCTTCAACGATAGCTGTGTTATCAAGGATGGCCATAGTGAAATACTCATTTACTTTGGTATCACTAGAAACTGAGAAGAGGTTGTAAAAACGTGGAGCAGATGCATCTGGCTTAAACTCCATATGAATGGTCGCATTTTGAAGTTTTTTAAGCTTGTCGAGCTCCTCCTTCATGTCAACTCTTTGACCGTTTGAAGGATTGGTTTCAACATCTTCTTTCTCTATAACAGTATTGGCATTTTCCAACTCTCTTGCATAAAAGTCACGGGGAATGTTTCCAACTTCTCTCGTCTTCACTCTCTGTAGCTGGAGTTTCGTTTGATGCTTCTGTTTCTGTTGGTTTTTCAGACCCTGGGTTTGCTTGCAACTCTTCACGGCTCACTTCTGTGCCCTTATCTGTTGCCGTTGCCAATTTGTCTGCAAGTTCCTTATCGAGATTTGTCAGATTTCCTGTCTCTACTTCCTTAGGCAATTCTGGCAAAGATTGCCCCGCTGTTTCACCATTCGTTGATGGCGCCTCTTGAGCCAAAGCAGGGGCAGCACCAAAAACAACCGCTCCAATCACTACTGAAGCTGCTCCAACTGCAAATTTCCGAATTCCGTATCTCTGTTTTCTATCAAAAATCTCTCTGATTCATGTTTTTCCCTTCCGTTATTTTTAAAAAAATAAAGCGCTTTCTTTTTTTGCTTAAAATTTTTAGCCACTTCAGACTAGCTGCAAATAAGAAACTGTATTATTGAATGGAATTGCCATTCTTTATAAATGAAATGCTGTTGCTGCTTTTATAAATTCCAAGTTAAAAAGATTCGCAACTAGCTATACTCCTTTCACCTTTTTATCTTAATCATATTATATAATAAATATTCTAAATTTTAGACTTTATAATCTATAATAGATTCTACTTTCAAAGATATTTAGAAGTTTCAAACCACCTGAAACTACTTTCTCATTATCTGAGTCACATAAAGAAAAGCCTGTAGTTCATTCGAAACTACAGAGCTATTTTCAATTTTTAGTGACCAAGATAGGTAAAGGGGATCTCACTGCCACACAACCAGTTGTAAACTTGATCATTGACATGAACATTCATGGCTTCATGAGCATATTCAGGCATGATACGATAACTCTTTTCACAAGCCAAACGGTTGTAAATAGCAAACTGAGTGATTGGATAGCAGACATCGTCATCAAGTCCAGTAATCATCCGAACTTCCCCCTTAATACGATGGGCAAGATTTTTCACATCGATATAGCTAAGTGTCTCCATGATCTGTTCTTCTGTCTCATGGAATGGATCATGGAAACTTGAAGTAACGAAAAGAGCTCGTCATAGGCTTCGCTGGTATTGCCAATTTCTAGTACTCGTCTAAAGTCTGATAAGAATGGATAAATAGCAACAGTTCGTTTAATACGTGGATTGAGCCCTGCAGCCACTAAAGCCAGCGCTCCACCTTGTGAAGCTCCGTAACTAGCCAACTGCCCTTCATCTACTTGAGGCAGACTAGCGACAATTTCAACTAATTGATAAATATCAAGATAGACATCCTTGTAGAAGAGTTGCTCTTTTCCTTCTACTGCACCACGAATGATATGGCCTTTTACTGTATTTCCTAGTGGAGAACGCTGACCATCTTGTGAGTACCCAGACTGACCTCTGACATCCATCGATACGACACCATAGCCAGCCACTGTAAATGCGAGCATATCTGTCCAATCCCAGCAACGTCCCATATAGCCATGGAAGTGGAAAATGACAGGTACTTTCTTTTCTGATTTTGGTAAGACCATACGTGCATAAACAAGGCCCATCACGTGTACCTTTAAAGGTTAACTCATAGCACTTCACGTTTGGAATACGAAAATTCACGTTCTTCTAATTGATAGTCCGATAAAGCCGATAGCTTTTCAATCTCACCATCCCAAAAAGCATCGAAATCTTGAGGAACTTCATCTCTTCCTCTATATGTCTTCATTTCTTCTACTAATGCTGGATTTCTCATAAAACCCTCCTTAATTTTGTAACCGTTACCATAACTCTAGCACATATAGGTAGGCTTTGCAAGATGGATTTTAAATAGAAAGTGATTTTAATTTTGATAGATTCATTAAAAGCTTATCTGAAAGTAGTTTTATCCATTCCATTCTGTATAGATTCAATACACTTTCAAAAGAAAAACAGCTTCTTTGGTCTCTCATCCAAGAGTCATTGAAGACTAGTCTTATTCTCTTCGAAAATCAAATTCAAACTACGTCAGCTTTATCTGCAACCTCAAAGCTGTACTTTTGAGCAACCTGCGGCTAGCTTCCTAGTTTGCTCTTTAATTTTCATTGAGTCTTAGCATTTTTCGGGTATATAGTTGTCTATCTTTAAACTAATGTTCTTTTACAAAAATAAAAAAGTTTCATAATCTTAATAGAATTGTTCTACCAAGATTACAAAACTCTTTCTTATTTCAAATCTTTTTTATAGCGTTCCAACTCTGCTTGATTTGCCCAAACATAGTGACCTGGACGAATTTCTACCATAGAAGGTTTATCAGTTTCATAGTCATGTTGATCTGGATCATAGACTTTCAAAACTTTTTTACGTTCCAAGATTGGGTCTGGAATCGGAACAGCTGATAGAAGTGCTTGTGTATATGGATGAACTGGATTGTTAAACAATTCTTCAGTTTCAGCCACTTCTACAATGACACCCTTATAAATTACCGCGATACGATCAGAGATGAAACGAACTACTGACAAATCGTGGGCGATAAAGAGATATGTCAAGCCTAATTCTTTTTGGAATTTCTTGAGCAAGTTCAAAACTTGGGCACGTACAGAAACGTCCAAGGCTGAAATTGGCTCATCCGCAATAACGAAGTCAGGTTGCATAACCAAGGCACGGGCAATCCCGATACGTTGACGTTGTCCACCTGAAAACTCATGTGGGTAACGTGTCAAGTGTTCAGCCAAAAGTCCCACTTCACGAATGATATTTTTAACTTTTTCTTTTCTCTCTTCTTCATCTTTAAATAAATGGTGGTTGTAAAGACCTTCAGAAATGATATAGTCAACCGTTGCACGTTCATTCAAACTTGCAGCAGGGTCTTGGAAAATCATTTGGATACGACGGATTAATTCCGAAGCTTGTTCACGTGATTTTTTACCATTAATTTTTTTACCTTCAAAGATGATATCACCTTTGCTGGTATCATTAAGACCGATAATAGCACGACCAATTGTTGTCTTACCACTACCAGACTCTCCAACAAGTGAGAAAGTTTCTCCTTTGTTGATAAAGAAGTTTCGCATTTTTAACAGCGACAAACTTTTTGCTTCCTTCACCGAAGGAAATTTCTAAGTCTTTAATTTCTACTAATTTTTCAGACATTTCCTTCCTCCTAGTCCTCAAGATGAGCAAAGCCCATCTTTTTCACGAATCTTTATCGTGTAAATCTGCAATCACTGCTGGTTTTTGCAAACTTTTGGAGCCTGTTCATGAAGCAACCATGTCTTAGCCCAATGAGTATCTGATACTGCAAACTGTAGGTGCTTTTCCTCGAAAGTCAATCTTCATCGCATAATCTGAACGAAGAGCAAAAGCATCTCCCTTCAATTCAGTATAAAGCGATGGAGGTGTTCCAGGGATTGAGTATAATTCACCTTTGTCATCCGCAAGTTGAGGCAAGCTTGACAAGAGGCTCCATGTATATGGGTGACGTGGGTCGTAGAAGATTTCTTCAACAGTACCATACTCGACGATTTCACCAGCATACATAACTGCAACTTTATCAGCGATACTTGCTACGACACCTAGGTCGTGAGTGATGAAGATTGTTGTAAAGTGGTATTCGTGTTGAAGTGATTTCAACAAGTCAATGATCTGTGCTTGAATGGTCACATCAAGAGCTGTTGTAGGCTCATCACAGATAAGAATGTCTGGACGACAAGCAAGAGCAATCGCGATAACGATACGTTGACGCATTCCTCCAGAATACTGGAATGGGTATTCATCAAAACGTCTCTCAGCATCCGGGATACCAACCTTGTTCATATAGTCGATAGCCATCTCTTTAGCTTCTTGAGCTGTCTTGCCTTGGTGTTTAACAATAACTTCTGTGATTTGACTTCCGATAGTCTTAATAGGGTCTAGACTGGTCATCGGATCTTGGAAGATAGTTGCAATCTTCGCACCACGAATACTTTCCCATTCTTTATGAGAAGATAAGGTTGTCAAATCTTGTCCACGGTAATTAATACTACCTTGTGCAATACGACCATTTTCTTCCAACATTCCTGTGAATGTTTTTGTCAAAACTGATTTACCTGAACCTGACTCCCCAACTAACGCGAGAACTCTCCCTCGATCAAATCGATGGAGACACCTCGAATAGCTGTCAAAATCTTTGTCACGAACATCAAATTCCACGACAATATCTTGAGCAGTCAAAATTACATTTTTCCTTTTATCATGTCTACTCCTATCTATGTGTACGTGGATCACTAGCATCCGCTAGGTTTTGACCAACAACGAACAGTGACAAGGATACCAAGACCAAAGTTGTCAATGGAATCCAGAAGAGGTAAGCATTGGTTGTTACGTTCTGAGAATAATCTGAAATCAAACGTCCCAAACTTGGTACTGTGATTGGCAATCCAAGTCCAAAGAATGAAAGGAAAGCTTCATATGAGATAAATGCTGGAAGCATTTGTGATGTACTCGTAACAATAACAGATACCAATTGTGGCATGATATTTTTAATAACAATCTTATGGGTTGGTGTTCCGAGTGTACGTGAAGCAAGGTTGTACTCCAAATCACGGTAACGCATGATTTGGATACGAATCATATAAGCAATACCAATCCAAGTGAGTTACACTCATGGCAAAGATCAAATTCCAGAAACCTGCACCGATAGAGTAAGTCAAAACAATAACGATCAAAAGTGAAGGGATATTGTTGATAACGTTGTAAACTTCCATCATGATACGGTCAACTGATTTTGAAATACCCCCAGATTCCGCCAATGACTAACACCGATAAAAACGTTGATAAAGGTCGCAATTACGAAATCAAGATAGAGTTACGAGCTCCAAACCAGACACCGTCAAAGAGAGATTTACCATTACTGTCTGTACCAAACCAATGTTCAGCATTTGGCTTAATGTAACGAGCGCTAAAAATCATTTACCTTACTTACATCATTGAAGTCAAAAATCAGAAAACATTGGGTAGATGAAACTCATCAAATACGACTGCAATCAAAGATACCTAGCATGATGATTGTTGATTTTTTTCTTCAAAAAACTGTCTAAAAACAGAACCCCAATATGAGTAGGCAGGAGCATCAATTGCTTCAGAGGCAAAATCATCTCGTTTTTACAAATTGAAATTTTTCATTACTAATTGTAGACATTATTTGCCTCCTTTCTCTGTCAATTTAATACGTGGGTCAATAATAGTCATCCAAATATCTCCGATCAAGTTAGAGAAAATTGAAACACATGTGAAAGATGAAGACTAGACCAACTACCATATTGTTGTTTGATGCTTTTACAGAGTCAATCAACATTTTACCCATACCTGGGAAGGCGAAGACTGTTTCAGTAAGAGTTGCTCCACCAATAACACCAATAATTGAGCCTGGGATACCAGAAACGAGTGGTACCATAGCGTTTTAAAGATGTGTTTGTTAGAAATCTCTTTTCTCAGACAAGACCTTTAGCTCGAGCAAAACGGACAAAGTCTTGAGATTGCAAGTCAATCATATAACGACGAATCCAGATAGCTAGACTAGGTGCTCCAAGTAAAGCCAAGAATCACTGCATGGAAGGACATAAGAACGCCAATCACCAGCACCCAAGATTGGGAATGAGTCTGAGAAGCCGATAGAAGAACCAATCAAAACGAATAATATAAACTAGGGCAATCGTTGGGAAGAGCCATCAAGAAGGTCAAAGTACCCTGTAGAGAAAGCTATCGATCCAAGTATTCTTGAAACGAGCCATTGCTGAACCAAGAGGAACTGCAATCGCATATGAAATCGCAAGACCAATCAAACCAGTGATAGCAGAACTTGCAATCATAGATGGGTACTGATAGTTGCTCTCAGTAGCTGTATAGGGATCATCTTTACCGTAGTTGGCTACTTCACGAGCATCAGCTTGACTCGGAGATTTATAAGTTCTTGAGTAAATGTTAACTGATGATGTTTTCTTTCCAGTTGGGAATTGAACTTCAGAAGTCTTCGTTTGTCCTTGTCCTTGTGTAATAACTTGAAGAACAGGAGTATTTGCATAAGTTGGATAAGAATCTCCTAGGTTCAAGTTGACAAAGTTTTGGTGAACAAATGGGAACTGACTATTGAAGTACAAGAGGTATTTGTGTTTAGTACCTGAACCCACAAGAGACCAACCGATAGCAGGGTCATTCTCAAAACGCAAATAGCGCTCTAAGTTAGGATTCTCAGGGTCTTGGATCTTGTTTGTATGGTCAATATCAAGCAAGTTTGCGTAGAATTTGAACACACGCTCAAAAATAGGAATTTCACGAGTAGCATAGAATTGACCGCTCTCTGTAAACTCACCTAGAGTCCAACCATTCCCAAGTTGTTGGATATATTTTTCATAGATAGCTTTATTTGTATCATTTGCATCTACTGTAACAGAAGAGTCAATGCTACTAGCTTTTTCCTGCAACTCTTTCGTATCGTAATATTCGATATAACCCATACGCTCAAAAGACGGTATTTTCATAGTTATCACGTTTATCAGCTGTAGTTGCAATTTTATTGTAGTTAGTATCTTGTTTGAAGATCAACTTCCGTGGAACCATCGTATAGATGATTGTGTAAATCAAGGTCGTTACTAAGAAAATAGAAACCAACGACCGCAAGATACGCATAAAAACATATTTTTTTCATATTATTTCCTTTAAATCCCTTAAAAGAACCTTTCTCCTTTAGGAGAGAAAGTTCTGATGAGCATTATTTATTTCACATGACTCGCTAACTCTTTTTGAGCTTTTTCGTTTGATTCAGCTTTTTCTTTGAGCCATTTTTCACGAGCTTCTTTGTACTCTTTGGTTGTTACAGTGTTAGCTTGCAATTGAAGATATTTGAAGTAAACATCTGAGGCTTTATCACCAGATTGAGTGTAAGATGCTGAGAATGGTACTACACGAGAAATAACAGGTGCTGCTCCTGTAGAAGACATAGCTGGAAGGAAGAGTGAGCTATCTGTCAACCAAGCTTGAGCTGCTGCATATTTCTCATAACGTTTGTTAAGATCGCTTGTTTCACTAGCTGCATCATCAACTAATTTGTCATAATCTTTCAAGCCAACTTGAGCGACCGCTGGGTTTGATGGATTATCATAGCCCATGTAAGTCTTAGTTGTTTCACTGTTAGTAGATTTTAGGATATCAAGATAAGTTGACGGATCTTCATAGTCTGGATTCCATCCAACGGCACCTGAAAGGTCCCAATCTTCTGCTGCTGCACTAGCTGCATAATATGTGACGTTTTGTAATTCATCTGTAGTGATTTGTTGGATATCGATGACTACATTATCTGTACCCAAAGCGTTCTCAACAGATTGTTTAAATGATTGAATACGAGCAATGTAGTTTTTAGAAGCTTGATCAACTGGAATATCCAAGTGGATTGGGAATTTCACGCCATCTGCTTCCAAAGTCTTCTTAGCTTTAGCCAATTCTGCTTTCGCTTTGTCTGCATTGTAAAGTCCATCTTGAGCATCCGCAAAGTTTACATCTTTCCATTCATCACCATAAGAAACAATCTTCTCAGTAACCAAGTCACCAAATGTTTTTTCACCTGCAGAAACGAAGTCTGGTTTTACAAAGAGATTACGAACAGCAAGTGCTGCCCCATCTTTACCATTAATCTGAGCCGAATATGAAGTGCGATCAAATGCAAAGTTCAAAGCTTGACGGAAATCTTTGTTGAGAAGGGCTTTCTTAGTAGAAGTTTTTTCTTCGTCAGTTGTTTTTGAAGTATACTTATAGCTTTGGCGGTCAATATTGACACCTAAACCAGCAACACCAGAACCTTGTGGGGTATAGTAGATATTATCTTTATATGTTTCTGCTACCTTAGAATAGTTTGAGCTAGTAGGGAAGAGACGGGCATAGCTGTATGCACCATTTGTAAAGTTACGCTCGATTGATTCTTGGTCTGAACCATCATAATAAGCAAGCGTTACAGTATCAATATGAACATTGTCTTTATCCCAATACTGTTCATTCTTTGAAAACTCGATAGAAGACTTAGCTGTCAATCCTTTAAGCAAGAAAGGACCATTGTAAAGCAACGATGTTGGATCTGTCGCCTTACCAAAGTCTTTACCTTTTGATTTTTCAAACTCTGCGTTCAAAGGCCAGAAAATTCCGTAAGACAATTTAGAGTTCCAGTATGGTTCTGGTTGGTTCAATGTGTATTGAAGAGTGTAATCATCGACTGCTTTAACACCTACTGCAGAGAAATCTGTATTGTTTCCTGACAAGTAGTCAGCCAATCCTTTAACAGAATTTTGTGCTAGGTAAAGAGCGGCTGATTTATTATCGGCTGCGTGTTTCAAACCTGTAACAAAGTCATTTGCAGTTACTTCTGCATATTCTTCACCATCAGATGTGAACCATTTTACACCTTTACGAATTTTATACGTGTATGTCAAACCATCTTGAGAGACTGACCAGTCTTCAGCAACTGCAGGAGTAAGGTTACCATACTTATCATTTGTAAAGAGTCCATCGATACCGTTTGAAGTGGCAACTTTTGTACTTTGTTTCCCAGAGATAAGGTAATCCAATGTTTCTGGGTCAGCAGTATAAATATAGCCATAAGCTTTTGGTGCTTCAGCATTTGATGATTTTGAAGATCCGCAAGCTGCGAGAACGCCTGTTGCAAGTAGGGCAACACCTGCTACTGCAAGAATCCGACTTTTTTTCATGTTTAGTTAACTCCTCTATATAAAATTAATGAGATACTGTTGATTATACCATAATCCCTTTCAAAAGTAAACGAATTTTCAGAATATTTTGTCGCATGCCTTTTAAAAAGCAGGAAAACTTACATTTTCAGAAAAGAAACTATTGACGAGATTTAATTTAAAGGGTATAATAATAAAAGTTAAGGCGGTATAGCCAAGTGGTAAGGCACGGCTCTGCAAAAGCTTGATCGTCGGTTCAAATCCGTCTACCGCCTCTATATTATCAAAGGCTCCCACAGGAGTCTTTTCTTTTTAACTACTAGAAAAGCTTTATCAGATCAGAACTGATAAAGCTTTTGTTTTATTCTGTTTCTTCTTCTGACTCAAGTTCTTGGATTTGAACCTTAAGCTTGGTTACACGTCCATTTTTGACCTTATCATTGGTTAGGGTGATATGCTTATTGCTACTTTCTAACTCATAACTAAGTTTTTCTGATGTTGGAATAGTTCCCACACCGGTCAAATAGTAACCTGCAATCGTATCTACATCATCACTTTCAAGTTCAACATCAAAGTAGTCATTGAAGTCATTTAAATTCATTGTCCCTTGGACGATATAGGTATCTTCGCCAATTGTATGAACATAGACTTCAGCTCTGTCAGTTTCATCATCAATCTCACCGACAATCTCCTCAAGGAGATCCTCTAGCGTAACTAGACCAGCCATACCTCCATACTCATCCAATAGGATAGCCATCTGTCTTTGGGAATTTCTCAACTCTTTTAATAAATCATCCACAAAAATAGTTTCAGGTACAAAGAGCGGTTCCTGCAAAATCTTTCTCAACACGATATTGTCAAAACCATCGGTAAACCCTGCTTTTAGCAAACTCTTGGTATGAATCAAACCAATCACGTTATCCTTGTCATCATCATAGACAGGAATACGAGAAAAGTTTTGTTTTAAGATGCTTTCGATAATGGTTTGAGTATCATCTTGAATATCAACCATGAAGGCATCCGTTCGAGGAACCATGACTTCACGTGCCATGAGCTCGTCTAGCGAGAAAACACCTTGTAACATTTCGATTTCATCAGCATCCAAGGTTTCTTCACTCTTAGACAACATGTACTCAATCTCATCACGAGTCATTTTTTCATCTGCATCGTCAAATGTCATCGGTGTCAATTGACTCAAGAGATTAGTTGATGCTGAGAGCATCCAAACGAAGGGACTCACAATCTTACCAAGAGCAATAATAAACGGTACTGTTCTGATAGCCAAGGCATCCTTAAGATTTAGAGCAATTCGCTTAGGATAAAGCTCACCAAAAACAATAGAAATATAGGTCAAGAAAGCTAATGATAAGAAGCTAGCTACCGCATAGGCAGTCTCGCTATTTCCCATCCAAGAGGCGATTAATTCACCTAGTGAATCTGCTAGTTTAGCCCCTGACAAGATCGTGATTAAGGTGATACCAACTTGAATGGTTGATAAAAAGTGATTCGGGTTTTCAAGTACCTTTAGTAAACGGATATAGCGTTTATCCCCCTCCTCAGCTTTGCTCAACACGTGAACGACTAAGTGAAACCATGGCCATTTCTGTTGCAGAGAAAAAGGCATTTAAAAAGGTCAAAACAACTAATAAAACAAATTGCAGTAACAAATCCTGACTGCTCGGGTCTTCCATTTTCCTTCTCCTAAAAAGTATAATTGAAACTATTATACCATATTTTCCAATTTCTACATTAATTTTCAATTTCTATGATAAAGGGTCGCTGAATAGAGAGCTGCAATCCAAGTCCTGACACCCTAGTTCCAGCCTTGTAAATCTTCAAAAATGCTCTTTAAAATCAGAAGAGCAAAAAACAACCAATCGTGTCAACAGTTCATGACTAATAAAAAACGAGGTTGGGATTTTCTCTCAACCTCTTGATCAGTTAGTTATTTTTTGTGACTGTGACCTCACCTGTTCGGTAATCTAACTGAATTCCCTTTTGGACATTTGGAATCACGACATTAAACTCCAATTCTCCATCAGAGGACTTAGCTTCAATCTGGGATGCGGACGGCACCAAGTCTTCCTCAGACGCATAGAGCAACGTCACACGGTAACGCACTCGTTTGTTTTGATCTAGGGCTTTTCGAACCAAACTCTCATAGTAGTTTTGGCCTGTGGAATCTTCTGCACGCGCTTGGTTGGCCCAAGCTGTCTGTACGGCAATATTTTTAGGATTGCTGGTAGAAGCATCGAAGCCATCTAAGCCACCTATCAAGGCATAGCCTAACAAGTGTCCTCTATCAACTGCGCATGGTTATAACTTCCTTTTAGGTTCTTAACCTGATGCCAACCCGCAGGCGTCCAAGATGTTGAACCATTGCCAGTTTCTTCACGGTCCTTGTACTGTCTTGTTGCCTTTGACATGATTGCATTCGCTACTGTGGGAACTGTCTCTCCTCCTACCGTTTTTGTCTTGTTATCCGCATAGGGTTTGCTTGAAACCTTAGCATCCAGATTGGTTTTATTGTTATTGACGATAAAGGCTCCTGCGCCATTCCATTCTAGCGTGCCCTTGATTTGTTTTTTAACCGAATCTGTTAGGACACTTTCAGCCAGTTCTTGACTTGGAGTATCAGACGACTGTGATTTTTGTTTTACTTGTGTTTGTGGTGCAGTGTTGGAAGACTGCATTTGTTTAATATAGTAGCTTCCTGCTGACAAGAGCAAAAAGAGCAAGAGGCCGATTAGGCCTGCCTTGTATTCATATTTTTCTCCTTGTACTCTTCGAAAATCTCTTCAAACCACGTCAGCTTCACCTTGCCGTATATGTGTTACTGACTTCGTCAGTTCTATCCACAACCTCAAAACTGTGTTTTGAGCAGCCTGCGGCTAGCTTCCTAGTTTGCTCTTTGATTTTCATTGAGTATTACATTCACTTCCTAGAAAAAGACTGGTCTCCCAGTCTATTTTTCCTGTAAATTTTGCGATGAGTTCTTGCCATTTTGTTGGTGCTAAAAATAGCCCAAGGATCTTGACCTTTTTCCTAGAATACCATAGCCAATCATCAAAACCAATAGCAAGAGCTAAGAATCCTAGTAGTAATACTACAATTACTAGGATAAAGCGACGTAAGACATATTTGGATCGTTTATTCATCTTCATCAGCTTCCACACTTACCCGTTCAATCTTAGCTCCTAACTGGGCTAATTTTTCATGAAAACGGTAGTAACCTCTATCTAAATGGACAAGCTTTCCTACAACTGTTTCGCCTTCAGCTACCAAGCCTGTCAAAATCAAGGCTGCACTGGCACGTAAGTCTGTCGATAGAACTTCTGCACCTTGGAGAGGCTGTCCTCCGACGATACGGGCTGTATCACGGATGATTTCAGAGTGCAAGCCCATACGACGCATTTCCTCTAAATGTTGGAAACGATTCTCAAATACAGTCTCTACCATAGTTGACTCACCTTGAGCAACGGTCATTAGAGCAGTGAACTGCGCTTGCATGTCTGTCGGAAATCCTGGATGTGGAAGTGTCTTAACGTGGACAGCCTTTAATTTTTCACGTTGAGAACGAATACGAATTCCTTCGTCCTCATCGATGACTTCAACACCCATTTCCTGTAATTTAGCAATCAAGGGACGATTGTGTTCCCAGATGGCATCTTGAATCAAGACATCTCCACCTGTCATAGCAGCTGCTACCATGAAGGTCCCTGCTTCGATACGGTCTTGTACAACATTGTGGGTCGCACCGTGTAGTTGCTCAACACCAGTAATGGTCACAGTTTCTGTTCCTGCACCCTTGACCTTGGCACCCATTTTATTTAAGAGAACAGCCAAGTCGACAATCTCAGGTTCACGCGCAGCATTTTCAATGACTGTCACACCGTTAGCAAGAGTTGCCGCCATCATCAAAGTTTTGAGTAGCACTCTACACTTGGGGAAGTCCATGTAAATGTGATGCTCCGTGCAAGCGTTCTGCCTTAGCTTCGATATATCCTGCCGTTTGAGTAATTTGAGCCCCCATCGCTTCGAGTCCCTTTAGGTGAAGGTCGATAGGGCGACTACCGATAGTACAGCCACCTGGCATCGAAACTTTAGCATGTCCTACACGAGCCAAGATTGGCCCCAATACTACAATAGAAGCACGCATCTTGCTGACATACTTATAGGGAGCTTCTTCTGTGATATCACCGGTTGCATCAACTTCAACAATATGTGCTTCTTGATCAAAGTCTACTTTCGCATTTAATCCACGAACCACCTGATTCATGGTAAAAACATCCGATAAAATAGGAACATTTTTTAAGACTGTTTTTCCTTCACTTGCTAAAATAGTTGCTGCAAGCAGTGGCAAAACTGCATTTTTTGCGCCCTCGATGGTAACACTTCCAACCAAACGATTATCGCCACCTTGAACTACAATTTTTTCCATAGAGTATTTTCCTTCACTTACAATTTTAGAATAACGTTCTAACTGCTTCTTGCCAAAGTTGGTAGAGGTTCAGAAAAAAGGAACTAATCAGATATCCTAAACCGATACTACACAATACTACCAAGAGTCGAACCTTCTTCGCATTATCCTTTAGTCACCTTCAAAATTTGATCCCATCTGACCAAATCTTTCAAGAGCTGAAAGACTAGGTAGACAAAAAACATATGACTACTAAGGGTAAAAAACAATTGAATCATTTGCCTATTATACCATCTTCTTTTTTTCTACGCTAGTTTAGGGATTCGCCTACTGTTTAGGGATTGTTTTTTAAATAGTCAATCGCATCTTGAAGCGTTTTGACTGGAACGATTTTCATGTCTGTTTTAATCATTTGAGCTGCTTCTAGAGCTGTGTCATAATTACTCTTGGCATTTGGATTTGCCTTTTTAGCTTCTTCAGTTACTGGATTGTTAGGAGCAAAGAATACAGTAGCTCCCTTTTTAGCTGCGGCAACCACTTTTTATCAATTCCACCAATGTCACCTACGTTGCCATCTCTATCGATGCTTCCTGTACCGGCAATAATCCGTCCATTTCGAAGAGTAGGATCTGCAATTTGCGTGTAGATGGATAAACTAAACATCATCCCAGCACTAGGACCACCAATGCCAGCAGTTGAAAACTTGATTGGTACATCACTAGATACTTCTGTGCGGTCAATCAAACCGATTCCGATACCATTCTTCCCATTTTCTAGAGTAATGATCTTTCCTTCAGCAGTCTTTGACTTTTCCATCCTCCTCATAAGTAACCTTAACCTGATCACCTAGAGTTTGAGAATTAACGTAGTCCACCATCTCTTTTGAACTCTCAAAAGTTTTATCATTCACAGCTGTTACGGTGTCAGCAATATTAAGAACTCCCTTGAAAGTCGAGTTATCTGTTACAGTCAAAACATAGACACCCAGATATTTGAGCTCAATTTCCTTACCAGCCGTCTTTAGGCCTTGATATTTGGCCATGTTTTGCGAAGTTTCCATGTAAAACTGGTTGATTCGCATAAATTCCGCATCTGACGAACCACCAGTCATCTCTTTGGCACTATGTATGTCCGTGAAAGGTGTTAGCCAAGCATAGACTAAGTCAACCAGTCTAGCGTGCTTAACTCCAACCGTCACAAATTGGTAGGAACCTTCCTCTTGGTCAGGTTGGTTATTAACTTGTAAAACCTTTCGAATATCTTCAGAAGTTCCTGGCACCTCGATATAATAAGGCAGGGGCACTGTAAAAGCGATAAAAGTGATAATGAGCCCAATAATGAGATATAAGGGCCATCTAGTTTTTTTCTTCATTGTTTAACTCCTCTAGGACAGCATTTGGTACATACCCACTGATATCTTGACCAAATTTCAATAGTTCTCTCACAGCCGAAGAGCTGATGTATACATGCTCTGGGCGACTGTGGAGGTAGATTGTCTCCATTTCTCCTGCTAGTTGATGGTTGTAAAAATCAAAACTAGCTTCATACTGAAGATCTGTTGCATTACGCAAGCCACGCACCAAGACCTCTGCACCTAATCTTCTAGCAACATCAACGACTAATTCATCGTGAGAAGCTATGACTTGGACATTTTTGAGATGTGCTACTGCTTTTTCAACAGTTTTCTTTCGGCTCTCTATCGTCAAAAATCCTGTTTTATGAGGATTATAAAAAATTCCTACATACAATTGATCAAAGAGCTTACTTGCACGCTCAATGAGATCCAAATGTCCATTGGTCATCGGATCAAAGGAACCTGTAAATAGCCCAATCTTATCTGACATAAACCGTCACCTTACTAATCCCATATATTTTTTCCTTCCAGATACCCAAACAGGCGATTTCTTCTGGAAGTTCTACTGTTTTATCTGTTTCGCAAACCACTATGACATCCTCTGAAAAAAGATTTCTCTCCGCCATTTTTTCAATGTCAGATACGATTTGTTCTTTTGCATAAGGAGGATCCAAAAAAATAAGATCAAAGACACCGTCCACCTGCTCTAAAGCACGGCTGGACTCCATTTTCAACAATTGAAACTTGGAAGTTTCCTTGGTCATCCGAATATTTTCTGCGACTATGTTCTGGGCTCGGCGATCCTTCTCGACCAGAACGGCACTCGACATTCCTCTTGAGACCGCTTCGATGGATAGACCACCACTGCCAGCATAGAGATCTAGCACACGCCCACCTTCAAAGTAGGGACCAATCATATTGAAAATAGCGCCCCTGACCTTATCTGATGTCGGTCTAGTTGTTTTACCGTCCAGCGTCTTTAAAGGACGCCCACCGTAGATTCCTGATACGATTTTCATACCGTATATTATACCAAATTCTTATCAAAAAAAGAAAATCGAACCTTACGGCTCGATTGATTAAAGAATATTTTCGTAAGTATCTCTCACTTCTTGAGGCCAAACACTGGTTTGGACTTCACCGATGTGCTTCTTACGAAGCAGGAACATAGCCATACGAGATTGGCCAATTCCTCCACCAATTGTCAATGGGAAGAGTCCATTTAGGAGAGCTTTATGCCATTCTAAAGTTAGACGGTCTTCGTCTCCTGTGATAGCTACTTGGCGACGGAGAGTGTCTTCATCGACACGAATGCCCATTGAAGACAATTCAAAGGCTGCACCCAAGTTATCATTCCAAACAAGGATGTCTCCATTCAAGCCATGATAGCCATTTTCAGACTCAGTTGTCCAGTCATCATAGTCTGGTGCACGTCCGTCATGAGGTTTTCCATCTGACAATTCTCCACCGATACCAATTAGGAAGACCGCACCGAATTCCTTACAGATAGCATTTTCACGTTCTTTAGGTGTCAAGTCTGGATAGCGTTCCACCAACTCTTCAGTATGGATAAAGGTAATTTGTTTAGGTAAATTGACTCAATATCGTAGCGTGCTTCTACTGCTAACTCTGTCAAACGAATAGCCTTATAAATCTTTTCTACCGTTTCTTTAAGATAGGCAAGATTGCGCTGTCCGTTTGGAATAACTTTTTCCCAGTCCCACTGGTCCACATAGACTGAGTGAGTCGCATCTAGGAATCTTCGTCTGGGCGAAGGGCCTTCATGTGAACAAAGAGCCTTCTCCTTCACCAAAAACCAAAAACGGGCTAAGGTATGGCGTTTCCACTTAGCAAGGGAATGTACCACTTCATAGGTTTCATCTGGGATTTGCAAAACCTTAACAGAAACTGGATGTTCAATCCCTGAAAGGTTATCCTGCATCCCATCCCCAACCTTACTCAAGATTGGTCCCTGCACTTCTATAACTTCTAATTTATCTTTCAAATACTGGGTAAAGGTATTTTTTTACAAAGGAAATTTCTTCCTGTTGATGGATAAAACTTTTTCTTCATACATCTCTCCTTTTGAAATAATAAGATGATTATACCCTTTTGCCAGTAAAAATAAAAGTAAAAGTTTAAAAAAAGAGCCCATTTGAGCTCTAAAAGTATTAATCGTCACTTCCAAAAATACGCAAGAAGCTAAGGAAAATGTTAATAAAGTCGAGGTAGAGACTAAGTGCCAATGAAATTGCCCAACCTGTTGCGACTTGACCATTTGATTCTTCATAAACATAGCGAATCTTTTGGTTATCCCAAGCAATCAAACCTGCAAATACAAGAATCATGACAATACTGATAATGTAGTCGAAGAAACCACTGTTTAAAAATACATTGACAATCATAGCTAAAATGAGACCTACCAAGGCTGCAATCAAAGCACGCCCGATACCACTCAAGTCCTTTTTAATCACAACTCCGACAATTGCCATGACAAAGAAAAGGGCTGCGCTGGAAATAAAAGCCGTTAGAACCGTTCCTGGTAGATAGAGCGACACGATGAAACTCAGTGAAAAACCGTTCACTACTGAATAGATGAGAAACATCGGAAGAGCTGCTGGGCTATTTTTATAAGCCATATTACTAGCTGCAATGACAAGAGCAACTTCAACTACTCCTGTTACGATTAACCATATGCGGGCGTTAAGCATCAACTGAACAAGAAGGTCTTGGAAGGTTGTTAACATCAAGGCTGAAACAAGTGCAGATAAGGCAATCCCAACTCCTACAAAAGCATAAACTTTTGCATAAAATTGATTCAAACCTGAACGTTCTTGAATAATTGTTTGATTCATATCTTTTTCTCCTTATGAAATCTTTTTACTGATTATAACAAAAATCAAATCATTTAACTCAAATAAAACATGAGTATGCCTGCAGCAATGGCGACATTGAGGCTTTCCGCCTGCCCTTTCATGCTGATGTGAACCAGTTGATCTGCCTGATCTGTCATGAATGGACTAATGCCTTGACCTTCATTCCCCATGACTAAGACAAAATCTTCTAGCTGAGCCAGTTCACGATAATCTTTAGAGTTCTGGGACAAAGGTAGTTGCTAGAATTGGTAAACTGCTCTTTTTAGCTTCTTCCACAAAACCCTTCGACAGACATGCGATAAATCGGCAAATGAAAATGACTGCCTTGCATGGAGCGAAGCGTTTTGAGGCTATAGATATCTGCTGACTTGCTGGAAACGATGACTCCAGAAAAACCTGCTGCATCTGCCGTCCGAATCATGGTCCCCACATTTCCAGGATCCTGCACATCTTCTAAGAAAAGATATTTCCCCCGACTCAAATCTGGTAAATGCTCCTCTTCCTTTTGAACAATGGCAACAATGCCCTGAGGCGTTTGAGAATCTGCTAAATCGAGCAAGATTTCTTCTGTCACAAGGACAGTCTGAGGATAGTCTACTAATTTTTCACCATACTCTGCGAGAGCAAAAATTTTCTCAATCTTTGCACCAGCCTGAATAGCTTCTTCAAACAGATGCCATCCCTCAATCAAGTAAGAGGTTTTCCGATATTTTTTTTGATGCAATTTCTTGGCATTTTTTACCACAGAATTGGCTTTAGAGGTTATAATAGTCATAGAAATATTATAACACAATCAAGGAGGTTTGGTATGCAAAAGGTTAAAATGATCGCCCAAGGTCGCGTCCAAGGAGTGGGCTTCCGCTGGGGTGTCTATACCCTAGCTCTCGAACTAGGTGGCATTACGGGTCGTGTCTGGAATAACGATGACGGAACCGTTGAAATTCTTGCCCAAGCAGAGTCTTCAGCCATCATGGCTAAATTTATCCAAGAGATTCGAAAAGGACCAACTCCTTTCTCAAAAGTGACCTATCTCGATGTCCAATTGAGTAACTTTCCATCCTATTCAGACTTCAAAGTCGCAAATTAGGTCTCTAGAACTATTGTATATTTTCCAAAAAAACAGTAGAATAGAAAGGTATAATTTTTAAAGAAGGAATAAAAACAGTGAAATCAATTAAACGAATCGCCTCTCAGTCATGGGAGTGGCTATGCTATTAGTCTTAACAGGTTGCGTTCAGGTTGACAAAGCAACAGGTCAGCCAACCGGATTTATCTGGAATACCATCGGAGCGCCTATGGCTGAAGCTATCAAATACTTCGCTAATAATCAAGGTCTCGGCTTCGGTGTTGGTATTATCATCGTAACCATTATCGTGCGCTTGCTTATCCTTCCACTTGGTATCTACCAATCATGGAAGGCGACCCTTCACTCTGAGAAGATGAACGCCCTCAAAGATGTCCTTGAGCCACATCAAACTCGTCTGAAAGAAGCAACGACTCAAGAAGAAAAACTAGAAGCTCAACAAGCTCTCTTTGCTGCTCAAAAAGAGCACGGCATCAGCATGTTTGGCGGCGTGGGATGTTTCCCTATCCTCATTCAAATGCCTTTCTTCTCTGCTATCTACTTTGCTGCCCAACATACTGAAGGAGTTGCCCAAGCAAGCTACCTAGGAATTCCTCTAGGCTCACCAAGTATGATTTTGGTTGCCTTTTGCTGGTATCCTTTACTATCTTCAATCACTCCTTTCTTTACATGGAGTTGAGGATGAAACTCAAAGAGAACAAATCAAGAAGATGCTCTATATGAGCCCTCTCATGATTGTCGTGTTCTCTGTCTTCTCACCAGCCAGCGTTACACTTTACTGGGTTGTCGGTGGTTTCATGATGATTCTTCAACAATTCTATCATCAACTACATCGTTCGTCCAAAACTTCGTCAAAAAAGTACGTGAAGAATTTGCTAAGAACCCACCAAAAAGCAAGCAAAACTTCAAGCACTCGTAAAGATGTAACCCTGAACCAGCAACAGCTATCACAACTTCTAACAAGAAGAAAAACAAAAACGCAATGCTGGAAAAGCAACATTCTAGATAAAAAATAAAAAGGCTTAGCTTAAATGCTGAGCCTTTTTCTATAGTCACAAAGAGCCCGAGATAGATCCCATCATGCTTTTTTTTTATCCATGTACACGTTTTCATGTAATCTTGATAGCTTTCTGTATCCATCAGTTTCCTTAGCATTCTTAACACGATCTGCTGTTGGAG
>BNJU01002964.1_pt1 | contig 122890 bp, 173 predicted proteins | sample 8539281 | NCBI WGS metagenome assembly BNJU01 (sample SAMD00202456, study PRJDB9452) | human saliva metagenome | isolation source: human saliva | place: Japan | reverse complement strand
ATTACGATTATTCTTCCCCAAGGTAGTCTTGTCGTGCCTGCATCTATTATCTTGTCAAAGAAGCTGTTCACATATTCCTTGCGTTTTCCCAAGTCGGTGTTTTCCAGAATCCTGTCTACAAAACTGTTGAATTTATCCGCATTCTTATTTACATCAGTGGCATATTCAAAACTTGTTCCTATACAGTTCCAGTTGAGTATATCATGCTGTAAGAAAGCAATATTGTCCGCTTTTTACAACCTTTATATTCTTTGTATTGTTAAAAATCATACCTACCACACAGAATTCGGGAACTATCTTGATTATTTTATCTTTTATAGCATTCATTATATCGGTATTTATCACTTCATCACAGAGGTCGGGGCCGTCGTTATTATAGATTGCAGTGATTCTGTCTTTGAATATTTCATCACACATTGCACAGGAATATATTGCAAGATTGCCGCCCTTACTGTGCCCTCCCACTATGAAGTCAGTATTCGGGTGGTGTAAATAACCTTCTTTAGAAAAATCAAGTGCAAATTTCTGAGCCGGAATAACTGAAAACTCATCATAAAGTCCTCTTTCCAAGCTACAACACTGTCATCGGTTCCTCTGAATGCAATATACATCCGCTGTCGTCATACATAAACCGTTGAAGAAAAATTGGTATTTTTCTCATGGTAGAGGTCATATAATCAAGGATCATAACCTTACAAAATCTTTTGTGAAACGACAAGCGAGTTTAAAAAGTCGGTAGTCAGGTCACCTATATAACCGCAATGATAGCCGTGATCAAGCAGGTATTTGCAGGCATCTGAAATAGTAATACCGGTTGAATTTATCTTGCTCTGCAAGTCTTTTTAAGTCAAGATAGGAGAATAAAGAAAACCGCATTATCAAGTTCATTAAAAGGAGAGATATCAAAAGACAAACCCCTCGCGCCATTTAATATAGTCAATTATATTTGCCATTATAACCTCCTGTGTCGTTATGCAATGGAAATCATATATAGGATACAATAATATAAAAATAAATGATTGTAAACACATATAGTATAAGTGTTAAAAGAAAGATAAACATTTTCATAAAATTGTGGTATACTGGTTTTATAGACACATTGATTACATATTTGGGTAAAAAGCTATTATATATCCAAAATAAAAATAAGTTAAAAGTTATTGTATAGATAAATAATAAATAAAGTTAGAATATTATAACCTGAGATTATAGTTAAGTTATAAATAATTTTTAGAGTATAATAAAAAGACTATTGAGCTATCTGAAAACTTTTATGCTTGGAAATAAGGATTATATGACTGATGACAGAGAGAGTTCCACCTATATAAATATAAATGTACTGTTGAGAGGGGTCTCATTTGTAGTATCTACGGTATTTTACATTTTGGTATCAATCTACAACGGGGAGGATATAAACAGATATATCTTTTTAGGTATGTCCATATCCTGTGCGCTTAGCTGCTGGCTGTACAAAAGAGTCTGTGAAAATATAGTACATTTCAGAGTGATGTTCGGCCTGGAGGTGTTCGCATACGGTATCTTCATATTCTTAAGCGGGGGATTCAACAGCCCGTACCTTTGGTATGAGGTAAACTGCATACTTTTGCTTGTAGCCTTTGACAAAAACTTAGTTATAACATTTATAGCCTGTATATGGTGTTGGATTTGTGCTTTTGGAGGAAAGAGCATAGAAAATTCTGCATATCAGGAGATCAACATTGTTGTTGGAGTGATGATGTTGATGTGCGAGTTTTATATTGTGCGAATTTATATAAAATGTATTGATGAACAGAAGGAAAAGTCGGAAAGGCTCAATATAGAGCTGCAAAAAGAAAAAGAACTAAGTAACTATGCATTTACCATGTTGTCTGAGTTATAGGAGAGCTTCGGACTTTTTGCAATGACGGATCCTAAAAAGATTATGGAAAAGCTTTCTGACATTAAAAAGAATAAGATGTATTCGGAGTTTATGCTCATAAAGTTTGAGCGTGACGATGTGCCTGAAATTATAGAAAGCAACGGTATGGATGAAAGGACATATGATGACATTTTAGTTAAGATAAGAGATTGGAATGAAAAAGTAGCTAAGTCGGTAAGTGAAGATAGCAAAGATATATTCTATATGGATTCGGAGGAGACAGCTATGAGGTGACTGTTTTTGGCGAGAGTGCATATATAAGCGGTGTACTGGGTGAGAAGAGTGGCGGATACGTCAGGGGAAGTAAAAGACTTTTTATTTACATCTTATAAAGACCGTTTTCAACAACTTGGATATGTATTCTCAGATAGAGCGGTTCGTTTCGTAGAGGAACAGAATCGTATTGCAAATGAAATTCATGATACTGTAATACAGAAGCTCTTCGGAATTGCCTGCAGAATGCTTTTTATTGGAAGGTAAGATAAAAAAACAGAGAAAAATTATGTAGAAGAAATAAACATACTCAGGACTTCTATAGAGAGTACTATGACTGAGTTGCGTGAAAGTATCTACGGCAAAAAGGTTCAAAGACAATCTGAATACTTTCATTCACACTACATATGCATATATGGAAGAAGTGGAGAGATTAAATGAAGTAAGTATAGATATTGATTTGGATGAGCAGGCTGATTATATAGCTATTGCACAGAAGATAGCACTTTACAGAGTGATATGTGAGGCGGTCAATAATGCTATAAAACATGGGCAGGCAAAGAATATAGATGTCAGGGATTAAAGTTAACCGACAATTCCATAGAACTGACGGTTGAAGATGACGGATCTGGCTTTTCCAAAGATGACAAAGATTTCCGTGAAGGCAACGGATTGAGAAATATGAGAAGCATAGCTGTTTTGCTTAAAGGATTTTTGAGTATAGTACAGCGTGACAAAAGCGGAGTTAGAGTAAGACTTAGTTTACCGAGATAAGGAGGCATATATGGTACTTGTTTTGGATGACCATCCCATTGCAAAGACAGGGATTGAATCGTAATAAAACTGCACAGACCGATGAAGAGACTGTGCAAGCCGGCATGGTAGAAAGAGGCTATTGATTTGATCTAAGGAAAAATCAATAGACAGTGTGTTTGTGGATTTGAATTTACACAATGAAAGCGGATTTGACTTCTTGGAGTGGATACAGAGTCAGAACAAAAATATAAAAACCTTTTGTTATAACATCATCCTCAAGTGAGAGCGATTTTGTAAAAAGCAAAAAATATGGGCATAGATGCATATATACTTAAGGATGCTTTTATAGATGATATTATGTACAGCTTAAGAGTTGTGGACAGAGGAGGAAAGTTCTATTCATCAGATTTGATGGCAAATGTCGGAAAACACTTCGAAGATGATAAAAGGATTGATACATTGACAAGAAGAGAACTTGAAGTGGCATTGCTTTTTGATGAGAGGGATATTCCAATGCAAAGATTGCAAAATAATTTGTCGATATCGGAAGGTACGGTAAAGAAGCACATTTCAAATATATTCAGCAAGTTGGAGATATATACAGAACTGAAGTTTTGGTATTTGTTGAAAAACATATGGAAAGATTTCAAACGATATTAAATTCTTAAGTGATAAACTTGAGATTTTAAAATATATTTTAGGAGAAGAGTGGATATGCATAAGAAATTTTTTGGGGTAAAGTCCTGTATTTTCGGGGCTTTATTTATCGGATTGGTTGTGGCAGGTACAGGCTATGCAAGCTGGAATTCAAGTATCAGTGCACAGGTTAATCTTACAAGCGGTACTATGGATGTGGAGTTTGGTAAGAGTAATGAGAAGTATTCTGCCGGCATTGCAGATGCAAACGGCAATGTGGAGACTCCTGTTTTAGCACAGTTTAGTCCCACAGATAAGGAACTTGAAATATCTTTTGATGAAGGGTTACCTGTCAATGCATTACTTGAGGGCAAGCTTTTGAGACTGGACTTTCAAATAACACCTGCACAGGGAAGCAGTGTAAATAAATTAAATTATACAAAGCTTGATTTATCAAAGACGGGAGAGAGTGTGGAGCTACAGGCGGACAGTGCCGCTTTTATATATAACGGAGTCAGCTATGCACTTGGAGAAAATGAATCTCTATATACACAGCCGCTTAGGTTTGAGGTTTATGAGACTTTGAGTAAGGAAGATAAGGATGAGAGTATAGGTCAGATTTATTTAAAGCTTAGTGATGAAAGTGCAAATATGATCAAAGATTTGCCGACAAAGCTTGATATAGATGCATCTAATCTTGAAGAGCTTGGGGATGATACCTTAGGTGTACAAAACGGTGTGGTGGTTAAGTACTCACTTGAAATTCCTTATGATGTATTTCAGGCAGGTTCAAAAGTAAATAAGAGTGTAAAATAGGAGGCAATATGAAAAAAACGGTATTAGCCGTCTTGGTAGCGGTTATGGCAATGTCATCAGGAATAACGGCGTTTGCATACTGGAAATCAGAGCTTAAGGTAAAGGCAAATATTCCGGTTGTATACGATGTGGATATAGAGATGAGCGGTGATGTTAAGGGTCAGGAAAAGGTTGATTCGGCTGACAAAGGAGATATCACTATAAGACCGGATCAGGGCAAAAAATCATCTTCAGAAAGTGCACAGGAAGAATCGACTCCTAATGAAAGTATACAAAATAATCCAAGCATTGAAGAAACAAAAGAAAGTATAACAAAGACAGAGAATAATACTGAAAGCAAGGCGGAAGCGGACACAAACAATGAGGAAATTAAGCGCTGAAAACAGATATGCAATATATGCAAGTCTGCTTTTAATATGTGTTATAATACCGGCTTTGCCGTATATTAAAGGAAGACTCGGCTCTATGCCTTTAGCCTTGTCACTGTATTGGTGTGTGCTTACAGGTATCATATTTTTCATATTGCCGCGTCTTTATATTATACATAAAGGAGATAAGGACCTGACAGGGTACGGATTTCAGGCGGTATAATATTTATAGCCATACAATTTGTACCTGCGGTGTTTATGAAAAAACTCGCCTCAAGTCCGTATGATATATCGGTACTTGGAATACTTTTTAATATGATTACAGTATTACCGCAGATTGCGGCAAGAGAGATGATAAGGCAATATTCGTTTGCTGCGGTGCATAAGACCTGCAAATACAAAAGAGCTGTAATTGTTATTATAACGGTTATATTTTGTTTGACAGAAATAAACTTTGGCGGTTTAACGGCTGCAAAGAGTACAAAAGATATTTTTATATACAGTGTACAGACGATATTTCCGATAATAACAAAGAATGTCTTGGTATCTTTACTTGTATTTTACGGAGGAGTATTACCGGGTTTAATATATTTGAGCATAATACAGATTTTTCAGAGGTGTTTTCCGGTGTTACCTGAACTTCCTTGGCTTTTGGAAGGGTCTATCGGTATTGCATTTCCGATAATATATTCAATGTTTGTAGTGGACCATGTATTTTCCGGAGACAGGTATGAGAGTAAGGACAGGAAAGCGGATATAAAAGGATTGGTATCACTTTTGTTTGCCACATTATTTGTGTGGTTTTGTGTGGGTGTATTCCCTGTCTATCCCAAAGCTATACTTACAGGAAGTATGGAGCCGCTTATAATGCCCGGGGATATGGTACTGATAAAAAAGATAGACAAAGAAGAAGAGATAAATGCGCTTTAGTGAAGGTGAGATTATCTGCTTTAAAAGAGACGATATAACTATAGTTCACAGGATAGAAAAAGTTTTACAGGATAAGGCGGGTAATATAAGCTTTCAGACTAAAGGAGACAATAATAATGCAGTTGATGAGAGAAAGGTGGAGCCTAACGATGTCAGAGGTATCGTTATAAAGGTGATTCCGAAGGTAGGCTTACCGGGGCTGCTTTTAAGAGTACAGAATAAAAATTCCTGAAGGAGTTGTGACAAATAATGAAGGTTGTAAAGGGCAAAAGAAGCCGACACTGAAAAATAAACAATGTATTAAACTGACAAAAAGAGGCGAGGATATTTTTGTATGCGATCAGGTTTGATACTTTTGCTGGCAAGTATAGCTGCACTGTTTATAAAGCTCAGACCGCATACACAGACAAAAGAGATGAGTGTAAATAATTATAATATTACAACTCAGGCATCCTATAAGGTGCATCTGCAAAAGAATGATATCTTTGACGGAGATTTTTTGGAAGAGGGCAGAGTTTATCCGAGTGCGATTACAGATACTGTAAGTATTGATTTTAACTCTGAAATTATCTTGACAAATGTCGTCAATTTATCCGGAGACTACACTATAAGTGCGGTATTACAGGGCTATCAGGCAGGTGAGGGCGATGAAAAGAGCATAATATATGAAAAGGTATATCCGCTTGCAGACGGTAAGACAGACGAGAATGTGACCGACGATGTTAAGATAGATAAGAGCCTTGATATAGACAGAATGACTTACAGAAACTATGCACAGGAGATAGAGGGCAAGCTTGGAGGTGAAACTGACAAGGACTTTTATATACTCTTTAGCGGTAAGTACAATATAGACGGTGAGGAAAAGGAATTTTCTTATAAGGTGAATATTCCTATTTCAAATGACAAGTTCTATCAGATAAAAAAGGATGATGTAAGTACTGATAAAGGCGATATAACGGAAACGACTACAGTAAGTTCAAAGGCAGGATTTAAAGAGTATGCACTATATCTATTCTTGCTTATCATATCGGCTTTTATATTGGTATTTGTGAGGTTCTTCAGTGTCGAGGCTGTCGGAGAAGAGTTAAAGCTTAAAAAAACTTATGCAGTTTATGAGAAAATACGGCAGCAGGATGATATGTATTGATACCTACCGCATTTGAAGAAAGACCGTTTATAAAAATAAAGAGTATGGCAGATATATTGGAGCTTTCGGATGAGATAAAAGAGCCGATATTTTATGTCGACGGCAAGAACGACTTGCCTAAGGACGGCAAAATATATATATTTGCAAAGAGATATGTATATTTTTTTGAAATGAAGGTCAACGAGTAGTAATCCTCCTACTACTTTAGTGGTAGTCGGATTATGACCCGGTATGTTTTAATTATTTATTAAATAAGATAGAATAATCTCATGAGGAAAAACTAAGATTAGTTTTTAAAGTTGAATATCATGATTAACAACATAATTTTTATAATTCAGGAGGAAGATATGAAGCGTTCAAGAAGAAATACTTTAGTTGGTGGAATAATGGCATTAGGATTGGTGTTGGCAGGTACAGGATATGCTTATTGGACCGATTCACTTAATGTAACAACTAAGGCAACAACGGGTGATTTTGGAGTTAAATTCGTAGATTTAGGATTATATGGACAGTATGCAGATGAGACTATGAAGGGTGCAGGCTGGTCTATAGTAGACGGCGTAGGCGATTTAGGCTATGTAGGCGACCAGTTCTTCATCAGAGCGGACCAGGATCACAACGCTATAGCAAGAAAGGGTAGTGTTGAGCAGTACAAGGAAAGAGCAAAGGGCTACAACAATGTTGATTTCAATGCAGAGTTAAAGGACAAGGAGCAGCTTTCTAAGGATATCGGTAAATCTTACGGAAAGATCGTTACAGATGCAAGCGGCAAGATTCAGATAACAGTTGACAATATGTATCCGGGATATGCACAGGTATTCCGTTCAGATATCGTTAATGTAGGTGATATAGCAGCTAAGCTCAGCGATATTAAGTTTGAGGCTAAGGGTCTTGATATGAAGGAGAAGGACCTCGGCAATCTTAAGGATATGATCGGTGTTGCGGTATATATTCAGAGAGAGCAGTATCAGCCTACAAAGTCAGGTAATGAGGATGTATTCAAGCTTGCAAAGGCTGTTGCAGCAAATGTACCTAATGATGACAGATTCTTTACAGTCGGAGGGGTTGACTTTGTAAGATTGTCAGGACTTGAGGATCAGGATATTAAGGCTGCACTTGAGAACAATGTTATCAAATGTGCTCCTTCTACAGATCAGAGACTTGATATCTTCGTAGGTTTGGCTATGGATCCTGACGCAGAGGGAAGATTCACAACAGGTACAGCAGAGAAGAGAACAAACAACGATGATAAGTTAAGCCAGGGCAAGGGCGTTCAGCTTTCAATGGATCTTCTTTGGGATCAGTTCAACGCAGGTAAGGACGCAGGAACAACAAATATTTTGACAAAGCAGAACAAGGCTGCAAAGTAATAATACAGACAGTAAAACAAGTAGAGGCGGGTCATCTGACCCGCCTCTTTTTATTCATCTTTTATTTATTGGAAATTAAAATATTATGCATTATAATACATTCATATAAAAATTAAATAAAAATTAAATTGAAGATTTCATATAAGGTGATAAAATAATACTAAAGTAATCGTGAAAGCGAACATAATAGAGAGGAGATATAACAATGAGTAGAAAAAACGATTTTTATTTATTCTTCTGGGGTGGCCTTATCATGATGGTGGTAGGTTTGTTCTTCTTATCGCAGAAGGTGACTGTAACAAGTACCTTTTTGGGGCAGCGGCTTTTCGTATGATGGGCATGAATGTTAACTCAGGGCTTGTTATAGTGCCACTTATATTTTCTTTGATATGGCTGTTTATCAAGCCGAACTTGGGATCCAAGATAGCAATGGTACTAAGCGTTATCTTCATAATAGCAAGTCTTATTCAGTCAACAAGATTTTATATTCAGTACTTGTCACTGTTTGATTGGGTAGTGATGCTTGTACTTATATTTGGAGGTATGGCATTTATTGCAAAGAGCCTGTTAATGAAATGATATAGGGTTTAATATTATGTTTGAAATAAAAATAGCAGTCACCGCACAGTGACTGCCATTTTTATTTTAATTATTCTTCAACAATTTCCGCTGCCTTATGTCCTGCCACCATAGCATGACCTGTAATAAAACACATAACGAGTCCTACTACAGCTACAGCTGCCCAAAATAAATGTTTCTTTAACATATTTACTCCTTACTGAACCCAAACGCCGTCTGCGTTTATATTGTATCCGTCAACAGTTGTATTTGTAACCATTTCACCGTTGGCATCAAGATAGTACCAAAGTCCTTTATACTCTATCCAGCCCTTCTTGTAAAGTCCGGATTCTTCAAAGTAGTACCACTTGTTATTGATAAGTGCCCAGCCTACAGGCATATCTCCGTTTGGCTGATTTAAGTAATATCTGAATCCCTTTGAATCTGTAATCCATCCTGTCTGCATAACACCGTTTGCATCAAAATAATACCAATGACCGTTTACCATGAACCAGTTTGTAGCATGTGTACCGTCAGGTTTTCTGTAGTACCATGAGTTGTTTGATTGATACCAACCGCCGTTGTTTGTTGAAGTGTTGGTGTTGGCGGTATTTGTTGACGGGTTAAGTGATGTGGTATTGCTTCTGCTCTTCTTAAATTCGGCAATTGTGTCCGAATCAAAAGTCTCAGCTTCCGACTGAATACTCATATCAGGGCCGCCCTTTAGCGGATATACCTTGAATGAATAGCTTCCTGCGCCGTTGTCGATAATAAGTTTTGTGAAGTCATACTTTGCAGCACTTGTGCTGTTGTTGGATCCGATCTTTTTATTGCCTTTAAAAAGCTGTACCTTGTACTTGGTCTTATCCTCAGCTTCGTCCCATGTTGCAAGTGCCTTGTCTCCGTCGTCCCATGATGCACCACCTATAGAATAGTCGCCTGCCGCAAAAACAGACATACTCATAAAGAGTGAAAAAACCATGGATAACATTAAAAATCAGTTTCTTCATAAATATCCTTTCTTTTTATAAGTTCTATTTGCCTTAAAAAGACACACTCATAATTCTATTCTAGCATATAAAGGCAATACTTTATATTAAATTTAATTAAATATAGTTTACTCTTTCTTAAAGTTTGCTCTCGTTCTTTACTGTACAAAGATATCTGTACATACTTGCCGGAGAACAGGAGAGTCTGTGACCTACAGTCTTTATAGCTCCCTTCATGGAAAAAATCCCTTTTTGATAAAGTTGCTTTATTATATCAAGTTTTTCGATATGGCTAAGCTTATTAAATGGGAGTTTACTGTCGATACGAAGAAGTATCTCATCAATAGCATTTGAAATACTGTCTGAGAAGATCTCCTGTTCACAGTTTCCCTTTATCTCAATAGATATATTTTTGCTCACATAGTTGTCGGGATGACAGAGTGAGAACACAAGGTTTGAAAGCTCCTTGTACCTGTTGTCGTCAAAACTTATATTCAATGCACCTATAAGATTATTATCGGTATCCTTTATATAAAAAGTGGAACATCTTAAAATCTTACCATTACCTGACAGTGCACGGTAGTTTGAAAGCCACTTTTCAGTAGATGAAGTACTTTTATTAAGTATGGTTTTCATAGCCGGACTTATAGTATCACCTGATTTTCTCCCGCTTATCTCTCCGTTTACTATGTGTAATATATGTTTCAGATCATATACTATAATCTCATAGTCGGGACCGAGCAGTGTACTTAAAAAGTTTGAAATATCAATGTACCTGCCTATATTAAATTCATTCATATTTACCCCCAATATATTTGTTTAGTCAGCAAAATATAAATTGCAAACTGAAAACGCTCTATATTTATTATATCAAAACTTGAAAGAATATAATAGGAAAAAATGAAAAATTATACAAAATTAGCTAAAAATAAGAAAAGAAAAGAGAAATTAAGGGCGAAAAATCGAGTGGCTTAAAAAAATTCTCATAAAAATTCTCAAAGAGAGTTTGAAAGCAAAAATATGTCGCTTTTACTGCAAAGATACAGATAATAATATTTCAAAAAAATTATCAGCAGGAAGTTTTTTTGCTTTTTGTTGAGAAAATTTAGAAAATCATATTTTAATGCATATTGCACAGAAATATACGAAAAACACTTTTCACAAAGGACTTTTTATTAAACAATATTGACAATAATTAAAATTAGTGATAAATTATTCTCATAAGGATATTTAGATAATAAACCTTTAAAAATACAAATAAATTGTATAAAATGTGTACACACTATGAAAAAAATACAATAAGAAGGAATAAGTGTTATCTACTATATTATATAAACTGTAATACCGTCCGCCAGTCGTTTGTTACGATGACCGGGGTATCAAATAATTATATTTGGAGGTATTAAAATGGAGTATGAGAAAATGTTAGGTGTGGAGGCACCGAAGTCGTGGACACATGTAGTCAGAGAGGTTCCTACAGTTACACAGGAGCAGAGAAGAAAGGCGCTTGAGATGACTCATTACAATGAGTTTGCATTCCCGGCAGGTCTTTTATATATTGACTGTCTTTCAGACTCAGGTACTACATCAATGACAGATACACAGTGGTCAGCTATGTTCCTTGCCGATGAATCATATGGTAGAAACAAGGGATACTATGTTTTACTGGATGCATTCAGAGATGTTTGGGAGAGAGGCGACGACCAGAAGAGACTCATCAACTACATCAAAGAGGGCGTTGACAAAGATGATGTAGAGAAGATGATGAACGAGGTGTATCTGGTTGACTACGAGGGTGGATTTATCAACGGCGGTAAGTACCAGCTTTCCAGACCGAATACATTTATTGTTCCGCAGGGACGTTGTGCGGAGGCACTTTTATTTGACGTATTAAAGCCTTTATTTGCGAGAAGATGGCCGGGTAAGGTATTTACCATTCCGTCAAACGCACACTTTGATACAACAGAGGGCAATATCAAGCAGATGGGAAATATTCCAAGAAATCTTTTCCATAAGGAAGTTTTGTTTGAAGTACCTGAGAGCGGAAAGTATGAGAAGAATCCTTTCAAGGGAGATATGGATATTGATAAACTGAATCAGCTTATAGAGGCTGTAGGCGTTGAGAATGTTCCGCTTATATATTCAACAGTAACCAACAACTCCGTATGCGGACAGGCCGTATCTATGGGTAATATCAGAGAGGTTTCAAAGATCGCTCATAAGTACAATATACCATTTGTTATGGACGGCGCAAGATGGGCTGAAAACTGCTACTTCATAAAGATGAATGAAGAGGGCTATAGAGATAAGTCAATATGTGAGATTGCAAAAGAGATGTTCTCTTACTTTGATGTTGTTTCAGCTTCACTTAAGAAAAACGGACATGCAAATATGGGCGGAGTTTTGGCTTTCCGTGACAAGGGTCTGTTCTGGCAGAAGTTCTCCGAGTTTAATGAGGACGGCAGCGTAAAGACTGATATCGGACATCTTTTTGAAGGTTCGTCAGATATCGGCTTACGGTAATGATTCTTACGGCGGTATGTCCGGACATGATATCATGGCGCTTTGCCAGGGAATGTATGAAGAGGCAAGATTTGATTATCAGGATGAGAGAGTAAGACAGTGCCAGTATCTGGCAGACGGACTTACAGCTAACGGTGTACCTGTAGTACAGCCGGCCGGCGGACATGGAGTATATATTGATGTTGATAAGTTCTTTGGCTATAAGAGAGGACATGAAAGCTTTGCGGGTCAGGCGCTCTCACTTGAGATGATTCATCGTTACGGTATACGTTGTTCAGAGCTTGGAGATTTCTCAATGGAGTATGATCTTAAGTCTCCTGAGCAGCAAAAAGAGGTATGTAATGTTGTTCGTTTGGCTATCAACAGAAGCCAGTTCAGCAAACAGCATATGGACTATATAATTGCAGCATTGACACAGCTTTACAAGGATAGAGACACTATCCCGAATCTTAAGATTACATTCGGTCACACATTGCCGATGAGACATTTCCACGCTTGGGCAGAACCTTATGCTCCGACCAAGGAAGAGATGTGTGACGAGGAAAACTACAAATATTGGGAAAAATAAATAAGATATAAAGCGGTCCGCCGATGCGGTCGGGCTGCTATCCAATAAGGGGGACTTGTTTTTTTAACAAGATGGAGGAAGTTTATGGGTTTGATAATACACCTGCAAAGCAGGATGGTTTTTAACTCACAAATAGGGTTTATTATAGCATGTGTAGGCTCTGCCGTAGGTATGGGAAATCTGTGGAGATTTCCGTGCTGGTGTCAGCCTGGGGGATGACTTTTTCTGATTCCTTACTTCATATTTGTTATACTTATAGGAAGTACAGGTGTTGTTGAGGAAATCGCACTAGGAAGGAGCACAGGTAAAGGTCCTATAGGAGCCTTCGGTGCAGCTATGGCACATGCAGGTAAGAGTAGAAAAGTAGGTGAGAGCATCGGCATCATACCTACTATAGGTTCTTTGGCACTTGCTATCGGATATTCATGTGTAGTCGGATGGATATTCAAATATGTTGTAATGGCATTTACAGGTAAGGTATTTGCAATGGGTACAAATATGGATATCATAGGAACTACCTTCGGTACAACAGCAAGTGCCTTCGGCAATAATATGTGGATAGTAATTGCACTTATTGTCAACTTTTGCAATTATGGCATTCGGAGTTGCGGATGGTATTGAGAAAGCAAACAAGCTTATGATGCCGCTTCTTTTTGTAATGATGATAGGTCTGGCTGTTTATATAGGTATACAGCCGGGAGCGGTTAACGGATATAAGTATATATTTACTGTAAATCCTGAAGGATTAAAGGATATCAGACTTTGGATATTTGCATTCGGACAGGCATTCTTCTCACTGTCTATAGCCGGCAACGGTACCGTTATTTACGGTTCTTACTTAAGTAAGAAAGAGGATATACCTTTCTCAGCAATGAATATAGCTATATTTGATACCTGTGCGGCTCTTTTGGCAGCGCTTGTTATTATACCGGCTATGGCTACATCAGGTGCGGAGCTTAGCGAAGGCGGTCCGGGACTTATGTTTATCTACCTTGTAAATATCATGAATCAGATGCCGGGCGGAATGATAGTCGGAATAGTATTCTTTGTATGTGTTACATTTGCGGGACTCAGTTCTTTGGTCAACTTATATGAGGCGCCTGTAGCTACTTTGCAGCAGCAGTTTAAGCTTGGCAGATTGCAGTCTGTAGGTATTATAGGAGTAATCGGAGTTGTTGTTGCAATACTTATACAGGGAATCGTTTCAAACTGGATGGATGCGGTATCAATATATATCTGTCCGATAGGTGCGGTACTTGCTTCAGTTATGTTGTTCTTCATATTCGGAAAGAAGTATACAATGGAAGCTGTAAATACCGGTGCAAAGAAGCCGAAGGGAGAAATATGGTTCTTCCTTGGAAAGTATGTATATACAGGACTTGCATTACTGGCACTTATAGCCGGCGCGTTCTACGGCGGAATCGGTTGATTTTATTACATATTTTATAAAACTCTCAACTCAAAAAAGTTGGGAGTTTTTTTGTGCAATTTTTTTGAAAAAAGTTGTTGACAAATCCTTATATATAGAATATAGTAGCTAATAGAGATTAGCACTCTACATAAGTGAGTGCTAACAAACAAAGAAGGGAGGAGCGAATGGATTCAGATGACAGGAAAGCGATTATTTTAAAAAGCTATCATAAAGAACTATATGGAAACCGGGGAGCCGGTCGGTTCAAGAACTATTTCAAAGCTCCCTGAATTAAACTTAAGTTCCGCTACTATAAGAAATGAGATGAGCGACCTTGAAGAGATGGGCTATATTTTACAGCCGCATACTTCGGCAGGACGAATTCCTTCAGATAAGGGATACAGATTTTATGTAGATGAGATCTTGAGAGAAAAGGAGATAGAGACTGAGGAGTTCAAGGATCTGATGTTCAAAAAGGTGGACAGATTGGAAAATGTCTTGAAGCAGTTGGCAAAGATAATTGCAAGAGATACCAATTATGCCGCAATGATATCAGGACCTACTATTCACTCAAATAAAGTAAAGTTTTTGCAGCTCTCAAAGATGGACAGATTTAAGCTTCTGCTGGTTACGGTAGCTGAAGGAAATATTATCAACAATAAGATAATAGATATCGACAGTGAAATATCCGAAAGCGAGATTTTAAATTTGAATCTTCTTATAAATACTTCTCTAAACGGACTCACTGTAGAAGAGATAAGCTTAAGCATTATGAACAAGTTACGAACGGATGCCGGAGTTTATGGAGATATAGTTGATAAGGTTTTGCGAGAGGTTGCGGCGGTGTTTGAAAGTGCTACCGACAATCTGGAGATATATACAAGCGGTACGACAAATATTTTCAAGTATCCTGAAATATCCGACAGAGAAAAGGCAAGTCAGCTTGTGGATGCCTTTGAGGAGAAGGATAAGCTGAAGGAGATGCTTGCAAAGGTTTGTGACGATGACAAGGACGGTATCAAAGTGTATATAGGAAACGAGGTACCGGTTTCAGATATGAGAGATCTTTCAGTAGTTACAGCCAATTATGAAATAGGCGAAGGACTTAGAGGTACTATCGGTATAGTAGGACCGAAGAGAATGGACTATGAAAAGGTACTAAAGACTGTAAAGACTGTGATGGCATCTTTGGATGAGCAGTTTAAAAAAATGATGAATAAGGAGAGGGCTGTGGAAGAAAAAAAGATTTTTAAAAAGAGAACAGGAAGAAAAACAAGGAAGTTTTTAGAAGGCGAAGAAGCAAGTAAAGTTGATACAGAAGCCAACGAAACTCCTGAGGAAGCGGCGGCAAAGGCAGCAGCTATGGAAGCTGAAGCTCGTGAGGCTTTCAGTGATGAAAATCTTGAAGAAAAGCAGGATAAAAAAGATATTGCCATTGCGGATTTGACGGACAGACTCAAAAGAAGCATGGCGGAGTTTGATAATTTCAGAAAGCGAAGCGAGAAGGAAAAAAGCGACCATGTTTGATATGGGTGCAAGAAGTATTGCAGAAAAGATTTTGCCGGTAGTTGACAATTTCGAACGAGCGATGGTGGCGGCACCTAAGGAAGGAGACGGTAAGGCATTCGCTGACGGAATTACAATGATATACAATCAGTTAAAAAGACTCTTGAGGATTTGGGAGTAAAACCTATTGATTGTGTAGGGCAGGCATTTGACCCGAACTTTCACAATGCGGTGATGCATATTGAAGATGAAAGTCTTATGAGAATGTGGTTGCAGAGGAACTTTTAAAGGGATATATGTATAAGGACTCTGTTCTTAGACATAGTATGGTAAAGGTTGCCAACTAAGTTGACAATATATTTTACACTGTAAAAGGTGTTAAATATTTTATATAGATTAAATATTTTATTATTGGAGGAAATTATAATGAGCAAGATTATTGGTATAGATTTAGGTACAACAAACAGCTGTGTAGCAGTTATGGAGGGTGGAAAGCCTGTAGTTATTCCGAACTCTGAAGGTTCAAGAACGACACCTTCAGTTGTAGCATTTACAAAGACAGGTGAGAGACTTATAGGTGAGCCTGCAAAGCGTCAGGCGGTTACAAATGCCGACAGAACAATCTCTTCAATCAAGAGACATATGGGTACAGATTATAAGGTAACTATCGACGGTAAGTCATATACACCACAGGAGATTTCAGCAATGATTCTTCAAAAGCTTAAGGCTGATGCTGAAAGCTACTTGGGTGAGAAGGTTACAGAGGCCGTTATCACAGTTCCGGCATACTTTAACGATGCACAGCGTCAGGCTACAAAGGATGCAGGTAAGATTGCAGGTCTTGATGTAAAGAGAATTATCAACGAGCCTACAGCTGCAGCACTTGCATACGGTCTTGACAACGATGCAGAGCAAAAGATTATGGTATACGACCTTGGTGGCGGTACATTCGATGTTTCAATCATTGAGATCGGTGACGGTGTTATAGAAGTTTTGGCTACAAACGGTGATACACATCTTGGCGGTGACGACTTTGATAACAAGATTACAGATTGGCTTGTAAGCGAGTTTAAGAAGGCTGAGGGTGTAGACCTTTCAACTGATAAGATGGCACTTCAGAGATTGAAAGAAGCTGCAGAGAAGGCTAAGAAGGAGCTTTCAACATCAACAACTACAAATATCAACCTGCCTTTCATCACAGCAACAGCTGAGGGACCTAAGCACCTTGATATGACTCTTACAAGAGCTAAGTTTGATGAGCTTACTCATGACCTTATCGAAAGAACTGCAGTTCCTGTACAGAACGCACTTAAGGATGCAGGTATCACAGCAAGTGAGCTTGGTAAAGTATTGCTTGTAGGCGGTTCTACAAGAATGATCAATGCACAGGATAAGGTAAAAGAGCTTACAGGTAAGGAACCTTCAAAGAGCATCAACCCTGATGAGGGTGTTGCAATCGGTGCAAGTATTCAGGGCGGTAAGCTTTCAGGTGAGTCAGGTGCAGGAGATGTATTACTTCTTGATGTTACTCCGCTTTCACTTTCAATTGAGACAATGGGCGGTATAGCTACAAAGCTTATCGAGAGAAATACTACAATACCTACAAAGAAGAGCCAGATATTCTCTACAGCTGCAGACAATCAGGAAGCTGTTGATATACACGTAGTACAGGGTGAGAGACAGTTTGCAAGAGATAACAAGACTCTCGGTCAGTTCAGACTTGACGGAATCCTTCCTGCAAAGAGAGGTGTTCCACAGATCGAAGTTACATTTGATATAGATGCAAACGGTATCGTTAATGTTTCAGCTAAGGACCTTGGAACAGGTAAAGAGCAGCATATCACAATCACATCAGGTTCAAATATGTCTGAGAGCGATATAGATAAGGCTGTAAAGGAAGCTGCAGAGTTTGAGGCTCAGGATAAGAAGAGAAAAGAAGGTATCGATGCAAGAAACGAAGCTGACTCAATGGTATTCCAGACAGAGAATGCGCTTAAGGAAGTAGGAGACAGCTTGGATGCAAGTGATAAGGCTGCAGTTGAGGCCGATCTTAACACACTTAAGGAAGCTATAAACAGAGCACCGATCGATGCAATGACTGAAGATCAGGTAAATGATATCAAGGCAGGCAAGGAAAAGCTTATGGAAAGCGCTCAGAAGTTGTTTGCAAAGGTATATGAGAAGTCGGGAGCACAGGGAGCAACAGGTGCCGAGGGTGCTACACAGGCAGGCGGCGAGGCAACAGGCTCATCAAGTGATGACGACGTTATAGATGCTGATTACAAAGAGGTATAATAAGGAGAGCAAAGGATGGCAGAGAGTAAAAGAGATTACTATGAAGTACTTGGCGTTGACAAAAACGCCGATGACTCTGCAATAAAAAAGGCATATAGAGCGCTGGCAAAGAAGTATCATCCGGATGCAAACCCGGACAATCCCGAAGCTGAGAAAAAGTTCAAGGAAGCCGTGAAGCGTATGCTGTACTAAGCGATCCTGAAAAGAGAAGACAGTATGACCAATTCGGTCATGCTGCCTTTGACGGTGGAGCAGGTGCGGGAGCCGGCGGCTTTGGCGGATTCGGAGGCTTCGGAGGCTTCTCAGGCTTTGACTTTAGCGGTGACGATATCTTCGGAGACTTGTTTGGAGGAATGTTCGGAGGCGGCGGTGCAGGCAGGGCCACAAGAAACGGACCTATGAAGGGTGCCAATGTCAAAGTTGCGGTAAGGCTTACATTTGAAGAGGCTGTTTTCGGATGTAAGAGAGATGTTACCGTCAACTATAAGGACGAATGTGCTACCTGTCACGGAAGCGGTGCCAAGGCGGGTACTTCACCTACCACATGTCCGAAGTGTAACGGTAAGGGACAGATAAGATATTCGCAGCAGACAATATTTGGAACTATGCAGAATGTAAAGACCTGTCCGGACTGCGGCGGAAGCGGAAAGATTATAAAGGATAAATGTCCTGACTGTCACGGAAACGGATATATTCAGACCAAGAAGAAATTTGAGGTGAATATACCGGCAGGTGTCGACAACGGTATGTCTGTAAGAGTTGCAGGCGGAGGCGAGCCGGGAGTAAACGGCGGACCTAGAGGAGACTTGCTTGTAGAGGTGATTGTAAGCCCTCATCCTATATTCAAGCGTCAGGATACAAATATATATTCTACAGTGCCGATAAGTTTTGCAAAGGCTGCGCTTGGCGGCAGTATCAGAGTAAAGACTGTGGATGGTGATGTGGATGTATCTATTAAAGCAGGTACACAGACAGACAGCAGAGTCAGATTAAAGGGTAAGGGTGTTCCTTCTCTCAGAAATAAGAATGTACGAGGTGACCACTATATTACATTGGTGGTATCGGTACCTACAAAACTTACAAAAGAGCAGAAGGCCGCACTTGAGGCTTTTGATGCTACAATGAATAAATAATATTTTATAAAACATTTATTGTTTGGACGATTCGGAAGTCACGGGATTATAACTCGTGGCTTCTTTTACGTTCGTATTTGACGTATATACAGCTGTGAAGTATAATCAAAGTCAGAATAAAGCTAATAACGAGGTGTATTTATGGGAAAGATCAAAGTTGAAAGATGTGATATAGAAGGACTCTGTGTGATAACTCCTACAGTGTTTAAGGACGACAGAGGTTACTTTGTAGAGACATATAATAAAAATGATTTTACAGAGGCAGGTCTTGACATGGAGTTTGTACAGGACAATCAGTCAAAGTCATCAAAGGGAGTACTGAGAGGCTTGCATTTTCAAAAGGAACATCCGCAGGGTAAGCTTGTAAGAGTTTTAAGCGGCGAGGTATACGATGTGGCTGTGGACTTAAGAAAAGACTCAAAGACATACGGCAAATATTTCGGTGTGGTACTTTCAGACGAGAACAAGAAGCAGTTTTATATACCGAAGGGATTTGCACACGGATTTGTAGTACTTTCAGATGAGGCGGTATTTGCATATAAGTGTACCGACTTCTATCATCCGAACGACGAGGGCGGACTTAAGTATGACGACCCTGATATAGGTATAGATTGGCCGATAGAAGGACTCAATCTAATAATGTCTGAGAAGGATACAAAGTGGAAGGGACTGAAGGAGACATTCAAGTTCTAATAAAATAACGAATGGAAACGGATATGAATATAATATCGCTTATACGAGAAATATTAAAATCAAGAAATATCATATGGGATTTGGCAAAGGCCGATTTTAGGAAGCGCTTTGTCGGGTCCTATTTTGGCGTGGCATGGATGTTTGTGCAGCCGGTGGTAACGGTACTTATATACTTTTTGATTTTCCAAATGGGATTTAAAAGTGTGCCGCCTGTACCCGGAGTGCCTTATGTAGTATGGCTTGTACCGGGAATTGTACCTTGGTTTTTCTTTGCGGAGTCACTTAACTTGGGTACTTCGGTACTTTCGGAATACAATTATCTGGTAAAAAAGGTAGTATTTAATGTGTCGATACTTCCTGTGATCAAGGTGATTTCATGCCTTATAGTACATGGAATCTTCGTGGTAATAATGCTTGTAATGACATTGGCATTCGGTAGACTGCCTATGGCAAGCTGGATAGGAATAATATACTACAGCTTCTGCCTTTCGGTATTTGCACTTGCAATTATATATATAACCTGTGCAATCAATGTATTCTTTAAGGATATGGCGCAGATAGTGGGTATCGCACTGCAGTTCGGCATGTGGATGACACCTATCATGTGGGACCCTACAATGTTCAGTTATTTTCCTTCAAAAGTGGAGACGATAATGAAGCTGAATCCTGTGTACTATGTTGTGGTGGGCTACAGAGACAGTATCCTAAGAGGCAACTACTTTTTTGAAAGACCGGGACTTACACTATATTTTTGGGTGGTCACCATAGTACTTTTATTTATCGGACTTAGACTTTTCAATAAGTTAAGACCGCATTTTTCAGATGTATTATAAGGAGAAGTATGCAGAGCAACTTAGCAATAAATGTCTGTGATGTAACAAAGATTTACAGACTGTATGATAAGCCTATAGACAGGTTAAAGGAAAGTATTTCCCTTACACATAAAAAATATCATAAGGAATTTTTTGCCCTGGATAAAATATCCTTTTGTGTGGAGAAGGGTTCTACTGTGGGCATTATCGGAACAAACGGTTCGGGAAAGTCCACCATACTTAAGATAATAACAGGTGTATTAAATCCCACCACAGGAAGCGTGGAAGTGGACGGCAATATATCCGCACTTCTTGAGCTTGGTGCAGGTTTTAACATGGACTACACAGGTATTGAAAACATATACATGAACGGTACAATGATGGGATTTTCAAAGGCACAGATGGATGAAAAGCTTGATGAGATACTTGAGTTTGCGGATATAGGCGATTTTGTATATCAGCCTGTAAAGACCTATTCATCAGGTATGTTTGTGCGACTTGCATTTGCACTTGCAATCAACGTGGAGCCTGAAATATTGATAGTGGATGAGGCGCTTTCCGTAGGAGACGTTTTCTTCCAGGCCAAATGTTACAGGAGAATGGAAGAGATAAGAAAGACAGGTACAACCATACTTATGGTAACCCATGATATGGGAAGTGTAATAAAATACTGTGACAAGGTAATACTTCTTAATAAGGGAAAATTCCTTGCAGAGGGACCTGCCGGAGAGATGGTGGATTTGTATAAGAAGATACTGGCAGGAAGAATGGATGACCTTGAAGCGGACCTTGCAAAGAGGCTTGACAGTAATTTTGCGGATATGATGGAATTAAACAATGACATCAACAAGACACATGTAAAAGAACATGACGGACTTATGAAGGAAAAGATGTCAATCAATCCGAATAAGACCGAGTACGGTGACGGCAGGGCGGAAATTTATGACCTTGGAATATTGGACTCAAAGGGTGAGCTGACCAACCTTTTACTAAAAGGCGAGGAGTTTACAATCAGAGAGAAGATAAAGTTTAATGCAAATATCGAGTCACCTATATTCACATTTACCATCAAGGATAAAAAGGGTACGGAACTTACAGGAACCAATACCATGTTTGAAGGTGTGGAGGTAAAACCTGTAAAGCCCGGCGATGATGCGGTGGTGGAGTTTAAGCAGAAGATGACCTTACAGGGCGGTGAGTATCTTTTAAGTATGAGCTGTACCGGATTTGAGAACGGTACACATGTGGTTTATCACAGATTATATGATGTGACATTCATTACAGTTATCTCAAACAAGAACACTGTAGGTGTATACGATATGGAGTCTAAAGTAAAGCTTACTCAAAATAGCAAATAACGGGAGAGAAAATGGGTCTTTTAGAACTTGCAAAAAAGTATGGAAAAGATGAATACGGGCTTTTGAAGGAAAAATCCCGGTCTTTTGTAACTTGTCGTTTTTTTCTCATCTTTGGCACTTGGAAATACCGAGTGGATTAGTATAAAGGGAAGAACATTGTTTCTGGGAAGTCAGGTAGCCGTACTGGATGATTTGATAAAAAAATCAAAAAGTATACCTATATGAGGAAGAGCCTGAAAAACTTGAAAGTATAAAAGCTGTTTTTGAAAGCAATATAGAGTATATAAAAGCTTTTGAAAACATAGATTTTAATGAGTTTGATACTGTAATTGCCTACGGCAGTGATATGGTATCTAAGCTTATGAGTGTGAAAAAAACTGATAAAAAGATTGTGCTGGTATTTGATAACAGATACGGATTTAATTACTTTGAAGACGAGTTTGGTGATAAGAATGCACTAAGTGTAAAAGCTGTAAGGAATTGGATAGGTAAGAGCGATACATATTATCCGTATCCTAATTACAGATATGTATACAAGCTCTTTTCAGATAAGGAGATGCCTAGTGGCGGTGAACTCTCACAGATAAAGGCATATGATTATCCTAAGTTTGCACTTAAGGATATCGGAGACAGATTTTGTGAAGCGGCAAAGTCAAATGATTTTGACAGCTTTGCAAACTCATATGTCATAGTATCAGGTGGAGATGAAGAGAGCATCTATATAAAATACAACAGAACCAGACTTTTAAAATATCAGATAAAGACTGAAATAAGGCGCAAAGATAACAAGAAGTATGTTGTAAAATCCGCGCTGAAAAAGGACGGTATTCCGCATATCTTAGGTATGTATGATAAGTCAAAGCTTATCAAAAATGACAATGTAAATGTACTTAAGGGAGTATTTAAAAATGCCGGAGAGATAAGCTTTGAGTTTATTGAGGGAAAGTCTTTAAGTACTGTATGTGAAGAGTGTATTGAGTATAACCTTGATAAATTTATTGAGAAGCTTTGTGAGTATATTGATAAGATAATAGATAAGGATGCGCTGAACCTTGATGCGATATTTGACAACTTTATCTTTGAAGGTGACAAACTGACCGCTATTGACTGTGAGTGGGTATATGACAGTTCAATGGATTTTATAAATGACAGAAAGACCTTTATAAAATATCGTGCATTACATAACTTCTATCAGAATAATGCAGAGAAGATTAAGGATAAGTTTGGCTTGAACGAAGAGGAGTTTCTTTCAAAGTTTGAGATAGATGATATGGACGGGCTTGACTTTATCGAAAGGCAGTTCCAAGAGTATATACACGGAGATTATCAGGAAGTTTACCTTGATAACTACTTTGTAGAGACTGTAAGTCGTGATACCTTGAATGAGGGACTTGAAGCTCTAAAGGAGTTGCCGTATGCAAAGAATAAGATAAGAGAGCTTGATGCGATAAATCAGGACAGAGAACTGGCTATAAAAGAGATGACAAGGCTTAGAACTCTGACAGACAATCATGTCAATAATCTCGGTATAATCATAGACAATTTAAGGCATGAGAATGAAGAACTTGCAAAGACTCTGAATGTATATAACGGCAACCTCTCTATACCGTTTAGAATCAGAAGAAAGCTTAGTACCATTTATAACAAAAAGTATCCTAAGGGAAGTGTCGAGAGAAAGAAGTTAAACTACAGGATAATGAGTATTACTCACCCTATAAAATATTTCAAGCTTACACATTCCGCTGAAGGCAAGAATCTTATTGAGGGCGAATTCAAGATAGGCGATATATACAGAGAAAAGGGCAAGCTTAATTTCCCATATGTGGAAAACCCTAAGGTAAGTATTATTATACCTGTATACAATCAGATACATTATACCTATGCCTGTCTGGTATCACTGCTTGAAAATACCGATGAATACAGCTATGAAGTGATAATTGCAGATGATGTTTCAACCGATGCGACAAGTGAAATAGACAAGTTTGTATCGGGACTTGTGATTGCAAGAAATGAAACCAATCAGGGCTTTTTGAAAAATTGTAACAATGCCGCGAAAAAGGCAAGGGGAGAGTACATCTTTTTCTTAAACAATGATACTACAGTGGAAAAGAACTGGCTTCCTCCGCTTATAAAGTTACTTGAGTCAGATAAGAGCATAGGTATGGTAGGCTCCAAGCTTGTATACCCTGACGGCAGACTTCAGGAGGCGGGAGGCATCATATGGAGTGACGGCAGCGGATGGAACTACGGCAGATGTGACGACCCGAACAAGCCTGAGTACAACTATGTAAGAGATGTGGACTATATCTCAGGTGCCGCGATAATGCTTAGCAGAAAACTTTGGGAAGAGATAGGCGGATTTGATACAAGATACGCGCCTGCCTACTGTGAGGATTCGGACCTTGCCTTTGAGGTAAGAAAGAGAAAATTGCGAGTGGTATATCAGCCGCTCAGTTTAGTAATTCACTTTGAGGGAGTTTCAAACGGTACCGATGTCAACGGCACAGGGCTTAAGAGGTATCAGGTGGAGAATAACAAAAAGCTTCAGGAAAAGTGGAGTGAGGAGTTCAAAAATCAGTATGACAATGTGGGTGTGCCGAATGCCTTCAGAGCCAGAGAAAGAAGCAGGGGCAAAAAGGTTATTCTGTTTGTGGATCACTATGTACCTACATTTGATAAGGATGCAGGCTCAAAGACTACATTCCAGTATATAAAGATGTTCATCGAAAGAGGATATGTAGTGAAGTTCTTACCTGACAATTTCGCAAAGTCCGAGCCGTACACCACCATATTGGAGCAGATGGGAGTCGAGGTACTCTACGGCAATGAGATGAGAACAAATATCTTTGAGTGGATTGAAAACAATCAGTCAAATATTGATATTGCTTACCTCAACAGACCTCATATCGCTACAAAGTATATCGACTTTATAAGGGAAAAGACAAATATCAAAGTTATATACTACGGACATGATTTGCATTTCCTTCGTGAGAGGCGTGAGTATGAGCTTACCGGGGACGTGGAGAAGAAGAATGCAAGTGCATACTGGAAGAGTATGGAACTTGATCTTATGAGAAAGGCAAGCATAAGCTACTATCCGTCAAATGTTGAGGTGGACTACATACATACCTTTGATAAGAAGATAACCGCCAAGGCAATTACTGCCTACGTCTTTGATAAGTTTATGGATATAGATTACAATCCGGATATCAGAGAGGGAGTACTGTTTGTCGGAGGATTTTCACATCCGCCGAATGCCGATGCCTTGAAGTACTTCCTTGAGAGTATGTGGGATGAAATATACGCACAGATAAAAGCTCCGTTTTATATAGTCGGATCCAATGCTACAGATGAGATCAAGGCAATGCATAATGAGGCAAGGGGTATCATTTTCAAAGGCTTTGTCAGTGAAGAGGAGTTAAAGGAGCTGTACACCAAGGTAAGACTTGTGGTGGTACCTCTCAGGTACGGAGCGGGAGTCAAGGGTAAGGTAATAGAGGCTCTCTACTACGGCGATCCGGTGATCACAACAAGTGTAGGTGCGGAGGGCATAGACAACTCATATAATCAGATGCTTATAGCGGATGAGCCTGCCGAGTTTATAACAAAATGTGTCGCGCTCTATACCGATAAGGAAGCTTTAAAGAATATGCACCTTGAAGCGACAGAGTATGTAAAGAACAGACACAGTATAGATGCGGTGTGGAAGATAATTAAAGAGGATTTTTAGGGAAACAAGATTTGGGCTGTTGTATGCAACGGCCCTTTTTTAATTCCATTTTTGAATATACAGGTTAGAAGATTTATATAAAGTATTTTTTGAATTGCATATAATACTCAGATAATTAAAATAATATATACAATTAAGACAGATATAAATATAAAATTGAGAAAATAAATAAAATAAAATGTTGTTCTAATATAAAAAAATTTTAAAAAAATACTATTGACAAGAATAAAAAAATCTGATATACTGTAGACATAAACAAAAGAGAATATATTCTTAGAAAGTTTGATGAACGCATCCACGAGGAGAAAGCAAACAGCAGATTTGCTAAGTGGAAATTAAAATATAAAAGGAGGTACGGTCCAAAGAAAACATAAGTAATGATTAGACTTTGATCTAATCCGGAACCTATAAGAAGATTAATTAGATAATATATTATTGAAAAACTTTAAAAGTTACTATCTGAAGAATCGGTTAGGATAGTATTCGTATAAGTCTTATGACGAGAAAGTGGGATTCGTACGAGAGGTAGACCGTGTAGATAGATTGATAACAACCATGTATTAGAAGTGAAAGGAAGCTTATAGGAGGATAAATTAAAAACTGAATAGCAATAACTATACAGGATGTCTATAATTTTTAAAAGGCATCAGATATAGAAATCCCGGTTTATTTAGAAAGAGAGGATTAATCCGTTGGAGCCAGGAATATGTTGAAGAGAGCATTGATGTGAAAGGTCAGTGCTCTCTTCTTAATGTGTATAAAAGAGTTTATAAGCATTAATGTTCACAAAGAAAAGCTGTAGAAAGTCGTTTGTATAATCAGAGAGTTAGTATTTACTAACTAAAAATCTATTTTGCACAATTTAACCATGATATATTGCATATGTTTTATAATTGAATTTTTAAATAAACTATAAAATTAGACTCTGATAAGATTTAATACAAATATTTTATGTAATTTTGCTTGTATAAAATTTATAAAGATTATGAATATATATAAAAATACAAATAAATACTTTATATTTTGGATTTATTCTGATAAAATATGTACAGATAAAGCGGTTATGTATATTAGCATACTGTCTTATATCAAATAGATTAGCAGGGAGAATATAATGAAGAAGCAGACAAAGCTGGCATTACTCGTAGGTGTTATGAGTGTTGCAGGTGCGATGACATCTTTTGCCGCAACAGGTTGGCAACAGGAGAACGGTACTTGGGTATACTATGACAAAAACGAGGAGAAAGTATCACAGAAGTGGCAAAAATCAGGGGACTATTGGTATTATTTGGATGATTTGGGAGATATGGCAAAAGATTCTCTTATTGATGACGGGAACGCTACATACTATGTGGATGCAAACGGCGTGATGGTAAGAAATCAGTGGGTTGCGGTGCCGAATACAAACGATTACGACAAGGATGAGCCTGATCAGTGGTGGTACTATTTCGGTGACAACGGAAAAGCATATAAGAGAAATGAATCATCTTCAAGTGATGTTTCTCTAAAGACCATCAACGGAAAGAAGTATGCTTTTGATGTTGACGGAAAGATGCTTTTCGGATGGGTATCACAGGGCGAGAGACTTACAGACCAGGATGCATGGAAGAATGCAAAGTATTACTTCGGTGATGCAAATGACGGTGCAATGACCACAGGTTGGAGAGAGATTATGGTTCATGATGACAATGCAAGAACCATGGAAGAACAACCGAATATTGATTACTGGGATACCGATCAGGTAAGATGGTTCTATTTCAATGCTTCAGGTAAGAAAGAGGTAAAGAGTCTCGGAAAAACCATCAACGGAAAGAAGTATGGATTTGATGAAGACGGTAGAATGATTGCAAGCTGGTATACTGAGGCTACTCCTTCTACAGCAGTTCCGAAATCACAGAGAGCGGAGTACAGTGAGAGTTTTATGTACTTCTCTACACCTGAAGACGGTGCAAAGTCTACCAGGGGATGGTTCAAGGTTATTCCGGGATATTTCCTTAACAAGGGTAAATGGGAAGAGGACGGAAGTGCATGGTACTATGCAGATGGTAAAGGTCATTTGATTGCAAATGAGATAAAGACAATAAACGGAAAGAAGTATGCTTTTGACGATAAGGGCGGAATGATGTCAGGTCTTGTATTACTTGAGATGAAGCAGCTGCCAAGCGGTAAGTATTCTACTACAGAGTTTGTAGATAACCTCGGAAAGAGCAGTAAGAAGATTCCGTATGAGACTCAGGAGAATATCGAAGAGTCTATCGGTAAGATTCACTACAGTGAGTTTTTGTCAGGCAAGTATCGTATGATGTACTTCGGAGACGGCAAGGACGGTTCTCAAAAGTACGGCAAACAGAGTATTAAGCTTGACGATGAGAACAGAACATTCTATTTCAAAGAGGCGGGATCCAACAGAGGTGCCGGATTTAACGGAATAAGAGATGATAAACTCTATATCGGAGGTCTTAATATAAAGGCCGATCAGTATGACAAGTATGAAGTAGTTGTAGTTGACAAGAGTAACGACAATCAGCTTGTATTTAAGGGAACAGTTGGAGAACTGCTTAATATGCCGGGATATGTATCTTCTGTAGAAGAGACTGAGAAGAAGACTACATGGCATATCACAACACCGAATTCAAACTATCAGGTGAAGTTGTTAAGTAATGCCGGAGTTGTTCTAAAGAGCGGAACAAAGAGAGACGGCGAGGACTACAAGATCAGAGTAAACAACAAGGTGGTTACAACTGTTACACTTGAATAGAGAAAATTATAAAGTGAATCATTTTTGAAATCTTAAAATAAAAAGGGGGCTTACACAAAGCGTGTAGCCCTTTTTTATTATGCTCCCATTATTTCTTTGGTCTCTATTTCAAAGTTGCCGTCATCGTCTACATTCATCACCATATATGTAGGTATGTGGCCTGCCTGTCTCGGATAGCCGAGTGAACCCGGGTTTAGTACGGTCACTCCGTCTATAGTCTTTAGGTAAGGTCTGTGTGTGTGTCCGTACATTGCAAAGTCACAACCTCTGGCGATGGCCTCGTCTTTGAGTATTGAGATGTCCATGCTTACACCGTACTGGTGTCCGTGTACAAGGAGTACCTTGTGATTTTTTATATTGATTTCTTTTTCGGCAGGAAGCTGTGAAAAGAAATCATTGTTTCCCTGTACCATAAGGCATGCGCATGTAGGGTCAAGCATAAGGCTTATCTTGGTCTCGCTGCCTTCGCCGTCACCAAGATGGATGAACATGTCGAAAGGTTTTTCTATTGATATTACTTTTTTTAAAATGTCGTCAACTCTGTGTGTGTCACTAACAATCAATATTTTCATAAATTTCCCCCAGCTTTTGTTTCATTGCTGTAAGTGCCTTACCTCTGTGGCTTATCTTGTTCTTTTCCTCAGGGCTTATCTCGGCACTTGTTTTTTGATATTCAGGTAGGTAAAGTATAGGGTCATAGCCGAAGCCGTTAGAACCGGAAATTTGTGTGGCAATCAGACCTTCCATACTGCCTTCGCAAAATAATGTGGTACCGTCTTCCAGTATAGCACAAATACAGGCTTTAAACCTTGCACTTCTTTTCATTTCCCGAGGCATTTTTAATCTGTCTATTATATTTTGATTTTTTTTATAGTGTATGAGGTGTCCTCACCCATATATCTGGACGAGTATACTCCGGGCTCACCGCCGATATAATCCACTTCAAGTCCGGAATCGTCGGACATTACTATACCGCCTGTAATGTCCCAAATGGCTTTTGCCTTTATATAAGCGTTTTCCTTAAATGTCGTTCCGGTCTCTTCGATATCGAGTGATACTCCGCTTCTTTTGGCGGAGATTATATCAAAGCCGGGTAAAAATAGCTCTGATTTCTTCAAGTTTATGCTGATTTCCGTTGCAAAAAATAATCTTTTTCATATGCATTAAAACCTTTATTTAGTCTTCTTAGGCGGTCTTGGTCCCATATATTGATAAAATCTGGTTTGCAACATGCCGTTGTAAATCTTGCGATTTTTATCAGGCTCTCTGCCTATATACTTACAAGCATCGTCATATGAGGTTATAAGGTAAAGTGACCAGGAGTCAAGGTTTGCATACCTCTCTCCAAGTGCCTTGTATATAGCAGGCAGATTTTCCTTTTCTTCAAGTCTTTCACCGTAAGGCGGATTTGTAATGATAAAACCGTATTTTTTCGGGTGGGAGAGACTTGCAACGTCTCTGCACTGAAGGTGGAGCATATCTATGACTCCGCTCTTGTGGCATTGCTTCTTGCAGCCTCTACAATGTTTTTATCAATATCATAGCCTTGAATATCAACATTGGTATCGATATCAACCATTTCACGGGCTTCCTCATAAGTATTATCCCAAACTTCCTTTGGAATAAGGTTTGACCACTTACAACTTAAAAATCCTCTTTTCAGCCCCGGTGCGATATTTGCAGCCATCATGGCGGCCTCTATAACAAATGTACCGCTTCCGCAGAACGGGTCTATTAGTATTCTGTCTTTTTTCCACGGTGTCAGCATAATGAGTGCGGCTGCAAGAGTCTCTGTGATAGGTGCTTTTGCAGTCATGGTTCTGTAGCCTCTTTTGTGAAGTGACACTCCTGTGGTATCAAGTCCGACAGTAACAATATCTTTGTTTATAGAAACGCGAAGCGGATATTCGGCTCCTGTCTCTTCAAACCAATCTTTTTTGTAGATACGCTTCAGCCTTTCGACTATAGCTTTCTTTACGATGGACTGGATATCTGAAGGTGAGAAGAGTTTGCTTTTGACTGAGGTGGCTTTGCTGACCCAGAACTTCCCGTCGACAGGAATATATTCTTCCCAAGGGATATCAGCGACAGAGTCGAACAGCTCGCTAAAAGAGGTCGCCCTAAACTGTGCAACATTTATCATTACTCTTTCTGTAGTTCTAAGCCACATATTGGCTCTGGCAACAGCTTCGTCATCTCCTTCAAAGTACACCCTTCCGTCCTCGACCTTTGTTATGTCATAGCCTATATCTATGATTTCTTTTTTCAGTACGGCTTCAAGTCCGAAGTGGCAGGGCGCGTACAACTCAAATATTTTTCTCAAGCTTTATCTCCTTTAATACATTGCCGTCAAAGTCATATATGGTAAAAATATCATCATCAAGTATTGCATAGGAGTTGGGATTTTGTTCCTTAGGCAGTGATGCGGATCCGGGATTTAATATATAAATATCTCCGAATTTTTTTGCTATCGGAAGATGTACATGTCCGTATATGAATGCGCTTCCTTTGGCAAGCTGTGGCAGATGATCCTCACCGTATATATGTCCGTGTGTTATGAAGAAATAGATATCATTAAATACACCTATACAGTAGTCGGATTGCATTGGAAAATCCAAGACCATCTGGTCAACTTCTGAATCACAGTTTCCTCTGACTGCGATGATATCATCTTTATATTCATTCAGCATTGCAAAGACTTCCTTAGGACAGTAATCTTTAGGCAAGTCATTTCTCGGGCCGTGGTACAATAAGTCTCCAAGCAGTACCAGTTTTGAGGCGTTGCTTTCTTTATATTTCTCAATAATTTTCTTTGTGTAGAATGATGAGCCGTGAATATCGGATGCAAAAAAATATTTCATATTAGGATTCCTGTGCTCTGAACTCTATACTTTTGTGTAGCGGCATCCATTGAATCTATTATTGCAAGTGATTCCAAATGGAAACCTAAGTTTCTGATGGCACGACCGCCGCTTTGGAAACCTTTTTTTCAATGGCAATACCGATGCCTTCTACACTTGCACCTGATTCATTGACAATTGAAATAAGTCCCTGCAGTGCACAGCCGTTTGCAAGGAAATCGTCAATGATAAGTACCCTGTCTTCAGGACCTAAAAAAACTTCTTTGAAACGATAACCTGATTCTTGCACTTATGTGTGAAGCTTTTCTACCTCTGCTGTATACATATCTCCGTCAATATTTATGGACTTTGACTTTTTGGCAAATACTACAGGTACGCCGAATTCAAGCGCGACTATGGCTGCGATGCCTATACCTGAGGACTCTATTGTCAAAATCTTGTTTATATTGTGTGACGCAAACTTTGACTTGAATTCCTTTTGCCATCTCTAAAAAGAGTTGTACATCCATCTGATGGTTTAAAAAGAATCCACTTTTACAACATTACCTTCCTTGATAACACCATCTTTTTTGATACGCTCTTCTAACAGTTTCATGAAAAATCCTCTCCTTTTGAAAACACATAAGTGTTTATCGTGTAAGCATCAGCATCTCAAGTGCCAGCTTATCATTAATATTACCTTGTTTTATAGCTTCTTCCAACTCGATTGCATTTTTTACATAGGACAAAAAGCATAGCCATATCAAAACCTCTTGTTTGACGCATAAGATTCTTGACCACATATGGATTTAATTTCATACTTGATATTATATCCTTTTCATTAAAACCGGCTGCTATCAATTCCTTGATTTGCAAGAGTTGGTTAAACTGTCTTGTGATGAGAATCATTATTTTCAGCGGAGGTTCCTTTAAAGCTACCAAATCTTCATATATATCCAATGCATCCTGTATCTTATTATTGGTAATGGATTTTACCAATTCAAAGATTTTGTTTGTCAGACTTATGCTTGTTATAGCTTTTTATATCTTCCTCTTCTATAATATCTTTGTCAAGAGTAAAGGAGATAAGCTTTGTCCAACTCGCTTTTTCAGTCTTTTCCATATCATTTCCCACTCTGGCAATGAACAGGTTCATATTTGAAACTGTAATTTTCTTGCCGGATTTATTTATGATATTTCCGGCCCAGTTTATCAGTTCATCATTGGTAGGATGATTCAGTTCTGCAATGTATCCAAGCTCTTTTATCTTTTTGTAAAGCTTGGAACGTTTATCTAAGTCATTCTCCACAAAAATGATTTTCGTGCTATCGGGCTTGTCTGATATGTAGTTTAAAAACTTATCGTTGCCGGATTTGAACCACTGACTTCCTTCTATAAGGATACATCTGTATTGTGAAAAAAACGGAAGTGTATTTGCAAATTCGATAACGGCATCTGCATCTGTTCCTTTTCCTTCAAAATAAGCAAAGTTCATTTGGTCTTCACCTACGATAGCTGCTTTAAGTCTTTTTTTGTAGCTGTTCTTTAAAAATTCATCATCACCTGATAGTACATAAATGCCTTTGAATGTGGAAGTTTTCAAATCATTATTTAATACTTTCATGTGCAAGATTATAACATGAAAGGATGAAAGCCTCCAGTATAAATAGGGAGTATTTCAGGAAAAAAATATAGTTTGGAATCTGTCAAAAAAATATAAAAAAAGTTGTGTCAAGCATAAATGATTATGTCCTAAAAATAATTATTTTATAAGCCCCACAAAAGGGGCTTTTTATCATGCACTTTTTAAATCTTGTTCAATTCTGTGTGGTTGTGAGTGGACAAATTTTTTAAAGGCACTTCTTCTCCAAGGATGATTCATTGGTGGAATATAAGGTTTTCTAGGTTTTGGATTTTTGTAATCAGCGTCCAGGTCTTTAGACTTACGCTCATGTGTTGGTATTTCCTCCAGCACATGAATATCTTTGTCATTAACGCACGCAAACAAAGACCTATCAAAAGCCTTGATAAGCATAACTTTTGTTCCTTTTCGATAATGGATCTGCACTCCCTTATGATCTATCATCTTATAAAACTTTTTCTCAAATTGAATCGCATGTCCTGCATCAACAGTTCTTTCTGTCAGAACCGCTAAAGTAAGATTTATTTTTTCCTTAGACGGTTGCGTTTCAAATACAGATTTGATACCATAAAGTGGAAGTGCAAACTTCTCATTGAATTCTTTTTATGTAGGAGTGAAGGAATTCATTGGCTTTATTGATATCGGTTACGCCTGCGATTCTGAATTCAACCGGCAGGCGTGACTGTAAGGTTTGATTCAAACGTTCTATGCGTCCTTTAGCTTGAGGTACACTACTTGATTCAAGTTCCACACCAAGCTGCTTGCAGGCATAAGCGAACTGTGTATAGGTGTCTTTATCATCAGATGAGGCACCTTTTTTTTCTTGTAGGGTAAATACAGTTCTTCTATCTGTAAGAAACTTATAAGGAATACCGTAATCAGTAAGTATCTGATTGAATACATGGTAGTAGCCGTTAAGAGTTTCCTGAGTGTCAAACCAGGCACCTGTAACAACACCTGAAGCATCATCAATAGCCAAAATGTAGATGCCATATTTGTCCCGGTACCCATTCATATGGGGGTTGCATCCATTTGTTGTAGTTCACCGAAATAAGCACATCTTGGACGACGGCTGTGGGCATCATCGATGGCTACCAGGTTGGCCTGTATAGATGCCAGCTCCTTCTTTGTCTTTTGCTGTTTCTTTTTTTAGCTTTCAGCTTTTTGCTTAATACGTCTACGTTTAGCTTTTGGTGGCCTTTGGAGAAAGAATATATTCAGACTCCAAGATATTCATTACAGATGAATGTGAGATACATATGCCCTCATTCTTTTTCAGAAGCTCTGTATAGTGCTCAAAGTTTGCATCATAGTATTTAGTTCTGTAAAGGTCTATGACTTGTCTACGAATATCATGGGAGATTGTAGTGGCCGGCTTTTTGCCTTTGTTACCGTGTAGAAAGAATTTCTGCCACTTTTTATATATCCCTGTAACATACGATTTATATGCCTCCTGTGCATCCCAGTACCATAGCGGCTCTGTTCTTGTTAGCGGTATCAGGGTGGTCAGCCAACCCTTTGATAACTTCGTATTTCTTTTGCTCATTCATTGATAAAACTACCTTTCTGATAAGTCTGTTCCTCCTGTTTAATAAAATGTATAAAACACTATTCTATCATAAACAGGACATTTTCGTTTGGGGTATATTAGGACTTTATCATATACGGCTTATACTGTCAAAAAAATATAAAAAAAGTTGTTGACATAGAGTGGAATTAAGTGTATATTATACCCACTGCCTCTGAGGCAGACAAATTTTTAAAAACAAAAACAAAACTTTTTGAAATATATATTAAAAAGGTTGTTGACAAAGTTTTAAGAGTTTGGTAATATATAAAAAGTTGCTTATGAAAAAGCAAAAAACTTGAACGGCTTGAGTTGATGTCAAAGACAGTGCTTAAGTGAAATGAGTTTATGCTTTGCAACAATGAACCATGATAATTTAAGATTAAACAGTACACACAACCCTGAAAATTCACATAGTTTTCTTGGCGAGAACGAGCAAAGCAAAGTTCGAGCTTAGAAAAATAGTGCACCTCGTCGAGCGAAGCGAGACGATGGTGTTACATATGATATGTAATGAGATTTCAGAAAACAACGTTTAGATTCGAACAGAATTTAAAACCTTTAAAAAACAGTAGATCTGTGAAAACAGATGCAAGCTAGCGAGAAGGCTAGATTAAACTTTTATATGAGAGTTTGATCCTGGCTCAGGATGAACGCTGGCGGCGTGCTTAACACATGCAAGTCGAACGAAGCTGCTAAAAGGAAGTCTTCGGACGGGATTTTAGTAGACTTAGTGGCGGACGGGTGAGTAACGCGTGGATAACCTGCCTTATACAGGGGGATAACGGAGAGAAATTTCCGCTAAGACCGCATAAGACCACAGCACCGCATGGTGCAGGGGTAAAATATTTATAGGTATAAGATGGATCCGCGTCCGATTAGCTAGTTGGTGAGGTAGAGGCTCACCAAGGCGACGATCGGTAGCCGGCCTGAGAGGGTGAACGGCCACATTGGGACTGAGACACGGCCCAAACTCCTACGGGAGGCAGCAGTGGGGAATATTGGACAATGGGGAAACCCTGATCCAGCGACGCCGCGTGAGTGAAGAAGTATTTCGGTATGTAAAGCTCTATCAGCAGGGAAGAAAAATGACGGTACCTGACTAAGAAGCCCCGGCTAACTACGTGCCAGCAGCCGCGGTAATACGTAGGGGGCAAGCGTTATCCGGATTTACTGGGTGTAAAGGGAGCGCAGACGGCGAAGCAAGTCTGAAGTGAAATGCATGGGCTCAACCCATGAATTGCTTTTGGAAACTGTTTGGCTTGAGTGTCGGAGGGTAAGCGGAATTCCTAGTGTAGCGGTGAAATGCGTAGATATTAGGAGGAACACCGGAGGCGAAGGCGGCTTACTGGACGACAACTGACGTTGAGGCTCGAAGGCGTGGGGAGCAAACAGGATTAGATACCCTGGTAGTCCACGCAGTAAACGATGAATACTTGGTGTCGGGGAGGTAAACTCTTCGGTGCCGCAAGCAAACGCATTAAGTATTCCACCTGGGGAGTACGTTCGCAAGAATGAAACTCAAAGGAATTGACGGGGACCCGCACAAGCGGTGGAGCATGTGGTTTAATTCGAAGCAACGCGAAGAACCTTACCAAATCTTGACATACTCTTGAATAGTTTTTGTAATGAAGCTAGACCTTCGGGACAAGGGATACAGGTGGTGCATGGTTGTCGTCAGCTCGTGTCGTGAGATGTTGGGTTAAGTCCCGCAACGAGCGCAACCCTTGTCGTCAGTAGCCAGCAGTAAGATGGGCACTCTGACGAGACAGCCGGAGATAATCCGGAGGAAGGTGGGGATGACGTCAAATCATCATGCCCCTTATGATTTGGGCTACACACGTGCTACAATGGCGTAAACAAAGTGAAGCAAAGCCGCGAGGTCAAGCAAATCACAAAAATAACGTCTCAGTTCGGATTGTAGTCTGCAACTCGACTATATGAAGCTGGAATCGCTAGTAATCGCAGATCAGAATGCTGCGGTGAATACGTTCCCGGTCTTGTACACACCGCCCGTCACACCATGGGAGTCATCAATGCCCGAAGTCAGTGACCTAACCGTAAGGAAGGAGCTGCCGAAGGCAGGGAGGATAACTGGGGTGAAGTCGTAACAAGGTAGCCGTATCGGAAGGTGCGGCTGGATCACCTCCTTTCTAAGGAAAAAGTAGGGGTTGTGAGTACTGTTTAGTACTAAATTAGATTGGTACTGAAAAATCAAAACATTAGCGGTGTCGATGCGCCCTGGGGATACACCCTGTTCCCATTCCGAACACGATGGTTAAGACCCGGTCGGCCGATGGTACTATACTGGAGACGGTATGGGAGAGTAGGTGGATGCTGCATTTTTTTCACTTGATGAAAGGAGTGTGAAGCTGCAGCTTAGGGAAAGAGCACCTGCGTAGCGTAGCGAAGCAATGGTGTTACTATAAAAACACTTAATGAGAACGATCACGAAGTTCGAATCTAGAAAAATAGCACACTCATCGAGCGAAGCGAGATGATGGTGTTACCAAAACTTAGTAAGGGCTATAGCTCAGTCGTTAGAGCGCACGCCTGATAAGCGTGAGGTCGGTGGTCGAGTCCACTTAAGCCCAGCATGAGATAACATCAGCATATCCTTTGAGAGGATGAGATGTTGAGTTCGAATTTCAAACTCACTGTTGAGGCAAAAAGCTTTAACGATGTACCTTGAAAAACTGCATACCAAACGAGAAATTATATAAATATTTTTATAATTAGACATCCGAGGTATAATTACTATCGAAAGTGATTAATATTTTTAATAACAAAAAAATAAATTTTTTTAAACATAGTGTATGATACACGCTAGTGTCATACATAAAACACTAAATCTAAAATGATTTAAGAGGTTAAACATAAAGAGCGTAGGGTGGATGCCTAGGCACTGACAGCCGAAGAAAGACGTGACAAGCTGCGAAAAAGCTGCGGGGAGAAGCACATATTCAATGATCCGCAGATGTCTGAATGGGGAAACCCACTTGGAAGAACTCCAAGTATCTGTACGCCAATACATAACGTACAGAGGGGAACCCGGTGAACTGAAACATCTAAGTAGCCGGAGGAAAAGAAAACAACAGTGATTGCGAAAGTAGCGGCGAGCGAAATCGTAAGAGCCCAAACCGTGGTGCGTGCACTGCGGGGTAGAGGACTGCAATACGAGTAAGATATATTACCTGAACCGTTTTGGAAAAGCGGGCCAAAGAGCGTGAGAGCCGTGTAAGGGAAAATATATTGAATCCAGCAGTATCCGGAGTACCACGAGACACGAGAAACCTTGTGGGAAGCAGGGGGGACCACCCCCCAAGGCTAAATACTAGTCAGTGACCGATAGCGTATAGTACTGTGAAGGAAAGGTGAAAAGAACCCCGGGAGGGGAGTGAAAAAGAACCTGAAACCCTATGTTTACAAACTGTGGAACACCGAAAGGTGAACCGCGTACTTTTTGTAGAACGGTCCGGCGAGTTACATGTACAGGCGAGGTTAAGTATTAAAGATACGGAGCCGAAGGGAAACCAAGTCTTAATAGGGCGATGAAGTCAGTATGTGTAGACCCGAAACCGGGTGATCTATCCATGTCCAGGTTGAAGTTCGCGTAAAAGTGAATGGAGGACCGAACGCACATCCGTTGAAAAGGGTGGCGATGAGGTGTGGATAGGGGAGAAATTCCAATCGAACCCGGAGATAGCTGGTTCTCCTCGAAATAGTTTTAGGACTAGCCTCGTTATTAGTTCACCGGAGGTAGAGCACTGAATTTTTTGCGGGGGCGTCAAAGCCTACCAAGAGATATCAAACTCCGAATGCCGGCTAGATGATTGACGGGAGTCAGACTACACGAGATAAGTTGGGTAGTCAAAAGGGAAAGAGCCCAGACCTACGGCTAAGGTCCCAAAGTGTGTGTTAAGTGGAAAAGGATGGGATTTCGAAGACAGCTAGGATGTTGGCTTAGAAGCAGCCATACATTAAAAGAGTGCGTAACAGCTCACTAGTCGAGAGGTCCTGCGCCGAAAATGTCCGGGGCTAAACACAACACCGAAGCCTGGGAATGTAGTAATACATTGGTAGAGGAGCATTCTTAGAGGCGTAGAAGCCATACCGAAAGGAATGGTGGAGTAATAAGAAGAGAGAATGCCGGAATGAGTAGCGAGAAAGAGGTGAGAATCCTCTTGGCCGAATATCTAAGGTTTCTGAGTAAAGCTGATCTACTCAGGGTAAGTCGGGGCCTAAGGCAAGGTCGAAAGACGTAGTCGATGGATAACAGGTACAGATTCCTGTACTACATATAATCAGAACTGTGGGGGACACGGAGACTAAAAACCGAACCCGGGAGGACAAAAAAACCGGGGCAAGCGAAGTACCTGTATGGGAGGAAAAACCACCATGCAAAGGGGAAAAACGTGATGCGTACCGAAAAATTAGTAGGGAAGTCGGTTAGGGAGCCGTCAAGAAAAAGCCGCTATTGTGTTATATGTACCCGTACCGCAAACCGACACAGGTAGATGAGGAGAGAATCCTAAGGCCGGCGGGAGAAGCATTGTTAGGGAACTCGGCAAAATGACCCCGTAACTTCGGGAGAAGGGGTGCCACTGTAAAACGAGTGGTCGCAGAAAAAAAGGCTCAAGCAACTGTTTAGCAAAAACACAGGTCTATGCGAAACCGCAAGGTGAAGTATATGGGCTGACGCCTGCCCGTGCCGGAAGGTTAAGAGGAGAAGTCAGGAAACGAAGCTTTGAATTGAAGCCCTCGTAAACGGCGGCCGTAACTATAACGGTCCTAAGGTAGCGAAATTCCTTGTCGGGTAAGTTCCGACCCGCACGAAAGGCGTAATGATTTGAGCGCTGTCTCAACAATGCACCCGGTGAAATTGAAGTACCAGTGAAGATGCTGGTTACCCGCGCCAGGACGGAAAGACCCCATGGAGCTTTTACTCCAGTTTGGTACTGGGATTCGGTAATACTCGTACAGGATAGGTGGGAGACTAGAAGCATGGACGCCAGTTTATGCAGAGTCGCCGTTGGGATACCACCCCTGTATTGCTGGATTTCTAACCTGCATCCGTGATCCGGATGGGGGACAATGCCAGACGGGGAGTTTGACTGGGGCGGTCGCCTCCGAAAGAGTATCGGAGGCGCTCGAAGGTTCCCTCAGAATGGTCGGAAACCATTCAAAGAGTGCAAAGGCAGAAGGGAGCTTGACTGCGACACCGACGGGTGGAGCAGGTACGAAAGTAGGACTTAGTGATCCGGTGGCATAAAGTGGGATTGCCATCGCTCAACGGATAAAAGCTACCCTGGGGATAACAGGCTTATCACTCCCAAGAGTTCACATCGACGGAGTGGTTTGGCACCTCGATGTCGGCTCATCGCATCCTGGGGCTGTAGCAGGTCCCAAGGGTTGGGCTGTTCGCCCATTAAAGCGGTACGCGAGCTGGGTTCAGAACGTCGTGAGACAGTTCGGTCCCTATCCGGCGTGGGCGTAAGATATTTGAGAGGAGCCGTCCTTAGTACGAGAGGACCGGGACGGACTGACCGCTGGTGTACCTGTTGGAGAGTAACTCCATGGCAGGGTAGCTATGTCGGGAAGGGATAAACGCTGAAGGCATCTAAGCGTGAAGCCCCCCTCAAGATGGGATATCTCATGTGAAAACAGTAAGACCCCTTGAAGACTACGAGGTAGATAGGGCCAAGATGTAAGTACAGTAATGTACTGAGTTGATGGTTACTAATAGGTCGAGGGTTTAACCAAAAGATAGGAAAAATTTATAATAGCTCGGAACTTGGTAGGCAGTTTTGAAGATACATTTTCTTCTTAATTTAAATATGGCCCGATGGCTCAGTTGGTTAGAGCGCCGCCCTGTCACGGCGGAGGTCGTCGGTTCGAGTCCGATTCGGGTCGTTACTTAAAGAATTCCAGCCTTTAAGTTTAAATATGGGATCTTAGCTCAGCTGGGAGAGCATCTGCCTTACAAGCAGAGGGTCACAGGTTCGAGCCCTGTAGGTCCCATTTATCTTTCTTTGAAAGATGGTATTGACAATGTATTACTTTTATGATAATATATTGCACATGCCGATATGGCTCAATTGGCAGAGCAGCTGATTTGTAATCAGCAGGTTATCGGTTCGAGTCCGATTATCGGCTTTTACTCTTAGGAGTAAAGGTAAAGAACTTAATAAAGTTATGGGGGAATTCCCGAGAGGCCAAAGGGGACAGACTGTAAATCTGCTAGCACTGCTTTCGGTGGTTCGAATCCACCTTCCCCCATTATTCAGTCACTCTTTTTAAGAGTGAGTTTTATTCTGAATATTGTTGTCGCGGGGTAGAGCAGTCTGGAAGCTCGTCGGGCTCATAACCCGGAGGTCGCAGGTTCAAATCCTGTCCCCGCAATTATGCCTTGATAGCTCAGTTGGTAGAGCAGAGGACTGAAAATCCTCGTGTCACTGGTTCGATTCCGGTTCAAGGCATTTATTCTTTTATGGGATACTAGCTCAGGTGGTAGAGCACTTGACTTTTTAATCAAGTTGTCCCGGGTTCGAGTCCCGGTGTCTCATCAGTGTGAAAAAGGCTCAAAGCTTTGATTTACAAGGCTTTGAGCCTTTTTTAATTTCTGTGATGGCTGAAAATGAGTCATTTTAATATAAAAATAGATGTCTAAAAATGTCTAAAAATCGCTTGTCTAAAAAGTAAGATGTCTAATAAATGTCTAAGAAATTTACAGTGATATTGCAGTCTCTATGGAGTTATTTACTTGCTCTTTATCTACTAAAAATGTGGCTGTACACATCTATAACCATTTTCTCTGTGTCACCTAAAAGTTTTGCAATCATCTTTGTAGATATAGCAGGCACTTGATAGCACAATCTAGTACAGTAGTTATGTCTGAAGATGTGCGGAGTAAGACCATATATAATCCGGATTGTATCTGTACCGCCTGCAGCAATATTCATTTTCTTTATAATCTGTTCCCACATTTTTTCAAAGCTTGATAAAGTCATTTCCGAACCGTCTACCTTAGTGATTAAATAATTGTCTACTGTCTTTATGTAATCCTTTAAAAAGTCTTTTAGATATCCGGGCATTGGCACTGTTCTTTGCCCTCTAACCGTCTTAGTTTCTTTTATATAGGATTGGTTAACATCAAATGCCATAGACTTTGTTATGCTTATTTCAGCATTTTCAAGTGATATATCATACTTGGTAAGTGCCAAGGCCTCACCTCTTCGCAGGCCACAGCCGTATAAGAGATAGACAAAGCATTTCTCTCTATCAGTAAACTCTGCAGTCTTTATGACTTTTATTTCCAAGTCCGTAAGAGCTCTTTTTTCTTTGCTTTTATAAGAGGGTAGTTCCAAATCATCTACAAGTGTATGCGCTACATTTATCGGTATTAGTTGAGCCTTTGAGGCAGATTTTAAAATTTGCTTTAAGGTCAGTGCAAGTTGTTGACAGGTTCGAGGTCTATCCACTCTTTCATTTATAAGAGACTGCAGTCTTGCGTAAGTAAGGTGCTGCATAGGAATATCTCCTATATCAATGATGTGCTTATCTATAATGTTTTTGTACATTAGGTATGTATTTCTTGAGCGATTTACCTTGTATGTATCAAGCCATTCTATAGCATAGTCGTAAAGCGATATATCGTTGGAGGTTACATATTCTCTTTTATATACTTTATCTTTAAATTCATTTACTTTCTTTTCCAGATCGGCGCTGGACTTCTTAGATGTAAGGTTGATTCGGTGCTTACTGCCGTCAGTATTATAAGTTCCGTCCCAAACTTTCGCACGAAAATAGCCATCTTTTCCTTTACTGTATTTAGCCTTTGCCATATGTACCTCCTTTTTGGGTATAAAAATAACAGCCATTGTCAAACAGCTGTTACAGTGGTACAATATAGCTTGTCTAGGGCTTATACTGTAAGCGTAACAGCTTTACAATGTATATGCGTGCCACTTGGTATTGGAGTACCGGGTGGCTTTTTTTGTTTTAAATTACCGAGAAATCCTCGGTAGTTGAGTGTTTTCATTTTTTGAAACAGTTGAACTTGTTCTAAAATGGAACAAGTTGCTATATTAAGTATTTTCCATTTTGGAAACTGGTCGAATTCGACCAGTTTTAAATATGAGCAAAGTAGTAATTATTTGCTTGAATGATATGAGATTTAATCAATTTTATCAGCTTGTATCTTTTGAACTACTTAGGAATTATAATCAGTTTGAAAGATACCTCCTTATACAAAAACTTTTTATTTGTCTTTAATGAAATTATATTTGAATCATGTTTTTTTGTACTAATGTTCCCTTTATCTAAAAAAACAATATTGTTCTAAATCTTCAGCAGAACACCCTGTTGCTTCCAATAATTGGTTTACAGTAATAACATTGTTATCAAGTAATAATTGTATGGCTTGTTTATGTGCAAAAGGTTTTTTTCTATTGGCATTTCTTTGTCTAATGGTTCTTTTCTCCAATATACCCTAGTTGTCATTTGATCTTTTAAGTATTTAACCTGACTATATGTTAATATTCCTAATGTATCACATCTGTATATCATAGCTCCTATTGAAGCCTTCCACTTTGACTTTATTTGAATAAAGTGGTCTATAGATGTAGAAAAGACATCTTTTGAAAATGATTCCTTTGGTAAGAGGAATGCTCCAGCAAATCTGTCAGCTTCATTTTCTAATTTTTCACGAATTACTGAATTTTTTAAATCTTCTTCTGAATAGTAGTCAGCATGCATTAAAAGGTGCCCTATCTCATGTGCTATGTCAAATCGTATTCTGACATTTGTGTCTTTATCACTACTGAGAAAAAAATAAATGGTTTATTATTAAACCAAACAGAAAATGCATCTAATTTACTCAAACGTAATTGCATTTTGGAAACCATAATTCCATTTTTCTGCACTATATTTATTAAATTATCAATAGCCCTTGTTCCTAATCCCCAGTGATTACGCAACGCCATAGCATGTTGTTCTATTTGTTCATTATCTATAGGGTTAATTCCATCATCTTCATAATTTACTTTAGGCAAATTTAGCATCGGAAAATCAATAAATTCTTCTAAATAATCATTAATTTCCCTGAATATGGCTATTTTTTCTCTTGCAGCATTTAGTGCTTTTAACACTTGTAGTTCTCTTGCATCTGAAAAAAATACAGCACTGCTTGCATTCTCATTTACAGGAAGAGGCTTATAGAAAAAAACTGACAGGATATTTCAATACATTGGCAATTGAAGTAAGAATTGCAATACCGGGTGAATTCTTGCCCATTTCGTACTGAGATACTGCTTGTTTACTTACTGAAACTAATTCTGACAGTTCTACCATTGATAGTCCTCTTGACACCCTTGCCTGTTTAATTCTATATGGTACTACTTTTCTTTTTATTATCCAACATTTCATCACCACAATTCTATTTTTTTATTTAATTTGTTTAGATAATGATTTCTTCAAAGATACGATAGATTCCTCTATTAAAACTTCCGGTACATAATTTTTCATATATCTTGACATTATCTAAAAATATTTACTGAATGTTCAATTTTTGTAATCACTACTAGGAATAATGATATTTAAGTGGGTTACTTCTCCATGCAGATATCCGTATGTAATTTCAGCATATTTTTTTACCCTCAACAACTATACTCATATCATTTTTTTAATATCAAAAGATAGTTGTGTATTTAATTCTGTATTAGCTTTAGCAAGCTCCTTCCTATACAAAGCTTCAGGTAATAATTTGTTTGCATTATCAGTACGTCCTATATTTAAAATAAAAATCCTTTTGTTTCAATATATAATGCCTTATATCGATAATTATTGACTTGCTTCATATACACTGAATAATTACTGTTAGGTTTGAATGCCGAGTTACTAAATTGTTTTTCTATAGCATATGTTCTTAAATACCCTAAATAAGGTTTTTTTCTTTTATCAAAAGAAAAAAAGTCTTGATTATCCTTAGTAAACTGTTCAAAAAGTATTGATTGCTATATTGATATTATTATAGGTGGTTGCTTTAAATGCAAAAATCAAAGTTATCCTCAAATATTCTTTTTAATGTCCATTAAGTACTCTTTTACATTTTATATGTAAAGAATTATATACCACAAAGGCAAATACGTCAATAGTATTATATTTTTTTAGATGTGTTTTGTCTAGTTTATCGAAATTGCTATGTGTATTGAGTTGTTTTTTTGCCTTTTAAACTCTTTTATTAAATAAGTTTGTCCTAAAGATATAATTTCTTTTAGTGAGCCCTACATTCATAACAATCAGGTCAAGCATTGGGAGCATATTTAAAACTTCCTCTAGGGCTCTACAATCCTCTAACTTCATTCTCGGCCTTGTCACAATTATCTTTGTTAAAATCGTCTCTTAGTATGTGTTTAATCTCGTGTCTTTTTGTCTTTGCGTTAGTATCCGCAGATAGTGTAGGGTTTAATACTACTGTATAGTATCCCTCATCTTCCATGACGAACCCTTTTATTTTTGGCGGTAGTCCGGGAAGATAAATGTATCTGCAGTTATCATTAGTCAATTTGCGTTTTCCCATATATCCCCTATTTTTTAAATTTATCTATAATTGTCTTTACCATTTCTAAGTCGTCCGCTGATACATCTTTCGCGGCGTCAAAAAGAACCTTATATTCAGGATTTTCAAAAAGGAACTGAGCAAGCTCTTTAGCGTCCTCGTTTATATAGTATGAGCTATCATGCTCAGGTTCGGGCTTGTCCTCCAGTAAATCCGATTTATTTATTCCGAAGTAGTCGGCTAAGGCCTGTACCTTTATCCATTCTAGGCATTCTAGTTCCGTTTATCCAAGTTGATACAGCAGACTTATTTATTCCCAAGTCGTTAATAATATCAGCCTGCTTCTTATTGCATAGCTCCATATATCTGCTTAAATTACGAGCAAATATCCTTCTATAATCTTCATCAGACATTGGTAAGTCTCCTTTCTTATTTATATGTATATAAGATAGCACAAAAGTAGAAGTAAATCAATAATAATTCTACTTTTTGTAAAAAAAGTTGTTGACATTCTACTTTAAGTAGATTATGATAATAATGCAAGAACTTGGAAAGGGGGAAAGCAAGAATGGATAAACTCCAAATATCATTAAAAAGCCGCAAGGGTAAATGCAGGTTTAACACAAGTAGAAGCAGCAAAAAGCTTGGAAAGTCGCCAAATACCATAATATTGTGGGAAAACGGAACAATTGCACCTGATAGAGCAAACTTATATCTGTTAGCTGGTATATACGGCATTTCGGTGGATAATATTTTTTTGCCTAGAGTTTCTACTAATAGTAGAGAAGAGGCGGTTTAAATAGGAGGTGATTTTATTGAACGAATTAAAACTCATAGAGCAAAGGAAAGTATTGGGAAAAGAGTTCAGAATATATGGAGATTTTGAAAACCCGCTATTCGTAGCCGTAGATGTTGCAGAGTGGATTGAACATAGCAACACAACGGAAATGTTAAAAGGGATAGATGATGATGAAAAGCTGACTTCAATAATTCTTAGGGCAGGTCAAAGAAGAATGGTAGCCATGTTAACTGAAGACGGATTGTATGAAGTCCTGATGCAGAGTAGAAAGCCTATAGCGAAAGAGTTTAAGAAAGAAGTTAAACAGATTCTTAAAACTATCCGCAAGCAAGGGCTATATGCCACAGATGAGCTACTGGATAACCCTGACATTGCCATAGCAGCTTTCAAGGCCTTAAAGGAAGAGAGGGAGGCAAAGAAAGCTTTAGAAGCTGAGAATAGGCAAATGCAGCCTTTAGCCCTATTTGCTAAGTCGGTATCAGCAAGTGATACATCAATCCTGATCGGAGACCTTGCAAAGCTTTTAAAGCAGAATGGCTATGATACAGGACAAAAGAGGCTGTTTGAGGAACTAAGGCAGAGAAGCTTTTTGATGAAGGCTGGAAGCAGTAAGAACTTACCTACACAAAAGGCCATGGAATTAGGCCTATTTGAGGTAAAGGAAAGCACTATAAATAATCCTGATGGAAGTGTGAGAGTTACAAAGACCACAAAGGTAACAGGAAAAGGGCAAGTATACTTTGTAAATCTCTTTTTAGGGAAGCAGGTAGAAGAAAAGGTTGGGTAGGAGGAAGAATGACGGCGAATCCAATAAAGATAGAAATAGTAACAAGCGATATCTCTAACATAGAAAGAATAGTTGAGGCAGTTAAAAAGTTAAGAACGTACAACCCTGACGAAACGTTGGAGGTTATTATCAGGGTTGAGAAATTTGGAAATGTCAAAAATATAGTTCATCCTTGGTTAGACGGTGAAACTAATGTTGATGAATTCGCAGAAAAAATTAGTCATCGACTTCAAGAATTTCTTGAAGAGCAACGCTAAGCATTTCTCTTGTGATTTCAGCAGACATAAGAATTGATGAAATAATCAAGTTTTCGGTGGATATCTTATTATCATCGTCAGCATGATTACTAAGAAATTCTTTAACATATTGCGGATCTGAAAATTTGGAAATTGCTTTTTGTATATCCGTTTTCAATAATTTTGTTGAAATCATTTTTAGTCATACTCATATCCTCCTTTCATTTACTCGGCTTGGCAGAGCCTGTAAGTAGATTGTAGGAGAGATTAGAGGGAAAGTAAATAGGAGGAAGTATGGAATTTCCGAAACAAATAATGAAAATGTCAGAACTTAAAAGTTTAGGTTTTCCACAACCTTTACTGATGGAAGCTTATAGAGACCCGAAACAGAACTTTGCTACTAAGGTGGACCCATCAAAACCGAATTCGACAATAATCTTTGATACAACCGGTTTTGATAGGTGGATAGCAAAGAGGATAAAGTTGCAGACTGCGGAGTTTGCAAGTCAAAGAAGAAGGCCTGCAAGATGGCAGTGGAAGATAGTAAGAGAGGTGGGATAAATGAAAAAGGAGCTAAAAGAGGTTTTAAACAACAATTTCGCAAACATGGACCTTAAGGGGTGGAACTTTAAAGGGCAAAACTTGACGAGTGCAAACTTTTCAGGTGCAAACCTTGAAGGGGCATGCTTTATAGACGCAATACTGGTCGGTACAAATTTTGAAGGTGCAAATTTAAAGAATACAGACTTCTCATGCGCAAATACATGGGGTGCAAACTTCAACGAGACGAACTGTCAAAACGCTGTATTTTTATCTTCAAACCTTACTGAGGCATCCTTTGAGGGTGCCGATCTGGACGGTGCGTCATTCGCACAGGCGAATTTAACAGAGGCAAACCTTCAGGACACAAACATTATTGCTGCCGAGTTTGATAATACCGTTGGTATCTATCCGGTGTGCCCAACAAAGGGGGTCTTTACGGCATGGACTATTGGAGATGACTTTGAAGGCAATGACTGCTTAGTAGAGGTGGTCATTCCTGTATGGGCTCAGAGAAGTTCAGGAACGACAAGAAAATGTAGAGCAGAAGCTTTGTATATCGAATCTATCAAAAGGCTGAAAGATAATTATAGCCCGCTTGGAGTATCACTTAGATTCAGGGATTATATTTTATCCAAGAATGAGATTGTACGAGATAATGACTACGAAATAGACAGGTTCAAGGTAAGCTCTACAGACCTTTACTTCTACATCACGGAGGAAGAGGCACTGGCGCAGGCGAGGAAACGCATATGATAGTGCATTACAATAACACGATTATACATGTATTTGACGGGCACAGTCCGCTGCCCGCACTAAAATATAAAGAAATTCATGATGCTATACAGCCTGGAGATACTTTCATGATGAAATGCGAACTTTTAGGCGGAGAAAGTGCTATACCCACTGATGTAATTTGTGAGGTTACTATTAAAAAGAAGTACCACAACTGGTGCGAACTTAAAGTGATTGAAGAGCGAGAGGAAGTTGTTTACGGCAAGAAAAAGAAGAGGTCTATCAGGATTAAAAGAGTGGAGCATGACATGTCTGCCACAATGGGACAGATACTTATGGATAGCACTCTGGGAGCGATACTCTGCAGTCCTGCTTTGAGTAAGGCTCTTGAAAAGAAAACATTGAAAGATTTATTAGAAGATAAGGAACTGGGAAGAAATCTTCTCAGTAAAGGAGGATTTAAATGTCTAAGGTAGCAGAAGAAAAAGTAATTGTGCCGGATGTGTGGTCTGACAAAAAAATTGAAAGAAGAATAGAGACCCTTGAGAGCAGACACAGCAAGCAAGTGCAGGATTTAAAGGAAAGAATAGAGGAACTTGAGTACGCTCTTGACGGTGTAGAAAAGGCATTTTGGGGCGGAGTGATAGGACTTATAGTATTTGATTTGGCTATATTAGCGATAGCGATTTTTTAATAGAGAAGGAGAACAATATGGAGAAGTTTAATGAGAATCAAATGAGAGAATTTGGCAAGGCCGTAGCACCTGCTATAGAGGCTATACAGAACGCAAAAAAGCGATTTGAAATAACAGGTATTGCAACATTTAATATCGCTGACGACTGGATGGATGCATATGGCAACGGACTTGGTGATTGGACACTTACAAAGAAGTTCGATGGAAAGTACAGGATAGAGAAAAAGAAATTAAGCTACTGTTTGACGAAGAGGAGGCATAAAAATGTGTGATATATGCGGAGTAACTCCGTGTGATTGCAGATGCCCAAATGCTACACAAAAAGCAGTCTACATTTGCACTGAATGTGGTGAACCTATATGCGAGGATGACTGGTATTGGGATTCAGATGACGGTCCTATATGTGAGAGATGTATGGGCGAAATGAGCAGAGAACAAATATTGTATTTATGTGGTCAGCCACTTAAGAAGGCAGAATGGGAGATTGAATGGAGAAATTGACAATACAAGAAATGAGCGAAATAGCAAGCAATATAACCCCTATTAAAGAAGATATTTTTACAAACCCCGGTGCATTTCAAAACTTATTTAACTTTGGGAAGATGCTTGCCTCAAGCTTGATAATTCCACAAAACTATCAACAAAAGCCGATGGACTGCGCTATTGCAATAGATATGGCTAATCGTATGAATGTAAGTCCTATGTTTGTAATGCAAAATCTTTATGTTGTTAAGGGTAAGCCTTCATGGAGTGGGCAGGCATGTATAAGCATGTTACAGAACTACAAAGAGTACAAAAAGGTTAGGCCGGTATACTTTGGTGAGAAAGATACAGATAATTGGGGATGTTACATAAAAGTTGAAACGGTAGACGGTGAAGTTATAAAAGGTCCGGAAGTGACAATGAAGATGGCAAAGGCCGAAGGCTGGATAAGCAATCCAAAATGGAAAAATATGCCTGAACAAATGCTTGGCTATCGTGCAGCGGCTTTCTTTGCAAGACTGCACATACCAAACTTACTAATGGGTTGTTGCGTTGAGGGAGAGGCGGAAGATATTGCACCAGCAAGGCCTAAGGCTCACGATCCGTTTGAAAAAGAGGAGACCGTAAATGACACTGACAAGCAGTAACTACTTTAGTGCAGAGGCTAACAGAGAGTATTTATCTGTTAGCCAGTACAAGGATTTTGTAGGGAGTACAGGAATAAAAGGATGTGAAGCAAGGGCATTGGCAGAGCTAAACGGCGAATATGAGAGAGAAAAGAGTACCGCTTTGTTGGTTGGCAGTTATGTAGATTCTTACTTTGAGGGCAGTTTAGAGCAGTTTAAGGCTGAAAATTGCGAGATATTTACAAAGCAAGGTACTTTAAAGGCTGAATATAGACAAGCTGAAGAGATTATAAACAGGATTGAAAGAGATCCGTACTTCATGAAGTTTATGTCAGGGCAAAAGCAAGTAATCATGACCGGAGAAATCGGCGGAGTGCCTTGGAAAATAAAAATTGACTCTTATATTCCTGATACCTGCATAGTTGACTTAAAGATTGTCAAGTCGATTCGCGACAGGTTTTATGTAAAAAAATACGGTTATATGGATTTTATTACAAATTGGGGATATGAAATTCAGGGAGCCGTATATCAAGAAATTGTAAAGCAGAATACAGGAAAGGTATTGCCTTTTTATATAGCGGCGGCCAGTAAAGAAAAGATTACAGATATTGAAATCATACAGATAAATGATGAGGCGTTGGCGGCGACCCTTGAAAAGATTAAGGAGCATGTTGAAAGAGTTGTGAAGATAAAAAATGGTGAGATAGAGCCGGAAAGATGCGGAACCTGTGACTATTGCAAGTTTACAAAAGTTCTTTCAAGACCAATGCTTTACACCGATTTAATATTAGACGAAGTGGAGGATACAGAGTGAATCAAGCTATTATATGCGGAAGGTTAGTAAGAGATCCGGAGATAAGATACACAAATGGCGAAGAGGCAAAGGCGGTGGCTAAGTACACTATAGCGGTCGACAGAATGAGAGACAAAGAGGCCGACTTTATATCATGCGTTGCATTTGGAAAGTCGGCAGAGTTTGCAGAAAAATATTTCAGAAAAGGGCAAAGGGTATTGATTTCAGGCCGTATTCAGATAGGAAGTTATACAAACAAGGACGGGCAGAAGGTGTACTCAACTGACATTCTTATAGCTACACAGGAGTTTGCAGATGGTAAAGGAGCAGGCACAGGGCAGACGAGCTCAAGGCCGTCACCGTCAAATGCAAGTGCTGACGGATTTATGGATATTCCTGACAGTGTTGATGGTGAAGGCCTGCCATTTTCTTAAGGAGGTAATCGGGTGGATTTTAGCAATGAAGTTTGGAAACCTATCAAAGGGTTTGAGTATTACGAAGTTAGCAATCTTGGTAGAGTTCGTTCAATTTCTCATGTGGATTCCATGGGTAGAATGAAAGTTGGGAAAATTCTCGAACAGGGTTTTGATGGCAAAAATAATTATCTGCATGTTGGATTAGGGAAAGGCGGAGCAAAAAGATACAGTAAAAATGTTCATCGCCTAGTTGCATGTGCTTTTATCCCTAATCCGCATGGTTTCAAAGAAGTAAACCACAAAGACGAAAATAAAATAAATAATTCCGTAGATAATTTAGAATGGTGCAATCATAAATATAATAACAATTACGGTTCCAGGGCCGGTTCATTTCGTGGAGAGAAAAACCCGCGGAGCAAGATTGGCTGCGATTGCATTTCTTTTATAAGAAAAAACCATAAATCGTGTGGAGGGGAATATAGAAATTGCGACCTTGCAAAAATGTTTAACATATCAGAGTCTCATGTCTCCTCAATAGCACACAGGAGGCGTTGGAATTATGATGATACAGTGTGACAGCAGAGAAGGCAAAAGTCAACTGCACAGAATTGAAACGCAGTTTGACCGGCATGGAGTAAATCATTTCGTTTCAAAGCTTTATGTCGGTGACTATATGAATTACGACAATCCAAGACTTGTAGTTGACCGCAAGCAAAATTTGAGTGAGCTTTGCGGAAATGTTTGTCAGGATCATACACGCTTTAGAAATGAGCTTTTGAGGGCGAACGAAGCAGGAATTAAAATTGTATTTTTATGCGAGCATGGAAAAGGCATAAAGAGTCTTGAAGATGTGCAAAACTGGGTAAATCCCAGGCGGTATGTCCGCGTAAAGTCTGCTACTACAGGCAGATGGGAAACATTTGAAACTAAGGCGATGACAGGGGAAAAGCTGTATAAGGTGCTTTCAACAATAAAAATTAAGTATGGATGCGACTTTGTTTTTTGCAATAAAGAAGAAACAGGAAAGAAAATAATAGAAATCCTAAGGAGGTGAGTATGACATCTGAAGAAATAAAGGAAAAATATTCAATGTCGGAAATCCTTGAGCGATACGGATTTAAACCAAACAGGGCAGGATTTATATGCTGCCCTTTTCATAGGGAAAAAACCCCGTCAATGAAAATTTATGCAAAATCTTTTTATTGTTTCGGCTGTGGAAAACATGGAGATATCTTTGATTTTGTCGCAGGTATGGAAAATTGTAACTTCTCTGAGGCTTATAGGAGCCTTGGAGGAGTAGAAGACAACAGCCGAAAGGCTAAGTTTGCAGAGTACAGAAGACGTAAAGCACGTGAGAAGGCTGTTAGAATCGCACAGGACGAACGAAACAAGCTTAGAGGTATATTTGATAAGCAAGATGAATTAAGGGCGTTGTTGAGCGAATTAGAGCCTTTAAGTGACGAATGGGCAAACTGTTACAGGGAACTCTTACAGGTGACAGTAGAGCGAGCAAAGTTGAGCAAGGAAGAAGATGTATATGAGTATGCATACACTTATGTATCTTCAGCAATGTATCAAGATTTTTATAGTGAAGGAGCAGGTTGATGAAGAAAATTGAAGAAGTGACTAAAAGCGACTTGCTCTCAAGAGAATTCATACAGGAAGTATTTGACGAAGAAGATGAAATCGAACGAGGCGTAAATATAGCCAATTTGATGGACAGAGCAAGAGAGCTGAAGGCATATACGGAGTTCAAGGTATTGCTTGATGCTTTCAGAAAAGCTGAAAGAGAGGCACTACCTGAAAAGACAAAAGGTACTCTTTGCCAGTGGACCAACTTTGAAAGTGATGAATACAACAATATGATTTGCGGTTATTGGAATGCTACAGAACGTGGAATACTTAAGCCTAATTCAGACGAGTATGCCTGCTATCATCCCATACTACCGATTGAAAGATTGAAAAATATTGAAACCGGGGCGGAGCAAATAAAGCTTGCATATAAGCGTAACGGAACTTGGCATGAAATAGTAGTACCTAAGTCTTTGATAGCTTCAGCAAGTAAAATAGTAGCCTTAGCGGACAGGGAGTAGCAGTTACAAGCGAAAATGCAAAGCTCTTAGTAAAATATTTATCAGATGTGGAAAATCAGAACGATAACTTTATCAAAATTAAGCGTTCGACTTCCAAGTTCGGATGGCTCAATAAGGATTTTATACCGTTTGACGGCGATATTATTTTCGATGGCGATATGAAATTTAAGCAAGTATCAGAAAGTGTTGCCACTCCAGAAGCTACACAACTTGGTTAGACCATGTAAGAACTGTAAGAGCAAGAAAAAGGATTGAAAGTAAATTTTGTTTGGCAGCGTCATTTGCAAGCGTCCTGGTTGCTCCATTAAGAGGCCTACCCTTCTTTGTAGACCTTTGGGGAGGCACTGAGGCGGGCAAATCGGTGGCTTTAATGCTTGCAGCGTCCGTTTGGGCAAATCCGGACGAAAATGCATTTATAGGCGATTACAAGAGTACTGAGACGGCACTGGAGGCAAAGGCTGATATGCTAAATCACTTGCCAATGCTACTTGATGATACATCAAATCAGAACAGGCGTTTAGCGGAAAACTTTGAAAGTCTTGTATATGTGCTTTGCTCCGGGAAAGGCAAGACAAGGAGCAATAAAGATATTGGTATAAACAGAGAAAGCAGGTGGAAAAACTGCATAATAACCAACGGTGAAAAGCCTTTGACTTCTTATGTCAATCAAGGTGGAGCAATGAACAGAATCTTAGAGATAAGCTGTGACGGCTATATCTTTGAGGATCCAAGGCTTACGGCTTCAGTGGCGAAAAACAATTATGGTTATGCCGGGCGAGAGTTTGTAAAATTTCTGAAAGAAATCGGAGTTGAAGGACTTATGGAAATTCAAAAAAGCTTTCTTGATGAACTTGACAATGATGAAAAAATGCAAAAACAAAGCTTATCACTTTCTATAGTGCTTACAGCCGACAAGATAGCGACAGATTATATTTTCAAAGATGGTGAGTATATAGACATTGAGGAAGCAAAGCAGACTTTAATTGATAAAAATGAACTTTCGGATAATGAGAGGTGTTACAGGTATATCGTTGATAAGGTGGCCATGAACCCCGCAAGGTTTGATCCACAAAACGAGGTTGTGGAGAAATGGGGGATTATAGAAGACGGTTATGCTGTAATTATTTCAACTGTTATGTCAGATCTTTGCAAACAGTCAGGATTTTCAAGAGTATCGTTTTTGAAATGGGCAAGTGATAAAAAAATTTATTGCTGACAAATAAAGGAAGAACTGATTCTTTGAAAAATTCAACGGAACCCCTGTGCGTTGTGTAAAATTAAAATTGTCAGATAATAGCGACTTTAATGGTGGTTTTTGAACAAATTGATATGATAAATAATGATATACTGCCGTTTAATTAGAGTATTGTCTGATAAATGTGAACCAAATCAAGGTTACAAAAAAATATTATGGTTACAGGGAAAAAACCTTAGAAAGCTAGTGTTTATGCGGACTTGGCGGTGGAGTAACCATGTAACCGCCGAAACCATGCACATGTATATGTATATATATAAAAATATTTTTTCAATATTTTATGTATAAAAAAATTTTTTTCTCTATATGTGAGAGTGTGTTTTTATGGTTACATGGTTACGGTATCCCCGAAAGCCTTTATCCATAAGGGTTTAGGGCGTATCCAACACATAAAAAATGAAAGGTTACACATGGTTATAAAGGTTACGGTAGAGTGATTATATAGTCTGATATAATCAGATTTATAGAAATATAATTCAATAATAGAAAAATTATAATATAAATTATTAGATATTCACACTATAAATAGAGCTATTATTATCTATTTAGAAACAATTTAGGAGCTTTTAAAGGATATGGACTACAAGGAAATAATGCCGAATGACAAGATAATTGTGATGATAAATGACATACACAACAAATGGTGGAAGTCGGCAAGGGAGTTTGATGAAAAAAATCGGATAAAGACGAGGTTGCAAAGTCTATGCAGGTCTTAATGAAGTATGTTGAGGCGAATTATTCAAGCTATCCTATAGCTTGCAAGATCATGGAGGCTTACATAGACGAACTGGACGCAAGGGTAAAAGGTGGATACAGAAGTTTTGAGGGAGAGAAGGAAAAGAATGAACGAAGATAAATACATCAAATGCGTTGATAAAAATGACATGGAGGCAACGGCATATCAGTTGTGGGAAGAACTAAGAGTTGATACAAAGTTTTGCTATGAGAAAGATGGAGTTGAAGGATTTTGGCTGGAAATAAAGGAGTAAGAGCATGACAAGAAAAGAGATATTAGCAGAAGCAGAAAAGTGTGTATGCAATGATAGAAATGTACAGTATGGTGAGCCGGAGGATAACTTTAATACTATAGCAAAGTTCTGGAGTGCTTTCTTAGATATACACATAACAGCGCCACAGGTGGCCGCGATGATGATATTGATGAAAACAGCAAGAATCAAGGCAAGTGCAGGAAGAGATACGGACAGTTGGGTTGACGCCGCAGGATATTCTGCTTGTGGTGGAGAGCTTATGCATAGAAAGACTGAATAGATTTAATTATAAGATAGCTAGAATAACGCACACGGTACTTTAAAGGCATTAGTCCTTTTATACCTGAATAAGCTAAAACGCCGTGTGACGCAAAATAGGAAAGGTAGCGAGGGCATGAAAAAAATAGTTACACATATCGACGGAGGTGGAAGATGGAAATGGAAAAAGCGAATGATGTCAAAAGCCTGCTTTTACGGTGTGCGACATGATTTAGGATTAATAAATCTTGGATATGCAGACATACAAAAAAATTGGAAGAGTGGATAAAAGATGGGCATATGGAAGCGGAGTTTTTTTGTGGGGTAGGTCGAGATATAGAAAGGCTAGAGCCACATACCTTGCTCTATGATGACTACATACAGATAACCATAGAAACAATAAAATTAATTTATAAAAGAATTGATGAAATAGAAACTAGAGTTAATGAAGATTTAAAAAAAGCAATAAGAATTTTAGAAGGTGAAGATGAGTAGCGATATCAAGCACAACGCCGAAGGCTACAAGGACAGCACTAGCGTACAAAGCTATCATGGCGATAGAGGAAGTGAAGAAAAGAAAGATGAAGGAACAGGCTGAACACGACAAACTTGTACAGCATATCAAGTACATAGTTGAGATTGCGGGGTTTAGGCTTTGCGACAGGGTTAAGCTTGTACATAAGCAAAGCGGAAGGAGGTATGAGTAATTGGAGTTAAGTGAGTTGAAGTCGAAAGTATTAGAAATCTTTGAAATTGCAGAAGTAAAAGATTTAGGATCTGCACTGATGAAAAATCTTGACAATTGTGAGAAGATGCGGGCATTTGAAGAAGTTGTGAATGGCGACTTATCAAAAGATTGGCTACAAAAGATTTATCAGTACCATGAAGCGGACCGCAAAGAAAAGAAGCAAGATTACACGCCTGCAAGCCTTGGGAAGCTTTTGGCTAAACTGTCGGGGAATGGAGATACTGTAATAGACCTTTGTGCGGGTAGCGGTGCTTTGACTATTCAGAAATGGAATGAAAATCACAATCAAAGATTTTTGCTATATGAATTAGACGAGAATGTAATCCCATATCTGCTGTACAACTTAGCAATAAGAAACATAGAGGCTACAGTGATGAGGGGGGATGTATTGAAAAATGAAGTATATGAAAGTTGGGAAGTAAAGAAGGGAGAAAAATATGGGAAGTGTATTGCTATCAAATCCACCTTATAACTTGAAGTGGGAGCTACCAAGCATGGCAGGGTTCGACCAAAGGTTTATGGGATATGGAGTGCCACCGAAAAACAATGCAAATTATGCTTTCATACTTACAGGTATAAATTTAGCGGATAAATCTATCTTTCTGCTACCACTCTCAGTGTTAAGTCCAAAGCAAGTAGAGAGCGACATAATAAAAATGCTTGTAAGCGAAAATTACCTTGAGTCGGTTATATTACTGCCGGGTGATATGTTTGAATCCACAAGTATACCCGTTTGTGTACTATCTTTTAATAAAAACAAGGCTACTACAAAGGTTGCTTTTATAGATGCAAGAGAAATGGCCGAAAAAGAAATCAGAGAGCAAAGAGGGCAGTTCGGTGGAGCTTCACACGAAGGCAGAGTATACAAAAAAGAAGTCAACGTATTGAGCGATGAAGTCATAGAAAAAATAGATGCAATTATAAGAAACTGTGAGGACATAGCAGGGATATCTAAATGCGTAAGTATAGATACAATAGCAAGTAAAGAATATTCAATAAGGCCACAGGACTATATAACATCTGCTGAGGCGGAAGAGGTGCACAGAAGTTATAAAGATATAGCAAGTGACTATAATCGCATAATACAGAGCAAAAACGCGCTTAAAATAACAGTGAATGAAACCTTGGCTAAAAACTTTAGGACTATATAATGCGTATGCAAATAAAAAAAGAAAAATGATATCGAGAAAAGTTTTAAGGTAGTGGGCGAAAAGGCAGATAAAGAAGATTATATATCTCTTACAAAGTCTGCAGTTTTTAAAATTGAATGTAGAAGCGACAAAGCATTTCCCGAATTGCTTACCGTATTTGTATCAATGTGGAAGCAGCATATAATGTTTTTAAATAACGAAGAAAATAGGATATTGGCAGAGTTTAGAGATGCGATGCTACCTGATCTGATGCAAGGAAGGATAGAGGTTAAATGATGGAAGATTGGAGAAAAAAAGAGTTACAAGAAAAAGCAGAACGGGTAGGTATCTGCATGAAGGAAATGAACTTTTTTAGCAAAGAAATTTCAAAAATATCTGAGGCATTTGAGTTTATGGATCGCCATTGGCATTGTGGCATATCACTAAAAGCGGATGACGAAGATTGTGAAATTACAGATTGTAAAATTCCTTTGGATGGGCTAAACAGGTCGAAAGTGATTGACGTAATTAAAGAAAGGCTTACAGAAAAAGCGGAAGAATACAGAAGTGGAATTTTAAAGCTATATGAAGTGCTAGACGAGTTGTTAAAGTGAGGTGAAGAGGATATGCAAAATAATCCGGCAAACAATTTAAAAGATTTTATGTGGCAGTTCTTGATGGATAAGGGACAGAAGGCGAATATACCTGCATTGAAAGAGAATGTATACACTTTGATAGCTATGGCTACGCAGAAGACTGCGGGGCAGAAGAAAGGTATAAGTTGGAGCGAGCTGGATATGGTGCTGTTTAGCGTGATAGTCGAGGCTACAGCTTTAGTGCTATCAGGGGAATTGGACAAAATAAAGGAGGACTAAATGACAGCAAAAGAATATTTAAGACAGCTTAAGACGCTTGATTGTCTTATAAAAGCCAAGGAACTGGAGAAGGAAAGACTTATGGCGTTGGCCGAAAAGGTAAGCGTAAGCTTGTCAGAGAAAGTACAGGGTGGTACAGGCGGTGGAGCAGAGAATGCGATAGTTGATAGTGTAGACTTAGAGAAAGAAATTACTGTAGATATTAAAAAGCTTGTCGAATTAGTGGAGGAGGCAAGGGGATTTATAAATAAGCTGGATAATGAGAGATATAAAGCAGTTCTATCTATGCGATATATATCTGATATGACATTTGAAATGATAGCTGAGACCATGCATTACTCATTAGGGCACAATACATAATCTGCATGCAAGAGGGCTGAAAGAGTTTGATAAAGTATTTAGTGAGAAAAAAAGTGAAGAAAAAGTGAATAAAAAATGAGAAAAATAAAGTTGGAAGCGTGATATACTATATACGTGAAAAAGTTTAAAGCAAGTATACTTTTTCATATGGTCCTCCTTTATGTATGATATCGGGGCAGGCTTTTATTGATGTTTCACCTGCCCCAAAAAGCTAAAGGATACAGCTACTAAATATTTTCTTCTTGAGAGACAGCTTAACGGCTGTCTTTTTTGATTCAAAATTTTAGAAAGGAGGTAGTCTGAATGACCGAAAAACAAAAAAAGATTTTTGTGATGAGTATAGCACTGACCTGAATGCCACTCAGGCTGCCATTCGAGCCGGTTATTCTCCGCACACAGCAAAAGATATAGCTTCACAAAACTTAGCAAAACTCAACATTTTAGCAGAAATTAACAAGAAGCTGGCAGAGAGATCCAAGCGCACAGGTGTAAATCAAGACAGGGTAGTTCGTGAGTTGGCAAAAATTGCATTTGTGAATGCTGCAGATGTAATTGACACCTTAGATGCAACAGTTAAGCCAACGGCAACCGATGATGACCGTGCCTGTATCCAATCTGTAAAGGTAAAAATCATGGATGGTGATAAGGGAAGTATGGAAGAGAGGGAAATAAAGCTGGCAGACAAAGTGAGAGCATTGGAGCTTTTAGGTAAGCATTTGGGTATGTTTAAAGACAAACTGGATGTTACTGCCAATGTGCCGGTAATAATCTCAGGGGGTGACGAACTTGAAGATTGACAGTATTAAGATTCAACTGCCTGAGGTGGTAGGCAAAGGATATGGCACATATTGGAGGTACAAAGGCAGATATAGAGTCTGTAAGGGTAGCCGTGCCAGTAAGAAGTCAAAGACAACGGCACTATGGTATATATGGGCAATTATGAAGTATCCGCAGGCTAATCTGCTTGTGGTCCGCAAGGTATTCAGGACATTAAAGGATAGTTGCTTTACAGAGCTCAAGTGGGCGATAAGACGGCTTAAGGTTGAAAATCATTGGGAAGTTAAAGAATCACCGCTTGAAATGACTTATATTCCGACAGGGCAAAAGATTTATTTCAGGGGTCTTGATGATCCGCTTAAGATTACATCAATCACAGTGGAACAAGGATATCTTTGTTGGATGTGGCTTGAAGAGGCATACGAAATATCAAATGAAAACGACTTCAATATGCTTGATGAGTCAATAAGAGGTGCTATTCCTGAAGATGTAAAGTTGTTTAAGCAGATAACAATAACGCTGAATCCTTGGAACGAACATCACTGGATAAAGAAAAGGTTCTTTGATACTCCGGATGATGAGGTTCTTGCGATGACTACAAATTATCTTTGTAATGAGTGGCTTGATAAGGCCGATCTGAAGGTATTTGAGTCAATGAAAAAGAATAATCCTAGACGTTATCAGGTTGCAGGCCTTGGAGAGTGGGGGTATAGTTGACGGACTTGTATATGAAAAACTGGGAAGAAAAAGCATTTGATATAAATGAGGTCAAGAAGATATCAACAATTCAGTCTGCTTTCGGGCTGGATTTTGCTATACGAATGATCCAAGTGCTTTGTTCTGTGGCCTTGTAGATACGAAAAGCAAGACGATATGGGTATTTGATGAGATGTACAAGAAGGGCATGAGCAATGAGGCGATAGCGGATGAAGTTACTAAGATGGGATATACCAAGGAGCGTATAAGAGCCGACAGTGCGGAGAAAAAGAGCATTGACAGGCTTTATACATTAGGGCTATCGCATATAACTGCTGCAAGAAAGGGGCCGGACAGCATAGTTCACGGTATCGACTTTATACAGGACTACCACATAATAATTCATCCAAGGTGTGTGAACTTTATCACAGAGATATCCAACTACACATGGGCAAAAGACAGCAAGACCGGAAGTATGATAAATAAGCCTATTGATGATTTTAACCACTTAATGGATGCAATGAGATACGCTCTTGAGGATATCTCGATGGGTTCTGTATACAGTTTTTGATTAAGGAGTGAAGATGTGGATTTCATAAAAAGAATAATTTTGGCAATCAGTCAATTTTTTAATAAAAAGAGTATAGCAGGCATATCGGGGATAAGTATTCTAAAGAATGAGACGCTGATATGGAGGTCTTCACCTGATAGGGTAATGCAGCTAAAAGGTGCAATGTACTATGAAGGAGTCCAAGACATATTGAAAAGAAAAAGGACGGTGATAGGTGAAGGTGGAGAGCTGCAGGAGGTTAGCAATCTGCCGAATAACAGAATCATAGACAACCAGTATGCGAAGCTTGTTAATCAAAAAGCTAATTACCTACTTGGACAGCCGTTTGTAGTAAGCTCAGACAATAAAGACTATCTGGAGTGTTTAAAACAGGTGTTTAACAAAAAGTTTATGAGAAATATAAAGACGTCAGGAAAATACATGTTAAACACAGGCATAGCATGGATTTATCCACATTATGACGGTAGTGGACAGCTAAGCTTTAAAGTTTTTCCGGGATATGAAATTTTGCCTTTTTGGGAAGATGACGAAAAGACCAAAGTAAGGTTGGCTGTACGATTATACAAAACGGATGAATACACATACAACGGAACTAAGACTGAAGTGGAAAGAGTTGAGGTATATGCTCCGGATGGTGTGTACAGATTTATACTAAACGGTGAAGCCATAAGGGGTGATGACAATGCCCCATATAGTGCTTATGTAAATACTGAAAATGAAAACTATAACTGGGGTAGGATACCTTTAGTGCCGATGAAATATCATGACGGCACACCGTTACTAAAGCGAGTTAAATCCCTCCAAGACGGTATCAATATAATGCTCTCGGACTTTGAGAACAATATGCAGGAAGACGCAAGGAATACTATTCTTGTCATTAAGAATTATGACGGGCAGGATTTAGGAGAATTCAGGCAGAAGCTTGCATTGTACGGAGCTGTTAAGGTCAGAAGCAATGACTCTGAGAAGGGCGGGGTTGATACCCTTGAGGTCAAGGTAAATGTCGATAATTATAAAGCTATTATTGAGATATTCAAAAAGGCCCTTATCGAGAACGGAATGGGGTATGATGCCAAAGATGACAGAATGTCCGGTAATCCTAATCAGATGAATATTCAGAGTATGTACAGTGATATTGACTTAGATGCAAACGATATGGAGACTGAGTTGCAGGCAGCATTTGAAGATTTACTGTGGTTTGTGAAGGCGCACTTATCCAATATGGGATTAGGTGACTTTGAAGACGAAGAGGCTACTATCACATTTAACAGAGACATATTAATAAATGAGCCCGAGGCGATAGACAGTTGTGTTAAGTCTGTAGGCATTTTGTCAGATGAGACTATCATAGAGCAGCATCCTTGGGTAGATGATGTTCAGAAGGAACTTGAGCGTATAAAGAAGCAAAAAGAAGAGCAAGTAAAAGACCAGTATGGTGCTTTTAATGATACCAACTTAGGGGATGGTGATGATATGTGAAGAACTCAGACTACTGGATAAACAGATTCGGTCAGCTTGAAAGTGTTACAAATAAAGATGCTATGGAGGCCTACAGGGATGTTGAGGAAATATACCAAAAGGCTCAAACAGAGCTTGAGGATAAAATAAATACCTGGTATCAAAGATTTGCAACAAACAATCAAATATCCATGGCAGAGGCGAGAAAGCTATTAACCACAGGAGAGATGAAAGAACTTAAGTGGTCGGTAGAAGAGTATATAAAGCATGGCAAAGAAAATTCTATCAGCGGTCAGTGGGCAAAAGAGCTTGAGAATGCATCGGCAAGGTTTCACGTATCAAGGCTGGAGGCATTAAAGCTTCAGACACAGCAAAGCATTGAGGCGCTGTATGGCAATCAATTAGATATCGTGGACAGCGCAATGAGAAAAGCATATTCACAGAGGTACTATAGGACGGCTTTTGAGTTTCAAAAAGGTTTTGGGGTAGGGTTTGCCGTAGACAGGCTTGATGAAAATACACTTAGTAAAAATAATCAATAAGCCTTGGGCGGTTGACGGCTATAATTTTTTTCTAAGAGGATATGGACTAACAAAGAAAAGTTGATAGGTGAGCTTCACAGCTCTTTAACAAGAAATATAATTACCGGAGCAGACCCGGCTAAGGCTATAAAAGAGATAAAGTCTAAGATGGGTGTATCAAGCAACGCAGCAGGCAGGCTTATAATGACAGAGTCTGCCTATTTTGGTTCTGTGGCTCAAAAAGATATGCTTAATAATCTTGATGTTGAAAAATATGAGATTGTGGCTACATTGGACAGCAAGACCTCTGAGATATGTAGAAGCCTTGACGGCAAAGTATTTGATATGAAGGACTATCAGGCAGGAGTTACGGCCCCGCCTTTTCACCCGTATTGTAGAACCACCACAGCACCGTATTTCGACGACTGGGAAGAGCTGGGAATTGATAGAGAACGAGTTGCGAGGAATGATAAGGGTAAGAACTATTTTGTTGACGGCAATACGACTTATAAGGAGTGGGAGAAGAAATTTGTAAAGGATGATTCCACAAGGACTGATAGTATAGATGTACCCGGTTATAAGTTTAAGGTTGCGAAAGGTTCAAGCATAAGTGGAAGGCAGAAATTAGATGATCAAGGAATTGTAGCTAGAGCAATTAGTGATTTACCCGATAAAGTTAAAGATACATTTAAAGATATAACATTTGAATTTGGGTGCGATGGGAAGTGCTTGTGACATTGACAACAAAGTGATTAAAGTAGGTATAGGAGCAGAAAAAGAGGATGTATTCCACGAATATGGTCATTTGATTGAAAGATATATGATGGACCCAAAGAAAGTGAAAAGAATACAAGGAATCGCTAGTTGCGGGACTTGATATAAGTGATATAATGAAAACAGTTTACCAAGACAGTGTAGGAAATGATTGGGATGTGTTTTGTTTTGAGTGGGAAGCGCATTTGAAAGTGAGTATCAATCAAGGTTGTATGTATTGAAACCAGAAGAGGCATTAAATTTTGACGGCTCGATAAAAAAACAGAGGTTATGCCTGAGACTATTTCTGAGGGCCTTCAGAAAGTACATGTTAGGGAGAAGCATTGTCTGATAAAGCAAGAGAACTACTGGAAGGAGTCATACTATGAGCTTAAAAAGAAGAGTTTATGAAGATAACCACATATGAAGAGTGGGATAAAAGAGGCGTGAATTTAAAGGGCTTGATGCCAGCGACACAGAGGTAAGAAAGCACCTGAATGAGCTGTATCCAACAGCAGATATCAGTGGATACGAAAAAGGGATAGTAAAGGATTATTTCTACAAAAATAGATGAAAAAAACAGGTAAGAGAGTAAAGGTATTCTAATTTGATATATCACTATAGGTAATGAATTGACATTTGAAATAATGGGCAGGAAACTAATAAGAGAGTTATTAAAATAAAGTTTTTAAGCACCTTAACAGGGTGCTTTTTTTATTGCCGTCTTTTAGCTTTGCAGACGATAAAGAACAAAGAAAAAGAAGTGGATTGAACCACGTTAAAAAAATGTATGAAAGGAATTAAAGAACATGAAAAGAGAAGATTTTATAGCACTTGGAATAGATGAAGAGTTAGCAGGTAAATGCGAAAAAGGCAAGCGCTGAAGAGCTTAAGAATTATGTGCCGTATGAGCGATTTAAGGAGCTTGTAGACGAAAAGAACAAGCTTTAAGACTGATATCGCTGATAGGGATAAGCAATTTGAAACCTTAAAAAACTCAACAGGTGATGTTGAAGCAATGAAAGAGCAGATTACTTCACTGCAGGCAGAGAATAAGGCAAAAGACGAAGCTCATGCAGCAGAGATCAGGCAGATGAAAATAGATAGTGCTTTGGAGTCTGCGCTAATCAGTTCTAAGGCAAAGAATTTAACAGCAGTCAAGGCACTTATCAAGGATCTTGACAAGGCAGAACTTCAGGATGACGGCAGTATAAAAGGGCTTGAAGAGCAGATAACAGCTCTTAAGAAGTCGGATAGCTATTTATTTGAGGAAGCTGCTGCAGCAAAGCCAAGCTTCAAGGGATTTCAGCCGGGAGTAGCAAAGAAGGAAATCGGTGTGGGTAAGGTTGATATGTCAAAAATGTCCTATGATGAGTTGGCTAACTATATTGAAAACAATCCCGATATAGGGAACTAAGAAAGTAGAGGTAAACAATAATGGCAAAATTTGATGCAAAGAGTTTTAATGACAGAGCATTTGGTGCGTATATGTCCGCAATACCAAATGTAAAGCTTAATAAGTTAAGAGAGTCTATGGCGGTGGTATCCGATCCGAGACTTGCGGAAGCTTTTAAGAATCAGTCTCAGACAGGTAGCGTTTATGCTATTCTGCCTTATTTTGGCAGATTAGAGGTAGAGCGCAGAACTATGACGGGCAGACAAATCTAAGCCCTGAAAGAACGGCAACTTACGAGCAGGGCGTGTTTGCATACGGAAGAATGATGGGATGGACGGAGGCCGATTTCAGCTATGATGTGACCGGTGGTGTTGACTTTATGGCCAATGTTAGGGCACAGATTATGGATTACTGGAATGAGGTAGATCAGGAGGTCCTACTGTCTATTTTAAAAGGCGTATTCGGTATGAGCGCTACAGGTACAGGCGCTATAAAGACCGCTAACAAGGCTTTTGTAGACGAGCATACTCTGGACATTTCGGCGTCCACAGAGAATAAAAAGACTGACGAGAGCATGATAATGGGCGTTACAACTCTTAACAGCGCTATTCAGAAGGCTTGCGGAGATAATAAGCAGAAGTTTAGCCTGGTAATTTGCCACTCCAGTGTATCTACGAACCTGGAGAATCTTAAGCTTTTAGCATATCTCAAGTATACAGACAGTGAGGGTGTGGAAAGAGATCTAAGTATGGGTACTTGGAACGGAAGACTTGTACTTGTAGATGATTCTATGCCTGTAGAGGTAAAGAATGTAGGAGCTACAGGAGGAGATGTATCCGTCTACACAACATATGTGCTCGGAGAGGGCGCAATAGGCTTTGAAGATGTGGGTGCAAAGGTTCCTTACGAGATGGTAAGAGATGCGAAGACTAACGGCGGTGAGGATACTCTTATTTCAAGAAAGAGAAATGCCGTGAGCGTTGCAGGTATCTCATATCTTAAGGCAAATCAGGCTACAAACAGTCCTACTAATGCAGAACTTGAGAACGGCCTGAACTGGTCACTTGTTCAGAGCGATAATAAGACAATCCCTCATAAGGCTATTCCGATAGCAAGAATTATTTCAAGAGGGTAATATGCTTGAAAGGATAAAAGAGAGATTGCAGTCCATGGGGTATGCAGTAAAAGATGGTGATGATATTGCTATCAGCTTTGCTATGCAGAAGGTTGAAAATACTATAAAGAACGATTGCAATATCTCCGCTATCCCTGATGGTCTTATGAATATTGCAATTGATATGGTCGTTGGTGAGTTTCTTATGTCGAAAAAGACATTTGCTCCTGACGACCTTTTAAATTTCAATCTGGATTCAGCTATTAAGCAGATACAAGAAGGCGATACAAATATATCTTTTGCAGTAGGAGAAGGTAGTAAGACTGATGAACAAAGGCTTGACAGCTTCATTGACTATCTTTTGAATTACGGCAGAGATGAATTTATCACCTATAGGAGATTCAGATGGTAGATGCGTGGGAAGCAGGCAAGAAAAGCTATAGAGAGCAGATATAAAGGGCTATGTGACATACTGGAAAAAAGAAAGGTAAAAGATGAGGTTACTAAGGCCACTGTATTGAAAGATATGGCGGTCTTAAGTAATCAGCCTTGCAGGTTATCATACAGTAGTTCCGGCACAGCTAATCAGACCGATACTGTATCGAACATAGAACAGACTATTAAGCTGTTCATTGCTCCGGAGATTAAGATTGCTCCAGGATCTAAGCTTAGGATAACTCAAAACGGAGTAACTACCGACTATATATCAAGCGGAGTGCCTGCCGTATATGAGACACATCAGGAGGTGTCCTTGGAGCTTGAAAAGGAGAACGCTTAATGGCTAGTTGGGGAAGAGCAGACTTTGAGGCTTTTAGAAACCTTCAGGAGAAGATACAGAGCCTTAAAGATATTGATATGGATGCTTTTTGTACTGAATGCAGTAAAGAGATTGCAGCAAGGCTTTTAAGTTTGGTTGTGAGAAGAACTCCTGTGGGCAAGTATCCTTCAGGAAGTGGAAAAGTTGGCGGTACACTAAGAAGGGGTTGGGGTGCAGTAGCAGATATAAACGTTGTTAAAGAAGGTGATACCTATACGGTAACGATTATAAACCCGGTTGAATATGCTTCTTATGTTGAATTTGGTCATAGAACCAGAAACGGCGGATATGTAGAACCACAACTTATGCTCACTATATCTGAAGAAAAGTTAAAAAATGCAATACCTAAGCTGTTAGAAAGAAAAGTAAAGAAAAAACTTATGGAGGCATTAAGTGGCGGAAATTAACTTATCTTTGGTATTGGATGCTATCACAGTTGTGCTTGACAGCGTGTCGCCCGACTCAAGCATATACATAGATAAGGTTGAGCAAGGGCTAAATGACGGTGATTTTTAGTAAGGCTTATCAATACCGACTATTTAAAAAGAGGGACAGGAGAGCTAAACAGAGTCGTTTCGTCATTTGATATTATATATTTTCCAAAGAATGGGAATAAAGATTGTATTTGTATGGGTGATAAGCTGTCGGAATCGCTTTCTATGATTAAGCTTTCAACTGAGGATACAATACGATCCGTAGAGAAGTCTTTTGAAATTGTAGACAGTATTTTGCATTTTAGAGTTTCATACAACTACAGCACAATTAAGTATCAAAATGCTGATAGCATGGGACAAATATCTTTGAACAGAGGTAATTAAGTTGGGAAAAGAAAAGATTGATTTAACTAAACACACAAAAGAGGCTATTAAAGCATCTTCAAGATACTTGGGGCATGGAGATGTACTTGATGTAATCCTTGACGATGATACAGCTTACACGATAGATGAAGTTGACGGCCTTATTTATGAATTTTTTTGAAAAGAGAGGTGGAATAATGGCATTAGGTGGTGGTATTTGGACAAGGCAGGATAAGGTATTGCCCGGAGCTTATACAGTGTTTTCAAATGCTAAAAAGGCGAATGCCGCACTTTCAAGTAGGGGCATTGTGGCACTGCCGATAGCTCTTGACTTCGGAGAAGCAGGAAAAGTTTTTGAAGTAAGCAGAGAAGACTTTATGACAAAGTCGAAGGAACTCTTTGGCTACAGAGTAGATGACGATCGTATGCGTAATCTTAGAGAGGTTTTCTTACACGCGACTAAGGTGCTTGTATATAGACTCGTATCGGATGATGCAACGGCCGCGAGTAATACGCTTGCTACGGCTAAGTATGTAGGTAAAAGAGGTAATGATATTAAGATAGTAGTAGGTGCAAATGTTGATAAACCAAGCGCCTTTGATGTGAGCACATATCTTGATAATGCTTTAGTGGATACACAGACTGTCGATAATATGGCAGGTCTAAAGGATAATGCGTATGTAACTTTTAAAAGTTCCGCTACATTATCCGTTACAGCCGGAATGCCTCTTAGTGGAGGTACTAACGGCGGTAATCTTACAGGAGAGATATATACAAAGGCATTAGAGAGTTTCGAGGCATATTCATTTAACATTTTATGCTGTCCCGTTATTGACAGTACCATAACAAAGTTGTTTGTGGCATATACTAAGCGACTCAGAGATGAAGTCGGGTCAAAGTTCCAAACAGTTGTATATAAGTCTGATAGCGACTATGAAGGAATTATATCCATAAACAATGATGTAGTTGGAACGGATAAAAATTCTTTGGTGTATTGGGTATCAGGAGCAGAGGCAGGATGTGAAGTAAATAAGAGCCTGACAAATGCCGTGTATGACGGAGAATATGAGGTTATCACGGATTATAAGCAGTCACAGCTTGAGACAGCTATTAAGCAAGGTAAGTTCACTTTACACAATGTAAACGGCGATGTGAGGGTTCTTGAAGATATCAATTCATTTGTGTCATTTAAGGTTGATAAGGATTCTATGTTCAGTTCGAATCAGACTATCAGGGTAATAGATCAGATAGCAAATGATATAGCCGCATTATTCAATACAAGATATTTAGGCGTAGTGCCTAATGATAATGCGGGAAGAATCAGCCTTTGGAATGATATTTGTAAGATACATCAGGAACTTGAAAAGCTTCGTGCCATAGAAAGCTTTGATACCAAGTCGGTTGAGGTGGTTCAGGGTGATGATAAGAAGTCTGTCCTCTGTACCATAAACGGAATAGATATTATAAATGCTATGGCAAAGCTTTACTTGAATGTAATCATAGCATAGAAAGGAAATACAGATGAACGATTCAATTATGAATGCTTTGGATGCCTTGGCAGGAGCACAGGCCAGCGCGTACGTAACGCTTGCAGACGGTAAAAGATATAATTTTATGCAGCTATATTCTTTCGAGGCAAGTATGAAGATAAATCTGGTCGAGGTGCCTATTCTCGGAAAGACAGGCAAGGGAAATAAGCCTAGCGGATGGACGGGAGAATGGAAAGGAACAGCACATTTCAATCAGTCGGTACTTAGGGCTATGTGGCTTGAGTATAAGAACTCCGGAAGACTTCCAAGCTTTGATATACAGGTTACAAACGAGGACCCGACAGCTTCAGTAGGAAGACAGACTATTGTACTTAAAGGATGTCTCAGTAAAGGAGGCATACTTACAAAGTTTGATGCAGATTCAGAGACACTTGATGAGGATATCGAAGGAACATTTGATGACTGGGAAATGCCTGAAAGCTTCTCATTGCTTAAGGGTATGCAGTAAAAGGAGATTAGAACATGAGTAGAGATTTAAGTGCTTTTTTATCACAGAATGTAAAAAGGGTTGAGAATACACTCTACCCTGCGACAAACAGAATCGTAGATGAGAACGGAAATCCGATTCCTTGGGAAATATGCTGCATTACAGCGACGGAGAATGCAAGAATAAGAAAAGGGTGCATGACAATGGTTGCGGTAGCAGGCAAGAAAGGGCAGTATACGCAGGAGTTTAACTCTCAGTTATATCTTGCAAAGTTGTGTGTAAGGACTACAGTGTATCCTGATTTGCAGGATAAGGAGTTACAAGACAGCTATGGCGTTATGAGCGCTGAGGAGCTTATATCAACTATGCTTACACCGGGAGAATTTGAGGACTATGCAACAGCAGTCATGAAAGCAAACGGCTTTGATGATGAAGAAAAATTTGGTTGAAGAAGCAAAAAAATTAATTAACGGCGGTGATCCTGAAGCTAATTACGCTTACTACTGTCTCCATAAATTCCACTGGAAACCTACGGAATTTATAGAGATGTCGGAAGAAGAAATGGCTTTTGTGATTGCCGCCATTGATATTAAAGCTCAGAATGATAAGAAACATGCGGATGAGCTGAAAAGCAAAATCAGGAGATAGGAGGCTGAATAATGGCTACAATACAATCACAACTTGTACTGACAGATGGTATGTCAAGTGTGTTAAGAAGAATGAATTCAGCCTCACTCACTTGTATTGACAGCTTTTGAGCAATGCAATCCACGTCATCAAATCAAATTGATACGACGGTATTGAGAGAGACAAGAGCAAGCCTTACAGAGCTTAACGGTGAGCTTAATACATCGGTAGAAAGCCAGGAAAGAGTCAGGGAGTCGTCAAATCAAACAGATGCGATACTCAAGAAATTAAGAGAAAGCTTTTTAAAGCTTGCGGCTGCAGCAGGTATTGCATTTTCAGTTAAAGGTACCATAGAATTGGCCGATACATATACTCAGACGCAGGCGAGACTAAACCTTATTACAGGCGACTTAGAGAAAACAAAGAACTTGCAGGACGCTATAGCCGCATCTGCTAATCGCTCAAGAGCGGCATACCAATCTACGGCAGATGCAGTATCTAAGATGGGTTTGATGGCCAAAGACGCATTCAGCGTTGCAGATGAGAGCGGGCATAAGACACTTAATACAAATGAGCTGGTAGCATTTACGGAGCTTTTAAATAAGCAGTTTATTATAGCCGGTACATCCGCACAGGGTATGGAAGCTACTATGACTCAGCTTACACAGGCCATGGCTTCAGGAGTACTAAGAGGCGATGAGCTAAACTCGGTATTTGAGCAAGCGCCGACCATTATTGAGACTATCGCAAATCACTTAGGTGTTGAGATGGGGCAGGTTAGACAGTTGGCACAGGAAGGAAAGATAACTGCAGGTGTAGTAAAAGCTGCTATGCTTTCATCCGCAGATGAGATAGATGCAAAGTTTAATTCAATGCCTTACACATATGCTCAGGTGGCAACAATGATTCAAAATATTTTATTGAATGCATTCGAACCTGCAATACAGATGATAGGAACAGGAGCACAGTGGATAGTTGATAATTGGGATGATATAGAACCGATACTTGTAGGAATTGCGGGGGGCGTAGCAATAGCAACCGTTGCGTGGGGCGCTTGGACAGCAGCTATGTGGTTAGCTGATGCGGCAAATAGAGCTACAATTGCAGGTATGCTGGCTAACCCGTTTCTATGGATTGCAGTTGCACTCGGAGTGCTTATCACTGTGATTTACAGATTCATTCAATCCGTCGGCGGAATGAAGAATGCATGGACTCTTGCACAAATGGCTATGGGAGTAGGTATTGCATGGTTAAGAGTTGCATTCATGACCGGTATATACGGAATCATAGATATGGCAGGAAAGCTTTCATTGTGCTGGCAAAAGACAGGTGTTGCTGTGTCGAACTTTATAGGACAGATGAGAGCGAATGTACTTGTAGGCATTCAGAATATGGTTAACAGTGCTATCAGTTTGATAAACGGGTTTATCAATGCCTTGAATAAGATACCAGGGGTAAGCCTTCAGGCAATATCGCAAGTTACATTTGCAAGTACTGCACAAGCACAGTTCAATGCGGAAAAAGACTGCTAGAGAGCAGGGACTTGCCGATGCCGAAGTTCATGAGGACGCATCAAGAAGGGCAAGAGCATGGGAACTTTTGCAGATGAAAGGCGACTTAAACAGTAAAATGACAGACCTTAAGGGTAAGTATACAGAGTTTAAGGCAGATGCAATTGCAATGAAAAACGGAGACGGTATAGATTCTTTAGGTCCTTTTGATACAGGAGAGGGTGCAGGCCTTGCAGACAATGCAAAAAAGACGGCAGGGAACACTGCAGCTGCAGCAGGAGCACTTGCAGAGACTAAGGAAAAATCTTGAATACTTAAGAGATATAGCGGAGCAGGAAGCTATTAACAGGTTCACTACTGCCGAGATAAAGATTGATTACTCAGGAATGACAAACCAGATAAGTTCAAATATGGACTTGGATAATGTGTTGGATACTCTGACTGTTAAATTTGTTGAGGCGGTTCAGATGGGAGCAGAGGGGGTACATAATTAATGTATAGATTCTATTTAGCAAATATGTTGTTACCTGTCACGCCTTCAAAAATTAAGTGTAAAAACCAAGAACATGAATAAGACTGTAACTCTTATAAATGAGGGTGAGGTTAACATTATAAAAACAAAGGGTTTGAGGGAGTTCAGTTTTGAGCTCCTTTTTACCTTTTGACAGATATTCCTTTACAACTATGAATAGGCTGAAGAAACAAAAAAAGCTATTTGGATAAATTAAATAGACTTAAAGATAAATAAGAGCCGTTTCAGTTTATAGTAAAACGGCCAAAAGGGTTTAAGACAAATATAAAAGTTACCTTAGAAGACCTTAGTATCACAGAGGATGCAAAGGAAGGCAGAGATATAAAGGTAAGTATCACCTTAAAGGAGTATAGGCATTATGGGACTAAGAAGGTTGTGTTTGTTCAACCGACGTCCGCAGTAGGAGAGCAACCTAAGCAGGAAGAGAAAAAAGAAGAAGCCAAGGTGGCGGAGAATAGGGATTCGTCTACCGCTCAAAAGCCTAAGACTCACGTAGTAAAAAGGGGTGATACTCTTTGGGGGCTTGCCAAGAGATATTACGGAAACGGCTCTTTATACCCTAAAATTGTGAGTGCGAATCCTAAAATAGAGAACCCTAATTTGATTATAGACGGATGGGAGCTTGTAATACCATGACAGTAAATATAATGATTAGCAATGGAAAAGAGGCCTATATACCGTCACTCAAAGAAGGAATTCAGTTGGATTTGGAGCGTAAAGGCAGCCCGGGGAAATTAAAGTTTTCATATTTCAACGATGGAAACATTAAGGCTGAAGAAGGTAATCAGGTAAAACTTACAGTGGACGGAGTAGATGTATTTTTCGGATTTCTTTTCAGCAAAAAGATTTCAAGTCAGGATAGCAGCTTTGTTGAGTGTACGGCATATGATCAGCTTAGGTACCTAAAGAATAAAGATACTTACTCATACAATAATCTAACCGTCGGTGAAGTTATAAAGCTTATCGCCGAAGACTTCAGGCTTAATATCGGAGAGCTTGAGGATACAGGATATAAGATACCGCATAGAGAAGAGCAGAACAAAACGCTGTTTGATATTATACAGAATTCAATTGATGAGACTGTGCAAAACACAGGTAAGCTTTATGTGTTCTACGATAATGTAGGCAAGCTGACGCTTAAAAATATTGAAAGCATGAAGCTTGACCTGCTCATAGATATGAGTACAGCTGTAGGATATGAGTATAACAGCTCTATTGACAGCAATACTTACAATCAGGTAAAGGTTGTATATAAGAACACGAAGGATAAAACGAATGATATCTTCCTGGTAAAGAGCGGTGAGAATATCAATAAATGGGGTGTTCTGCAGCTTAATGAAAGCGTAGAGACTAAGGAGTCAGGCGCAAGAAAAGCCGAGGCTTTACTTAAATATTACAACAAGGTATATAAAACGCTCACGATAAAAGACGCTTTTGGGGATGTAAGAGTTAAGGCAGGTTCATCTATGGTTGTTATGCTACAGTTTGAGGATGTAAAGATATCAAACTATATGGTAGCTGAGAAGGTAACTCATACTTTTAAGAATGATGAACACTTGATGACGTTAAAGCTGAGAGGAGGTTTGTTTAATGTATGATTTTGTGGAAGCTGTAAAACAAGCCGCGCTCGAAGCCGTGGAATCCAAGGACCCTATGCGGTTTTGCTTCGGTAGGGTGAGTAAAGTGGATCCTCTTGAGATATGGATAGATCAGAAGCTTACGGTACCTGAGAGTGCTCTCATTCTTACAGGAATGGTGAGTAAGCATTCGGTAGAAGTCGAAGGGCAAGGTAAGATTACTCTGGATAACGGCTTAAAAGTTGGGGAGCAGGTTATTCTTATCAGAGTTGACGGTGGCCAAAAATACATAGTATTGGACAGAGCGAGGTGAGAATATGCTACCTGTAATGCTAAAGATATTCTGAATATAGAAAGTAGAGCGGAGCCAAGTAATACATTTCATATAGATTTTGATAGAGGAAGAATAACAGGCTTTGTAGATGAAAAAGAGGCATTGAAGCAAGCTATACTGCTTATCCTGAATACAGAAAGATATAAGTTTTTAATTTACTCATGGAATTATGGTATAGAGCTTGTAGATATTATAGGTGCGCATCCGGATATAGTTGAGGACGAAGCGGAAAGACTTATAGAAGAGGCTCTTTTATGTGACGACAGAATACTTGCCGTTTATGATTTTGATTTTAGCAGAAGTAGAAACTCTATGATAATAATATTTAAAGTTGACAGTATATACGTGATATTGATATAGAAACGGAGGTAAAGCTGTAGTGTTTGAAGAGAATACATATGAAAACATAATAAACAGAGTCCTTGCAAGGGTTGATGACAGCCTTGATAAAAGAGAAGGTTCTGTAATCTTTTCTGCAGTTGCTCCTGTATGTGCGGAACTGGCACAAGCCTATATCGCATTGGGGTATCTCATAGACTGTACATTTGCCGATACCGCACCGAGGGAATTCCTGATAAGAAGAGCTCTTGAAAGAGGTCTTATACCGACAGAAAGCTATCATACGCGAAAGCAGTTGCGCTTTTCAATATAGATGTCGATATCGGTAAGAGATTTTCGAGTTTAAAGTTTAACTGGACAGTGTCTGAAAAGATAAGTACAGGTAAGTTTTATATTATTTGTGAGACTGCAGGTAGCTTGCCGAATGCTGAAAGAGGAAATCTGATACCTATTGAATACATAGACGGCCTTGAAACGGCAAGTATAGAGAGCATTGAAGTTTACGGCGAGGATGAGGAGGATACGGAAGAATTTAGAAAGAGATACTTCTCATCATTTGAAAGCCTGGCATTTGGGGGCAATAAAAGAGATTATTATCAAAAGATTACAGCTATTGACGGAGTAGGTGGATGTAAGGTATTTAGAGCTACAGATTCTAAAGGCCCGAAAGCTCCGGGTCATGTGCTTGCTATAATAACAAATTCCGAGTATGGTCCTGCGAGCGAAACATTGGTATCAAATGTGCAAAGAACTGTAGACCCGAATGGAGATCAGATGGGTGACGGGTTAGCTCCGATAGGTCATATATGCCATATAGAGTCTGTAAAAAGCGAAAGAGTATCAATATAGATACTAATATAGTTTACGATGCAGGATATAGTTTTAATGCTTTGCAATCTCAGATAAATAAGGCTATAGACGGATATCTATATGAGCTTAATAAGTCATGGGATACGGTAGAAAAATGTAGTTGTTAGAATATCAAATATTGAGAGCAGAATATTAGCTATAAACGGAATTAAAGATATCGCAGATACTAAGTTAAACGGTAGTCCCGTCAAATGTAATACTTGATAAGGATACTATAGCTGTAAGAGGTACATCAATGGATAGGAAATTGATTGATTATTTGCCTGATATCTCTAAAAATGTGACTTGAATTAGACAGATGATGGGCGCTGAACAACCCGGAACTCGAAGCTTTTTGGGAGTAAAAGGGCAATAGCTACTGTGAATAACGTTTATATTAAGTCAGGATGAGGATGCTGCAAGTAGATGGGAAAAAGATATTGAAAGATCTCACACAAAGGATACAGATGAGCTTGATGTTAGAAATCTAAGAATCCTTGCAGTGATGCAGGGCAGACTTCCTTATACTTATCGAACTTTATCGTAGCTTCTTAGCAATGGTTAGGCTCTGAGAAAGACTTTCATGCTGAGTGTAGATGTAGATAAATAGAAGGTCATCGATAGTGGTGGCTTTTGTCATCAAAAGGAATTAAAGGAAGAGATAGAAAAAGCTTGCAGAAAAGATGGTGCCAGCAAATATGGAACTGGAAGTATTGTTGTGGTATACACATCGTACAGAATGCTTGAGAAGAAAACTCATGGAGCACTTGAGCAGTACACTCATGAGCAATTGACAGAGCTTGATTTAAGGTAGGTGATTTATGAGAGAAACGGATAATCTAAAATTGAAAATGCCTGACAAGACAGACAATTACAATGTCGAGGACTTTAACAGCAATTTTGCAAAGCTGGATAAAGCGGTAAGCGGTACAAGGCAGATACAAGTGACGGCTTCAAGGTTTAGTGCTCAAGGACCTTATACGCAACGTATAGATGTGGCAGGAATCAAGAGTACAGATGTGCCTGAGGTATCTTTACTGATACCTGATGGTATTACCGATAGCGCGAGGGTAAAGGCTATAAAAAAGGCTTGGAGTTGTGTAGACAGGATAGACACTATGACGGCTATATAGTGATAAGTTGCTTTTGTGAAAAAGCCTGAAACCGATATCTTACTACTTATGAAGGGGTGTAATATGGCACAGGCAATACTTTAAGAGGGTGAAGCAGGAGGCGTGAGTTCGGATGATGTGACTGCCGGCAAAAGCTCAAGTGCTGCAGGATATAAGACTGTCACTACTGATAGCGATGATGAAGTTATCGAAGGCACGATGGTCAACCGTGGAAATGGAATGGATGCAGTGATTTTACAAATGCACATTGGGAAAGCAAATTTGTAGCAAGAATGGAGGAGGGATACTACAGTCAAAGCAGGGCAGTGGAATCCGTACGTGGCTATACCTTATGCAGTGATGGCAAGCGTGGGCAGGTGTAGATGCGAGACAAGATGCTTGAGACACTCACCGTGGCAGAGAGTAAGGGTACTGTACACACATATGGTGCTTGGAATACAGCTTGAAGTGAGTAAATGCTACATTGAAAATAAGGTTCACGTGAGGGTTTGAGGAAGGATACTATCCCAAAGATGGTAATTATAAGCCGGCAGCGATAGTGCCATATGATGTGCTTGCCAATGCTATTGGAATTGACGCAAAGTAAGATGCTGAGTGCTCTTAATGTGCTTGGAAGCAGGGACAGATAAAATCAATTCACTCAGGATAATAATTACAGGGTTAACAAATCGACCGCCTTTGGAATTGACAACCGGACTGATAGAAATAATCCTGTATGTAGATTTTCCACACGGTAATGGTTACTACAATCGCTCAGATGGACATCCGCATGTCTGCATAGATGCAACATACTAGGAAACCGCTCAGAGCAGATCTGGTATTAGAATGGCAAACCGCCACAAGCCAATACGGTGTTAAACTTGTCGGAACAATTCCAAGATGGATTGCTAGTCATGGTGATATAATCATTGCAAATTCTAGTCATTCTGGGCAAGGATTTGCTTACGATTTGCCTGGGAGTAGGAAGAGGAGTGTTGTTGGCATAAAAATGGGTCGTTGTCAGGAGCGAATTATGTGTTTTACCTGCATCTTATGTACTTTTCTGAAAAATATTCGTGAAGGTGTAAATATGTTCAGCGTGTGCCTGGAGGACTTCGGATTATAGAATCAGTGAACTCGGTTTTTGACAGTGCCACTTTCAATGCATTGTATGTAGGGGAGTGGCGAATAAGGACTTTCAAGAAGCTGGAATATATCGTGACAGAACAGCCACTGCAAGCAACTACTCAAGGTATGCACAGGGCTGAACAACTATAAATGTTTCGGCAGAGTAATTTCATCTTTGGTCTAGCGGACAATATGTTGGATTTGTTTCTTGACAGAGCAATATTATTACCTTCTTTTAGGCAGTGAAAAATAACATATAAAACTGAGATGTCAGAATGAATACAGGTAGCTACAATCGAGAAGGCTGGAGTTGACGTATATGTGCAATTATACGATGCGGCAAATAGAAGCAGCTCTAATTGGTGGAATTCATAAAATGCACGAGTTCATCTGAAAATGCGGGTAGTACATACAATGGAGATACATATGAGATGATTATTGATACATCAAGCATAAATCAGGATGCATTTGTTGCACTATGTACCCAGTGCATATAGCGATTATAATACTGTCAGAGTGCGATAGGCGGCGTAACATTTACAAAGATAGAATTGATAAATTAAAATGAGGTGAAAGAATGAGTAAATTGATATTGAAAGACAAGACGGAGATAGAACTAAGTACACATTACGGTGATACATTTGTCACTGTAATATGATAACTTTGCAAAAGCTTGATGAGCTTAAAGGACAAAGCTCACAGATGCAAACACAGTGATTATGACAGTACAAAGTGATGGCAGCGAGGAGACTGTAACAGGTATGAAGCTTCAAGGGTATCACAATCAATTTCATTAAAGATGCGATGGGAGCCATTACACGGATACAAGCCTTGCTAATGTTCAGGGCAATGGATAGAGTGGAGCAGGTGGAGGCTACCTTAACAGGTCGTATAGACGCCTTATCAAATATGGTAGCAGAGCTTATGGGAAGCGAGGAAGGAGAAGGCAATGAGCAGTAAAAGAAAGATGAAAAGTTTATGTGAGATTTTATGCATCAAGAATTAAGTACGGACTTATGACACTTGATGAAGTGCCGGCTAAATATAAAGAAGCTGTAGAAGAGTTCATGAAAACTGATGAATACTTGATGATGTAGCTTGATAACAAAAAGGCTATCTTGATAACATAAAATGGGATTTTAATAACGAAGAGGGAGATAATCCCTCTTTTTATATTATGCTGAAGAAATTATTTTTCTGAAAGGAAGGAGAAGAGATAAAAATGGACAGTCTCATTTGCAGCAGGAAAGAAACTTTTAAGAGGTGGATATAGCCAATACACCAACTGGAAAAGGATACTTTGTACTAGTCAGAGCATACGGTAAAGTACCACATGACGGAGATATAGTATATTTTATAGTAAAAAGCCAGGGAAGAGTTGCACATGTGGGTATAGTAGAAGATGCAAGGAAACTTGGAGATACATATATCATACACACTATTGAGGGCAACACATCTGCGGTGGCCTTTGAGCGCAACGGTGGTGGCGTGGCCAGAAAAGAATATAAGTTTAAAGAGTCTGATGTAGGTGAAACAAATCGTATAAATGGTTTTGGTACACCCTCATTTGGTAGGGATACATGTACACCTGAGGAGCTCATAGAAGTTGCAAGAAAAGAGATAGGATATCTTGAGAAAGCAAGCAATTCAAAGTTGGGCGAAAAGACGGCAAATGCAGGTGAAAGAAATTTTACAAAATATGGCGAGTGGTATGGCGGAAACGGCAACTACTGGTGTCAGCAGTTTGTGAGCTGGTGTGCTTATAAGGCTTGTGAGACGCATAAAAAGAATTCCTTTACAGGATGGGTACAGTTTGATGGAAAATGGTTGTATGAGATTGATGGGGTAGTACAAAAATAGATGGCTACATATAGATGATAGGTGGTATGTAGTGGACGGTGCAGGATACTCGATCAGTGGGTGGTTCAAGCAAAACGAGGGACTGGTACTACCTTAATCCTGCTGATGGTACAATGCTTGCTGGGCAGTGGATTGATATAGAGAATGAATCATATTATCTAACAAAATCCGGAGTTATGGCGAGCAGTGTTTATATTAAAGAATGATAAAAAGCATATTTATCATTGGGTAGATGAAGATGGTAGATATCAGAAAGATTATGACACTGATAGTCCAGATTTAAAAACATACGGACTTGCAGAGTAGAAAGGAGCAAAATGAAAGCAAATATTATATATTCAGTTGTTGGAGCAGTAGGAGGTTTTATAGCAGCTATGTTTGGAGGATGGAGTGATGCTTTAATCACTTTGATTGTATTTATGGCAGTAGATTATGTGACGGGTCTTGCAGTCGCAGGCATATTCAAGAAAAAGTAAGAAAAAGTCTGAGAATGGTGCACTGAGTCAAGAGCAGGATTTTAAAGGTTTATGCCGTAAGGGCGTTGCACTACTTATAGTACTTGTGGCAGTAAGAGCTGATATAATCATGCATACAACATACATAAAAGATGCAGTTATAATTGCATTTGTAGCAAATGAATCAATAAGTATAATTGAAAATGCCGGGGCTGATGGGAGTGCCGGTACCAGGGAGTAATTGCAAAGGCTATTGATATATTGAAAAAGATTCTGACAGTGTAAAGAGTGAAGGTTGATATTTTTAGACTTAGCAAAACAAAAATCATAGATCAAAGAGTGAGGCAAGAGAGTTACATCTCTTGCCACATGCTTTTACTATGATGTCTAATGAATGTCTAATATAATAGGGAAGAAAGTCAGTATTTACGCACTATTTACTCAAAAAGCAAGGACTTAAAATCCCGTGGGTAGAAATACCCGTACCGGTTCGATTCGGTCTGCGGCAGTTTGAAAATAAAGCTTAAATCCTTGATTTGTAAGGGTTTAGCCTTTTTGATGCTATCAAAAGTATATTGTTTCTATTCGTTTTTAAATGTCTAAATATTGGTCTAAAAATGCCTTAAAAATTAAAATGTCTAATAAATGTCTAATGAAATGTCTAAGAAAAATTACAGTGAAAACTCATTTTGAAACAGCCGTTTTGAGGCGTCCTCTTTTCTTCAAGAGATATGACTATAAATATCTAATACCATCTTTTCTGAATCCCCCAAAAGCTTCATAATCATCTTAGTTGACAGTGTGAGTACCTGATGGCAAAGACGAGTACAATAGTTGTGTCTGAAGATGTGTGCTGTCAGTCCCTCAGATGTTGGATCTAATGATTCTATCTTTGCTCTGATAGACTTCACATATCTATATACTGGTGTGGCTTGTACGGCGTGCACGTCTTCTCTTTCAAAGAGATAGTACTCACAGATCCCCTTTAAGTATCCTTGTAGAAATTCCTTTAAATCAGGCGTGGAGGAACGCTACGATTACCTCTGTGACTCTTTGTACCCTTGATGTATGATTTATTGCGATCAGATGCTAAAAGCCTTGTTGCACGCTTAAATTAGAGCTTTCAGGTCTATGTCTGATACAGTTAGAGCAAGTACCTCTTCACGTCTTGAGACCACAGAGTAGAGTATATAGACAAGACATTTTTCTGTATCAGTGAAAATGTACTCTCTTTATATGAATACTCAGATTTTGTAAGCGGTCGTCGTTCTGAGCTTATATACTTAGGAAGTAGCAGGCCGTCACCAAAAGTATAAGATATGCGCCTTGAGTAAGAATAAGAGTCCTTTATAGCCGACTTTATAATCTGTTTAAATGTAAGAGCAATCTTTTGACAGGTTCTAGAGCTTGTCAGCATTATCATTGAGTCAAGTTTGTATGTGATGTCTTGTGATGCTGAACTTTTATACATTTCTGAAATCAGAAAAGTATTTATTGATTATAGTTTCACACATCTTGTAAGTCACAAGCTCTTTGTAGTCTTAAATGTGTCAAGCCATGTAGAGCATAATCATAAAAGTATCATCCGCTTTGCGGAGTGAATTCTGTATTTTGAACTTTTTAAATTAAATTCGTTTACTTTCTCTTCCAGATCTCACTGGACTTCTTGGATATTAAGTTTATTCTGTGCTTAGATCCGTCAGCATTATAAGTACCAGTCCCACACCTTTTGCGCGGAAGTAGCCGTCTTTTCCTTTACTGTATTTAGCCTTTGCCATATGTACCTCCTTAAATTTGAGTATAAAAATAACACCATTGCAAGGGTGCTACCACAAATGGTACAATACTAGCTTGAGAGGCATATCGATGTGAGTAGCAACTTAGCAGAGTATGTTGTGCATCCGATTATCCGGGTGGCTTTTTAATTATAAATTATATTTGATTGCGTAGACTCATTCGTCCTCTTTATGAGCTTAAAGAGTATCGCCACTCATGTGCAGTATCCATGGAAACAAGCATTTTGCTTCACCTGAAGCGGATGTATGCTCAATAGACAAGTACTTCCTTGTAAGCTTTGAAGTTTTCACTAGTATTCCGTGATATTTCTGCATAAATTTATCTTCGTCCATACAAGATACAGATTTTAATGCGGTCTTTAGAAAAGCAGATTCACTAACTTCTCTGGTTTGTCAGATTTTATTCCAAAATCTGTATCAGTCATCTGATCCAACACGGACAGTCTCAGTAAAGAGCGTCTACGCCCTCATAATGAAATGCCCGTATCGGCTTCATTTTTCAGCTCAAATCCAAATAATCCTATTTTTATCCCTTTAAAATTTATTTTCTATATCCAACAATTCCTTTGGGATATACAATAGTATCTTGTTCGCAGTCAGGTATAAGTAATTCAGCTGCGAAACAGATTAGCTTCACGCTCTACCCATGATGTAAGTAGCAGAGTGTGATTTTTATAAAAGGCACATTCTTTGGTTCTATGCAAAAAGGCATGACCCAAGTTCGTGTGCGACTACCACTCTAAACATATCGGTATCAATCAGATCCTCATTGATAAATATCCATTTCTTGCGTTTTATCAATTTATAAAACTCCTGATAGTTCATCTAATTGGCAGATAACTATGCCTATTCCTGCAGAAACTTTGCAATCCGAATAGGGTCTCTGCTGCCCAGTCATTCTTTCATAGTATGCGATGATTGTTCTTATTTTCTTGCGTGTTTTTCGGTATTCATTCTATCACCCTTATTTTTATTCGGATTATATTTTACCTTATTTTTCTAGTTTCGTAAGCGCATATTCTAGAGCATTGCGAAGAAGTGCTTTTGAAGTTTCACTGCTCTTGGCCGTTGTACATCAAAGGGCTATCAGTTCCGCTCTCGGTTGCTCCATCATCTCATCAAGACTTTTTGCAATGTCTCTTACGATCTGAAGCTGTTAAAACCATTGATTATCAACACTGGTCTTATCTTCTCAATAGGTCTGTCCTTGTGCAGTTCAAGAATACAAATCCTATCAAACATGCATTCTGGGCGACTAATTCCTTTGCACTCAATTTGAAACAGTTGCTTTGGGATACTTCCATATATGCGGCAAAGATCTGCTTGATTTGCCATTGGCTCTAGTAGCCTATTTAAAATTGAATGATATTATATCATTAATTGCTTTGTCGCTCATAATGTAACCTCCTTATAAATGCAGTATAAACTAAAAGTTATAATAGTCAAGAGGGCAAAATTAAAAAGAATTAACTTTAAGTATTGACATTTAACTTGAAGTTACACATGCTAGACTGTAACAAAGAGAAATGATTGAAAGGAAGTGCAAATTGCAAATTAGCTTAGCAGCGGCTAGAGTGAATGCCAGATTAACACAAAAAGAGGTGGCGAAGAAGATGTACATGTAGGCAAGCGGACCATAGTGAATTGGGAGAAAGGTGTGACTTACCCTAAGCCTGCTTACTTTGAAATGCTGTATAGGATTTGCAACATAGATAGAGAAAATATGCCAGGTAGCTTTCAAGTTAATAAAGGGAGGTGATTTTTATAAAAATAGAAAAGTGATGTAACCACGAAATCAGATTTGTAGAAAAAGATGGTGAATGGTGGGCAGGTGTAAGGATGTATGTGAAGCTTTAGGATTAAGTCCTAAGTGGGTTACAAGCAACGTCTTGATGATGAGGTGCTTTTCAAAGCAACCCCATAACAGATGATTTAGGAAGGAGCAAGTAGCACTTATCGTAAAAGTGAATACGGTATTTACGACACTGTATTCCAGAAAGTAGGAAAACCCGAAGCAAAAAGACTTCGCAGGTGGGTGTACAAAATGCTTTCCGAACTCCGCAAGGCATCAGGCTATGAGGGCTTTGAGATATTCCGAATGCTTGACAAGGAACATCAAAAGGAAATGATGAAAAAGCTTCAGGAGGGATTAAGAAGTCCTGCAAGGGTTGACTTTTATCAAGGCTAACACAATAGCAAACAAAGCTGTATCGCTAAAAGCATGGCTATCCAAAGATGATAAAGAAAGCGGATATGGCTCAGAGATGCTGAAGGATAGAGAGCCAATATTAGCGGACACGGTAGAGTTAATGTCGGTCAAGGATAAATACGGATTAGATGTATCAGTAAAGCGATACGATTTATAAGAAAAATGAAGAAAAGTGGGTTAGAGGAGAAAATGACAAGTAAAACCAATAAAGATAGAGATAGTAACAAGCTATATCTCAGACATAGGGGGAATGAGTTGAAGCAGTTAGAAATATAGAAAGTCCAACCTGACAGAGAACGTTGGAGGTTACAGTCAGGGTTGAGAAATTTGGAAATGTCAAAAATATAGTTCATCCTTGGTTAGACGGTGAAAACCAATGTTGATGATTTCGCAGATTAGTCATCGACTTCAAGAATTTCTTGAAAGAGCAACGCTAAAGCATTTCTCTTGTAATTTCCAGCATGACATAAAATTGATGAAATAATCAAGTTTTCGGTGGATATCTTATTATCATCGTTAACATGTTTACTAAGAAATTCTTTAACATGTTGTGGATCTGAAAATTTGGAAATTGCTTTTGTATATCCGTTTTTCAATAATTTTTGTTGAAATCATTTTTAGTACACTCATATCCCTCCTTTCATTTTACTCGGCTTGGCAGAGCCTGTAAGTAGATTGTGGGAGAGATTAGAGGAGAAAGTAAATGGGAGGATATGTAAAACATGGGTGAAAAAGAAGGTAGTAAAGAAGCCTTAGAAAGATACTAGCTCGGACATATCGAGGCGTTTGACTTCAAAAGCGTGGGCAGCTCAGCAAGTTTCAAGTAGTGATGCAAGAGTTGGAAAACTGTATAAAAGCATGAGATACAGGTTTGAGACAAATGAAAGAAGAAAATGATTACTCACCGCGAAGGGGATGGACTTTAGAAGAAATAGTCACGCTCTCAGGAGCTTAAGGCCAACGGCACTAAGATTAGTAAAGATTGCGGAGCATTAAATCGCAAAGAGTGTCAGTTTCTGCAAAGATAATCGCTATGGGAGCGGATTTATACGATAGGAGGCTGGAAGAATTATACATCAAGAACCTTGCACGTGTGACGAAGAGAGCTGAAAGTTGTAAAAAGAAATAATGGAGAACAGTGGAGACGCTAAAAGTGCAGCACTCAGAGTACCGCATAGTCCCAACAGAGATATATGAAAGATGTCTTTTATGGGCAAAGATTTCTATAACGAAAGCACTTGGGATAAGTACGCGATAGATTAGGAGAAATATATGGAGTATCCGAAACAGATTATGAAAATGTCAGAGCTTAAAGATTGGGTTTTCCCAACCTTTGACTTATGGAAGCTTATAGGACCAGAAACAGAACTTTGCTACTAAGAGTAAATCCGGCTAAAACAAATTCAACAATAGTTTTCGACACGGTCGGTTTTGATAAGTGGATAGCAAAGAGAATAAAAACTGCAGACGGCTGAGTTTGCAGAGTCAAAGGAGACAGCCTGCAAAAAGGTGCAGGGTGGAAGATAATAAGAGAGGTAGGATAAATGAAAAAGAGCTAAGAGGTTTTAAACAAAAATTTTGCAAATATGGACCTGAGGGGATGGAGCTTTTAAAGGGCAGAACTTATCAGGGGCAAACTTTGAAGAGTGCGGACCTTGAGGGAGCTTGCTTTTTATAGATGCGATACTGGTTAGTACAAATTTCGAGGGTGCAAGCAAAGAGACACAGATTTTTCATGCGCAAATGCTTGGGATGCTAACTTCAATAACACTAACTGCAAAAGACGCATTGTTCTTGTCCTGCTAATTTGACGGAAAGCAAGCTTTGAGGGTGCCGATCTGGACGGTGCAAGTTTTGTTCAGGCAGATTTAACACGAGGCAAAACCTTCAGGATACGAATCATTACAGCTGAGATTTGATAATACTATTGGTATTTATCCCGTGTGTCCGACAGAAGGTAGCTTTTACAGGATGGACACTTGCAGAAGACAAGAAATGGCAATGAGTGCTTAGTGGAGTATTTATCCTGCTTGGGCGGACGGAAATTCAGGAACTACAAGAAAGGTGTAGAGCTGAGACTGCATATGTGAGTCTATAGAAAGACTGAAAGATAGCTGCATCCTGGTTGAAGCTACACTTAAATTCAGAGACTACATCTTAACTGAAAAAGAATATGTCTATGATGAAGACTTTGAAGCAGACAGATTTAAGACTAGTTCAACAGATTTGTACTTCTGGATATCAAAGGAAGAGGCACTAGCATGCGAGGAAAAAGATAAGATGTTAGATGATAAGCAAATAGACACAATAAAAAGAATTTTTGATAAGTGCGTGGAGGTAAATAAAAAAAGGCATAGTTGAGAGTGTTCTTTAACTGGCATCCACCACACAAGTGAGGTTGAAGTTAGATATACATGTTCCAAATTGGAAAAGAGACAAAAAGGTAGAGAATGTATTTCTACTACGATTCTGGAGACTATGATAATGTGTAGTTCTTGGACTGGAGAATACGCACCAAGCGTAATAGAGGAAGAGTTAGATAGCTATATCTAAAAGGATTCTTAACGGGTAGAGTATTTAGCAAAAGGATAGGGATATATAAAAGCTGTAAAAGAAAAGCTTCTCAGTAAAGGAGGATTTAAATGTCTAATTTAAAAGATTGCAGTAGCAGATGTATGGACAGGAAAGAAGTTGGAGAAAGATATAGCAAGATTAAGAGCAGTCATATAAAAGAGGTTGAAAAAGCTAAAGAGGAAAGTTGCAGAGCTTGAGTATGATCTCGACAGTGTGGGAAAAGGCTTTTGGATGGGCGTTATAGGATTAACGATATTCAACCTTGCAGTTGTAGTAATGTTTGTTTTTGAATATAGGAGAAAAATAGAAATGAGAGTTACAAAGATTAAGATTAAGAATTTATTTGGCATAAAAGTATAGAGGCTGATGGAAAATCTGTAGAATTATCAGGAAAAATGGAACAGGGAAGACATCTGCAATTGATGCAATTCGTTATGCGCTGACAAATAAGTCAAGTAGAGATTACATAGTAAGAAACGGAGAAAAACAAGGCGAGATAATTATTGAGACAGATAACGGATTAGGATTAACCGAAAGGAACGATTAACACAGGCAAAGTTATAAATCCAGTTAAAAGCAACGGAAAAGAAGTTCCAAAGCCTGAGAGTTTCCTTTTAGAGACATATCTACACCGCTATAATTAAATCCGGTTGAGTTTGGGGAATGGACAAAAGAAGCAGTACTGAAATGATTTTGAGACTTAATTGAATTTGCTTGGGATATGAAACACAATTAGAGATTGGTTTGGAGATACCGGATTGGGTGTCGTGTGATCAAAACATACTGGCAATTTTGGATGTATTCAATCTGAAAAAGGAAAGTACTTTCAAAGAAGACAGGATGTTAATAGAGATATAAGGAATAAAAATGCATTTTATTGGAAGAAATTGCAAGTTCAATCCTGTGGGGTACATGGTGGATGAATGGGAAAATGCAAGCGCAGGTGAGCTTTATAGGAAAATAGAGACTATAAGACATCAGAGATGAGCAATTGAAAAAGCAAAGGCATTTATTCAAAGTTCAGATAATAAGATCAAGAGATTACAGGCAGAAAGGGAGATTGCAATTACAGCTATCGAGCACTGAGAACTGCAAACCGTGAAAAGCAGTATTGGGAAGTCTATAGTACAGCTTGAAGAGCAGATTAAGAGCATATAGACAGGAGCTGTCAACACTTTCAGAGACAAGATAGATTGCACTTGAGGAAGAGAAATATAACGCTAATGTGGCTAAATTAACAGCAAATTTGGCAGAGTATGAAGAATTGGCGAATCAGGAAATAAAAAGCGTGGACGAACTAGCAAGCAAGCAGAACATATTGAAGAAATGAAGGGACATATCAATGAGTATCGCAGAATGGAAAGGGCTTGCAGAATAGAGTTGAAAATCTTCAACAAAAAGCGAAGAGCTGACTAGAAATCACTAAAGGCAAGAACTTTGCCGGAGAAATATTACAAACATCCAATATTCCTGTGCAAGGCCTAAGCGTAAAAAGACGGAGTGCCGAGCATAAAGTGGACTTCCAATCAGCAATCTTTTCAGAAGGTGAAAAGCTGGATCTATGTATAGATGTGGCAATTCAAAGCCTAACGGTCTCGCAAATCATATTGATTGATGGAGTCGAAAAAGATAAAGGCTACAGAGCTCAGAGAAAAGACTTTATAAGAAATGCAAGGATAAAAGAACTTCAATTTATAGCTACAAGAACAACAGACAGTGATGATTTAACGAGTGGTTGAGTTATAGGAGATATGAATGAATTGATTGAGAACAGGAAATAATTTACCTGTATCAGGTGAGGATTTTGCAGCTGAAAACTTTCAGGATTTATGTTAATATAGGGAAGATGTTTGCATCGTCTTCCCTTTGTACCACAAGCTTATCAGGGAAAAGCAATGGATTGTGCTATGGCGATGAGATATGGCCAACCGTATGGGTTTAAGTCCTATGATGGTTGTACAAAATCTTTATGTTGTTGAGTGAAAGCCGTCATGGAGCAGGCAGGCCTGCATGAGGGGATGATTAAAATCAAATGCAGGATTTAAAAGAAACTAAGCCAATATACTTTGGCGAAAAAGGCACAGAAGATAGGGGATGCTATATAAAAAGCGAGTTACAAAAGAAGAGAGAACTTATAGAAGGTCGGATGTGACATTAAAGATGTGCAAGGCTTGAGGTTGGACATCAAATAAAAAGTGTGCAACAATGCCGGAACTTATGCTTGCATATCGATGCAGCGGCTTTCTTTGCAAGAATTCATGTACCAGAACTGCTTGTAGAACGCTTTGTAGAAGGCGCAGGCAGAGGACATATCTACCAGGAAAAGCCTAAGGCGGTGGATCCATTTGAGGGCTAAGGAGGGCGTAGAAAATGCAACTGACAAATGAGAATTACTTTTCAAGAGAAGCAAAGCAATGAGTATATGTCTGTAAGTCAATATAAAAAGCTTATTAGCTCTATGGGTATAAAAGGGATGTGAAGCTATGGCAATGGCTGAAATAAATGAGTGAATGGGAAAGAGAAAGAGTACTGCTTTGCTTGTGAGCAGTTATGTGGACGCACATTTTGAGGAGCCTTCCCTCTTCAAAGCTCAAAATCTGAGATATTTACAAAGCAAGGCACTTTAAAGGCTGAATACAGGCAAGCCGAAGAAATTATAAATAGAATTGAAAGAGATCCGTATTTTATGAAGTTTATGTCAGGGCAAAAACAAGTAATTATGACCGAGTGAAATCGGTGGAGTTCCTTGGAAAAATAAAGATGGATTCATATATTCACTGACATCTGCATAGTTGATTTAAAGATTGTCAAGTCAATCCGTGACAGATTTTATGTATACGGTATATGGATTTTATTACAAACTAGGATACGAAATACAGGAGCTGTATATCAAGAAATCGTCAGGCAGAACACAGGAAAGACACTGCCTTTTTATATAACGCTGCAAGCAAAGAAAAGATGCGGATATTGAAGTCATACAGATAAATGACGAAGCACTTGCAGGAGCACTTGAGAGGTGAAGAGCATGTTGAAAGAGTTGTGAAGATAAAAACGGCGAGATAGAGCCGGAAAGATGCGGAACCTGTGACTATTGCAAGTTTACAAAAGAGTTCTTTTCAAAACCACTGCTTTACACCGATTTAATATTAGACAGAATGGAGGATATTTAAGTGAATCAGGCTACTATATGCGGACGCTTAGTAAAGAGATCCGGAGATACGATACTACAAATGGCAAAGAGACAAAGCAGTTGCCAGAGTACACTATAGCAGTCGACAGGATAGAAAGACAAAGAAGCCGATTTTTATATCATGTGTGGCGTTTGGAAAAAGTCTGCAGGTTTGCAGAAAAATATTTCAGAAAAAGGGCAAAAGATATTGATTTTCAGGCCGCATTCAGACAAGCAGTTACACGAACAAGGACGGACAAAAGGTGTATACAACTGATGTTCTTATAGCTTTTACATGAGGTTTAGCAGACGGCAAGGGGAGCAGGCACAGGACAGGCAAGTTCAAGGCCGTCATCATCAAATGCAAGTGCTGACGGATCTGGATATCCTGACGGAGTAGATAGCGAAGGTTTGCCTTTTAATTAGGGAGGCGTAATGCAGATACAAATAGACACGAGAGAAAAAGGCCAGGCTATACAGAAGATACTGGTAGGGTTTAACAGGCAGGGTGTCAACACAGATATCCTCAAAAGCTCTATGTAGGCGACTATGTGAATTATGATAATCCAAGGATTGTAGTTGACCGTAGAGCAGAACTTAAGCGAGCTTTTGCGGAAATGTTTTGTCAGGATCATACCCGCTTTAGAAATGAGCTTTTTAAAGGGCAAATGAGGCAGGTATAAAATTGTATTTTTATGCGAGCATAGCAAGGGAATAAAGAGCCTTGAGGATGTTCAAAATTGGATAAATCCAGAAGAGATATGCTCGCGTAAAGTCTGCTACTACAGGCAGATGGGAAAACATTTGAAACTAAGGCAATGACCGGAGAAAAGTTGTATAAGGTTCTTTCAACAATAAAAATTAAGTATGGCTGTGAATTTCTCTTTTGCAACAAGGAAGAAACAGGAAAGAAAATAATTGAAATCCTGAGGAGGTGAGTATGACATCTGAAGAAATAAAGGAAAAAATATTCAATGTCGGAAATCCTTGAGCGATACGGATTCAAACCAAACAGGGCAGGATTTATATACTGCCCTTTTCATAGGAAAAACATAGTCAATGAAAAATTTGATGCTAAAGTCTTTTTATTGTTTCGGCTGTGGAAAGCTACGGAGATATATTTGATTTTGTCGCAGGTATGGAAAATTGTAACTTTTCTGATGCTTTCAGGAGCCTTGGAGGGATAGAGGATAATAGTCGAAAGGCTAAATTTGCAGAATATAAAAGGCGTAAGGCACGCGAGAAAGCCACTAGGATTGCACAGAACGAGGCAAAACAAGAAAAATATGTATATTTGATAGGCAAGATGGAATTACGGGGGCGAAATTAAAGCAAATTAGAGCCTTTAAGTGACAGAATGGGCAAACTGTTACAGAGAACTCTTACGGGTTACTACAGAGCGAGCGCAGGTTGAGCAAGGAAGAGGATGTATGAGTACACATATACATGCGTATCTTCGGCAATGTATCAGATTTTTACAGTGAAAAGACAGGTTGATGAAAGAAAATTGAAGAAGTGACCAAAAAGCGACCTGCTCTCAAGAGGATTCATGCAGGAAGTCTTTGACGAAGAAGACGAAATCGAAAGAGGCGTAAAATATAGCTAATTTGATGGACAGAGCAAGAGAGCTGAAGGCATATGCAGAGTTCGAGGTATTGCTTTGATGCTTTCCGAAAAAGCAGAAGGGAAGCACTGCCTGAAAAGGACAAAAGGCACCCTTTGTCAATTGACGAGACTTTGAAAGCGAAGAATACGACAATATGATATGCGGATACTGGAACGCTTCTGAGCGCAGAATACTTAGCCTAATTCAGACGAGTATGCCTGCTATCATCCCATATTACCGGTTGAAAGACTGAAAAACATTGAAACCGGAGCGGAACAGATAAAGCTTTGCATATAAGCGTAACGGAACCTGGCATGAAATAGTAGTACCCTAAGTCGTTGATAGCTTCAGCAAGCAAATAGTAGCCTTTAGCGGAACAGGGAATAGCAGTCGCAAGCGAAAATGCAAAACTTTTAGTAAAGTATTTATCTGATGTTGAAAAATTTAAATGATAACTTTATCAAAATTAAGCGTTCGACTTCTAAGTTCGGATGGCTAAACAAGATATATATACCGTTTGACGGCGATATCATTTTCGACGGTGATGAAGTCAACAAGTATCCGAAAGTAGTTACACACTCAAAGGTGGCTAGCACAACTGGTTGAGACCATGTAAGAAACCGTAAGGGCAAGAAAAAGGATTGAAAGTAAATTTTGTTTGGCAGCATCATTCATAGCGTCTTGGTTGCTCCATTAAAAGTACCCTTCTTTGTGGACCTTAGGGAGGCACTGAGGCGGGCAAGTCAGTGGCCTTTAATGCTTGCAGCATCAGTTTGGGCAAATCTGATGAAAATGCATTTATAGGCGATTATAAAAAGTGCTGAGACGGCCTTAGAGGCTCAAAAGCAGATATGTTAAACCATTTGCCTATGCGTACTAGACGATACATCAAATCAGAACAGGCGCTAGCTGAAAACTTTGAAAGCTTGGTATATGTGCTTTGTTTCCGGAAGAGGCAAAACAAGCAGTACAAGGATATTGGTATAAACAGAGAAAGCAGGTGGAAAAACTGCATAATAACCAACGACGAAAAGCCTTTAACTTCTATGTCAATCAAGGTGGAGCAATGGAACAGAATTTTTAGAGATAAGCTGTGACAGCTATATCTTTGAGGATCCAAGACTTACGGCTTCAGTGGTAAAAACAACTACGGTTATGCCGGTGAGGATTTTATAAAGATTTTTAAAAGGAAATCGGCGTTGGAAGGGATTATGGAAATTCAAAAAGGAAACTTTCTTGATGAGCTGACAATGATGAAAAGATGCAAAAGCAAAAGCTTATCGCTTTCTATAGTGCTTACAGCTGACAAGATAGCTACAGACTATATTTTTCAAAGACGGTGAGTATATAGACATTGAGGAAGCAAAAGCAGGTTTTAATTGATAAAAATGAGATTTCGGATAATGAAAGGTGCTACAGATTCATACTTGACAGAGTAGTGGCCAATAGGGGGTAGGTTTGATCCACGCAATGAAAACATAGAGCAGTGGGGGAGTTATCGAGGATACTCATGTACTCATGATTTCAACAGCATTATCAAGGCTCTGCAAGGAAGAAGGTTACTCAAGATTATCATTCTTGAAGTGGGCAAATGATAAAGGTTTGATACAAGGAAACAGTGGGAGGTATGATTTTACATTAATGGAATATGTGTAAAGTATGTAAAGATAAAGATATTAGACGATAATGAGTTCTTGAATGATTTTATAGATGCAAGTGAAGAATACAGGACAATATACCATTTAATTAAATAGGTTATCTGATAATTCAAAAGAACAAATTGGTAACCTTCAAGAAAAAGGTAACCGCAAAAGCTAGTGTTTACAAAGGGTTTCGGGGCATAAGTTACCAATTCCCAAGGGTTACCACACATACATGCATGTTATATATATAAATATTTTTCATAAAAACTTATATTGATAAAAAGCTCTCCTACATGAGGGTATGTGTGAAAAGTGGTAACCTGGTAACTGACAAATTCAAGGTGAAAAATCCAGTAAATGCAAAGGCTTTCGAGGGGATACCACTTTTTAAAAACAGGTAACCAGTTAAGAAAAGTGGTAAAACAGGTAACTTTTAATAGAATCTTAATAATTATATCGTCTAATATAAAATATATAAAGTTTTGGATTATTTGATAATAATATTAATATAAAAATATTATCAGATAATTATATAATAAATAATATATTGTTATCAGTTTAGAAACAATTTAGGAGTTTTAAAGGATATGGACTACAAGGAAATAATGCCGAATGACAAGATAATTGTGATGATAAATGACATACACAATAAATGGTGGAAGTCGGCAAAGGGAGTTGATGAAAAATCAGACAAAGAAGAGGTTTGCAGAAAGTCTATGCAGGCCTTAATTAAATATGTTGAGATAAATTACTCAAGTTATCCTATTGCATGCAAGATAATGGAGGCTTACATCAGACGAACTTGACGCAAGGGTAAAAAGGTGGATACAGGAGTTTTGAGGGAGAAAGAAAAGAATGAACGAAGATAAATATATACGGTGTAAAGATTCAGATACGCTGATACCTCTAATGAACGAGATACTAAGCTATATGATACGGAATTCTGTTATAGAGATAGATGAGAGTAAAGGAGAGATTGAGAAAATGATAGATTTTAGGGAAATTACAAGTAAATATCATAAAAATATATTTTATGCGAGGTTAAAGGGTAAAAAGTCGGATTATATAATTTATAAACCATTAATCATTGGATGGAGTGAGATATATACCGGTTACACATAGTGCTGTGTCTCTGTTTTTGATACCCTGCCAACTTATACATGCTAAACATCAGAACTCCAACAGCGTATACCGAAAGAAGTGGAGAGTTTTTTTAAGGATGTGGTTGCGGAAGAATGGAAACTGACAGATACGGGGATGATAATGCAATCCAGGGATAAACAGCTTAAGATTTTTGAGACTAAAGAGGGAAAATCGGTTTTGTAGATGTACAGTTACTGGAAGCCATTTGGCAAAAGATATCAGAGCTTTATGGAAATGAAAAAGCGGATATGGTTTACATAAAGAGCGTTTTAAACTTTGAAGGGCTTGTGTGTGTGTGTAAGATCAAGGAGAAACAATGACAAGAAAAGAGATTTTAGCAGAAGCAGAGAAGTGTGTATGTGGTGATAGAAATTTACAGTACGGTGAGCCGGAGGATAACTTTAATACTATAGCAAAGTTCTGGAGTGCTTTCTTAGATATACTAACAGCGCCACAGGTGGCACGCGATGATGATATTGATGAAAAACAGCAAGAATCAAGGCAAGTGCAGGAAGAGATACGGACAGTTGGGTTGACGCCGCAGGATATTCTGCTTTGTGGTGGAGAGCTTGCACTAGAAAGACTGAATAGATTTAATTATAAGATAGCTAGAATAACGCACACGGTACTTTAAAAGGCATTAGTCCTTTTATACCTGAATAAGCTAAAACGCCGTGTGACGCAAAATAGGAAAAGGTAGCGAGGCATGATAGTTACACTATCGACGGAGGTGGAAGAATGACAAAAAGAAGTAGATGAAGTCATAATGGCTGCAAATGAGGTGGTAAAAAGTATAAAAGTATAGATGAAATTGACGAGATGATAGAGAAAGTTGAGAATATTTACTCACAGAAGGAATAAGTTTCACTACTACTGCCATTAATGTATTGCAAGCTGGCAGAACAGATGCAAAAGAGAATTAACTTGAATTCATTTTTATCTTCAGACGACCAGGTGCTAATTAGAAAAAGCCATTATAGTGGCGCTAGAAGAAAAAGAGCTTGCAGAGTGATTTTAAAGGGGTCATAGGAAGTTTGAAAACTTACAAAACTTGCAAAAGAGGCACTAAATGAGTGGCGACATCAGACACAACGCCGAAGGCTATAGGGATAGCACAGCATACAAGGGCTATTATAGTCATGGAAGAAGCGAAAAGAGAAGATTAAAGAGCAGGCGGAACATGACAAACTTGACACAGCATATCAAGTATGTTGTTGGGCTTGCGGGGTTTAAGCTTAGTGTGAGGGTTAAGCATGTCACATAAGCAAAGCGGAAGGAGATATGAGTAGATGGAGTTAAGTGGGTTAAAGTCGAAGTATTAGAAATCTGTTTGAGAGTGAAGTAAAGACCTAGGATCTGCACTGATGAAAAATCTTGACAATTGCGAGAAAAATGCAGGCATTTGAAGAGGCTGTAAATGGCGACTTGTCAAAGGATTGGTTACAGAAGATTTATCAATATCACGAAGCTGATAGGAAGGAAAAAGAAAACAAGATTACACACCTGCAAAGCCTAGGAAAGCTTTGGCTAGACTATCAGGAGATGGAGATGTTGTAATAGACCTTTGCGCAGGGTAGTGGTGCTTTGACTATTCAAAAGTGGAATGGAGATCACTAATCGAAATTTTCTGTTATACGAATTGGATGAAAATGTAATCCCATACTTGTTGTACAACTTGGTGATAAGAAGCATAGAGGCTACAGTGACGAGGGCAGATGTATTAAAAAGTGAAGTGTGAAAGTTGGGGAGATAAAGAAGGGAGAAAAGTATGGGAAGTGTATTGCTATCAAATCCACCGTATAACCTGAAATGGGAGCCGCCAATTATGGCGGGATTGACCAAAGGTTTATGGGTTATGGTGTACCACCAAAACAATACAAATTACGCCTTTATACTTACGGGCGTAAAATTAGCTGATAAATCTTGCTTGCTACCGCTTTCAGTACTGAGTCCGAAACAGTAGAAAGCGACATAATAAAAAGAGCTCGTAAGCGATAATCACCTGTGAAGCTGTCGTGTTACTACCGGGCGACATGTTTGAGTCTACAAGTATACCTGTTTGTGTCTTGTCTTTTAATAAAAATAAAACTACGAAAAAGTTGTTTTGTGAGACGCAGAGAAAATGGCTGAAAAAGAAATCAGAGAGCAAAGAGGACAATTTGGCAGAGCTTCTGCATGAAAGCAGAGTATACAAAAAGTTAATGTATTAAATGACGAGGGCTATAGAGAAGATAGATGACATTATAAAAATTGCAAGGATGTAGATGGGATATCTAAATGCGGCTTACAGACACAATAACAAGTAAGGACTACTCAATAAGGCCACAGGACTACATAACATCTGCGGAGGTGGAAGAGGTGCACAGAAGTTATAAAGACATAGCAAGTGACTATAATCGCATAATGCAGAGTAAAATGCACTTAAAAATAACAGTGAATGAAACATTAGCTAAAACGTTAGGACTATATAATGCGTATGCAAATAAAAAGAAAGCGACATTAGTAAAAGCTTCGAAGTGATGAGCGAAAAAGCAGATAAAGAAGATTATATATATCTTACAAAAATCTGCAATTTTTAAAATCGAATGTAGAAGCGACAAAGCATTTCCCAATTGCTTGCCGTATTTGTATCGATGGGAAAGCAACATATGATGTTTTGAACAATGAAGAAAAATAAAATTTTGGCAGAATTTAGGGATGCGCTACTGCCGGACCTGATGCAAGGAAAAGCACAAGTCGAATAGGATAAGATAGAGGAGGACGTATGAATAGAGAAAATCCAAAATCAGGAGAAGTGTATAAGCATTTTAAAAGGCGGATTATACAAGGTGATAACTATAGCACTACAAACAGAGACAGAAGAAAGACTTGTGATATATCAGGCACTTTTACGGCGAATATGGGAGTAGTTTGCAGAGACCTCTCAGACATGTTTATGAGCGAGGTGGATACAAAGAGTACCCTGCGTAAAACAAAATACCGCATGGAAGAGGCTAGTCTAGGAGGTGAGGAGCAAGAGATGGTAATACAAAAGATATAGTGATAAATCGTAAAGAATATCAGGGCATCCGAAAGATGGACCACAATCAAATGAACTTATATACAGAGCATTTACAAGAGTGGCTACACGGATGGAGTAAAGTCCGTACCAGGGATAGATATGCAGAAATTAAAAAGGCTCTTTAAGTGTAAAGGCAGGAGAGAAGAGGTGGAAGTCATAATGGCAGCACTGGAAAAGGAGTTAGTATGTTAATACCGAGCGATAGATGTAAAAGAGTTTGAGAGTTTGGATTTAAGACGTGCAGAGGGAATTCAAGGGACTTAGCAATGCTACTATTTATGTGTTTGCAAGAGGTCGTAAGTTTATTTTCGTCAGTCCAAAAGTGCTTTATGATTGAGGACTGGAGAAAAGACGATTCAAGAATACATACTAAGCCAAAGTGTAGCAGGTTCAGAAGCGATCAGTACAGCTATAGATATTTTGTATGATTTAATAAAAGCAGATATGCTGAAAAAGAGAGGTGAGAGATGGACAAGAATTGCTGAGACTTGTGCATATCAGACAAGTAGGCGGAAGGTATGTACAAATAAAGCATGCGAAAGTAAATCAAGAGCTGCTAAAAGAAAAAGGGCACTGTCAAGACTACATAGAAAAAGACATACTTTTTTTCGAATTTCAAAGCTACTAGATACATGTATGACTTTTTTTCATATCAGAAGTGATTAGAGAGCAAATGAAAGCGCCGAAAAAACAGGAAAAAGAACAGGCCGAGAGAGATTGACTAAAAACTCAGAGAAAAATACACTATAGATGGCAAGTTTAGCTGCCTAGCGTTTATAAGAGCGAACTTAATCTATATAGCGTTTAGGGAGCGCACTTAAGCATATTTGGAAAGGTGACAAATGACAGCGAAAGAATATTTAAGTCAACTGAAGACGCTTGATAACATGATCAAGGCTAAGCTCTTAGAAAAAGAGGAATGGCCGCATTGACAACAAAAAGTAAATGCAGGATTTGCGAAAAGAGTGCAAGGTGGAGGCAGTGGTGGAATAGAAAATGCTGTAATAAAAATGTTAGAGCTAAAGGAACGGATAAATTTAGATATCATAAAGCTGATGGAATTAAAGTCTCGAAGCAAGGGGGTTGATTGACAAGTTGCCGGATGACAAGCACAAGATAATATTGTCAATGTATTATGTCTCCGATATGACCTTTGAAATGATATCGGATGAAACGCATTACTCAGTTGAGGGCGGTGCATAAATTCTATAGGGAATGCCCTGAAAAAAATTTGAAGATTTGTACTATTCCGAAAAGAGTGAAAAATGAATAAAAATGAAAATGAATCTATGATATAGTGTATACGTGAAAAGTTTAAAGCAAGTATACTTTTTTTCATATGACCTCCTTTATGTATGATATCAGGGGCAGGCTTTTTATTGATGTTTCCTGCCCCAAAAACTAAAGGATACAGCTACTAACATTTTCTTCTTGAGAGACAGCTTAACGGCTGTCTTTTTGTATTTAAAATCACAGAAAGGAGCTGATGATATATCAAACTAACTTTAAAACAACAGAGATTTGCTGATGAATATATCATCAGTGGAAATGCGACAGACGCAGCCATAAAGGCAGGGTACAGTGAAAAGTAGTGTTAATAATGCGTTGTAAAACTACTACAAAACCTACTACCGTCAAAAAGCTTACATTGATGCAGATTGGATGATTTGGCAGAAAAAGATTGCCGACCAGCACGAGGTACTGGCATACTTAACTGCAGTGCTCAGAGGTGAAACACAGTCGGAGATTGTAGTTGTCGAGGAGTCGGTGAAGGCTGTAGCGAAGCAAGAAGGTTGCAGAAGCTTCTGACGAGAAAGAACGATTGAAAGGCTGCTGAACTTTTTAGGCAAGCGTATGGGGACTTTTTAAAGACAAGTTGGATGTTACCGCTAATGTGCCGGTAATCATCTCAGGAGGTGATGAACTTGAAGATTGACAGTATTAAGATTCAGCTGCCTGAGGTGGTAGGCAAAGGATATGGCACATATTGGCGTTACAAGGGCAGATATAGAGTCTGTAAGGGTAGCCGTGCGAGTAAAAAGTCCAAGACTACAGCTTTATGGTATATATGGGCAATTATGAAGTATCCGCAGGCTAATTTGCTTGTGGTCCGAAAGGTATTCAGGACATTAAAGGACAGCTGCTTTTACAGAGCTTAAAGTGGGTGATAAGAAGGCTGAAGGTTGAGAAAATCATTGGGAAGTGAAAGAATCACCGCTTGAGATGACTGCATACCGACAGGGCAAAAGATATATTTCAGAGGACTTTGATGATCCGCTTAAGATTACATCAATCACAGTGGAACAAGGATATCTTTGTTGGATGTGGTTGGAGGAAGCCTATGAGATATCAAATGAAAATGACTTCAATATGCTTGATGAGTCAATAAGAGGCGCTATTCCTGATGATGTAAAGCTGTTTAAGCAGATAACAATAACACTGAATCCTTGGAATGAGCATCACTGGATAAAGAAAAGGTTCTTTGATGCTCAGGATGATGAAGTTTTAGCAATGACTACAAATTATCTTTGCAATGAATGGCTTGATAAGGCCGATCTGAAGGTATTTGAGTCGATGAAAAAGAACAACCCACGAAGGTATCAGGTTGCAGGCCTTGGAGAGTGGGGCATAGTTGACGGACTTGTATACGAAAACTGGGAAGAAAAAGCCTTTGATATAAACGAGATAAAAAAGATATCAACAATACAGTCGGTATTCGGGCTTGACTTTGGTTATACAAACGACCCAAGTGCTTTTGTTCTGTGGCCTTGTAGATACAAAAAGCAAGACAATATGGGTATTTGATGAGATGTACAAAAAGGGGCATGAGCAATGAAGCTATAGCGGATGAGGTTACTAAGATGGGATACGCCAAAGAGCGTATAAGAGCCGACAGTGCGGAGAAAAAGAGTATAGACAGGCTTTATACTTTTAGGCCTATCGACATAACTGCTGCAAGAAAGGGACCTGACAGCATAGTTCACGGTATCGACTTTTATACAGGACTACCACATAATAATTCATCCAAGGTGTGTAAATTTTATTACAGAGATATCCAACTACACATGGGCAAAAGACAGCAAGACAGGCAATATGATAAATAAGCCTATTGATGATTTTAACCACTTAATGGACGCCATGAGATACGCTCTTGAGGATATCTCGATGAGGTTCTGTATATAGTTTTGATTAAGGGGAGTGAAGATGTGATTTCATAAAAAGAATAATTTTGGCAATCAGTCAATTTTTAATAAAAAGAGTATAGCAGGCATATCGGGAATAAGTATTCTAAAGAATGAGACGCTGATATGGAGGTCTTCACCTGATAGGGTAATGCAGCTAAAAGGTGCAATGTACTATGAAGGAGTCCAAGACATATTGAGAAAGAAAAAGGACGGTGATAGGTGAAGGCTGGAGATCTGCAGGAGGTTAGCAATCTGCCGAATAACAGAATCATAGACAACCAGTACGTGAAGCTTGTTAATCAAAAAGCTAATTACCTACTTGGACAGCTGTTTGTGTAAGCTCAGACAATAAAAGACTATCTTGAGTGTTTAAAAGCAGGTGTTTCAACAAAAAGTTTATGAGAAATATAAAGACAGTCAGGAAAATATATGTTAAACACAGGCATAGCATGGATTTATCCACACTATGATGTAGTGGACAGCTGCTTTTAAAAGTTTTTCCGGATATGAAATTTTTGCCTTTTTGGGAAGATGACGAAAAGACCAAAGTAAGGTTGGCTGTACGATTATACAAAACGGATGAATACACATACAACGGAACTAAGACTGAAGTGGAAAGAGTTGAGGCATATGTTCCGGATGGTGTGTACAGATTTATACTAAACGGTGAAGCCATAAGAGGTGATGACATGTCCCATATAGTGCTTATGTAAATACAGAAAATGAAAACTATAACTGGGGTAGGATACCTTTAGTGCCGATGAAATATCATGACGGCACACCGTTACTAAAAGCGAGTTAAATCCTCCAAGACGGTATCAATATAATGCTCTCGGACTTTGAGAACAACATGCGAAGACGCAAGGAATACTATTCTTGTCATTAAGAATTATGACGGGCAGGATTTAGGAGAATTTCAGGCAGAAGCTTGCATTGTACGGAGCTGTTAAGGTCAGAAGCAATGACTATGAAAAGGTGGAGGTTGATACTCTTGAGGTCAAGGTGAAATGTCGACTAACTACAAAGCTATTATGAGATATTCAAAAAGGCCCTTATCGAGAACGGATGGGTTATGACGCTAAAAGATGACAGAATGTCTGGCAATCCTAATCAGATGAATATTCAGAGCATGTACAGTGATATTGACTTAGATGCAAAACGATATGGAAACAGAACTGCAGGCGGCATTTTGAAGATTTGCTTTGGTTCGTGAAGGCACACTTATCCAATATGGGATTAGGTGACTTTTGAAGATGAAGAGGCTACTATCACATTTAACAGAGATATCTTGATAAATGAGACCGAGGCGATAGATAGTTGTGTTAAGTCTGTAGGCATTTTGTCAGATGAGACTATCATAGAGCAGCATCCTTGGCAGATGATGTTCAGAAGGAACTTGAGCGTATAAAGAGGCAAAAAGAAGAGCAAGTAAAAGAGCAATATGGTGCTTTTAATGATACCAACTTGGGGATGGTGATGATATGTGAAGAACTCGGACTACTGGATAAACAGATTCGGTCAGCTTGAAAGCGTTACAAATAAAGATGCTATGGAGGCCTACAGGGATGTTGAGGAAATATACCAAAAGGCTCAAATAGAGCTTGAGGATAAAATAAATAACTGGTATCAAAGATTTGCAACAAACAATCAAATATCTATGGCAGAGGCGAGAAAGCTATTAACCACAGGAGAGATGAAAGAACTTAAGTGGTCGGTAGAAGAGTATATAAAGCATGGCAAAGAAAATTCTATCAGCGGTCAGTGGGCAAAAGAACTTGAGAATGCGTCAGCAAGGTTTCACGTATCAAGGCTGGAGGCATTAAAGCTTCAGACACAACAAAGCATTGAGGCGCTGTACGGCAATCAATTAGATATCGTAGACAGCGCAATGAGAAAAGCATATTCACAGAGGTACTATAGGACGGCTTTTGAGTTTCAGAAAGGTTTTGGAGTAGGGTTTGCCGTAGACAGGCTTGATGAAAATACACTTAGTAATATAATCAATAAGCCTTGGGCAGTTGACGGCTATAATTTTTCTAAGAGGATATGGACTAACAAAGAAAAGTTGATAGGCGAGCTTCACAGTTCTTTAACAAGAAATATAATTACCGGAGCGGACCCGGCTAAGGCTATAAAAGAGATAAAGTCTAAAATGGGAGTATCAAGCAACGCGGCAGGCAGGCTTATAATGACGGAGTCTGCCTATTTTGGTTCTGTGGCTCAAAAAGATATGCTTAATAATCTTGATGTTGAAAAGTATGAGATTGTGGCTACATTGGACAGCAAGACATCTGAGATATGCAGAAGCCTTGACGGTAAAGTATTTGATATGAAGGACTATCAGGCAGGCGTTACAGCCCCGCCATTCCACCCATACTGTAGAACTACTACGGCACCGTATTTTGATGACTGGGAAGAACTGGGGATTGAAAGAGAACGAGTTGCAAGGAATGATAAGGGTAAGAACTATTTTGTTGACGGCAATATGACTTATAAGGAGTGGGAGGCAAAAATTAAGAAAAGTAATAATCAAGAACACGGAGGAAATAGTTTGGATAAACCTGTTGCTGTTAAATTAGGGCATTACAGTGCAGAAATGACTATTGAGCAGCACAAGTTTTCCAAAGGAGCGAGAAATGATTATAATTTAGATGATGCGGTTGTATATGAGTTAGAAGATGGTGTAAAATTTGTATCCTAAGGATTATGATAGGAAATTTCAAAAGTATGACACCTGATAAGGCAGTTGATTTATGGTACAAGGTACCTGAGGTGGTAAGAAAACAAGCTCAAAAACAATAGAATTTGTTGATTACTATAATCCTCAAGACTATTATTGGCAGAAAATATAAAGATTTTCTCATTCATATGCGACAGGCGGGGAAACAATAACATTTTATCGTTATGAACAGCCTCACGATGATTTGTATGTAATTAGAACTTATTGTCATGAAGCTGGGCATTTTATCGATACAAACAGAGGGGTAAATGGATTGGATTACTCTCAAGGTTCTGACTGGACTAAGGCTATGAAGAGTGATATATTACATCTCAAATAGAATTTCTCCTACTACTTATGGCGAGAATTCTAATGCAGAAGATTTTTGCAGAGTCTATTGTAGAGTTTTGTGGGATCCAATTTATTTTGAAGAAAAAATTTTTCCAAACAGAGCAGTACTTTTTAAAAACAATATTAAGATAATAGAGGAAAAGGGTTATGAGCTACAAAAGAGTTGAGGTAGAACACCTTCAGGTGGAGACTATTCTGAAATTTATTATTTTGATTCAGAAGGAAATGAAACTGAAGAAGAAAATGCACTAAGGTGTATAATACGTGAATGTAAGTTTGACGGAACATTATTACGAGAAACTTACGGTATATGTAATAGAAATAAGGGATAAAAATGTTTGTATTTTTTTAAACAATGGGGAGGCGATAAAAATGACTGTAGAAGATTTAAAAGAGGGAGCGATTAAAAAGGCTGAAAATGTTTGGATATACACCCGATGTAGATTTACTTTTTATACTGTACAGAAATTGCAAGTCAAAAATCCGCAGACTGGTGTAACTATGATAATATAGATAGTCTTCCAGATGGTGCAAAAATTTATGTCATAGATTGTGTTGCAGCAGAATATATGATAAGCAAATCTATTTCGATTATGCTCGCTGAGAAATTAAGGAGGATGCTGAAACAGGTTTGCTAAGATTTAGGCGTCTAAGGTGGTAGTTATAAAGGTATACCAATTGAAATTTTGCCTATAGTATACAGTAAGCAAAAAAGTTATTAAAATAAGTTTAAAAAGCACCTTAACAGGGTGCTTTTTTTATTGCCGTCTTTTAGCTTTGCAGACGATAAAGAACAAAGAAAAGAAGTGGATTGAACCACGTTAAAAATGTATGAAAGGAATTAGAGAACATGAAAAGAGAAGATTTTATAGCACTTGGAATGGATGAGGAGTTAGCAGGTAAATGCGAAAAGGCAAGCGCTGAAGAGTTAAAGAATTATGTGCCGTATGAAAGATTTAAGGAGCTTTAGATGAAAAGAACAAGCTTTAAGACTGATATTGCCGATAGGGATAAGCAATTTGAAAACCTTAAAAACTCAACAGGTGATGTTGAAGCAATGAAAGAGCAGATTGCTTCACTGCAGGCAGAGAATAAGGCAAAGGAAAGAAGCTCATGCAGCCGAAATCAAGCAGATGAAAAATAAATAGTGCATTAGAATCTGCACTAATCGGTTCTAAGGCGAAGAATTTAACAGCAGTCAAGGCACTTATTAAGGATCTTGACAAGGCAGAGCTTCAGGATGACGGCAGTATAAAAGGGCCTCGAGGAGCAGATAACTGCTCTTAAGAAGTCTGACAGCTATTTGTTTGAGGAAGCACTGCAGCAAAGCCAAGTTTCAAAAGGATTTCACCGGAGTAGCAAAGAAAGAAATCGGTGCAGGTAAGGTTGATATGTCAAAAATGTCCTATGATGAGTTGGCTAACTATATTGAAAACAATCCCTGATATAGGAACTAAGAAAGTAGAGGTAAACAGTAATGGCAAAATTTGATGCAAAGAGTTTTAATGACAGAGCATTTGGCACGTATATGTCCGCAATACCAAAATGTAAAGCTTAATAAGTTAAGAGAGTCTATGGCTGGTATCCGATCCGAGACTTGCTCGAGGCTTTTTAAGAATCAGTCTCAGACAGGTAGTGTTTATGCTATTCTGCCTTATTTTGGCAGATTAGGAGGTAGAGCGCAGAACTATGACGGGCAGACAAATCTAAATCCTGAAAAGAACGTCAACTTATGAACAGGGCGTGTTTGCGTATGGAAGAATGATGGGATGGACGGAGGCCGACTTCAGTTATGATGTGACCGGCGGTGTTGACTTTATGGCCAATGTTAGGGACAGATTATGGATTATTGGAATGAGGTGGATCAGGAGGTTCTACTGTTCATTTTAAAGGGTGTATTCGGTATGAGTGCTACAGGTACAGTGTACTATAAAGACTGCTAACAAGGCTTTTTGTAGACGAACATACTCTGGATATTTCTGCATCCACGGAGAATAAAAAGACTGATGAGAGTATGATAATGGGCGTTACAACTCTTAACAGCGCCATTCAGAAGGCTTGTGGAGATAATAAGCAGAAGTTTAGCCTGGTAATTTGCTACCCAGTGTATCTACGAACTTGGAGAATCTTAAGCTTTTAGCATATCTCAAGTATACAGACAGTGAGGGTGTGGAAAGAGATCTAGTATGGGTACTTGGAACGGAAGACTTGTACTTGTAGATGATTCTATGCCTGTAGAGGTAAAAGAATGTCGGAGCTACAGGAGGAGATGTATCTATTTATACTACATATGTGCTCGGAGAGGGTGCAATAGGGCTTTTGAGGATGAGTAAAGGTTCCTTACGAAATGGTAAGAGACGCAAAGACAAACGGCAGGGCGAGGATACTCTTATTTCAAGAAAGAGAAATGCTGTGAGCGTTGCAGGTATCTCATATCTTAAGGCAAACTCAGGCTACAAACGTCTCTACCAATGCTGAACTTGAGAACGGCTTGAACTGGTCACTTGTTCAGAGCGATAATAAGACAATCCTCATAAAGCTATTCCGATAGCAAGAATTATCTCAAGGGGTAATATGCTTTGAAAGGATAAAGAGAGATTGCAGTCCATAGGATATGCAGTAAAAGATAGCGATGATATTACATCAATTTTGCTATGCAGAAGGTTGAAAACACTATAAAGAATGATTGCAATATCTCTGCTATCCCCGATGGTCTTATGAATATTGCAATTGATATGGTCGTTGGTGAGTTTCTTATGTCGAAAAACATATTGTTCCTAACGACCTTTTAAATTTCAATCTGGATGCAGCTGTTAAGCAGATACAAGAAGGCGATACATATATCTTTTGCAGTAGGGTGAAGGAAGTAAGACTGATGAGCAAAAGGCTTGATGGATTTATTGACTATCTTTTGAATTATGGCGAGATGAATTTGATCACCTATAGGAGATTCAGATGGTAGATGCGTGAAAGCAGGCAAGAAAAGCCATAGAGAGCAGATATAGAGTACCTGTGACATACTGGAAAAAGAAAGGTAAAAGATGAGGTTACTAAGGCCACTGTATTGAAAAGATATGGCGGTCTTGGCAATCAGCCTTGTAGGTTATCATACAGCAGCTCCCAACGCAGCGAATCAGACTGATACCGTATCGAACATAGAACAGACTATTAAGTTATTTATTGCTCTGAGATTAAGATTGCCCCGGATCTAAGCTTTAGGATAACTCAAAACGGAGTAACTCACTGACTATATCATCGTGGAGTGCCTGCCGTATATGAGACACATCAGGAGGTGTCCTTGGAGCTTGAAAAGGAGAATGCTTAATGGCAAGTTGGGGCAGAGCGGATTTTGAGGCCTTTAGAAACCTTCAGGAAAAGATACAAAGCCTTAAAGATATTGATATGAATGCTTTTTGTACTGAATGCAGCAAAGAGATTGCGGCAAGACTTTTAAGTTTGGTTGTGAGGAGAACTCCTGTGGGCAAGTATCCTTCAGGGAGTGGAAAAGTTGGTGGCACTCAAGAAGGTACTGGGGTGCGGTAGCAGATATAAACGTTGTTAAAGAAGGCGATATATATACGGTAACTATTATAAACTGGTTGAATATGCTTCCTATGTTGAATTTGGCCATAGAACCAGAAACGGCGGATATGTAGAACCACAACTTATGCTCACTATATCTGAAGAAAAGTTAAAAATGCAATACCTAAGCTGTTAGAAAGAAAAGTAAAGAAAAAACTTATGGAGGCATTAAGTGGCGGAAATTAACTTATCTTTGGTATTGGATGCTATTACAGTTGTGTTGACAGTGTGTCACCTGAATCAAGCATATACATAGATAAGGTTGAGCAAGGGTTAAACGACGGTGATTTTTAGTAAGGCTTTATCAATACCGACTATTTAAAAAGGGGAACAGGAGAGCTAAATAGGGTCGTATCGTCATTTGATATTATATATCTTCCAAAGAATGGGAATAAAGATTGTATTTGTATGGGTGATAAGCTGTCGGAATCGCTGTCCGTCATCAAGCTCTCAACAGGAGATACAACACGAGCCGTAGAGAAGTCTTTTGAAATTGTAGACAGTATTTTGCATTTTAGAGTTTCATACAACTACAGCACAATTACATCAAAATGCTGATAGCATGGGACAAATATCTTTGAACAGAGGTAATTAAGTTGGGAAAAGAAAAGATTGATTTAACTAAACACACAAAAGAGGCTATTAAAGCATCTTCAAGATACTTGGGACATGGAGATGTACTTGATGTAATCCTTGACGATGATACAGCCATACAATAAGTGAAGTTGACGGCCTTATTGATGAATTTTTGAAAAGAGAGGTGAATAATGGCATTAGGTGGTGGTATTTGGACAAGGCAGGATAAGGTATTGCCCGGAGCTTACATAGTGTTTTCAAATGCTAAAAAGGCGAATGCCGCACTTTCAAGTAGAGGCATTGTGGCACCGCGATAGCTCTTGATTTTGGAGAAACGGGAAAGGTTTTTGAAGTAAGCAGAGAAGACTTTGGAGACAGTCAGCGAACTCTTCGGCTACAGGGTAGATGACGATCGTACGCAATCTTAGAGAGGCTTTTCGCACGCGACTAAGGTACTTGTATATAGGCTTGTATCGGCCGACGCAACGGCTGCAAGTAACACAATTGCTACAGCTGCTATGTAGGTAAAAGAGGTAATGATATTAAGATAGTAGTAGGCAAATGTTGACAAGCCAAGCGCCTTTGATGTGAGCACATCTTGATAATGCTTTAGTGGATACACAGACTGTCGATAATATGGCAGGCCTAAAAGATAATGCGTATGTAACTTTTAAAAAGTTCTGCTACATTATCCGTTACAGCGGAATGCCGCTTAGCGGGAGGTACTGATGGCGGTAATCTCACAGGAGAGATATATACAAAGGGCATTAGAGAGTTTCGAGGCATATTCATTTAACATTTTATGCTGTCCTGTTATTGACAGTACCATAACAAAGCTGTTTGTGCATATACTAAGCGACTCAGGGATGAAGTCGGGTCAAAGTTCCAAAACAGTTGTATATAAGTCTGATAGTGACTATGAAGGAATTATATCTATAAAACAATGATGTAGTTGGAACGGATAAAATTCTTTGGTGTATTGGGTATCAGGAGCCAGAGGCAGGATGAAGTAAATAAGAGCCTGACAAATGCTGTGTATGACGGAGAATGATGAGGTTGTCACAGATTATAAGCAGTCACAGCTTGAGACAGCTATTAGCAAGGTAAGTTCACTCTGCACAATGTAAACGGTGATGTGAGGGTTCTTGAAGATATCAATTCATTTGATGTCGTTTTAGGGTTGATAAGATTCTATGTTCAGTTCAAATCAGACTATCAGGGTAATAGATCAGATAGCAATGATATAGCTGCATTATTCAATACAAGATATTTAGGTGTAGTACCTAATGACAATGCAGGAAGAATCAGTCTTGGAATGATATTTGCAAGATACATCAAAAACTTGAAAAAGCTTCGTGCTATAGAAAGCTTTTGATACTAAGTCGGTTGAGGTGGTTCAGGAGATGATAAGAAGTCTGTCCTTTGTACCATCAAACGGAATAGATATTATAAATGCTAAGACAAAGCTTTTACTTGAATGTAATCATAGCATAGAAAGGAACACAGATGAACGATTCAATTATGAATGCTTTTGGATGCTCTTGGCAGGACACAGGCCAGCATATGTAACGCTTGCAGACGCAAAGATATAATTTTATGCAGCCATATTCTTTCGAGGCAAGCTATGAAGATAAATCTGGTGGAGGTGCCTATTCTCGGAAAGACGGGCAAGGGAAATAAGCCTCAGTGGATGGACAGGAGAATGGAAAGGAACAGCACATTTTAATCAGTCGGTGCTTAGGACTATGTGGCTTGAGTATAAGAATTCCGAAGACTTCAGCTTTGATATACAGGTTACAAATGAGGACCCGACGGCTTTCAGTAGGAAGACAGACGATTGTCCTTAAAGGATGTCTGCGCAAGGGCGAATACTTACAAAATTTGATGCTGATTCAGAGACACTTGATGAGGATATTGAAGGAACATTTGATGACTGGGAAATGCCTGAAAGCTTCTCTTTGCTTAAGGGTATGCAGTAAAAGGAGATTAGAACATGAGTAGAGATTTAAGTGCTTATCACAGAATGTAAAAAGGGTTGAGAATACGCTCTACCCTGCGACAAACAGAATTGTAGATGAGAACGGCAAACCGATTCCATGGGAGATTTGCTGTATTACAGCGACGGAGAATGCAAGAATAAGAAAAGGGTGCATGACAACAGTTGCGGTAGCAGGCAAGAAGGGGCAGTACACGCAGGAGTTTAACTCTCAGCTATATCTTGCAAGGTTGTGTGTAAGGACTACAGTATATCCTGATTTGCAGGATAAGGGGTTACAAGACAGCTATGGCGTTATGAGTGCTGAGGAGCTTATATCAACTATGCTTACACCGGGAGAATTTGAGGACTATGCAACAGCAGTCATGAAAGCAAACGGCTTTGATGGTGAAGAAAAATTTGGTTGAAGAAGCAAAAACTAATTAACGGCGGTGATCCTGAGCTAATTACAGCATTATCTGTCTCCATAAATTCCACTGAAACCTACGGAATTTATAGAGATGTCGGAAGAAGAAATGGCTTTTGTGATTGCCGCCATTGATATTAAAGCTCAGAACGATAAGAAACATGCGGATGAGCTGAAAAGCAAAATCAGGAGATAGGAGGCCGAATAATGGCTACAATACAATCACAGCTTGTACTGACAGACGGTATGTCAAGTGTGTTAAGGAGAATGAATCAGCCTTACTACTTGTATTGACAGCTTTGAACAAATGCAATCCACATCAACAAATCAAATTGATACGACTGTATTGAGAGAGACAAGAGCAAGTCTTACAGAGCCTAACGGTGAGCTTAATACATCGGTAGAAAGCCAAGAGAGATCAGGGAGTCGTCAAATCAAACAGACGCGATACTGAAGAAATTAAGGAAAGCTTTTTAAAAGCTTGCGGCTGCAGCAGGTGCATTTTCAGTTAAAGGTACCATAGAATTGGCCGATACATATACTCAGACGCAAGCGAGACTAAACCTTATCACAGGCGACCTGGAGAAAAACAAAGAACCTGCAGGACGCTATAGCTGCAGTCGGCTAATCGCTCAAGAGCGGCGTATCAATCTCACAGCAGATGCAGTATCTAAGATGGGTTTGATGGCCAAAAGACGCATCTCAGTATTGCAGATGAGAGGGCATAAGACACTTAATACAAAATGAGCTGGTAGCATTTACGGAGCTTTTAAATAAGCAGTTTATCATAGCCGGAACATCGGCGTAGGAATGGAAGCCACTGCGACGCAGCTTACACAGGCTATGGCTTCAGGAGTGCTAAGAGGCGATGAGCTAAACTCGGTATTCGAGCAAGCGCCGACCATTATTGAGACTATAGCAAATCACTTAGGTGTTGAGATGGGAGGCAGGTTAGGGCAGTTGGCACAAGAAGGAAAGATAACTGCAGGTGTAGTAAAAGCAGCTATGCTTTTCATCCGCAGATGAGATAGACGCAAAGTTTAATTCAATGCTCACACATATGCTCAGGTAGCAACAATGATTCAAAAACATTTTATTGGATGTATTCGAACCCGCACACAGATGATAGGAACAGGAGCACAGTGATAGTAGATACTGGGATGATATAGAACCGATACTTGTAGGAATTGCGGGGGTCATAGCACAGCGACCGTTGCTTGGGCGCTTGGACAGCAGCTATGTGGTTAGCTGATGCAGCAAATAGAGCTACAATTGCAGGTATGCTTGCTAACCTGTTTTATGGATTGCAGTTGCACTCGGAGTGCTTATCACTGTGATTTACAGATTCATTCAATCTGTCGGAGGAATGAAGAATGCATGGACTCTTGCACAGATGGCTATGGGAGTAGGTATCGCATGGTTAAGAGTTGCGTTCATGACAGGTATATACGGAATCATAGATATGGCAGGAAAGCTTTCATTGTGCTGGCAAAAGACAGGTGTTGCTGTGTCGAACTTTATAGGACAGATGAGAGCGAATGCTTGTAGGCATTCAGAACATGGTTAACAGTGCTATCAGTTTGATAAACGGGGTTTATCAATGCCTTGAATAAGATCCCGGAGTAAGCCTTCAGGCAATATCACAAGTTACATTTGCAAGTACTGCACAAGCACAGTTCAATGCGGAAAAGACTGCCAGAGAGCAGGGACTTGCCGATGCCGAAGTTCATGAGGACGCATCAAGAAGGGCAAGAGCATGGGAACTTTTGCAGATGAAAGGCGACTTAAACAGTAAAATGGCAGACCTTAAGGGTAAGTATACAGAGTTTAAGGCAGATGCACTGCAAATGAAAAACGGAGACGGTATAGATTCTTTAGGTCCATTTGATCAGGAGAAGGTGCAGGCCTTGCGGACAATGCAAAAAAAGACGGTAGGGAACACTGCAGCTGCAGCAGGAGCACTTGCAGAGACTAAGGAAAATCTTGAATATTTGAGAGATATAGCAGAGCAGGAAGCTATTATAGGTTCACTACTGCCGAGATAAAGATTGATTACTCAGGAAATGACTAATCAAATAAGTTCAACACGGACTTGGATAATGTGTTGATACTCTGACTGCTAAATTTGTTGAAGCGGTACAGATGGGAGAGCAGAGGGGTACATAGCTAATGTATAGATTCTATTTAGCGAATATGCTATTACCTGTCACACCTTCAAAATTAAGTGTAAAAACCAAGAACATGAATAAGACTGTAACTTTTATAAATGAGGGCGAGGTCAACATTATAAAAACAAAGGGCTTTGAGGGAGTTCAGTTTTGAGCCCTTTTACCTTTTGACAGATATTCCTTTACAACCATGAACAGGCCGAAGAAACAAAAAGCTATTTGGATAAAATTAAATAGGCTTAAGATAAATAAGAAGCTGCTTTCAGTTTATAGTAAAACGACCAAAAGGGTTTTAAGACAAATATAAAGTGTTACCTTTAGAAGACCTTAGTATCACAGAGGATGCAAAGGAAGGCAGAGATATAAAGGTGAGTATCACCTTAAAGGAGATAGGCATTATGGGACTAAGAAGGTTGTGTTTGTTCAACCCTACATCCACAGTAGGAGAACAACCTCAAGCAGGAAGAGAAAAAAGAAGAAGCCAAGGTGGCTGAAAATAGGATTCGTCTACCGCTCAAAAGCCTAAGACTCACATAGTAAAAAGAGGTGATACTTTTAGAAATTTTGCTAAGAGATATTACGGAAACGGCTCTTTATACCCTAAAATCGTGAGTGCGAATCCTAAAGCAAAGAACCCTAATTTGATTATAGACGGATGGGAGCCTGTAATACCATGACAGTAAATATAATGATTAGCAATGGAAAAAGAGGCCTATATACCGTCACCAAAGAAGGAATTCAGTTGATTTGGAGCGTAAAGGCGCTCGGGGAAATTAAAAATTTTCATATTTTTAACGATGGAAACATTAAGGCTGAAGAAGGTAATCAGGTAAAAACTTACAGTGGACGGAATAGATGTGTTTTTCGGATTTTTTTTCAGTAAAAAGACTTCAAGTCAGGATAGTAGCTTTGTTGAGTGTACTGCATATGATCAACTTAGGTACCTAAAGAATAAAGATACTTACTGTACAATAATCTAACCGTGGTGAAGTTATAAAGCTTTATTGCCGAAGACTTCAGGCTTAATATCGGAGAGCTTGAGGATACAGGATATAAGATACCGTATAGAGAAGAGCAGAACAAAACACTGTTTGATATATACAGAATTCAATTGATGAGACTGTGCAAAAACACAGGTAAGCTTTTATGTGTTCTACGATAATGTGGTAAGCTGACGCTTAAAAATATTGAAAGTATGAAGCTTGACCTGCTTTATAGATATGAGTACAGCTGTAGGATATGAGTATACAAGTTTATTGATAGCAATACTACAATCAGGTAAAGGTTGTATATAAGAACACGAAGGATAAAACGAATGATATCTTCCTGGTAAAGAGCGGTGAGAATATCACAATGGGGAGGTTACAGCTTAATGAAAGCGTAGAGACTAAGGAAGCAGGCAAGAAAGGCCGAGGCTTTTACTTAAGTATTATAACAAGGTATATAAGACACTCACGGTAAAAAGATGCGTTTGGTGATGTAAGAGTTAAAGCAGGTTCATCTATGGTTGTTATGCTGCAGTTTGAGGATGTAAAGATATCAAACTATATGGTGGCTGAGAAGGTAACTCATACTCTTCAAAAATGATGAACACTTGATGATGCGTTAAAAGCTGAGAGGAGGGTACTGTTTAATGTACGATTTTGTGGAAGCTGTAAAACAAGCCGCGCTTGAAGCCGTGGAATCCAAGGGACCCTATGCGGTTTTTGCTTTTGGTAGGGTGAGTAAAGTGGATCCGCTTGAGATATGGATAGATCAGAAGCTTTACGGTACTCTGAGAGTGCTCTCATTCTACAGGAATGGTGAGTAGGTATTCGGTAGTCGAAGGGCAGGGTAAGATTACCTTGATAACAGCTTAAAAGTTGGAGAACAGGTTATTCTTATCAGAGTTGACGGCGGTCAAAAATACATAGTATTGGACAGAGCGAGGAGAATATGCTACCTGTAATTGCTAAAGATATTCTGAATATAGAAAGTAGAGCGGAGCCATAATACATTTTCATATAGATTTTTGATATAGGCAGAATAACAGGCTTTGTAGATGAAAAAGAGGCATTGAAGCAAGCCATACCGCTTATCCTGAATACGGAAAGATATAAGTTTTTAATTTACTCATGGAATTATGGTATAGAGCTCTAGATATTATAGGTGCACATCCGGATATAGTTGAGGATGAAGTGAAAGCGCTTTATAGAAGAGGTTTTTATGACGACAGAATACTTGCCGTCTATGATTTTGATTTTAGCAGAAGTAGGAACTCTATGATAATAATATTTAAAGTTGACAGTATATACGGGGATATCGATATAGAAACGGAGGTAAAGCTGTAGTGTTTGAAGATAATACATATGAAAACATAATAAACAGAGTCCTTGCAAGGATTGATGACAGCCTCGACAAAAGAGAAGGCTCTGTAATCTTTTTCTGCAGTTGCTCTGCATGTGCGGAACTGGCACAAGCGTATATCGCATTAGGGTATCTTATAGACTGTACATTTGCCGATACTGCACCAAGGGAATTTCTGGTAAGAAGAGTTTCTGAAAGAGGCCTTGTACCGACAAAAGCTACATATGCGAAAGCAGTTGCGCTTTTCAACATAGATGTCGATATCGGCAAGAGATTTTCAAGTTTAAAGTTTAATTGGGCAGTATCTGAAAAGATAAGTACAGGTAAGTTTTATATTATTTGTGAGACTGCAGGTAGCTTGCCGAATGCTGAAAGAGGAAATCTAATACCTATTGAATACATAGACGGCCTTGAAAACGGCAAGCATAGAGAGCATTGAAGTCGTACGTGAGGATGAGGAGGATACGGAAGAATTTAGAAAAGATACTTCATCATTTGAAAAGTCAAGCATTTGGAGGCAATAAAAGAGATTATTATCAAAAAGGTTACAACTATTGACGGAGTAGGCGGATGAAGATATTTAGAGCCACGATTCTAAAGGTCTGAAAGCTCTGGTCATGTTTGCTATAATAGCAAAATTCCGAATATGGTCCTGCGAGGAAACATTGGTATCAAATGTGCAGAGAGCTGTAGACCCTGAACGGCGATCAGATGGGCGACGGTTTAGCCTCGATAGGCCATATATGCCATATAGAGTCTGTAAAAAGCAAAGAGCATAAATATAGATACTGATATAGTGTACGACGCAGGATAGTTTTAATGCTTGCAATCTCAGATAAATAAGGCTATAGACGGATATTTGGTATGAGCTTAATAAGTCATGGGATACGGTAGAAAATGAAGCTGTTAGAATATCAAATATTGAGAGCAGAATCGGGCTATAAACGGAATTAAAGATATCTCAGACACTAAGTTGAACGGTACCGTCAAATGTAATACTGGATAAGGATACTATAGCTGTAAGAGGTAATATTCAATGGATAGGAAACTGATTGATTATTTGCCTGATATCTAAAAAAATATACTTGAGTTTAGACAGATTATGGGTGCTGAAACAACCGGAACTTGAGGCGTTTTGGGGATAAAGGAAAATAAGGTTGTAGATAACAGTTTTGTATTAAGTGAAGACGAGGATGCAGCAAGCAGATGGGAAAAGATATTGAATATCTCACACAAAGATACAGATGAGCTTTGATGTTAGAAATCTAAGAATACTTGCAGTGATGCAGGAAGATTGCCATATACTTATCGAACCTTATATAAAAAGCTTGTTGGCAATGGTTAACTCTGAAAGAGACTTCAAACTGAGTGTGGATGTAGATAAAAAGAAGCGTATCTATAGTAGTGGCACTGTCTTCAAAGGAATTAAAAAGATGAGATAGAAAAACTTGCGGAAAAGATGGTGCTGGCAAACATGACGCTTGAAGTATTGTTGTGGTATACAACTCACAGAATGCTTGAGATAAAAACTCATGGGGGAATTGGAGCAGTATACTCACGAGCAAATGACAGAGCTTTGATTTTAAGGTAGGTGATTTATGAGAGAAACAGACAATTTAAAGCTGAAAAATGCCGGACAGGACAGACAATTACAATGTCGAGGACTTTAACAGCAATTTTTGCAAAGCTTGATAAAGCAGTAAGCGGTACAAGGCAAATACATGTTACGGCTTCAAGGTTTAGTGCTCAAGGCGCCTTACACACAGCGTATAGATATAGCAGGTATTAAGAGTACAGATGTGCCTGAGATAGCCTCATAATACCGGATGGAGTTACGGATAGTGCGAGAGTTAAGGCTATAAAAAGGCTTGAGCTGTGTAGACAGGATAGACACTTATGACGGCTATATAGTGATAAGCTGCTTTGTAAAGAAGCCTGAAACCGATATCTTGCTACTTGTGAAGGGGGTGTAATATGGCACAGGCGATACTTTTTAAGAGGTGGAGCAGGAGGCGTAAGTTCGGATGATGTGACTGCATCTAAGGCTCAGTGCTGCAGGGATATAAGACTGTCACTACTGATAGTGATGATGAGGGTTGTCGAGGGCACTATACCCGATAGAGGAGTAGGAGATACTTGCTAGAATGGATACACAGGATGCAACCACAGTAGAGTATCAGTGGATATTCCTGAAGGCTACTATCACGGCAATAATGGACATCCATGGGTTTGGATAGGATGGAAAATATAGCTGATATACTTGGAATTGATAAAAATAAGATAGTAAGTTCTGCAACATATGCAGGTGTTACTGGTGCAGTAATAGATAAGGGAAATGGCACCCTGAAAAACAATACAAGTGACGAAATGTTTTTACTATGAACCTTTTAGTGGGTATGTAGTGAGGTTCGAGCCTGGGGCATACTATATGCTTGCTCAATGGAAACCTGTAGTAAAAGTGCCTGTTTCACTTGTAAAGTCAGCTGTAAACTATCATCCTGAGAAAACATTGAATGATACGATAACCTGCAATGAGCGAGGAACTGTACCAGTCATAGATACCAAAGTAATGATTATAGTATCAATGCCTCTAAAGGATGGGGGATTGATACAAGGAGAGGAAAATTTTAGCAACATTGGGGCATGGAAATGCGTATTACTGCAGAGAAGATCACAATTTCACATGTTGATGTGCCGGCAACTGAATTTGAACGGCTAGCCGATTCTGTGCTTCAGTGGCAAACAGCATCTTCACAACATGGTATTAAATTTCAAGGTACAATTCCAAGATGGATTGCTAGTCATGGTGATATAATCATTGCAAATTCTAGTCATTCTGGGCAGGGATTTGCTTACGATTTGCCTGGGGTAGGAAGAGGAATTGTTGTCGGTATAAAAATGGGTCGTTTATACAAGGAGCAAATTATGTGTTTTTACCCTGCCTCGTATGTAGTTTCTGAAAATATTCGTGAGGGTGTCAATATGTTCGGTGTACCTGGAGGACTTCCAGATTACAGAATCGGTAGACCGGTTTTTGACGGTGCCACTTTCAATGCATTGTATGTAGGGGGAGTGGCGAATAAGGACTTCAAGAAGCTGGAATATATCGTGACAGAACAGTCACTGCAAAGCAACCACCAAGGTATGCGGGCGGAACAACTATAAATGTTTCGGCAGGAAGTAATTTTCATCTTTGGTCTAGCGGACAATATGTTGGATTCTGTTCTTGACAGAGCAATATTATTTACATTTTTAGGTACAAAATAACGTATAAACTAGATGTCAGAATGAATACAGGTAGCTACAATCGAAGAGCTGGAGTTGATGTATACGTACACTTATATGATGTAGCAAATAGAAGCAGTCTAATTGGTGGAATGCATAAAATGTATAGTTCAGCTGAAAATGCAGGTAGTACATACAATGGAGATACATATGAGATGATTATTGATACATCTAGCATAAATAAGGATGCATTTGTTGCATTATGTGCAAGTGCATATAGCGATTATAATATGTCAAGTGCGATAGGTAGCGTAACATTTACAAAGATAGAATTGATAAATTAGGAGGATTAAATGAGTAAACTAATATTAAAAGATAAGACGGAAATTGAATTATCAACGCACTACGGTGATACATTTGTCACTGTAATAGATAACTTTGCAAAGCTTGACGAACTCAAGGACAGGCTTACAGATGCAAATACAGTGATTATGACAGTACAAAGTGATGGCAGCGAGGATACTATAACAGGACTTAAACTGCAGGGTATAACTATAAATTTTTGTCAAAGATGAGATGGGTGTAATTACTCAGATACAGGCTCTACTGATGTTTAGAGCTATGGATAAAGTAGAGCAGGTTGAGGCTACATTAACGGGTCGTATAGACGCACTGTCAAATATGGTAGCAGAGCTTATGGGTAGCGAGGAAGGAGAAGGCAATGAGCAGTAAAAGAAAGTTAAAGGTGTATGTGAGATTTTTGCATCGAGGATTAAATACGGCCTTATGACAATTGATGAAGTGCCGGTTAAATATAAAGAGGCGGTAGAAGAGTTCATGAAGACTGATGAGTATCTGATGATGTAGCTATAACAAATATAAAAATATGTGAATTCCTATTGACAAATATAATTATATGTGTTATTATATAATCATAAGGAGGTAAGAAATGAAAAGTTACTCATCAAGGAAGTGATAAAAATGCTAAAAAGAAGATGGTTGGTATGAATTACCTAAAAACCGAACAAGTCACTTACAGTTCAAACATCCAACTAAAAAGGGCGAACAACGGTTAAGCATCCGGACAAGGATATACCACTTAAAAACTCTTAGAAGCATTGAAAGACAGTCAGGGTTAAAGTTTCAATAACTCTGACGGGGGCTTCCTCTTGATGAGTTTACATATTTTTATATAAGGAGAGCTATATGAAGAAAGTTGATAGATATTATTATCCTGCTATATTCACATATGAGGACGGAAAAGAGATAGCAGTAACATTTCGGATTTAGATTGTGCTACAAGTGGCGAGGACGAAAAAGACGCACTTTTTATCCGCCAGAGATTTGCTGGGATGTGTAGCTTAACGGTCTTGAAGAGGACGGAGAACCGATACACCTGCAAGTAGATCAGTGCGATATGGAATTAGAGGATAATGAAAGAGCTGTGTTGGTTGATGTGTATATGCTCAGCATTAGAAATGCAAATGTGAATAAATCTGTAAAACAGAACAGTAACATTGCCTGCATGGTTGAAAATGCGGCGGCACTTGAGAGAAATATAAACTTTTCACAAGTTTTACAGGAAGCGTTAAAGACAGCAGATTTCATAAGTATTTTAAAGCACCCTGATTAGGGTGCTTTTTGTTGCAAAGAAAGGAGCATTTGTAAATGCATTTTGATATTTTTAAAACCTGTTTTTGATATTATGAGAGGAAATATTCTGTTTCAGCTCAGTGATTATGATTGTAATGGATGTGGTCTTTGGAAGTTTGAGAGCCGCCAAAGAGAGAGCTTTAATTCCAGTGTAGGCATAGATGGTGGCATCCGTAAAAATCGGTATGCTTATATCTTTGGTATGCCTGGTATTTGTAGACATATATGCCCGGTGAACTCGTAGGGATTTTTGCCTGAGACTTTGAGGAATATATACATGTGCAGGATATTACGGTTATGGAGTTTTTGCACTGCTTTTATATAGTATATGAGGTACTTTCAGTACTTTCAAAAATATGACCTTATCGGGACCACCTGTACGCAGGGTGTGGATTACAGTAAAAGGGGTTCCAAGGAAGAACACAGAGCGAATTTATAGAGATTGAGGACAAAGAATAACGAGGGCTGGCTCTTTTTCAGCGCAAGAAAGGGAAAAGACATGGATATTGCGTTTTTAGCAGGCAAAACTCTGCTCGGTGGAACTACCTCTACAGTATACCCCGTCTGGTAAGCGATTACTTGCACAGCAGGGCAGAATGGGCAAAATACCACACTTTGGGGACAAGGTGTACTTTTACAGTCCAAAATTAAAAAGAGTATCTCATGTCGGCATAGTCACATCTGTAAGCAAAAGCGGTGAGCGATACGACATCGAGACAGCGGAAGGCAATACAGTTCAATCTTTTGACAGAAATGGCGGTTGTGTGGCAAAAGAGATATTCTTTTTACGCTTGCAGAAGTGGGCGGAACGAATAGAATAAATTGCTTTTGCAGTCCAAATTTTTAGAAAGCACTTGCACTGGTAGGTGGGTTTGTAAAGGTCGCCCTTGAGGAAGTAGGGTACGAAGAAGGCAAGTACACGCAAATCTTGAAGATAAGCATGCCAACAGAGGGCAGGCAAATTATACCAAATATGGCGCTTTGGTACAAGGAGAAATGGTGAGGCGACCACCCCTGCCTACCGGTGCGCGAGCAATTTGTAAGTTGGTGCTGCCTACATGGCTTTGCGTACGTTTCACAAAGAAGCTTTTTAGCGGATGGGTAGATATTGCCGGCAGATGGCAATATCTCTGAAAAAGCGCAAAGCCAATAAAAGGGCAGTGGCTACAAGTTGGTGGAAGATGGTATGTCTTTGACGGTTCGGGCAATATGATACAAGGGTGGTTTTAAGTCGAAGAGGATTGATACTACTTAAATCCAACAGACGGAGCAATGCTTTCCGGGCAGTGGATAAAGGTTGATGGAAGCGACTACTATCTGACACAGTCGGGAGTGATGGCAAGGAATGTGTATATTTTGACTGATGGGGTATACTATAAGGTAGATGAAAACGGCAAAGTTTATTGAAGAGTATAAGAGCACGCCCTGCAGATGTTGAGAGTGTAGGCATAGCAGAGTAGAAAATGCAAAGTCTAATAAATGTCTAGTGTAATGAGAAGAAAGTCAGTATTTACAAGGCTTAAAGGTACCTAGTATTGACTTTTAATCTGTTGTCCCGGGTTCGAGTCCCGGTGTCTCATCAGTGAAAAAGGCTCAAAGCTTTGATTTACAAGGCTTTGAGCCTATTTTTGTGTATTTCAAGGTATATAAAAGTGAGCAGAGTAAGCGAAAAATAAATGCCACTTTTTTGAAACTTAAGGGCAAAATTAGGGCTTTAAAAATCATAATGCAACTTTTTTGCAACCGTGGATTTGTTATTCATTATTCAAAGAAGAGAACTCATGCAGTTCCGGCCGGGAGGAACGAGATGGATTTAGAAAAGTATTTGTTTAAATATGTAAGGGTTGAGACCAACTACGGTGAGATCATAGTCGGTTATGTTGACATGTTTTGTACAGCAGAAGAAAATGAAGAACCATATTTTGACAGCATCGGAATAATTCCAAACAGAGCTGCACGAGAAGGAATAGAGTTAGACGAATCTGAAATAAAATCAATAGAGAAATATAACTATTTATAGCAATAAAGACCTCTGTTGGTTGTCAGAACAGTTTTAATCCGTTTTTTGATTTATTATTAAGGAGGGAGAAGTATAAATTAGAGAAGAGCCAAAATGGTATAGAGAGGAAGAAACAATACTGTATTCAAAGTATATGAATTTACCTTTAGATGTGCTTCCGGAATGGAGAGATTTTATTAAGAAACTCGGTACCAAGTGATTTGTAGAGTATACGGATGAAAGCGATAGGAGATACGCAGAATTGGCAGCTAGAGGCATATATGAAGATTGAAATTTAATCACATAAACTGATGTGAATACAACTTTTTAAATGAATTATCCGGTATCATGCTAAATTGAGTTAGGTGTAGGCTAATTGATAAATTCCGGAGATATGTGACAATATGAACGGAAGGTAATCGTATAGGAGGTATACAGCCCTACGGGGAAAAAGGCGGTGCAACTCCGACTTACTTTCCTATAAAAAAATGGAAGTTTAGAGACACTTGATATAGGTGTCTTTTTGTTATGTGAAGTTTTAATTATTTAGAATCATGTACAATCAATATGGTAGAGCTGTATAGCCTTATTACTGTAGTAATACATTTTTATTAAATGTAATCAAAGCAAAGAACGAGCTGAAGGTTAAGGAAGCATTGTTTGAAAGTCTATGAATAGATGATATAATGGATGTAAAAGTCAGAATGAATTTAAGTTGATGATAAATTTGAGGTATATGTCCGTCAAAGCAGAAATTGATTTAAGGAGCTGTGTTATGAGTTTGAAAAGAAGAATTTATGAAAATAATCACGAAGAATGGTATAAAAGAAGGTATGAATTTAAAGACTGATAAGAGATATGGAAGTAAGAGCACCTGAATGAGCTGTATCCAACAGTGGATATGAGAAAGGTATAGTAAAGGATTATTTCTACAAAATGATGAAATAACCGATAAGAGATGAAGATGATTTTTAGGAAAATAATTTAGTATATAAAATGGATTTGACTGCTGAATGATTCAAATCCATTTTTATATCGAGCATTAATTCTTTTATCAAGGCAGTACGGTTGTTTTAAAGCACAAACTGCAGTATTCATCTCACAAAAGTAAAACAGATTTTTCACACCTTATTACAAAAATGTTTTGTCGGATTAGGGACTTTAGCGCTTTCAGACGAATTTTTGTTGAAAGTTCTCGCAAAACTTTCTCACTATCTTCGGTGATTATAGTAGTATTTAAAGCCATTGCAACCGCGATTAGCTATGTGATCAAATATTCTTATTTTGACCAATCTCTGAGTGCAACATATTGGTAAAGCTACAACTTTTGACGTAACTCAAGAACCGCCATAGTTTGCCAAAATGAAAGG